>Ga0070685_10001880_pt1 | contig 10955 bp, 7 predicted proteins | sample KBSS13LmetaG_FD_65651 | JGI IMG/M metagenome (GOLD analysis project Ga0070685, IMG submission 65651) | Switchgrass rhizosphere microbial communities from Kellogg Biological Station, Michigan, USA - KBS S1-3L metaG | ecosystem: Host-associated > Plants > Roots > Rhizosphere ...
CACCTTTTCGAACGTCAGACAGTTCGTGAAAGAAAAGGATGTGCAGATGTACGCCATTGGAATCACGAACGGCTGGTCGGATGCTGCATCGGAACAGGGTCGTGCTTTGTTGAGGGATCTGGCGGCAATCAGCGGCGGAAATTCCTTCTTTCCATCTTCGGTGTATAACCTCGAGGAGATCTGCCGGAACATCGCTAAAGAGCTGAAGTACCAATATGTCCTCGGCTACCAGTCTACAAACACCGCAAAAGATGGCGAGTGGCGGAAAATTAAAGTCACCGCCGAACTGCCTAACCAGAAACTGAGCGTTCGGTCCAAGCAAGGCTATTACGGCCCCAGCCGTGCGGGAAACAACTAGGACTTCGAGACCAACGATGAGACGTTCTGTAACCCTCTCCCTCGTGGTGATTGCGCTTCTAACATCTGCCCTGTCCCTGACTCTGTTCTCTCAGGCGCCGTCCTCCTCACGGAGACAGGCTCCCCGAGACGGTACGTTCCGAATTGGAGTCGATGTGAACCTCGTCGAAGTTCATGTCAGCGCTCTGGACAAGACCGGGAATGCCGTTGAAGGACTCACTCAGGAGAATTTCCAGATTCTGGAAGACAACAAAGTCCAGGACATTACCCTTTTCAAGCATGAGGACGTTCCGCTGAGCATCGGTATGGTCATCGATAACAGCGGAAGCATGCGTAACAAGAAAGACAAGGTTCACAGCGCGGCTCTTTCCTTTGTTAAAGAGAGCAATTCCGACGACGAAACCTTCATCGTGGCGTTTGAGAAGGATGCCTTCCTTCAGCAGGATTTCACGGGAAGCATGGGCGATCTTGTCGATGCCCTGGAAAATCTGGATCCGCGACTGGAGACCGCGATGTACGACGCGATTTACCTGTCGATCGATCACGTCAAGAAAGGCAAACTGGACAAGAAGGCGTTGCTGGTGATTTCAGATGGTGAAGACACGGCAAGCAAATGGGGTTACAACAAGGTGCTCGAACACGTGAAGCAGGCAAAAGACGTTGTGATCTATGCCGTGGGCATCCTGGACGAGAACGACGGACGATCGGGCGGGCTATTCAACAAATCACCCCAGAAGAAAGCTCGTGAGGGTCTGACCGAAATCGCAGAAGTAACAGGCGGGCTGGCTTTCTTTCCCAAGAATATTGATGAAGTCGCGGATATCTGCCGCAGGATTGCGCGCAATCTTCGCAATCAATACACGATTGGATACTCGCCGCCGAAGAGCGATAAGATCGGTTGGCGCGAAATAACGGTCAAACCTCTCAATTTTCCTAAGAACCTCGGGAAGGTGGACCTCAGCTTCCGCAAGGGCTACAACACACCGGGCAGCACCCCGGCTGTAGAGCCTTAACAATCTTTAACAAAATATATTTGGGTCTCTGAATCGTTGGGCCTAAACTCCCTCACAGAATACAATTACCGGCGATCCATCGAGGCGACCGGAAACAAATCAAGAATAGAAAACTGAGGCTCAAAATGAACAGGAAACGCGTGGCTGTGCTCGTCATTGTGTTGTTGGCGACGGCGGGATTGATCTTCGCCCAGACGCCAGCACCCAAGCTTCCCTCAGCGATGGTTTACGTTCCCGTTGGCGTGACGGGGCCGAAGGGCGCCGTCATGAGCCTCAAGAGAGAAAACTTCGTCTTGCTTGAGGACGGCATCGAACAGACCATCAACGTCTTCTATGAGCCGAATTCACGCATCGACATCGACATCATTCTGGCGATGAGGGCTCTCAACAAGGGACGCACCGATCAAAACTCCGTCAAGATCCGGGAGGCCATTGAGAATTTCCGGCACCAGGGAAACTCGCAGAACAAGTACACGGTCGAGGAAATGCCTTTCGGCGCCAACGGAATCTTCGATGCCATGTCCCGGCATGTGACGCGCCTGGCCGAACAAAGCATCGCCACACGGAAAGCGGTGGTGGTTGTCACTGACGGTTTTGAATCATCAGGCGGTGAACCGGCGAAAACGCTTCAGGAATATGTGAAGAAGTTCGACGTCCCCATTTACCTCTTCTACGCGGTAGATCCCACCGCTCCAAACCAGCCGGGTCCTACAGACGACATCCTCGAAGTTGCCCGTGGAGAGCGCATCTATCTCTCGGGCGGCGCCGGCTATGAAGACCTGACCAGGATGACCGGCGGCTCGATGACGCAGGCCGACATCGACACCCAGCTGCGCTCCCTGATGGAAGAGTTCGGCAGGAACCTGAAGAACCAGTACGTTCTCGGGTTCCGGTCTACCAACGATGCCCGGGACGATAAATGGCGAAAGCTCGAAATCAAGGTCAAAGGGGAACCCGTCGATGGCGTCGCGGCCAAGGACATGAAAACCAAGTCGCGCGACCGCTACTTTGTAGCAAAACCATCAAAATAGGGGCGTAGAAACTAATCCCTCATTTGGGGAGATCGGGGTCAGACCCCCAAACTCCTGCGGCAAGTTGGAGTTTTGGGGTCTGACCCCCGATCTCCCCGGATGAGGGATTAGTTTCTTTCCGTTGTACAATTCCCCATCCTTTAGGAGGCCTCAATGAAACGCACTCTGGGTTGGCTGCTGGTCCTGACCTGCGGCGGATGGCTACAGCAGGCGGCAGCGGCGCAAAGCGCTCCCGTCGATCCCGTACAGCGCGCACTTGAAGACGAAGTTAAGCGGGCCATGGGAGTTTTGACCCAGAAAGGCAATCCCCCGCCGTACTTCCTCAGCTATGAAGTCAACGAGGTCAAGAGTGCGGATATAACGGCCTCCCTTGGAGCGCTGCAGTACAGCAGCGTCGATAGGCAAAGACTCCTCGACATTGAAGTGCGTGTCGGCGACTACAACCTGGACAACACACACCAGATCCGCGGGCAACGTGGCGGGGGAGGCGAACAACAACTGAACCGCCCTGGCTCAATACCTATGCCGGTGGACGACGATGTCGATGCCCTGAAGAGCGTCATCTGGCTGGAGACAGACCGTCGATACAAATCCGCGGTCGAGCGTTTTATCAACGTTCAGGCTAATCGGGCCGTTCGTGTTGAAGAAGAGAATACTGCAGGCGATCTCTCACGGGAGAAGGTCGAAAAGAGTGGTCTCACCCCGCTGAGGGACGCCTCAATTGACATGGCGGGTTGGGAAAAGAAGATGAAGACGTATTCCGCCATGTTCAAGGGGATTCCCGAACTCTTCGATGGCCGCGCTGGAATGACCCTCAGCGTGAACAACCAGTATTTCGTGAACAGCGAAGGCACATCGGTTCGTCACGGGACCATTCAGTACAGGGTTTATCTGGTGGCCACAACCCAGGCAGAAGACGGAATGGAATTCCAGCGATTCGAATCGTTCGATGCACACACCGTGGAGGGCCTTCCCAGCGAAGAAACGATCCGCCAGACCGCTGACAAGATCGTCAAGGACCTGAAGGCTCTTCGGAAAGCTCCGGTAGTCGAGCCTTACACGGGACCCGCGATCCTTTCGGGGCGCGCCAGCGGCGTGTTTTTCCATGAGATCTTCGGACATCGCATCGAAGGACAGCGCAACAAGAACGAAGGCGAAGGGCAGACGTTTGCGCGGCAGGTGAACAAGCAGATTCTCCCCACGTTCATCTCTGTTGTAGACGACCCCACGATGGAAAAAGTCGGATCCATCGACCTAAATGGCTACTACACCTATGACGATGAAGGTGTGAAGGCCCGCCCCGTCACTGTTGTCGAGAACGGCATCCTGAAGAACTTCCTGTTATCGCGATCCCCTGTCGCGGGGTTTGAGGAATCAAATGGCCACGGGCGCAAGCAACCGGGATACAAGGCCGTCGGACGTCAGGGCAACCTGATGGTCAAGGCAGCGAACACCGTTCCGATGGAAAAGCTTCGAGAGATGCTCATCGATGAAGCGAAAAAGCAGGGCAAGCCGTTCGGGTTGCTGTTTGACGACATCTCGGGCGGATTCACCTATACGACCAGCGACAGCCCGCAGTCGTTCCAGGTGACTCCGATCATGGTTTACCGCATCTATACGGATGGCCGTCCGGACGAACTTGTGCGTGGCGTTGACCTCATCGGAACCCCGTTGACGTCCTTCAGCAAGATCGTCGCGGCATCCGACAAGCTCGAGGTGTTCAATGGATTCTGCGGTGCTGAATCCGGGTCCGTGCCGGTCTCAGCGATCTCGCCGGCGATTCTCACAACGCAGATAGAGGTACAGAAGAAGGCGAAGTCTTCTGAAAGGATGCCAATCCTTCCGGCTCCGGACTCAGGCAGCGCTCGCGAGGTCCGCCCATGAGATTTCATCCGCCGTCCAGATCCAGGCGCAAGGCGCTGTGGCTTTCCGCCTGCCTCGCGGTGACTTCCACAGTAATGTCTGCGGCGCAAACGGGCAGTTCTACGATCACCGCGGATCCTGTCTTCAAGGCGATGATCGATGAATTGAATCGGTCGGTCGTGCAACTCCAGCTCAGCAATCTCGATAAGCCTTACTTCGTCCAGTACATTGTCCTCGACGAGGAAGAATTCGCTGCAAGAGCCACCTTCGGCGCTTTGACGGCATCGACACCATCCAGACAGCGGCTGGTCTACTCGCAGGTGCGTGTCGGCAACTATGACTTCGACAACACGGAGTTCAATCCCGGTGGTGCAGGCGGCGCCGGAAGGGGCGGGCTCTACCAGGGCCCCGTTGACGACGATTACGATTCGCTGCGCCACACACTCTGGCTGGCGACAGACTCATCGTACAAGCAGGCGGTCGAGGTTATCGCGCAGAAACGTGCAGCGATCCAGAACAGAACGCAGGAAGAACGTGTGCCGGACTTCTCAAAGGAAGCAGCGAACGTTTCGGTTAGCGAAAGGCGCAAGCTCGAGTTTGACCGCGCAAAGATCGAGGGCCAACTGCGGCAGTGGTCTCAAGTCTTCCGTGAGTTTCCCAATATCCAATCATCGAGCGTGACGATTCGAGCACGGATGAATCACCGCTACGTGGTCAACAGCGAAGGAACGCGGACGATGGCGCCGGAACTGCTGGTCATCCTGCAGGCCAGCGCTACTGCTCAGGCTTCCGACGGAATGGTAGTCTCGCACTCTGTTCCCGTCTACGTCAGGGACTTCTCCGACCTGCCATCGACGGACGCCTATACCGGCGCGATTCGGCAGATGGCCAAGGATCTGACGGCGCTGCGCGAAGCGCCCGTCCTTGATCAGGATTATTCGGGACCGGCCCTCCTGGTTGGTCAGGTCGCCACCGAGATGTTCGCTCGTGTCCTTGCACCCAACCTTACCGGCCAGCGGGGTCCTCTCTCAAGAACCGGCCAGGCCGCGACACCAGCCCTCGAAGATCGCATGAATCGGCCGATCCTTCCGGCATACATATCGGTGGTGGACGATCCTACGGTGAAATCGTTCAATAACAAGAAGCTGATTGGATATTACTCCAACGACGATCAGGGTATTCCTGCGAAGCGGGTATCGCTGGTGGACGGCGGACTGCTCACCGATTTCCTGATGTCACGCCGACCCGGCAAGGGCCGCCTTCAATCCAACGGCCACGGACGCAACGGATATCCGGGACGCGAGACGCCCCAGGTCAGCAACTTGATCATCACTGCGAAGGATGGCAAGAGTCTCGAAGACCTGAAGAAGGAATTGTTGAAAGCAGCCAAGGAAGAACGGCTCGAATATGGCATCATTATCAGAGCGTCGAACACCGGCGGGAATAGCCCGGTTGGAGGTCCGGTGCTGACTTATCGCGTCAAAGTTTCGGACGGAAAGGAAGAACTGGTTCGTGTCGCCGGCGCAAGCGGACTCACCGTGCAGGGCCTTCGGCATCTGATTGCCGTCGGCAACGATTCCACAGCCGCTAACAGGCTTATGGGAACCAGCGGCGCGGAAACGCCGACGAGCATCGTGGCTCCGTCGGTGCTGGTGGAGGAGATTTCGCTGGACAAGCCTTCGGGAACACAGTCGAAGCCTTCGCTGATTACACATCCGTTTTTCAGTAACTAAAGATGGACTTTCATCATAAAGAAATTCTCAAGCGCTACGCGCGCATGGCGACGGGAAGGCCCTTTGCCCCCATCCTTCTGAATATCCTGATTACTTCTGTCTGCGACATGCGCTGCGTGCATTGCTTCTTTACAGACGAACTCGACGACAAAGAGCGCAAGCGGCTCCAGATGACTACGCGAAACGTGGAGCGGATCAGCGAAACTCTGGGGGCTAACCTCGGCGTGCTCATCGTTGCCGGAGGCGAGCCTTTCACTCGAAAAGACCTGCCGGAGATCGCACGGGCTTTCCATAAGAACAACCGGCTGGAATCCATCTATTTGATGTCGAACGGCCAGATCCAGCAGCGGATCATTCCCGATGTCACCAGGATCCTGCAGGAAAACCCGGCTCTCAACGTGACCGTTGCGCTGGGTATCGATGGCCTTAAGGAAGACCACGAAAGCATCCGCCAAAAGCCCGGAAGCTGGGACATCGCCATCGGCACCGCGCGCAAACTGCAGGAGATCAAGAAGGAATATCCAAGGCTGGATATCCAGACCTGCACTTGCTTCATGAACAGCAATCAGGATCGTATCTTCGAGTGGTATGACTTCCTGAAGTACGATCTCAAGCCGGATAAGGTGAACGTCAACTACATCCGGCCTCCGTCGGCACGGCCAAAGGAACTGCTTATCGACAAGTCGCGGTACGACGCTCTTGTGCATCGCATCAGCGAAGATTCGCGCCACGCGGCAATCAAGAACAACTACTCGGGCGACGCTGGATTCTTCAAAGCTGCGATCGATGTTTACATGCACCAGCTCATCGCAAAGACTGCGTTAGAGGGCCGGCCACAACTCCAGTGCTGGGCCGGAAGCGCCGGCGCCGTCATCTATGATGAGGGCACTGTGTCCAGCTGCGAGATTCTCGAAGGTGTCGATAATCTTCGAAATTACGACTGGGACTTCAGCAAGCTCTGGTATTCCACCAAGATGGAAGCACGCCGCGACATCGTGGCAAACGGCTGCTTCTGCACGCACGAAAGCAATTGCTACTATCCGTCACTTCCCTTCAATCCCCAGCACCTCGTGGAGATCAAGAAGCTGGAACACGAGATGAAGGAAGCGGCAACCTCTCCGGTTAATGCCTGAAGCTCATGCGGCACTGATCCAATGGTTCGGCGAGAACCAGCGGATTCTTCCGTGGCGCTCCAGCTACGATCCCTACCAGGTCTGGGTCTCCGAAGTCATGCTGCAGCAAACGCAGGTGGAGACTGTCGTCCCCTACTTTGAACGGTGGATGGCCGAGCTTCCGGATATCGCGTCGCTTGCAACGGCTGACGAGCACAGCGTTCTAAGCCTCTGGGCCGGACTAGGTTATTACAGCCGGGCGAGGAACCTGATGGAAGCGGCCAGAACAATCGTGCGCGAGCATGGCGGCGCCGTGCCGGCGGACTATGAATCGCTACGGTCACTGCCCGGAATCGGGCAGTACACTGCAGGTGCCATTCTCAGCATCGCCTTTAACAAGGCATACCCGGTCGTTGATGGCAACGTCCGGCGCGTGCTCTCGCGTGTGTACGGGTGGGAAGACGATCGACCGAGGCGCCTCTGGGATGCGGCAGACAAACTCGTCCGAAGCGCAGAACCCCGACTCATCAATCAGGCGATCATGGAACTGGGCGCCACCGTGTGCTCGTTCAGAGCGCCACGTTGCCTGGTCTGTCCCGTTCAAACCGACTGCATCGCCTACAAGACGGGAAAGCAGTTGATGATTCCTCCCGTGAAGAAGCGGCCGGAAACGGTGAGAGTCCAGCTTTTCGCCGTTCTTCAGGAGAGAAACGGCCAGCATCTTATGAAGCTTTCACGAGGACTCTGGGAGTTCCCGATGTTCAGCGAGTTGCCGGCAGGTGAATTGACCCGTACCGGTGCCTGCCGGCACACGATTACGCATCACCGGCTGGAAGTTCATGTCTATAACGGTGTGCTGGAGAATATGGCGGGCTTTGAGTGGCGGAAGTTTGAAGGAGTGCCCGTGTCGTCGCTAACGAAGAAGATTCTCGCAGCGGGTGCTCTCGCCCACCGCGAGAGAGCGGCGCGAAGCGCCGGATGAGAAATTTGCTGGCATGTGAAGCGACGGGTGAGGATTTTGACGGCCTGCAAATCCCTCATCCGGCCCTTCGGGCCACCTTCTCCCGGAGGGAGAAGGGCCCCTACGCCACGATATTCACCAATCGACCCTTCACGATGATCACGCGCTTTGGCGTGATGCCGCCCAGCGCGGGCAACGCCAAAGCAGCAGCCTTCATCTGGTCTTCGGTGGCATCGGGAGAGATCAGGAACTTCCCGCGCAGCTTGCCATTCACCTGAACGGGGATCTCCACCTCGTCGGCCTTTGCGGCAACCGGGTCGAACTCCGGCCAGGCCGCCTTGAAGACGCTGCCGGTCCCGCCGAGCATCTCGTGAAATTCCTCGCCGAGAAACGGCGCCAACGGGGCAATGGTCCTGGTGAGAATTGTCAGCACTTCGTTCAGCGCGGCCTTCTCGTCGTTGCTCTGCGGTTCGGGCTTGATCTCATCCCAGGTATTGAGCAGTTTGTAAATCTCCGCAATGCCGGTGTTAAAGTCGAGCGCTCCTTCGGCGGCGTGAGTCATACGCGCCAGCATGACGTGTGCCTGCTGTCGCAGCGGCTTGTAAGCTTCTCCCTTTCCCGAAGCGCCTCGAACTTTCGGTGTGGCATCCTCGAAGAGATTCCAAAGCCGGAGAACGAGACGCTGCGCACCGGCCAAGCCGTCTTCCTTCCATTTGATATCGATGTTCGAAGGGGCGAAGAAAAACATCGCAAGACGGCATACGTCCACTCCCCACTGGTCCATGATGTCTGAAGGAGAGATGGCGTTACCCTTGGACTTCGACATGATGTCGCCCTTCTCATCACAGACCATGCCCTGATGATAAAGGCGCGAGACCGGTTCATCCGTGGGAACCCAACCCGTGTCGAACAGCACCTTCGCGATAAATCGGAAGTAGAGCAGGTGCATGCAGGCATGCTCCGCTCCTCCGATGTAGATATCCACGGGAAGCCACTTCTTAGCCTGTGCCTTGTCCCATGGCTGGGAATCGTTCTTCGGATCGAGATACCGATAGAGATACCAGCTTGAGCACATGAATGTGTCCATTGTGTCCGGATCGCGTTCAGCCGGACCGCCGCACTTCGGACACGTGACGCGCATGAACTCTTCGTTGTCCGCAAGAGGTGAGCGTCCCTTGGGAACGAGATCCTTCACCGGTGGAAGCAACACGGGCAAATCCTTCTCCGGCACGGCCTGCGGCCCGCACGCCGCGCAATGGATGATCGGGATCGGGCAACCCCAGTAGCGCTGGCGCGAGATCAGCCAGTCTTTCAGCTTGTAGTTGGTTTGCGCGCGCCCCAGGCCCTTACCGGCAATGTAGTCGACGACTGCCGGGATTCCCGAAGGCGATGGTGTTCCATTCAATTCGCCGGAATTGATCATGGCGCCGGCATCGACATACGCATCTTCATACGGATCGGGCCCGCCGGAGATGACGATCCTCACGGGCAGCCCATACTTCTTCGCAAACGCGAAGTCCCGCGTATCGTGCGCGGGCACGCCCATCACGACTCCGGTGCCATAGTGAGCGAGCACGTAGTCCGCAACCCAGAGCGGAACCTTCTCGCCATTTAATGGGTTGGTCACGTAACGTCCCGTGAAGACACCATCCTTCTCGCCTTCCATCGTCCTTTCGCGTTCGGACTTCTGGCCCGCCTTGCGGATGTACTCCTTCACCGCGTCATTTGCGATCTCCGAAGCCAGAGGATGCTCTGGCGCGATCACAACAAAAGACACGCCGAACACGGTGTCCGGACGAGTGGTAAAAACGGTGAGCGGACGTCCGTCGAAATCGAAATCGATCTCGCAGCCCACCGAGCGGCCGATCCAGTTGCGCTGGAGCGCCTTTGTGGATTCCGGCCAGCCGTCGAGCTTGTCGATGTCATCGAGCAGACGCGCCGCCATCGCGGAGTACTTGAAGAACCAGGTGTTCTCGATTGGCTTCTTGATAACTTCCGAACCGCACCGCCAGCATCGACCGTCATGCACCTGCTCGTTGGCCAGGATGCCGTCGTTCACGCACCAGTTGACGGTGCTGGCCGAACGGTAAGCCCATCCATTTTTGAAAAGCAGCAGGAAGAGCCATTGCGTCCACTTGTAATAGTCGGGTTCGAAGGTTCGGACCTCGCGATCCCAATCGTAGGAGATCCCCATCCGCTTGAGCGTGGCTTTGCCGGTTTCGACGTTCTTGAGCGTCCAGTCTCGAGGGTGCAGCTTGTTCTTGATGGCGGCGTTCTCCGCCGGCAGGCCGAACGCATCCCAGCCAAACGGGTGCAGCACGTCGTATCCGCGCATCATGCGGTAACGCGCGAGTGCGTCGCCGATTCCGTAGTTGCGGAAATGCCCCATATGAATGTCACCCGACGGGTAGGCAAACATCTCGAGCACATAGTATTCGCGGTCTGGTTTCGCCGGTGTGGTGTAAAGCCGTGAAGACTCCCATCGAGTCTGCCACTTGGCCTCAATGGCCCTGGGGTCGTATTTCATAAGAAGAAGATTCTAACAGGTGTCAACTACCATGCCGTTCTCACGGGATAGCGAGGAATCCGGGTGTCCGGAGTGATCAACACCATTCCATGAACGATGGCCTGACAGATGAGAATTCGGTCAAACGGATCCTTGTGAATATCGGGCAAACGCATGACGTGCAGCACCGATTCGTCGTCAAGGGGTAGGATTTCCGCGCCCATCTTCTCCCGATGCAAATGGAGGAATCGATCCGGAGTGTCGGGAAGAGCCAGTCTCCCGATGGAGTACTTGATCACTACTTCCCAAAATGACGCGATGCTGACATAGATCTCGTTGTCTTCGTGCAGGAGCAGGTCCCGCACTCGGGGCGGAAGAC
>Ga0070685_10001883_pt1 | contig 10943 bp, 7 predicted proteins | sample KBSS13LmetaG_FD_65651 | JGI IMG/M metagenome (GOLD analysis project Ga0070685, IMG submission 65651) | Switchgrass rhizosphere microbial communities from Kellogg Biological Station, Michigan, USA - KBS S1-3L metaG | ecosystem: Host-associated > Plants > Roots > Rhizosphere ...
CCCTGGAACGGCTTGTGGCGGGTGAGCATCTCGTAGAGGACCACGCCGAGCGAGAAGAGGTCGGCCCGGGAGTCGACCTCCTTGCCCTGGATCTGCTCGGGCGCCATGTAATTGGGCGTGCCGAGGAGCTGCCCCTCCTGCGTGAGGTTCGAGCTGTCGAGCCGGGCGATGCCGAAGTCGGTGATCTTCACCCGGTTCTCGCCGGTGATCAGGATGTTCGCCGGCTTGACGTCGCGGTGCACCACCCGGTTGGCGTGCGCATAGTCGAGCGCGTCCCCCACCTGGGAGATGATGTCGAGCACCGCCCGCAGGGTCAGCGGCTGCTCCCCCTGGAGCAACAGCTTCAGGTTGGTGCCGCGCACGTACTCCATGGCGATGAAGGCGAGCCCCTCGTCACTGGCCTCGACGACGTCGTGGATGGTGACGATGTGGGGGTGGGTCAGGATGCCGGCGCTCTGCGCCTCCCGCATGAAACGGATGCGGAACTGCTCCATCTCCTGATCCTTGATGGAGTAGCCGATGCGGAAGGTCTTGAGCGCCACCAGCCGGCCGATCAGGGGATCGCGGGCCAGGTAGACGATGCCCATGGCCCCCTTGCCGATCTCATCGACAATTTCGTAGCGGCCGAGCCTGGTCGGGGTCAGAGGGAGCATGGCGAGAGCACTTTTGCGTCGCCATTCTAGGCCGGCCCGGGTTCCCGAGTCAAACGGTAAAAGCAGGGGTAAGTCCCAGTCCTTTTTACCATTTAGGAGGGATTTCCCAGGACTGCTCCGGTCCGCGCCCCTGTGGTATATTTGCGCCCCTTGATCTTTTGAAGGAGGTCCAGAAGATGCAGGTGGATAGCCCGGAGAAACTTCGCAATGTTGCCGTGGCGGGCCACAACGACACCGGCAAGACCACTCTCGTAAGCGCTCTCCTCTACGCCGGTGGCGTCACCACCCGCCTGCACCGGGTCGAGGACGGCAACACGCTGACCGACTTCGACCACGAGGAGACCGAGCGCAGGATCTCGATCGGCCTCGCCGCCTGTTTCCTCCCCTGGCAGCAGCACAAGATCAACCTCCTCGACTGCCCCGGCTACGGCATCTTCTTCTCCGAGACCCAGCAGGGCCTGCGCGCCGCCGACTCCGCGATCCTCTGCGTCAACGGCGTCGCCGGCGTCGAGGTCAACACCGAGAAGGTCTGGAAGGCCGCCGAAGAGTTCGGGCTGCCGCTGATGGTCAACCTCACCAAGATGGATCGCGAGCGGGCCGACTTCGACCGCGCCCTCGAGGGGCTGCAGAAGCGGTTCAGCCGCGGGGTGGTGCCGGTCCAGATCCCGATCGGCCAGGAGGCCGGCTTCTCGGGCGTCGTCGACCTGATTAACCTGAAGGCCTATCAGTTCACCCGCGACGGCAATGGCAAGGCCGCTCCCACCGACATCCCCGCCAACCTCGCGGAGATGGTGGAGACCCACCGCGCGCGGCTGGTCGAGGCGGTCGCCGAGACCGACGACCGGCTGATGGAAGGCTTCTTCGAGAACGGCACGATCCCGCAGGAGGATCTGGTCCCCGCGCTGCGCAGCGCCGTCGCCCGCCGGCAGATCTTTCCGCTGACGCTCTCGGCCGGCGGCCACGGCATCGGCCCGTCGGCGCTGCTCGACGCCGTCCTCGCTCTGCTCCCCTCCCCCGCCGACCGGCTTCCCTTCCCGGCGAAGAACGTCGGCGGCGAGGAGATCGGGCTCACCGGCGATCCGGCGGGGCCGCTCGCGGTGCTGGTGTTCAAGACGCTCTCCGACCCCTTCACCGGCAAGATCTCCCTGCTGCGCGTGGTCTCCGGCACGCTCAACGCCGACACCAACGTCTGGAACAGCCGCGCCGAGGAGGCCGAGCGGCTCGGCCACCTGATCGCCGTCGAGGGCAAGCAGGGCGGGAACGTGCCGCGCCTGATCGCCGGCGACATCGGCGGCGTCGCCAAGCTGAAGATCACCGTCACCGGCGATACGCTGTGCGCCAAGGACAAGCCGATCAAGCTCGCCTGGATCAACGTCGCCGAGCCGGCGATGGCGTTCGCCGTCGAGCCCAAGTCCAAGGGGGACGAGGAGAAGATCGGCGACGCCCTGCACCGGCTGATGGACGAGGACATCGCCCTCCACGCCGGGCGCGACCCCGAGAGCCACGAGCACCTGCTCTCCGGCAACGGCCAGCTCCACATCGAGATCGCCGTCGCCAAGCTCAAGCACCGCTTCCACGTCGACGTCCTCCTGCATCCGCCCAGGGTGCCCTACCGCGAGACGATCCTCAAGCCCGCCGACGGCCACGGCCGGCACAAGAAGCAGACCGGCGGCCGCGGCCAGTTCGCCGACTGCAAGATCAAGGTCGAGCCGCTGCCGCGCGGCGAGGACTTCCACTTCGCCGACGAGATCTTCGGCGGCGCCATCCCGCACAACTACCGGCCGGCGGTCGAGAAGGGGATCCAGGAGGCCCGCCGCCGCGGCTTCCTCGCCGGCTACCCTATGGTCGACTTCAAGGTGCGGCTGCTCGACGGCCAGTACCACGACGTCGACTCCTCGGAAATGGCGTTCAAGATCGCCGGCTCCCTCGCCTTCAAGGACGCCATGGCGAACGCCCGGCCGACGATCCTCGAGCCGGTCATGAAGGTCGACATCACCACCACCGAGGAGTTCACCGGCGACATCATGGGCGATCTCTCGCACCGGCGCGGACGCCCGCAGGGGATGGACGCCGTCAACGGCAACCAGATCATCAAGGCTCTGGTGCCGATGTCCGAGATGCTCGACTACGACCGCATCCTGCGCGCCATGACCCAGGGGCGGTCGAGCTTCCACATGGAGTTCTCGCACTACGAGGAGGTCCCCAAGATGGTGCAGGACAAGCTCGTCGCCGAGGCCCAGAAGCACCGCCAGGAGGAGCACGAGTAGGCTCCCGTCGCCGTCTCCCCCTCCGACGCGATACAATCTGCCGTTCCAGGCGCCCGGTCGGGCGCCTGGAATCGTCACTTCAAAGACCCTTCACGGAGATCGAACCTTGATCCAAGCGAGTCAACTACGCACCGGTATGTGCATCCTCTTCGAAGGTGATATCTGCCGTGTGATGACGTCCCACCACGTCACGCCGGGGAACCTGCGCGGCTTCGTTCAGGCCAAGATGCGCAACCTGCGCAACGGCAACAGCTTCGAGCACCGCTTCAGCTCCACCGAGAAAGTCGAGCGGGCGATCCTCGACACCCAGCAGATGGAGTACCTCTACTCCGACCCCTCGGGCCACCATTTCATGAACCAGGAGACCTACGAGCAGATCACGCTCGACGACGAGGTCCTCGGCGACTCCATGCTCTACCTGCTGCCCAACACGGTCATCCAGATCGACTTCTACGACGAGAAGGCGGTGGGCATCGAGCTGCCGAACACCGTCACCCTCGAGGTCGTCGACACCGAGCCCAGCATGAAGGGGGCCACCGCCAGCGCCTCCTACAAGCATGCCAAGATGGAGACCGGCCTGACGGTGAGCGTGCCGCCCTTCATCGAGGTGGGGACCAAGATCATCATCGACACCCGCGAAAACAAGTACCTGAGCCGGGCGTGAATCCCCAACTGCTCGTCGAAGGCCTGACCTGGTTCGTGGTCTTCATCTTCTCGACCACCCTCCATGAGGCGGGGCACGCCCTCGCCGCCTGGAAGCTCGGCGACTCCACCGCCTACGAGGGCGGGCAGGTCTCCTTGAACCCGCTCCCCCACATCCGGCGGGAGCCGGTGGGGATGGTCCTCGTCCCTCTCATCTCCTTCGCCATGAGCCACTGGATGATGGGCTGGGCGAGCGCCCCTTACGACCCCCTCTGGGCCCACCGCTACCCGAAGCGGGCGGCGCTGATGGCCGCCGCCGGGCCGGCGGCCAACCTCCTGCTGGTGCTGGTGGCCGGGCTGCTGATCCGGGCCGGGGTCTGGTCGGGGATCTTCGAGGCTCCCGACGTCGCCAACTTCACCGCGGTCACCGCCGCGGTGTCCGCCGGGAGCTGGGCCGCGGCGGCGGTGACGCCGCTGTCGATCCTCTTCTCGCTCAACCTCCTGCTCTTCGCGTTCAATCTGCTCCCCCTGCCGCCGCTCGACGGCAGCGCCATCCTGCCCGGCATCATGAGCGACGACATGGCCCGGGGGTTCCACAACCTGCTGCGCCAGCCGATGTTCTCGATGATCGGCCTGCTGGCGGCATGGCGGATCTTCCCCCTGGTCTCCGACCCCTTGCAGACGCTGGCGCTCAACCTGCTCTATCCCGGCGCGGGCTACCATTGAAGACTGCCGCCGCCGTCGCGATCTTCTTCCTGGCCGTCGTTGCCTTCGCCGCGCCACCGGCTCCCGCTCCGCTCCTGCTGACCGGCGCGCGGGTCCTCGATCCCGCCGGCGAGCGCCTCCTCGACGGGCGCGACGTCCTGATCGAGAACGGCCGGATCGCCGCCGTCGGCGCCACCGGCACGCTCCAGGCGCCGGTCGGCACGCGGAGGATCGATCTCGCGGGGCTGACGCTGATCCCGGGGCTGATCGAGATGCACTCGCATCTCCTCCTCCACCCGTACGACGAGACCCCCTGGGACGACCAGGTCCTGAAGGAGCCGCTCGAGCTGCGGACGATCCGCGGCGTGGTGGCGGCGAAGGCCACCCTGGAGGCGGGCTTCACCACCGTGCGCGACCTCGGCACCGAGGGGGCGGGGTTCGCGGACATCGCCCTGCGCGACGCGATCGCCGCCGGCATGATCCCCGGGCCGCGCGTCCTCGCCGCCACCCGCGCGCTGGTCGCCACCGGCTCCTACGGTCCGTCCGGCTTCGATCCGCGCTGGGAGATTCCGAAGGGGGCGCAAGTGGTGGACGGTCCCGTCGAGATGAGGAAGGCCGTGCGCGAGCAGATCGCCGCCGGCGCCGACTGGATCAAGGTCTACGCCGACTACCGCCGCCGTCCGGGCGTCACGACGCCCACCTTCACGCAGGAGGAGATGGCCGCCGCGGTGGACGAGGCGCGGAGCGCCGGTCTCCCCGTCGCCGCCCACGCCTACACCGAGGAGGGGATCCGCCGCGCCGTGCTGGCCGGGGTCAAGACGATCGAGCACGGCACGAACGTCACCGCCGAGCTGCTCGCCCTGATGAAGCAGAAGGGGGTCGCGCTGGTACCCACCCTCGCCGCCTCGGACGCGATCGCCCGCTACGCCGGCTGGAAGCCGGGCGAGCCCGAGCCGCCGCGCGTCAAGGAATCCCGCGAGATGTTCGCCCGCGCCCTGAAATCCGGGGTGACGATCGCCAACGGCAGCGACGTCGGCGTCTTCACCCACGGCGAGAACGCCCGCGAGCTGAATCTGATGGTCGCCTACGGCATGTCGCCCGGGCAGGCCCTGCGGGCCGCTACCTCGATCGCGGCGGCCGTGCTGCACAAAGACAAGGAGCTGGGGCGGATCGCCCCCGGCTACCTGGCGGACTTGGTCGCCGTGAAGGGCGATCCGCTCGCCGACATCTCGGCGGTCGAGCGGCCCGCGGTCGTGGTCAAGGATGGGCGGGTGGCGGTAAGTCGCTGAGCTAAATGCAAGGACAAATCAATGCTAATAAAGATGCTAAATGTTTCGGCGTCTACCACTCCCATAATAAGTATCCGTTGCCCTGGATGCCGCCAAAGAGCAATCCTGGAACAAGTAGGACAGCATGATTTTTCAAGCCACGATGGGATCCTTCTAGGACAGAGGCGTTGCCCAAATCTGGATTGCAGAACGCATGTCTTCGTTGTTCACAGAAACGGTACAGTTCTGGCAACTTATCCTTCAGAGCTCATTGATTTTGATAGCACCAACATTCCAGCAGGAATTCTTAAATGCCTAGAAGAGGCAATCACTTGCCATTCGGCTCAATGTTTCACGGCCGCAGCAATTATGGTACGGAAGAGCCTAGAAGAACTCTGCCTCGATCGCGGGGCGGAAGGAGACAACCTTAAACAGAGAATTCACAATTTGCGCAACAGGATCATTCTGCCACCGGAACTTCTCGAGGGCTTAGACGACCTCCGATTACTGGGGAACGATGCGGCCCATATTGAATCGCAGGAATTCAACCAAATTGGACAAGAAGAGGTAGAAATAGGGATTGAATTTACTAAAGAGGTGCTAAAAGCTGTCTACCAGTACTCAGCCCTACTCAACAGATTGAGATCCTTAAAAAGAGACTCCTAGACAGACGAGACATAGAAATGGGCCTGCCAACCATAGAGGAAAACCAATGTACCTTTTGAACCATGAGCAGATTCGGCGTTACGTTGCCGCCCCACGCGGGACCTACCTAGATATCATCAACTTCGATAGCACCCGCCTGCAACACACATCCTACTATTTTGGAGTTGGGCGAGATTATGAGATTCTCGATGGCGACAACTTTCGCCTTGCACGAATGAATGATGGTAGGGGATCAATCCTCACCCTTCCCCCAAGGGGATACGCCATAGTCAAAAGCAGCGAAATTTTCATGCTCAGCGAAAAGGTCATGGGGATACTTGGACCAGTAAGCGACCTGATGCGATTAGGGCTGGAGCTTGTTCATAGCCCGTTTATCGATCCTTTGTTCTACGGCCAACTTGAGCTAGGTCTTTGGAATCGCCTAGAACGTCCCGCCAGCATCTCTTCTGAGCAGATTATAGGCAAAGTTTCTTTTTTTGATATCTCTGATACCTACCCGATAGAGGTAATACCAAAGTCGGCTCAGGACGAAAAATTCAGAAAAAGACGGCCGTTGAGGGATGACGATCCCGTTCATGTAGATGATGAGATCTAATCCTGACGGCTTCTTCATTCTTAACTGGATCACATGGCCTTAGCAGTCGGGTAAGGTTTGATATTTAGAAAAGCTGGCGTTGTTCCTGTGGCCGAGAAGGTCTAGAGCTTTGTTGTTCCCGGGTGTCAGTATTGGCCTTCGCCGGGACTTGTGGCTGGCTTCGGTGCCGCCTCCTTTTTCGGCTCCATCCCCGGCTGGTACAGCACCGGCCTCCCCGCCTTCTCTTTCGCCTCCTTCACCATCCGCCGCACGTCCGCCAGGAGCTTCTTCGAGTCATAGACGATCCCGTCCTTGATCGTGTACTTGGCGCCGCCCACCCGCACCACCTCGTTCTTTTCGTTGAGCTTGATGGCGCCCGTGCCGTAGAGCACCGCCAGATTCTCCAGCGGGTTCTCCTCCACCACCACCAGATCGGCGAGCTTGCCGGGCTCGACCGAGCCGATCTCCTTGTCCATCCCCAGCGCCTCGGCGCCTTTGAGGGTGGCGGCGCGGATCACCTCCAGCGGATGGAACCCCGCCTCGCGCAGCAGCTCCATCTCGCGGATATAGGCAAAGCCGTAGAGCTCGTAGATGAAGCCGCTGTCCGTGCCCACTGTCACCCGGCCGCCGCGGTTCTTGTACTCGTTGACGAAGGCCATCCAGAGCCGGTAGTTGTTCTTCCAGTCGATCTCGTTCTCCGTCGTCCAGTTGTACCAGTAGGCGCCGTGCGACTGGCGGCTGGGGGCGTAGAAATCCCAGAGCGAGGGGAGGGTGTACTCGTCGTGCCACTCGGCGCGCCGGGCCCGCATCAGGTCGCGGTTCGCCTCGTAGATGTTGAACGTGGGATCGAGCGTGAAGTCGAGCTTGATCAGCTCGTCCATCACCTCGTTCCACTTCTTCGAGAACGGCGGCGCGGCCTGCTTCCAGAGCCGCCCCGCCTGGCCGAAGCGGTGCGACTCGTCGGCGTAGTTGTAGTCGAGCGGATAGTCCTGGATCGTGCGGTCCTCGAACAGCGCCTCGGGCAGGCCGTACCAGTGCTCCATCGAGGTCAGCCCCCAGCGCGCCGAGGTGAGGACGTTGACCCGCGCCACGTCCATCTGCGCGTGGTGGCAGGCGGAGCGGAGCCCCTTCTTCTTCACCTCCTCGATCGCCGCCTGCATGATGTCCGGCCGGTAGCCGAAGAACTTGACGCCGTCGGCGCCGCGGGCGGCGATCTGATCGACCCACCGCCGCGCCTCCTCGGGTTTCGTGAACGGCTCGTCGTGGCCCATGCCGAAGAAGATGTAGGCCTTGATGCGCGGCGCGGTGATCTCGTTACTGGCGCTCTTCGCCCGCTGGTCGAGCGTCCAGTCGAGGCCGTTGCCGCTCCCCGGATCGCGGACGGTGGTAATGCCGTTCCCCATCCAGAGCTTATAGACGTACTCGGCCGGGGTCCCCTGCTCCTTGCCGCCGATGTGCCCGTGCATGTCGACGAGCCCCGGCAGGACGTACATGCCGTGGAGATCCATCTCGCGGTCCCCGGCCTCAGCCTTGGGCCGGCCTTCAGGGTCGGGCGCGACCCCCGGGCTGCCGACCGGCACGACGGCGGCGATGCGGTTCTTCGCGATCACGATGTCGACCGGCCCGATCGGCGGTGCGCCGGTGCCGTCGATCAGCGTCACGCCGCGCAGGATCAGCCGCTTGAAGGGGCCCTCCCCCTCGGCGCGCGGCGGCGCCGGGAGGATCGACTCCTCCTTGCCCTTCTCCTCTTTCGCCGGAGCTTTCGCCGCCGCCTTCTTCTCCGCTCCGGATGCGACCAGGCCGCCCGCGAGCAGCAGGACGGCCCACAGCCACGAGATCTTCTTCATCAGTGTCGTCCTCATGAGCCGACCAGGAGGCTGACGTCGGCGCCATTCTCCCGCGCCTTCTTCAGAGCCTTGTCGAGCTCTTCCTTGTGACCGGTCGCCTGGGCGGAGATCGCCAGCAGGGCAAATCCCTCGCTGCTGTCCAGCTCGGCGGACTTCAGCCCCTTCCGCAGCCGCTGGAAGGCCTTCTCGTAGTCGCCGCGCCGGACGTCGAGCCGCGAGCGCAGGATCTTGAACTCCTCGTCGTCGCCGAGCAGGTAGTTGGCCTTGCCGAGCGCGGCGTCGGCTTCATCGTCCTTCCCCTGATCGAGGAGGAGACGGGCGCGGCCGAGCTCGATCTGCGCGTTGATCACCCGCCGCGCGTACTGGAGGTCGGCGTAATAGACCGTCTCGCCGGTGTCCGGCGGCGGCTCTTCGGTGGTCAGCGCCTTGTCGTAGAGGGCCACGGCCTCGCCGGTCTTCCCCTCCACGGCCGCCTTGAGGCCCCGGTAATAGAGCGTCCGCTTGGGGTGGCGGCTCTCGTCGAAGAAGAGGCCGAAGACCTTGGCGTGCTGGTCGAGATAGAACGCTTTGGGCTCCTGCTCGACGGGGATCTCGAAGGCGGTCGATTCCCCCTTGACCAGGATGTTCCCGCGCACGATGGTGTTGGCGCCGTTCTTCCCCTTCCCCTTGCCATTTTTCGGGTCGTAGACCTCCAGGTCGACGGGCACCACCAGCGTGGACTGCTGGACGTCGACCTCTCGCACCGCCTCGGCGGCGACGTCGAAGGTGCCGCGCGGGGTCTTGACGACCTTGTAGTGGAAGCGGTGGGCCGTATCCTGCCGGGCCTCCCCCTTCACCACCCACCCCTTGTCGTTCTTTTCGAAGCGGTAGTTGTAGAGAACCTGCGGCAGGCCGGTCGCGTAGACGAACTGGCTGGTGAACGCATTGAGGTCCTGGCTGGTGATCCTCTCGATCAGCGTGAAGAAGTCCTCGGTCGAGATCGTGCGGCCGTTCTCCACCTTGACGATCTGCTTGAGGATCTTCGGGAAGTTCTCCGCGCCCAGGCCGCGGGCCAGCATGTCGAGGATCACCGCCCCCTTCTTGTAGACGATCGCCTCATAGGCGTCGTCCGAGTGGCTGGAGAAGAGCCGCGCGCCGAGCACCACGGGGCCGACCGATTCGAGCGAACGCCCGTCCGGCAGGCTGGCGGTGAGCTCGCTCCGCCACCCCGAGGTGAGGTCGACCCCGGAGTACTTGTCGTCCAGGCGCTCCTTGCCGAAGAGGAGCGCGGCGTAGCCCGCCATCGCCTCGCTGATCCACTGATCCCGGTAGCTCGTCCAGCCGACCTGGTCCCCCCACCACTGGTGGGCCACCTCGTGCGCGATGACCAGCCGGCGGTCCTCGACGCCGAAGAACCGGTTCCAGACCCCGAGGTCGTTCATCACTCCGTTGGCCAGGGTGACGAAACCCAGCATCCCCTGCGAGAAGTTGCGGTTGGCGGTGGTCACCGTCAGCTCGTCGAGCGGGTAGGGGCCGAACTTCTCCTCGTAGAACTGGAGCGAGTCGGTGACCGCCTTCATCACCTCCTCGCGGACCCCGCGGCCGGTCCACCCGGAGCCGTTGCCGAAGGCGAACCGCACCGCGACGTGCCCGGCCTGGGCCGTCTCGATCCGGAAGCGGCCGACCTCGAAGGAGAAGCCGAACGCCGGGTAGTCCAGGGTGCGCCGCTCCCAGCGGGTGCCGTCCGGGCTCTCGCCGCCGTCCATGCGGTGGCCGCTCGACACCAGCTCCAGCCCCTTCGGCCAGTGGAAGGTCACGTCATAGGGGGCGCGGTCGACGGCCCCGGCATGGGGGTACCACCCCATGGTGTCGAGGAGGGTGAAGAGATTCCAATCCTTGTCGACCGGGCGGCCGGAGTATTCGACCACCACGGCGGCCGTGCCGCCGGGCGGCGGAGCCTGGGGGAGGATCACCGTCAGCTCGCCCCCCTTGCGCAGATAGAAGAGCGGAGCGCCCCCGGGGTCGGTGACCTTGGCGACCTGGAAGTCGCTGGGCAGGGTGAGCGACACGGCGCGGGAGCCGGCGATCACCGGCTCGAGATCGATCCGGGCCTTCCCCGTCAAGCGGAGGTCGCGCTCCGTCAGGTTGACGTCCAGGATGTATTTCTTCGGCTCGTAGGTGGGGGCCCCCGGCGCCGGCTTGCCGGCGGCGGTCCGCAGCGACGCGCTGAGCCAGGTGTCCCACTGCCCCAGATCGTCCACCTCCACGCCGAGCAGCCGTCCTTTCCGCTGCTCGCGGGAGATCTGCTTGACGAGCTTGCGCTTCTCCTTGTCCGTGGCCTC
>Ga0070685_10001885_pt1 | contig 10926 bp, 24 predicted proteins | sample KBSS13LmetaG_FD_65651 | JGI IMG/M metagenome (GOLD analysis project Ga0070685, IMG submission 65651) | Switchgrass rhizosphere microbial communities from Kellogg Biological Station, Michigan, USA - KBS S1-3L metaG | ecosystem: Host-associated > Plants > Roots > Rhizosphere ...
TCTTCTCGGCCTCGACCAGCTCATCGAACTCGGGCTTGGTGATCTCGCTTGGGCGGGTGCGGTCCCAGGTGTCACCCGGGGCGGCCACGCGTTCCACCCGCTCCACCGCACTCACCGGGTGCGGCCACTCGGTGGTGTGCTCGACGTACCCGATGGTGGCGGTCACCGAGGAGTCGGCGTCGATGAGCGCGACGGTGAGCTCGTCCTGCTTGCCGTTCATCTGCACGACCATGACGAACGCACCGGCCGGGGAGCTGACGCGGTACCGGCGGTAGTTCGGGCGGGTGTCCTCGGTGTCCTCGGTGAGGCTGATGGCGTAGGTGGGTGCGGCCTGCCCGACCGGTCGGGGGGTGACGTAGTCGACCGTGAGGGGGTCACCGTCGCGGTGCACGGGCAGCCAGTGCGCGCCGTTGCCGATGCGGACGGTGCCGTGGGGCTCGGTCGCGCGGATGTCTAGGCCGGTGTCGGTGGCCGCCAGCGTGAGCCGGCAGACGGCGCCTTCATCGGTGCTGACGTCGATGACCTTCGCGTTGCGCGCGGCGCCGGAGTCGCGCCAGTCAACGAACTCGACCTGCGGGCGGTTGTGCTGTGTCACGGTGGTGCTCCTCGGTGCGGCGGAGGCGGGTGCGGCAGAAAGTGCTGTGCGCACAGTATGACGGTACCGCACGCCCGCACAACCCCCGTTGTGCGCACGGTACCGTGGGCGCATGGAGATGCCGCACCCCGACGACATGGAACGCGCCGCTAATGAGGCCGCCCTCGCTCAACTCGCCCGGCAGGCCGGCTTGGACCCAGACCGGGAACTGCCGCCGAGCGTGGCGGCGTTCCTGCCCGCTTTCGGGCGCGCCACCGCGCTACGCGCCCGGCGGCACCTAGACGACCCGGACGCCCTGCGCTGGTGCGCGGTGGCCTACACCTTCTGGTCCGGCAAACTGCTGGAGTACGCCGACGCAGCCGAGGCGGCCAACCATGCCGCGGTGAGCACCGCGGTGGAGGCCCTGCTGCGCGAGTCGGACAAGCCTGACGATTCAACCGATTGACCGTCGCCGCCCGGATAGGGGGCGCGCCACGCGGATAACACCTTACGCACCGCGCACCACCCCGCCGGGGCCGCTTGCTCGGCCCACGCCGGGCGTGCACACTGGCGGCCGAATCGCTTCCCCGAACCCGCACGTTCGAGAGGACGTCCCGCACATGTCCGCACCGCAGCTCAACCCTCCCCGTGACAAGATCCCTAGTCGCCACGACGCGTGGCTGGCCGAGTTCGTCGAGTTCTCCCGTCCGTGGTACTCCCAGGTCGGGGTGCTCCTGCCGTACGTGGTGCACATCGCCGCCGGCTGGGGCTACGACAACAACCGGCACGCGGAGGGCCCGCACATCCCGTCGCACTTGGTGAGCGGCACCTCGACCGAGGACGGCAACCCGCAGATCTTCGTCTCGCCGGTGCTGGCCGACGACGCCGCGGTGGCGGCCGCGGTGCACCACCAGCTGGTGCACACGGTGTTCGACCCGGACCCGCGGCACCTGGCCGAGTTCCGCGATGCGTGCCGCCGGATCGGGCTCGAGGGTCGCCCCACCGAGCCGGTTCTCGGCGACGAGCTCCGCGGCCAGCTTGACGCGTTCATCGCCGAGCACGGCCGCTACCCGGCCCCGCCCATGGGCGTGCTGGTGGCGCCGGTGGTGGGCACCGTCCCGGCGAAGCAAACCACCCGGTGGGTGACGGTCTACTGCCCGGTGTGCCCGGGGCACCGGGCCAAGCACCGCACGGTGCAGGTGTCGCGGGCCAGCCTGGCGGACGGCGCGCCCATCTGCGGTCGGGTGCACAACCCGCAGGACGCGCCGGACGCGTGGCGGCGGTGCGGGTACGTGATGCGGACCGGAGACGGAGAAGGGTGAGGGCGGGGGCCCCCGAGCCCCCACCCTCACCCGAGCGGCCGTCCGCTCCCCAGCGACGGGCGCCCCATCCGGCCCGAGGGCCGGGGGTCGTGATCTGTGCAGCGTACCGCCCGCGCGGCCGCGTGGTGTGATCAGACCGCGGGCGCCAGCGCCCGGTCAGCCGTCGGCGTGGGGTAGCGGCACGCCGTGGTCGTAGCAGGAGACGAGGGTCTCGTAGCGGCGCCACTCGCTCATCCAGTAGTCCCAGCGGGACTCCTCCTCGCGGGTGAAGTACTCGCGGCCGGCCAGGAGGGCTTCGCGCTGCACGGTTTCCAGTTCCCGCGTGGCTTGGGCCATGCCGTCCACGAGTTCATCTCTGCTCATGCCCACGGGGGTAGGTGGGGGGGCGACGTCGTGTCGCCGCGGGGCGCCGAGGTACTGCACGGGCGCATGGTAGGCCGCGCGGGTCAGCTCCGGCGGTCTCTGCGGTCCGCGGCGCGGTCGCGGGCGTCGGCCAGGTGTTCGCGTTCCTCGGCGAGCCCCTCGCGCACCGCGGCCTGTTCGTCGCGGTTGTCGGCGCGGGCGGTGGAGGAGGTGGAGTCCTGCGCGGCTTCCGCGGCAGTGGCGGCGGCGAGGAGGTACACCGCGGGCGGGTCGCGCAGGAGGGCCTCGACGGCGGCGCGGGCGACGGCGGCCGCGTCGTGCGGGGTGAAGGTGGCAGTGAGGGCGGCGGTGATGGTGCGCTCGGCACGGTGGGTCACGCCTCCATGATGGGGCTGCGGTGCGCGCCGTTGGGGCGGGTGCACGTGGCGCCGCAACCGAATGGGGGCCGGGTATTGCGGGGTGCACGCCGGGCGTGCATACTGGTGTTAGCGCGGAGGCAACACCGCCCCCGCACCCCCGAGGAGGAAGCCCCACCATGGGTCACAACCTGGACATCATCACCGGCACCGACGGCCGCGAGCACGTGAACTTCGTCAGCAAGAACCTGGTGGCCTGGCACGGCCTCGGCGAGGTGTTCGCCGGGATGAACCTGAGTGTTGAGCAGGGCATGGACCTGTCCAACCTGAACGGCTGGAACGTGCGCAAGGTCCCCCTGGTCGCCCAGGAGCTGACCGAGGACGGCGTGACCACCTTCGAGGAGCCGGGCGTCTTCCAGGTGCGCCGCACCAACCCCATCACCAAGGCCAGCGAGCGCCTCGGCAGTGTGGGCACCGAGTTCACCCACATCCAGAACGAGGAGGCCGCCGAGTACTTCGCCGCCCTCCTCGGCGAGACCGGCGCCGGGGTGGAGACCATGGGCGCCCTCGACGGCGGCCGCCGCACATTCTTCTGCGCCAAGCTGCCGCAGGGCATCAACGTGGGTGGCGCTGACCCCCACGACCTCTACGTTGCCCTGCTGAACGGGCACGTGGGTGACTCGGCCCTGCGCACCATCATCACCCCGGTGCGCATCGTGTGCGCCAACACCGAGGCCGCCGCCATCGGCCGCGCCAGCCAGTCCTGGTCGATCCGGCACACCAAGAACGCCAAGGCCGCGCTGGAGGCCGCCAAGCAGTCCACCGAGAAGGCGTGGGCGTTCCTGGAGGCGTACGACGAGGAGGCCACCAAGATGCTCGAGACCGAGGCCACCTTCGCGCACGTGCAGAAGGCCGCCGAGCGGCTGTGGCCCCTGCCGAAGTACATCGACCCCGAGGACCCCACCGCGGGCGAGCGGGCCAAGCGCAACCGCATCGAGCGGATCGAGGTCCTGCGCGGGCTGTGGGAGGGCCCCACCTCGGCGCCGATCGCGGGCACCCGGTGGGCCGCGTACAACGTGCTCACCGAGTACGTGGACCACTACGCCAAGACCGCCGGTGAGGACGACGCCGCCCGCGGCCAGTCCCGGGCCGCCTCGGCCCTGCTCAAGACCGGGTTCAACCTCAAGAACGACGCGTGGCGCCTCCTGAAGGTCTGACCACGCCTCCGCCCCCGGGGCCCGGCCTCCCGCGCCGGGCCCCGGGGGTTCCAACCCGCACCACCCACCACCACACCGGAGGAGGCCGCCATGGCCGACACCCCCACCCCCACCCTCACGACCGACACCAAGTGGGGGACCGACCTCTCCGAGCAGGACCGCGAGGCGCTGGCCACCCTGCCCAACGGGCACATCGGGCGGGCGTTCTGGCCGCCCGACCGGCTGCGCGCGCTGCGACGGCTCGTCAAGTACATGGCCCTGTCCGCGCGCCTGTCCGGCCTCGACGCCGAGCAGGAGGCGCTGGTGTTCATGGCCCTGGCCACGGCGGGGAGCATCCCCGAGTCCCTCATCGTGACCGTGCTGCGGCAGGACGCGGAGAGTGGGTCGTGAGCACCGAGGGCACCCCCGTCGTCTCCGCCGAGGACATCGCGGGCTACCTGCGCTGGCTGCTCGGCAACCACAACTTCGAGCTCGACGACACGGGCCTGGACGCCGCGTCGGACGCCTTCGGCTCCGGCACCACGATCGACCTGGTCGTCAGCGCCAGTGATCCGGGCACCCGCGCCTCAGCGGGCACCTACCGGTTCACCCTCACCGTGGCCCCCGCGGGACCCACGACCGCGGGGGGTGGGGCATGACCGCCGCCGAGCAGGCCGCCGCCGAGGCGGAGGCGCCCGCCCGCGGGTGGATCGACTACGCCGGCTGCCTGCGCTGGAACGCCGGGGACCCGGCCGAGGGTGCCGCCTGCACCGGGTGCGGGCGCACCCCCGCGGCCGGGCAGGCCGCCACCGCCGAGGCGCCGCCGCACCCGCGCGCCCGGTTCGACATGTACGGGAGCCCTCCGCCGCCGGAGCCGTGGGGCTACGACCTGGACGACAACAGCGGGGTGCGGTACTGCCTCGCCCGTACCGCACCGCGCGCCGGGCGGCTGTCCACCTACCACCCCGTGCGCGGCGCCTGGTGGCCCTACCAGCGCGACGACGAGTCGCGTCCGTCGGTGCGGTTGGCCCCGGACGCGGCTTACTACGCGTGGCGCAACCACTACGTGCTGGCCGGGCCGGTCGACCACGAGTGGGCCGAGGTGTCGCTGCACCTGTACGTGGGCCAGCAGGGGATGGGGGCGATCGTGGTTGACGCGCGCCTGCGGCTGCACCTGCCGACCGGGCGGATGACCGTGCAGCCTGAGGACGTGACCGGGGACCTGCTCGCCCAGGCCGAGGACCGGGGGCGTCGAGTCGCGGAGTTCATCACCGCCGAGCGGCAGCGGGCGAACACGCCGCCCTACCCGCCCCGCCCCGTCACCGCGCACGAGAAGTACACCGCCGCCAGCACCGACCGCGCCGGAGGGTAGCTGTCCGCTCCCTGCCCGCCGCCCTCGCGCCCCACCCGGGTGCGGGGGCGGCGCTACTTCCGGCCGTTCTTGAGCACGCGGTTGGCTTTGGCGTGCACCTTGTCCCTGCCGGACTTGGACAGCTTGCCCCGGCGGTACTGCTGGGTTGCGCGCGCTTTGGCCGCGGCCGCGTGTTTGCGGTCGGGCATCGGGTACTTGCGCTGCCCGGGCAGGCCGAACGACGACTTGCGGAGCTTCTTGCGCTTGCTCGCCTTGAGCGTGGCCATGGGCGCACGGTACGCCCCACCCTCACCTAGCGGCGTGCACGCCGGGCGTGCATAATGGGCCCATGGCCACCCCCACCACGCCGCACGACGACCCCGACCTCATCCCCACCCGCGTGGACATCCACCACGTGGTCAACGGGGAGCGGCACGCCGGGCCCGCGCAGTACTGCTGGCGGTGCAACCCCGAGCCCAACCCGCGCCCGTACGTGGTGCCCGCGGTGCGCCGCGGCGACTACGCCGGGACGCAGATGACCACCCAGCTGGCCACCCGCGAGGACCTGATCGCGCTGTGCGAGGGCGGCCCCTACACCGCGCCCACCGGGGAGCCGTTGGTCAACCCCGCACGCCTCACCCGGGTGCTGTGGAAGGTGGGCCGCCGGTGGTTCGCGGGCGTGGTGGAGACCACCACCCGCGGCGCCGGTGCCCCCCGCGTCGCCTACGTGCACCCGGCCGACCTGGCCACCGCCCGCGCCGAGAAGTACCCGGTCAACGTGCGCCGGGTCCGCCCGCGCGCCCTCTACGCCCTTGACCCGCAGGAGGACTGACCCATGCCGCTGACCACCGACTGGCTGGTGCGGCGCACCATCGTCGCCACCGCTTACGTGACCGGTGAGGAGCCGATGCGGGCCAACGCGCTCGGGTTCGGCTTCCAGTTCCGGCCGGACGTGGTGCGCCTGGAGTGGCTGCGCCGTACTGATGGGCCCTACACGCTGACCGTGACCGTGTCCGGCCCGGCCCTCACCGTCACCGGCGCCGGGCGCCGGGACGGGCGCCGGGCGTCCTGGCAGTGCGCGGTCCGCACCGAGCTGGACAGCGCGCCGCCGTGGGTGCAGGACGCCGTCCTGCACCTGCGCGGCAGCATGACCTACCAGGACCTGCTGCACTTCGACGGCGCCACCACGTTCCCCGCGCACCACCCCGCCGCTCGGGAGGGCTGATGTACCTCGGACGCCGACTCCTCACCGCGGCCGAGGCCGCCGGGCTGGTGGGCTGCCCACCGCCGGGTAGCCACCCCACGCCGCTGCCGCCGCCGCTGTCGGCCGAGGAGGTGGCCGCGCTGTGGGGGCGGCGCGCTCGAGACCGCCGCCGCCGGCTGGCCGCCGAGCGCGGCGAGGACTGGACGACGGTCCGATGACCGCGCCGGAGGAGGCCCGGGCGGCCACGCCGCTGGGTGATGTCGAGCGGATCGCGCACGTGGGCTGGGCGCTGTGGCGCACCGCCCTGATCGGCGGGGGGCCGACGCTCGTCGAGCTGTTCGACCGGATGCGGACGCCGCGGGTCGGTGACCTGGTGGTGGAGCGCACCTGGATGCGCCGGGCCGTCGACCCCGACGGGGTCGGGTACCTGCGCGACACCTCCGCGCCGGTTGTCGACCCGCTTGACCGCACGTTCGTCATCGAGCCGCTGCACCGGCCCGGCCACCGCGTGACGTGGCGCAACGCGGAGTTCTTCGCGTTGCCCGAGGGCACTACTGACGTGTTCGAGTGGGCTCGCCGGTAGCGGCCGTCATAGTGTGCGCACAGAGCGCCAGCGTGGGCGCCCCGGTGTGGAGGTGGCCCGCATGGCCAACGATCCGCTGGACACCCTGGCCACCGGTGCGGCGGCCGAGCGTGTGGAACTCATGCTGCGCGGAGCGGTCTACAGCCTGATGTTCGGCACCGATGCCGACGTCAGAGGTGAGCCGGACCCGGGCAGGCTGGCGCGAGCAATGACCGAGACGTTGCGGTGCGAGCCGGCGGCGCTGCTGGCGTTCGCCGCCGAGGTGACGGCGAGCCTGGCGGCGGCGGACCTGGTGCCGGGGTTCCGGCGCAGTGTGGCGCTGGTGGAGGCGGGCCGGTGCGCGTGGTGCGGGCGCACCACGGTGGTCGGGGACATCTCCTACCGGGGGCGGCCCACCGGTTACCGGGCGTGCGGCACGTGCCAGGTGACGAACCGGGTGTGCCAGCCGCCGCCGGGGGATGCGCAGGTGTGGCCGCCCGGTTCAGATTGACCGCCCCCCACGGTTGAACGGTGCACGCCGGGCGTGCATACTGGTGGCACACCACCACCGAGGGGAGCCCCACCATGGCCGCCACCACCACCGCCCGCCCCACCCACTACACCGCGGGCGTCGTCGTGGAGCGCGACGTGATCGAGTGGGGCGGCGAGCCGTGGCGCGTCGTGTCCGGCAAGACCACGAAGGTGGTGCGCACGCTCGTGCTCAAGCACGCGCAGTTCCCCAGCCGCACCCGCACGGTGCGGCCGCGCCGCGAGGCGCAGATCCGCATGCTGCACCCGCGCGACGCGGGGGTGTAGGCCCTCGCGAGGGGCCGCCCCGCCGGGGCGGCCCCTCCCGCAACACCGCCACCACGCACAGCCGCATAACACGAAGGAGCACAACCATGAGCACGTGGAAGTACGCACCCGGCGACAAGGTCACCATCGCCCCGTTCGCCACCAAGTTCGCCGGAACCCACTGGATCGTGCAGGCCCAGCCGCGCGGCGGGAACGGCAAGAACTACACCCTCGCCCCGCTGACCAACCCCACCGGGCGCCCCCTGCGCGCGCCGGAGAGCCTGCTCACCGACTACACCGGCGAGACCGTTGGCGCGGTGGTGCAGGAGGTGCCGTTCCTGCCCGAGCCGGGCACCGTGGTCACGCTCAACATCCCGGGCAAGGTGCACCCCGACACGCTGTGGGTGGTCACCGCGGACTCCGGCGCCACGCGGTCTCGGGTGTCGCCCCTCGGCGGCGGCGACACGGGGTGGAAGGTCGGCCCGTGGGCCATGACCGTGGTGCCCCCGGCCGAGCTGGCCGCCGCCCTGCCCGCCCACCTGGCCGCCACCACCAAGTAGCCGCGCGGTGCGCCCCGCCCACGGGCGGGGCGCGTCCATCCCGAGGAGGACACCGACATGCCCGCTCTGGACCGCGGCCTAGTCGAAGACAAGTTCCGCTCCGCGCCGGTCACCGTGCACACCGTCGACGGTGAGGAGATCCGCGGCACCCTGACAGATCTCATCGACGTCCCCGGCATGCCGCCCGGCTCGCCCGAGTTCGTGCTACTGGTGCGCGCGGCCTACGGCCGCGGGCTGCGGCAGGTCCTGTCACGCGACGTGGCGGACCTCATCCGGCACGGCCAGCCGTGGTGAGCGGCGGCGACACGCCTCGGCGCGGCACCACGCCCGGCGGCAGGACCAAGCGGCCGCCGGTGGCGCGGCCGCCGGAGCCGGTCGACTGGTGGGATGTGGCCACCGCGGTGGCCGTGGTGTTCTGGTGCGCGGTGGCCGCAGCGATCGAGATGGGATGGATATGAGGGTGAAGGTGCGGCAGGACGCGCCGCCCGGTGCCGGGTTCGCCCCGGACGCGTTCGACCGCAACGTGGGCCGGGTGATCCCGGTGCTGGGCGCCGCGGGCGGCACGACCGGGCGGGTGGTGGCCGCGGAGGTGGCGCCGGACGGGTCGCACGTGCAGTTCACGCTCGAGGTCGACGACGACACGCCGGAGCTCGCGCCGCCGCCGGGAGTCGAGACGGGGTTCCGGCCGGTGTGGGAGATCCCCGAGGGTGACCCGGGGTCGCCGCGGCTGTGGCAGCTGCTGGCGCGGCGGCCGCAGGGCCAGGCGCTCGACCTGGACGCGCTGACCCAGCCGGCGTGGCTGCGCGGCTGGCCGTCGTCGTGGGCGCCGGGCGAGGGCCCGTTCGACAACCTCGGCGAGTTCGAGTACGTCGAGGACCCGCCGCCGGAGGCGGGCCCGTGGTGGCCGTCGTCAGGGGAGTACGACTTCGCCGAGGAGCCACCGCCGGAGGCGGGCCGTGGGTGAGGTGACCGCGCTGCTGCTCGGCGGGCCGAAGCACGGCCTGCTCACCACCGTGCCGGACGAGCGGTTCGTGATCTCGTGTCCGTACACCGACGACGGCGGGGTCACCGTGGCGCTCGGCTTCTACCGGCCCGAGGAGTTCTCCGACGTCACCCGGTACCCGACCGGGGAGGTGGCCCGGGTCTACCGGGTGTGGCTGTGGGATGAGGCGCCGCGGGACGGTGGGCCCGAGTACAGGGCGCTGGTGGTCGCCCGGCTGCGGCCGTCCACGGTGATCGACACCCGGCCGCGATTGGTGGACTTCGGATGAGCGCGGCGTTCACCGGCGGCGGCCTCGGCGGGCTGGTGTACCTGGCGGTGGTGCTGGTGCTGCTGGCGGGTCTGGTGCTGGTGGTGCGCCGGGTGGACCGGCCGGACCGGGAGGCCGCCGAGGCGGCGCGACGACGACGTGAGGAGGCCGGCCACGATGCCGAACGACGATGACTGAACGGGACCGGGCGGTGCGGGACGCCGCGGCACTCCTGCTGGCCCCGGGCCGCCAGACGCGGCAGATGTGGGCGCGGCTGGCCGCGTTGGTCGACGGCCACGGGTTGTCGAAGGCCGAACTGGACGCGGCGCCGGTGCGGCTGGTGGCGATGTCGGAGGTGCGTGACACCGACTGGCTGGTGGTGGTCGAGGTCGACGGGAAGGTGGTGCGCCACCGGGTGCAGTCGGTGGCGCCTGCGAAGGGCCGGGTGCGGGTGAAGTTCGGGTCGGGCGGGGCGATCGACGCGCCGGAGACTGACTCGCTGCTGGTGGAACGGGCGTAACCACCCCCACTAGCGCAGTGCACGCCGGGCGTGCATAATGGGGTTATGACCACCACCACGGCCGCCCCGCACACCTGCCCCACCTGCGCCGCCCCGGCTGACCCCGACCAGACGCCCGACGAGCGCCTCGCCGGCCTGCTCGCTTGTCTCGCCGCCGAACGCGCCGAGCTGACCGACTACCTCATCACCGACGAGCACGGCGGCGACGTCGACCAGCTCGCCGCGATGGCCGCCAACCTGGACGGCCCGCGGCCGCGCACCACCGGCGCGGCCCACCCGCGGCGCCCGCGCACCCCGCGCGCCTGACGGCCATGCGCCGCCCCCCGCACACCTACTACGACCGCGCCGGGGTGTTGCGCCACCGGCGCGGCCGGGGACGCCGCCCGGGCCGCAAGGTCCGCAGCGACCGCGGCGTGCCCCGCGCCCACCCGCACGGGTGCGCGCACTGCGCCATGGTCGACGCGTGGCGCGCGCAGGCCGAGGCCGAACGGGCCTGGCAGGGCGGCTGGCGCAACGAGACCTTCACGCCGTCTCGCTCGTTCGGCGAGTGGCTGCACATCTACTACCGCGACCAACGGCTCACCGCCGCACTGGCGGCCTGACCAGGAAGGCACGTCCATGACCGACTCGATTGCCCGCCGCCGCCAAGGGGTGGAAGAACTCGCCCGGACCGCGCCGCACCTACTCGGCGCCCCCGCGCTCGGCGTCCTCGTCGACATCATCGACGAGCTGCGCGGCGAGCTGGAGCGCCTCGAACCCGCCGAGGCCGAGGAGGAGGAGACGGAGGGGCCGCCGGTGGTGCCGCACTACGTGGCCGCGTCCGGCCGCCGGGTCAACGCGTTCCTCCTCGCCATGCCCGTGCACCTGCTGGAC
>Ga0070685_10001886_pt1 | contig 10923 bp, 12 predicted proteins | sample KBSS13LmetaG_FD_65651 | JGI IMG/M metagenome (GOLD analysis project Ga0070685, IMG submission 65651) | Switchgrass rhizosphere microbial communities from Kellogg Biological Station, Michigan, USA - KBS S1-3L metaG | ecosystem: Host-associated > Plants > Roots > Rhizosphere ...
GCGCTCCACCAGCGCGCGCGTGATCTCGCGCTGCCGGAAGACGTAGAGCTGGAACCAGAGCGGCCCCGGCGCGGCGGCCGCGGTGTCCTCGACCGAGGTGTTGGAGAGGGTGCTCGCCACCATCAGCGTGCCCGCCGCGCGGGCGGCGCGGGCGCTGGCCTTCTCGCCCTCGGGATAGGCGAGACGCTGGAAGGCGGTGGGGGCGAGCAGCACCGGCATCGACAGCCGCTCGCCCAGGAGGTCGACGGTGGTGTCGACCTCACCCACGTCCACCAGCACGCGCGGGCGCAGGTAGAAGCGGCCGAAGGCGGCGCGGTTGGCCCGCAGCGTGGTCTCGTCTTCCGCGCCGCCGGCGTAGTAGTTGTAGGCGGCCTCGCTGAGCACGCCGCGCGCGGCTGGCTCCAGCGCCTCGCAGTTGGTCATGCCGGGAATTATCTCTCACGGAGACACGGAGGGCCAGAGGACGCGATTCCCCTGGCCAGTTCGTTAGAGTGCCGGCCGGCACTCTAATACCAGATCTGGTCAATCGCTGTGCATTGCGCACACTCCCAAACATGTCATCCTGAGCGTCGCCGCTGTACCAACCCTTCCGCTCGCTGAGGCCTGGCGGCGACCGAAGGATCTATCACCTCGTCCGCGAACGATCTTCCTGGACGGTAGATGACGGGCTGGCGCGCGCTTCGGAGTATGGATTCCGAGCGCAAACGATAGATCCTTCGTCGCCGCCGAAGCTCGGTGCCGCCGAAACAATGGTGCGGCGGCGACTCAGGATGACATGGTTTGGCGGTGGTCAATGCACAAGGATTGTTTATACCTGGTATAAATGAACGGTGCTCCTGTCCGGCTATTGCGTCCGCAGGATCTTCTCCATCGGTTTTCCCTTTGCCAACTCGTCGATCAGCTTGTCCAGATAGCGGATCTCCCGCATCGTCGGTTCTTCGATCTCCTCCACCCGGATGCCGCAGACCACGCCTTTGATCGAGGCCCGCGAAGGGTTCGGCTGGGGAGCCTCGGCAAAGAAGGTCTCGAAGTCCGTCCGTCGTTCCAGCCGCGCTTCGAGCTCATCCTGGCGATATCCCGTCAGCCAGCGGATGATCTCGTCGACTTCCGATTTCGTGCGTCCTTTCTTCTCCGCCTTCGTGACGTAATGGGGATAGACGCTCGCCACACTCGTCGTGTAGATCCGGTGTTTGGCCATGATTCACGCCTCGCGCGGTCGGTGCGGCCCAGTGCCTCGCAGCTGCTCATGCCGGGAATGATCTCTCACGGAGGCACCCAGGACCAGGGGAAGCGCGTCCCCTGTTCCTCCGTGCCTCCGTGAGAGACCCGAACGAAGCGTCGTCACTCGCGGACCATGTAGCTGCGCACCGCGTGCGCCCTCACGTCCGCCTCGGAGAACCACGCCTCCTTGAAGCTGCGTCTCGCGTACAGCGGCGCCTGGTCGAAGAAATGCCGCGACGCGGGATCGCCGCTCTGTCCGAAGTTGAGGACCGAGCGGCTGCGGATCGACGGGCCGAACTCGATTACCTTCACGAACGAGTTGCCGGACATGCCGATGCGCGGTCCCGGGTCGCCGAATGGATTGGTGTTGAAGGTGAACACGGAACCGAGACTGCCCGCCGCGCCGGGGACCGGCAGGCTCGCGCGCGTGGTGTCCAGCTCGCTCCGCGCGCCCGGCAGCGGCCTCTGCAGCCGGCTCAGCTCGCCCCACCTCACGTCGATGCGGCCCCATCGCTGCTGCAGGAGGTCGATCGCCTCCACCAGTGCGTGCGTCCAGCGGAACGTCTGATCCGGCTGGTCGCGGTTCGCGATCTGGCGCCGCTCGTCGGCGAGCACGAACCAGGTCGTCTCCACCGATTCGGTGTCCGCGACGCGGTCCCAGCGGTTCAGCCGGTCCAGCACCTGCGCCACATCCGCCCGCTCGCGCGCGGCAAGCAGGTCCGCCGGCAGCTCGGCCGCGTTCGCCCGTTTCAGCTCGCTCCACTCCTGCGTCATCGCCGGGACCTTCTCGTCGCCGTCGCTCAGCCGCGTATCCCACACGGCGCGCGCGAACTCGTCGAAGGTCACCCGCGTCAGCGACTCGAGCACGCGGCGCGAGCTGATCGCGCGGTCGTTGTCCGTCTCCGGCCCCACCATGTAGCGCGGGAACTGCTCGCGCCGGTAGGGCACGTCGCGCGTGGCCGTGAACGGCGTCGAATTGGTGTTCAGCAGGTATCCGGCGGGCGGATTGAAGACCTGCGGCAGCTCGGCGAGCGAGTGCATCCCCTGCCATTCGACGCGCGGATCGCTGCCGTCCACGATGCCGGCGTAGTCGAATGCCGGGTCGCGCTTCGGCACGGCCGAACCGTAGATGTAGCCGATGTTGCCCCGGTCGTCGGCATACATGACGTTCATGTAGGCGACGTTCAGCCTGCCGACCGCCTGCTTCCACTCGGCCAGGTCGCGCGCGCGGATCATCGCGTCCCATTGATCGAACCAGCCACCCTCCTCGTAGCGCGCCAGCCGCACGGCGAGCGGGTGGTTCTGATCGTCCGTGCCGACGACCGGCCCATGGTGCGTCTTCCAGAAACGGTATTCACGCGCCGTGAGCCGGCCCTCCTCCAGCACCCGGATCGTGTCGGTCCACGTCGCCGCCTGCCGGTAGCCGGAGCCGTACCGGTAGCGGAGCGGCTGCTGCGCGTCGTCGAACTGCTCCGCGTACAGGTCCCCCCGGTCGGCGTAGTTGTCCGTGTACGCCCAGCCGAGGTGCTCGTTGTTGCCCATGTACGGCAGCAGGAAGCCGAACACGGTGAGCCCCGAGAAGCGAAGCCCCTGCGCGCTCTGCAGGTGGATTTCTCCATACCGCTGCACGCCGACGAACGATTGATGCGGATTCACCAGCAGCATCGCGTGCCCGGAGGCCGTGCGCGACGGTGAGATCGCCCACTGGTTCGAGCCGAACGGATGGCGCTCGAGATCGAACGGCTGGTCGGCGAAAGACGTACGGCCGGGCGGTTTGCCGGCGGGCCATCCTTCCGCGATGAGCCGCGTGGTCCAGCGAGGCTGCAGCCCGGCATATTGCAGGAACTCGAGCTCGTAGTACTTGTAGCGGATGAGCGCGAGCGGGTACCAGGGCTCGACGCGGCCCAGGGCCGGCCGGAGGTCGGGATGCGCCGCCACGAATGCGTTCAATCCGGCGGCGTACGCGTCCAGGAGGCCCCGCATGCGCGGTGTCGAACGCTGATACTCCTCCCTCGACAGGCGAGGGATCTCGAGTGCGCGCGCGAGCCAGTCCTCGCGCAGCGCCGCCTCGCCCTTACGCTCGGCGGCACGGCCCAGCGCGCGCAGGTAATTCTCCTCGATCAGCGGCCAATCATCCTCGGCGAGCGCGTACGCCATGCCGAACAGGACCGCTTCGTCGGTGGCGGCGACCACGTGCGGAACGCCGTGCGCATCGCGATGAACCGTTGCGGCGAGCTTCGCCTGTCCCTGCTGCCCGTTGGCCATTGAAGTGCAGACCAGGATCAGCAGCGCGGTACAGCGGCCGATCTGCATGCTGTCCCCCTGTTTGTGGAGGGCGTCGATTCACGCACGTGCGTGGTGGACATCTCGATCGCACCGATGGTTTGAGTACGCCTTCAGCACCCCTGGCAAAGCGCCGACAGAGCCCGCAGGCACGAGGCCGCTCCCGGTCGCGATGACGATAGTGGTTCGCGCCAGCCCCCGCACCCCTGAACCTTCTCGCCAGGCCGCGGAGGGTGGAGATCGCCGATGAGCTTTCGTCGCAGCAAAACGGCGGCGCAGGAGTCGCGGGCCTGGCAGGACTTCCTCCAGGCCAACGCCGCGCTGTTCCAGGCGTCGGGAGTGCCGATCTCGCTCTATGAGTCGCGGGAGCTGTTCGACGATCTGCTCATGCACGGGTACATCGACCATCACCCGGACCCCGCGCACTTCGTCGTCGGCCAGTTGTCGGACGCGCAGCGGGAGGCGCTGGTGGAGGTTGTCGTGCGGTATCTGCGGGCAGGGTTCCCCGATCCCGGGATCGTCGGCTTCCCGGGCGGCCCCACGCGGGACGAGATCTCCGGTCGGGTGCAGCAGGCGGAGTGATCTCCCGGCGCTCACCTGACCCATCGGCTGCAGGGGAGGCGTCGCCGTCCACGCATTCGTCGGACGACGGGCTTGCGCGCCGGGCCCGCACCCCTGACCCTTGTCGTTCGGCGGCTTGCCCTGGATTTCCTCTCCCCGAACAGGCCCTATGTGCTCGATCGCTCACCGGTGGGCTACCCTGCGACGCATGCTGCCGGTCGCCGGGAGCCTGCTCGTCCTGGGATGTGCCGACGGACGCCCCGAGGAGGAAGAGGCGAAGGCCTGGTTCGAGAACCACTACCGCGGGGCGAAGGTCTCCGATGTGCGCATAACGGAGGACGAGACCATCGCCCGCAGCTTCCGGTTCGAGTACCGCTCGGCCGCGGGTAGAGGCGGTCGACTCGAAGTGCAGTTCATGCAAGACAGCTCCGGCACGTGGAGGCCGAGGCCGGCGGCGCCCGCGGCGCTTCCCTAGCCGGGGTGCCCCCCGCAGAGACGCGGAGCCGCGGAGAGAGAACGCCATACCTCTCTCCGCGCCTCTGCGTCTCTGCGTGAGATTGCAGTTTCAACCTTTTTGCGCACCAGCCCGCACCCCTGACCCTTCTTGTTAGACGATGCCGCGGGCACCAACATCGAACCGACCCATTGTCATCCAGCGCCACGTACCGGATTCTGCTGGGCCTGCTCACGGCCGCGCCCGTCCACTTCGCGACCGCACAGGGATGACCAGGTCGGAGCTCATCGATCTCGTGGGACGCGAGCGCTACCTCGCCGCGTGCGCCGCCGCGCGGGCCGATGCCGCCCGGCCCGACTATGGGCGTGGGGCGGGCGCGGACGTCGCGCTCCCCCACGAGATCGAGGAGCACATCTGGTGGGAGCCGGAGCCCTGGCGCGAGAAGATCGCGCTCCTGTTCGCCCTCTACGACGAGATGCCGAGCTACGGGCACCTGATGTACGCCGAGCATCACTACCGGGAGTTCGGCGCCGAGGACCGCGCCGCGTGGTGGCAGGCGGTCCGCGCGCGGCTCGGGAGCGAGGACGCGGCGCTCCGGCAACCGCTCCAGTACGCCCTGTGGTGCGGGTTCTTCGAAGACGCCGAGCTGGTGGGCAAAGCGTGGGCGGCGCTCACCGGCCCCGATGCGGCGCCGGCCGTGCTCCAGGCAGCGCTCCGGGCATCCGGACCGGTGCCATGGCCGCTCAAGGCGGCACTGTACGAGCGCCTGCTCCCGAGCGGGCCTGGCACGCCGCGATCGGGGAGAGCCTGGTGTGGAGCGCTGTAACCCTGTACGGGCAGCTCGACCGGGCGGCGGCGCGGAAGGTGTTCGCGCGCCTTCGTCTTCCGCCGGACCTTCCGGGATTGGACGAGCTCCGCACGCGGCTGGCCTAGACCCTTGTGTCGCCAGGCGTCTCGAAAGACATGTACCATTCACCCTGACCAACTGTGTCTGGCTTCTCAGTCGAAAGCCGCGATCCCCCTTGGGGAGACCTCCCATGACTTCTCCAACCACGACCCGGGCACAGCTCGGCTTCGTCGCCCCGTTCTTCATCGTTCGCGACGTCATGCCGTCGGTCGCGTTCTACACGGAACGGCTGGGCTTCGAGGTGATGTTCCTCGGCCCCGACGATGGCGATCCGTACTTCGCCATGCTGGAGCGAGACGGCGTCCGGCTCATGCTCAAGGCAATCACCCCCGAGGTGCAGCCGACGCCGAACCCCAGCCGGCATCCCTGGGCCCGGTGGGACGCGTACGTCTACACCCCCGATCCGGACGCGCTGGCCGAGGAGCTCGCCTCCCGCGGCGTTTCGTTCCACGAACCCCTCGGCATCAACTCGGACAACCTGCGCGGGTTCGAAGTCATGGATGCCGACGGGTACGTCCTGTATTTTGGACGTCCGGTCTGAAAACGCGCCTGTTGCGGTTGGATGACGGAAGGCTTGCACGCCGGCACCGCACCCCTGACCCTTGTCTCGTTGGTCCACATGCATCCTGCCGCCGCGGCGTTCTTCGCGATGTCTGCCCAACAGCAGCGGGTTGTCCACCTTCGCTTGCTCGTGGAGGCCCTTGGAATCTGGGAGGCCAAGCGCCCGTCTGGAGTTCCACCCACGTACCAGGAGACGGTGGCGGGAACCGTGCAGGAGCTGGACATCGATCTTCCTGGAGACGCCTACGTGTCGATAGAGGCAGGAACCGACACCGCGAACGTGGCGTCCCGCTATCAAGAGCCGATCGTTGCGCTGCGCGACGGCGACCTGAAGCTCTCCGAGTCGGCCGAGTTCGCCTACTACGCCCTATACAACGCATTCCGGCTCCACGTGCTGCGCCAATCCATCGATCCCTGGGTGATCGTCAACCAGGCGCTGTCATCTTTCCCAGAGGAGCGATGGGAGGATCTTCTCGAGCAGGCGATCAAGGACGTGGGCTTGACCCTTCGTTGCAGCGGGCCACGTTCGGCGGCCGCTGAGCTCGAACGTCAGCCTTTCCCCCTCACATCGAGTTAACGATGCGCATCTCCCTCCTTCTGCTCCTCGCGGCTTTCGCGGCCGCGGCACCGGACACGGGGTCCGCCCAGCCGGCCCAGGCGGTGCCCTGCACGGTGCCCGTCGCCTCCGCCTCTCCCGAGGAGCCGTGGCAGCAGATCTCGGCGCAGGGCTTCACCTTCTGCGTTCCCGGCTCCTGGCGGGCGAATGGACGGAACAGCTTCCGCGGCGATGGCGGCCGGCTGCGGTGGGGAACCGGCGAGCATCGCTCGACGGAGATCCGGACCGTGACGGTGAACGTTCCCGCGGGATCACTTCCCCCGACTCCGCCCGGACGCTACAACCGCTTCTCGGAGGTGATCGGCGGCTCTGTCGCCGAGCTCTGGGACAACGAGCTCGAGGGTACGTTCTATACGGGTGCGCAGTGGCGGACGCCCGTGCCGATCTACCTGCAAGGCGAGTCCACCAATCCGAGGGCACGCGAACGCCAGCTCGAGATCTATCGGACGGTGCGGTTCACGCCACAGTAGCCGAACGGGTGGCATCGCGGCGCCGAACCCGAACTCCACTGCATCCGCCGAATCCATGATCGCCTGGATCGAATCCCCTGGTCGACTCCGCTACGTCGCCGCCGTGTTCGACGACCGCGGCGCCGCCGAGCGCTACCTGGCGACGCTCCCGGACCGCATCCGGCAGGCGAGCGCGGTGGAATCGCGCGGCGACCTGTCGCTCCCCTGCTACCTCGTGGAGGACGCGGCGGGGTTCCGACCCCTCTCCGAGGCCGAGACCGGCGCGTACGTGGCAGGGCTAGGCGAGCGAGAGCCGGGCGACGAGGGGGTGTACGCGATCCTGTACCGGCTCGATGGCCCGTTCCTGCCGGAGGTCGCCGGCCGTGACGAGATGGGGCGGCTGCCCCACATCCACCTGGAGGCTTACCACGTCGCGGCCGCGGGCCAGGGCGTGGCGGCGCTCTGGAACGCGTCCCCGGTATGAGAACGAAAGCGCCTCACGCACAAACGCGGAGCCGCAGAGAGAACACCGTGTCTCTCTGCGGCTCCGCGTCTCTGCGTGAGACGTATCCGTTATCTCAGGACTGCAGCGCCGGCCTGCGTCCGCCGCGCCGCCGCCGGCGGTTGCCGGAGCCGCCGCCCTCGCGCGCACCGTCGGACGGGCCGCGGCGCGGGGCGGACGAATCGGCGTAGCGCCGCTCGCCGCCCTGCGGACGCGCCGGGGCGGACCCGCGGCGCGACTCCTCGGCGGCGATGCGCTGCGCCTTGGCCTCGGCCTTCGCCTTGGCGCGCTCGCGGTCGGCCGCCTTGCGCGCGCGGATCTCCTTGATCCGCTCGCCGATCGGCACTTCGAAGCGCTCCGCGGGGCGCGCGTTGTAGTCGAAGCCCTGCAGCGTCACCCGCTTGATGGGCTTGCCCACCGCGCGCTCGATCTGCCGCAGGTCGCTCTCCTCGTCGGGCGACACCAGCGTGTAGGCCTCGCCCACCGCCTCGGCGCGGGCGGTGCGGCCCACGCGGTGGATGTAGTCCTCCGGCATGTGCGGCACGTCGAAGTTCACCACGTGCTCCAGCGCCTCCACGTCGATGCCGCGGGCCACGATGTCGGTGGCCACCAGCACCTGGTACTTCCCGCTCTTGAAGCCGCCCAGCGCGTCGGTGCGCGCGCTCTGGCTGCGGTTGCCGTGGATGCGCGCCACCGGCACCCCCGCCGCCTCCAGGATCTCGAAGAGGCGGTTGGAGCGGTGCTTGGTGCGGCAGAACACGATCGCCTGGCTCACCTCGCCGCGGCGCAGCAGCTCCAGGAAGAGCGCCGGCTTCAGGTCCTCCTTCACCGGGAACACCGCCTGGGTGATGCCGGTGGCGGGCGCCTGCTTCCGCTCGATGTTGATCGCCGCCGGGCTCCTCAGCATCTCCCTGCTGAGCTGGACGATCGGCGCCGGCATGGTGGCGCTGAAGAAGAGCGTCTGCCGGTTGGTCGGGAGATGCTTCAGCACGCGGCGGATGTCCGGCAGGAAGCCCATGTCGAGCATCCGGTCGGCCTCGTCGAGCACCAGCACCTCGACCTGGTCGAGCTTCGCGTACGGGTACTGGAGATGGTCCAGCAGCCGGCCCGGCGTGGCGACGATCAGGTCCACGCCGCGGCGGAAGGCCTGCTCCTGCGGGCCCATCCCCACCCCGCCGAAGATGGCGGCGCCGCGCACGTTCGTGTGCTTGGCCAGCAGGGTGAAGTGCTCGTGGATCTGCGCCGCCAGTTCGCGCGTGGGCGAGAGGATGAGCGCGCGCGTGGTGCCGCGCGGCTTGCCGATCAGGCGGTTCAGGATGGGGATCAGGAACGCGGCCGTCTTGCCGCTCCCGGTCATCGCCGTCGCGAGCAGGTCGCGGCCCTCCAGCGCGGGCGGAATCGCCTGCTCCTGGATGGGGGTCGGCTTGGTGAACTCGAGGTCGCGGACGGCGCGCAGGAGGTCGGAGTGTACTGCCAGCTTGTCGAAAGACATGGTTTTCCCATGGACCACGGTACATCCGCCCCACTCATCCGGGGGACGATGCCGCGTTCCGTGGTATCGAATAAAAGAAGGCGGCGGGCTCGCGGCTGAGTCCGCCGACCTTGCGTTGCGGTTCAAATATACCCCATTCCGCGGGAAAAGGTCAGCCCCCGGCGAAATCGGCCGCATTTCTGTCCAATCCCCTAGACCTCATCCCCCTAGACGTCATCCCCCAGACGTCATCCTGAGGCCGGCCACGCTGGGCCTTTGGAATGCTCGACCCTTCGCAGGCCGAAGGATCTATAGCATCGGATCGCACGTTCGCGGCGGAGTCGCACTGAATCAGCGCTGCCACGAGAAGAAACCTTCGTCCTCAGCGAGGTCTCGCCAGGTTGGGTTCGCTGCGGAGACGAGTGCCACTTTGCGTGAGCGACGCCACCCCTTCAGTTCCTTCTCCCGCGCAATCGCCACCTGCGGATGCGCGGCCTCCTCGTAGTAGACGAGTTGCGTGACGTTGTACTGCGCTGTGAATCCCGGCACCTGTTTCTGCTTGTGCTCCCACACCCGGCGCACGAGGTCGTTCGTCATGCCGATGTACAGCGTGCGGCTGGCGTTGGATAGGATGTAGATGAAGTAGCGGTCGTCGGATGGCACGAAGAAAGCTCACTCGAGCGTTTCCGAAAACGTTGTCTAAGCGTCGAGTATAGATCCTTCGGCCTGCAAGGTCTTTCGCGGAGGCGTTTGCAGCGTGGCCGGCCTCAGGATGACGTCATCAAGGGAGGTTCACGAGATTTTCTAGATATAGATAGTATCTGAGTGAGCACACCCAGCCAAACGGTCATCTTTTGACCGTCTTCGCCAGGTAGTCGCGGATGCGGGCGTGGGTCTCGGGGGCGCTCCAGAGGGCGAGCGCGGCCGCGTCGTAGCCGGGGTCGCGCGCCATCCGCTCGGCGGCCTCGCCGCGCAGGCGCTGCTTGGTGATGCGGAACACCTGGGGCGAGAGCGCCGCGAGCCGGGCGGCCGCCTCGCGGGCGCGGTCGAGCAGCGCGTCCGCCGGGGACAGCTCGTCCACCAGCCCCTGCGTGAGCGCCTCGTCCGGGGTGAAGGTGCGCCCGCCGTAGACCAGCGTCTGCAGCAGCTCCGGGCGCACCGCCCAGCGCACCACCTCCAGCGGCGCCGCCGGAAAGGGGACGCCCACCAGCAGCTCGGGGACGCCGACGCGCGCGCTCCCCTCGGCCATTAGCCGGTAGTCGCCGCACAGGATCATCAGCCCTCCGCCCGCGATGGAGTGGCCGTTCGCGGCGACCACCATCGGCCGCGGATAGACGAAGAGCCGGCGGATGCAGTCGGTGAGCAGGGGGAAGAAACGGCGGACGTACTCCTCGCCCTCGTTCGTCATGCGGAAGAGGTCCACTCCGGCGGAGAAGATGGAGCCGGTGCCGGTGAGCACCAGCGCCCGCGCCTCCGCCGCGGCGTCGAGCTCGGCGGAGAGGGCCTGGAGCAGCTCCACGTCCAGCGCGCTCGCCTTGCCGTGCGCCAGGCGGACGGTGACGATGCCGTCGGATTCGTCGCGCTCGATCATGACGGGTCGGGGCGGATGAGGGAGACGCGGATCTTCTCATCCCCCACGGTGAGCACCAGGGTGTCGCCCGGCTGGAGCTGGGAAAGCGGCGCGGCGTCGATGAACTCGCACATCGTCTCCGCACCCACCGGCAGGTCGGCGCGGTAGCCGCGCGCGTACGCCACCCGCTCGCCGGGGCGCTCCTTCGCGTTGCTGCGCAGGTAGACGCCGCGGTCGTTCATCAGCCAGAGCCCCGGCGGCGCGCCGGTGCCGGGGTGGTCGACCTCGTCCTTCCACTCCGCGTCGGGCGAGGCGAGGTCCACGCCGG
>Ga0070685_10001888_pt1 | contig 10914 bp, 8 predicted proteins | sample KBSS13LmetaG_FD_65651 | JGI IMG/M metagenome (GOLD analysis project Ga0070685, IMG submission 65651) | Switchgrass rhizosphere microbial communities from Kellogg Biological Station, Michigan, USA - KBS S1-3L metaG | ecosystem: Host-associated > Plants > Roots > Rhizosphere ...
TCGGGGACGGTTCGGCGCTGCCGGCTAAGCCGTTGACGCGGTTTGAAAGAGACCACACCCGACCCCCAGCGCCGACTTTTGGTTCGGCATAGGTTCGGTCGCAGGGCGGGAGTTCGCTCGCGGGCAAGACGACCGTTGCGTTTCTTCCCCTTACGGGCGCCGGTGACGCGAGTGCGCTGGACTCTTAATCCGTTGGTCGTAGGTTCGATCCCTACACGGCCTACCAACCACAACAAGGGGTTAGCCTAAACCGCTAGCCCGGCTCACGGCGTAGCGTTGGATGCGTGCAGCGTGCACGTCGCTGGGCGGAAGTCACCGACAGTCGAGACTACCAGGCGATGCGCTTGTCGCGCACACATCATAGTGGCGAACACATTTCCACCGCGTCCGGGCCGAGACCTTCGGGCACCCAGCCACGTTCGATCATCTGCGCTCGCGCGGTGACATCGGTCGTGTAGCGATGGTTGGGCGCGCCACCCTGGCCGTTGTTGTACAGACGGTATACCGGCGTCAAGCCAGCCGCGCACGATCCGTCCCTCGTAGGGAGGACGATGTAGAACACGGCACCGGATTCCAGCAACCAGTTGGGGTTGGTGTGCACCGCGGCACACTCGGACGCAAACGGTGTGTAGAAGTGTGAGCTCTTCGGCGCAAACGCGGTGCTGAAGAAACGGCAAACCGGCGCTGTACCGCTCGCGCGTGCCGCGTAGGCATTGAATTGGAGCCCCGTGCGCGTCCAGCCGGCGATGGTTCCGCTGTCGAGCTTCGCGATCTCGTCGGTGTTCGACGTGATGAAGAAATCGTCGAACGCAGAGTTGTAATACTCGATCACCGGCGCGGTGATCGACGGCGAGCCGGTGCGGGTCGACGACGAGCCTCCTGAGAGTTGGTATTCGAATAACCCACCGATGGTCGCGGCCCGCAGGACCGAGCCTGTTCCGTCGATCGCGAGATCCGAGACGCCGACATTCGGCAGACCCGCATCATCGATCGGTGTCCAGGTCATCGCCCCGTCGCGGCTCGCGAAGATACCGGCTGGCGTTAGCGCGTAAACCTCCGTGGGGGAGCCTGAACCGATCAGCAGCTTCCCGACCGGCCCCGGGGACAGATTCTGCGATACATCGATCCAAGTCTCACCCCCGTCGCTGCTCTTGAGGAGACCGCCTTGGTCGCCAGTGTCGGTGTAAGGCGCGTAGATGGTGGACGGCGTGACCGGATCGATGACCAGTGACGTGATCTCCATGGTCAACGGGAAATCGATCGGCAGCGGCACCTCTCTCCAATGGGCGGCGCCGTCCGTAGACTTGAATATCTTCACGGGGGTACCCGGCAAGGGACCGGTCGGATCAGTGGCGGCGTATACCGTGTCCGCGGTGGACGGGTCGACCCCGAACGCCGAAACATAGGGCCCGGCGGCGATTAGTCCGTTGTTTGCGGGAGCCCACGACGCTCCGCCATCCGTGCTCTTCAAGACGCCCGTGGAGTTCACCCCGACGTAGAGAGTAGAAGGCTGTGTTGGTGCGATGGTCAGCGTCCGGAGGCTAGGGCCTGCGACAGTAAGGACGGTCGTCCAGTGAACACCGGCGTCGGTGCTCTTATAGATCGCCGACGAACCAAAGGGCGGTATCTTTCCTGCGTATACGGTGGAGGGAGAGACGGGATCGATCACGAGCCGCTCGATCCACTCCCCCGACAGGCCATTGATTAAGTCGGCCCAATGGGCGCCGCCGTCCGTCGTTTTCGTCACGACGCCGTTCGCTGTTGTGTAGATCATGGACGAATCCGTCGGATCGACCGCCAGCGGGTAGACACCCACGTTCCTAATCCCCAACGTCAAGTGCGCCCAAGTTTGCGCACTGTCCGAGCTGCGAAAGACCCCGTTGTGGCCGCCGGCGTAGACGATTCCGGGCGCGGGCGCAGCGGTAGCAATGACGTTGACGCCGCTGGCCGCCAGCCCATCGCTGACAGACGCCCAGTGACCGCCCCCGTCGGTGGTCCGGAAGATCAAACCGCTGTAGGTGCCGACGTAGATCGTCGCAGGAGACGAGGGATCGACCGCCAGCGACCAAACGTCATGTGCTGGCGCCTTGAGGTCGGACCAGGAGCCGCCGTCCGAGCTCGTCAGCACTTGGTTGAAGGCCACCACGAGATAAAGTCGAGAAGGCGAGCGCGGATCGATGGCGAGCGCCGTGACGGGTGGCGCACCGCCGTCCTCGCCGAGTGGGGTCGTATAGATCTTCGCCCAGGTTGTCCCGCCATTAGTGCTCTTGAAAACCCCGTAATTGACATAGCTGACATTGTCGTCAACGGCGATGTACACGGTGGAGGGCGCAGTTGGGTCGATGGTGATGACGCGCGCTGCCAGGCCAGAGAGTCCAGTGTTGATGGACGTCCAGCTCGCTGCTCCATTCGTCGTCTTGAACACTCCCGCGGACGTGCCCGCATATAAAGTAGTCGGCGAACTAGGGTCGATCGCGAGGGCGTTGACGACGATCGACGGAGCGCCGTCCATGCCGCCATTGGCGGCAGCCCAACTCTGGCCGCCGTCGGTGCTCTTGAAAACGCCCGCGTCAGTGCCCGCGTAGAGCGTGGAGGGTGTGGCGGCATCGATTGCGAGCGCGAGAACGTTGGTCGTTGCCAGGCCCCCATTGGCGGGCGCCCAGCTCGCTCCGCCGTCCGTGGTCTTGAGAACGCCTGATCCCGTGGTCCCGGCGAACGCAATGGTGGGCACGATTGGATCGATCGTCAGCGTTACGACATTGGCGCCATCGGGTCCGATCGCAGTCCAGTGGTTGGCGCCAGCCGGCACGTGCGGAATCTGGAACGTCGGCGGCGCGGTGCCTGCCTGAACTCCGCACGGGTAGTCGAGGATGAAATGGTTCTTGAAGCAGAAATCTTGGGAGTCAGCCACTTTGGAGCCGACGACGAGGGGCAGGACCACGGCAGCGAAAAACAAAGCGGCTCGGACGGCATTCATGGCGGCTCCTTGTCAATGCCGATTCGCAGCCATACTAGATCTCGCTGGCAACCGTCGGAGACGTCCTGGCGCCAAACCTATCGAAATTCGCATTTTTTCTGACCTACCCCACGCCAACGCTGCAAATCGCGACAATGCCGCCATGACACGGAATGTGCGAAGCACCACCCGCGAGGTCGGACACGAGCGAGTGCATTTTCGAACGTCGACGGATCGATACCGCGAGGTTTCACAAGCAAGTTCTTAACAGTTGTCGTCCCACCACGGACCACAAGCGCGTGTGATCCGAAACAAATCGGCCCGCAATTGCGCGGGCTGGATTCCGAACTAGGCGGCGGCGAATCAGTCGGCGCTGGCATCGCTACTCCTCCTCGCATTGGGCATCGTCCCGCACCAGCAGGAAACCGTGTCCCGTGCCCGCAGCGACGGAACCGTAGGTGCCCACAATGTCGCCGCACGAATTGATACCGAGTGCGCGGGTCGCAACAGCTCCCGGAAAGTCTATGCTGATGAAATTCGAGAAATCGTTCGCCGCCAGGACGAATCCGTGATTCACGCCGGTGCGATAAACACCGACCACCTCGCCTTTGCTGTTGATGTTTCGCGCGTTGGTGAGCGTGGCTCCCGGATACCCAAACACGTGATAAGTGCCATCGTTGTCCAGCTTCCAGGCGGCTTGACCTCCACTGGTATCGATTAGCCGCCCGACAACGTCGCCCCGCGAATTGCCTGAGGTCGCGAACGCAAAGGCCGATCCGGGCGGAATCAGTTGCGTGTATTGCCCGTGGCGCATGATCCATGCGAACCCGAGCTGGCCGAAGGCCTGACCGAGTTTGAACTCTCCGACCAACATTCCGTTGGCGCTGATGCCAAGCGTGAATGTTCCCGTCGTCGCGCCGGGATAGTCCTGCACGTAATACGTGCCATCCGACAGCGCGAAGCCATGCCATTGATTCGCCGAGTCGAGGAAGAAGCCGGCCACGTCGCCACGGGAATTGATGGAGACCGGAGCCGTGCTGAGGGCGCCGGGGTAGTCGATCGTGACGAACATTCCATGCTCGAACCGAAACCCGTGCACTACATTGCTGGCATCGTTGTAGGATCCGACGATTTCGCCCGATGCGTTGATCCCCGACACATCCGTCAAGATCGCGCCGGGAAAGTCGATGGACGTATAGGTGTCGGCAACGGCCACGGCTGCAACCGCCATCGACGCAGTCGCCAAGCACGTCTTAATCGTTTTCATGTTCATGAGGGTTCCTTCATGTTGATTTAGCTTGCGCGGCAGCGGCAAAGTGCCCCGGCCGTACTCGTCTTCTTGCATGAAATCACTCTGAAATGCCTCTTGGGACGACCGCAGCGCCCAGCTCGGCGCCTTTGCTCCCGATTGGCGATGGTGCAACCCGCCCCCGGCCCTCGCGCGTTGATCGCTTCTTGAATGAGTTCGTCGGCGCAAGAGCTGCCCGTAGCAGCATGCGAGCCTTCGCCACGAGACAACCTAGCCATCGCTCTTGGGCATCGCATCGACTTTAGGCTGGCGGGGGGAAATGTGACGGCTCACCTATCGAAATTCGCAGATTTGTGTTGGCGCTCGCAGCGTGACGCACGGAAACGGGAAACAATGGTCGGCATGAGGCCACGATCCGCTCGGTCCGTTTCCGTCAACGCGTTGTGGGAGCAAGCGCGCGCGGGCGATTTTCGCGGCGGGAGCGTTGCGGTCCGCGATGCACTCGCGACATTGGGTCCCGATCGAGCGCCGGCCCGGCGGGTGGAACTGCACCTGATCGGCGCCTTCTGCTCAATGCGCAAAGGCCTTCATTCGGAAGCGCTGCACGAGCTGGAGGCCGCCGACCGCGCGACAGCCTTCCTGTCTCCGCAATCTGGAACGCCGCTGCGTGTCGCAACCTGGCGCGCCGAGCTCGCTTACTTCCAAGGCCGCTATTCCGACGCGAACGCGATCATCGACCCATTGCTCTCGCGATTGGAGCAGCGCGGCGACTGGGCTTACGTCGCGTTTGCGATGCGCATTCGCATAGCGATCCTGCTAGCGCGCGCCGACTACGACGACGCCGTAGCGCTGGCCGATCGCGCGATCGCGGTTGCGGAACGCAGCGGCGACGACTACGTGATCGTCCAGATACTCAACGTCCTTGGCGCAGTCCACTTCGACCGCGCGACCGCGAAGCTCGAGCAGCCTCACGCCCGCGCGCACCTCTCTTCGCTCGATCCGGGTGACGCCGGGCCGATGGAATCCGATGCGCGCGAGGCGTTACGTTTCTTCCAGCGCGCGCGGCGCGTCGCCGAGCGCGCCCGCTACACGTTCGCCGCGTGGTACGTCGCTGGCAACATCGAGCGCATCGAGATCCTGCTCGGGCATGCGGAGCGCGCGATCCGTCCGATGCGCCGGCGTCTCGCCAAGCTGCAGGCGCGCGGAGCGACATACGACGAGATCGTGATGCGTTCCAATCTCGCCTGGGGGCTGCGTACCCTCGGACAGCATCGTGAGGCGCTGCATGAGCTCGATGTCGCGCTTGACCTAGCGCGCCGTACCGGCACTTCGAATGTGCTGCTCGAATTTCTCGAATACGACCGTTCGATAGTTCTCGATGCGCTCGGCGACACGGCAGCCGCGCGCGCAAGCTACCGCCGTTACTTGCAGCTTGTCGGCGCTCGCAACCGGAGCGCGCCTGGTACGGCGACCGGTAAGCCGGCTACGACGCCGCACCGTCCGCTCGAGCCCTACTTCCTCAAGCGCGCGGACCGCTTCATCGCCTGCCACCTCGGCGAAGCATTCACCGTCTCGGGATTGGCGAGACATTGCGGGGTAAGCTGGCGAACCCTCGACCAGGCGTTCGACGCATTCCGCGGGATCACTCCCGTCGCCCATGTGCGCAACATCCGCCTCGATCGCGCGCACGCCGCGCTTGCCGAAGCTCGCGCAACCGTGGCCGAGATCGCGGCCCGCTGTGGCTTTCGGAGCTCGACGACCTTTGCGCTCGAATATCGCAAGCGCTTCGGAACTACGCCGAGCCAAACGCTGCGCGCGGTCCGAAGCGCGGCGAGCTAATCGAACGCCAGATTCCTCCAACTTTCGCTGCCGACTCGGCCCGCGTTCGGGAAGGGTTCGCGGGAAAAGCGCATTCCTGCGGGCCTACTGAGAGACACGGATCAGCAATCCGCTTCGCACAAAACGGCGTTACGAGTGCAGCCGTCCGTCCGCGCAAACCGCCATCGAGTAGGCAAGACGAAACTGGTGGCCGCCATCAAGCCAAATGGGCACGTCGCTGCTCACCGCATCGCAGTCCCGCGACTCAAGCCTTCCGAACGCGCGCAGCTCGTAGCCGCGAATGTCCAACCGTTTCGCGGGCACGGTCGAAGGACTATCTGATCGCTCTTCGAACCGCACTCCGAACGGGCACTTAGGACCGTAGTCCCACAAGCTCACGCCTTTCGGGCGTCGTTCCGCCGCGATCGGGACACCGGCCTTGAGACCGGCGGCACAGGAACCTGGACAATCGCTTCCTTTGTCATCGACGGGCACCTCCCGAGCCAAGGATTAGCGATGCGTTGGATCAGCACAAGAGAAATGATGCGCAAAGTACCTCCGCCTTCCGGTTATAGGATGGAGCTGCTGAAGCGCTCGGACATCAGCAAACTGATCCGCTTCATCGCAAGCTGGTTCCCCGACATCAGCGTAGGCGCTGCGAGCTGCTATCTCCGTCGCGACTTCTACGCCGAGAAGGTGTATCTCGCGGGCGAACCAGAACGTGATGTCCTCGTCGTCCTGATCTTGCAGGGTCAAGAGCTCGCCGGTATGTTCTCGTGCGAGCGGGAGCGCGATGCGCGGACCCTTTATGCCGGTCTGGCGGTCGTCGCCCCCGAGCATCGCGGCGCACATCTCGGGCAAACATGCATCGCGATGGCGGAGATCATCGGCCGGAAAATGAAAATGGGACTGATCTACGGCATGGCCACAATGAAGGTCCCATATGTACAACGGGCATTCGAGCTCTTGGGGTGGCAGCTCATCGGCATCACCCCGGGATACGACCGGGAGATGGTCGCGCCCGGCGTCGTGAAGCGCGTGTTCGAAGCCGTTTACGCAAAGGTCCTCGGCGGCGATGTGGGCCTTCTTCCTCCCAATCCCCGCAATCTGACACAGAAGACCAAGGCATTCCTGCGGATCTTGTTCCCGGGCTTCGGCGCATTCAAACGCGCTTCGGCCCGACGCGGCCAGATCGTGTAGCGAGTCCGCACCCGGCGGCACGACCAGCAGCGGCTCAAACCGCCCGCTGCGGATGCATCATCGCCTGGATGCATCACATGATTCTTGAGCGTCGCTGGCTGCCTGGCTCGCGCAGCTCAGGCCGAATCGCCTGGCGCGCTCTGAGTGACTAGCCAAGAATAAGTTTTCGACTCATTCCGACACCGCAGGATCGCGCGACCTTTCATCTGTTTCTCGAAGAACTGGCGGCAAATCGGTCGCATCTCGCTACGAGTCGCCTACCGGTTTCTGGGAAGCGCGATGACACCGAGTCGCTCCCGATGTGCAGGGCATTGAACGTCCCAGTCCTTTCGCGACCAAGCGCACTCTTCAGTCCCGGCACGCTCGCTTGCGGAGCCGACGACGTGCTCGGCGCGCGGCGCATCAGCGATTTGACCTGGCGCTCGGAAATGGCTCTGGAGAGCGGTAAGAGCGTTGACTGGGATTAAGCGCTGTTGTGCTTTTATAGAAAAGAGTTCAGGCTGCGTGCACACCAGCGTCGCCATCCACAACAAAAACGACCTGGCAGTTTGGTGTTACCCTTTTTGGTGTCACCCCTCTGGGTGCGCTTGACGCGGTTGCTGCGTCACCCCCAACACCCTCCGGACTGTTCAGTCCCCCAAGCCCGCGCCGCGCGCCCCAGGTCTTCATATCGCGGCCACAGGGCGACGGTCCTGGCTAGGCTTGGAGAGGAGTAACTAAGGCGAACGCCAGCACATCCTCAACGGCCGCTGCTTGGCCCCGCGTGTGCCGAACGACAAGGAGTACGCAAATGAAATCGATGATCCACGTTGCATTCGGCGTTGTCATGGCCTTCTTGGTAAGCATGCCAGCCACTTGGGCTCAAACGACGGGCCATAAAATGATCTCGCCAAACGATCTGCAATGGAGCGATGTTCCGTCATTGCCTGCGGGAGCGAAAATCGCTGTCATTGAGGGTCCGATGAGCGAGGCCGTACCCTTTACGGTCCGATTGAAGTTCCCTGCCAACTATCAGATTCCCGCACACTGGCATCCCGCGGTGGAGCGAGTGACGGTGCTTTCGGGTACCGTTAACATGGGCGTGGGCGATAAGCTGGACATGCAGCAGTCGATGACCTTGTCTCCTGGGAGCATGATGATCTTGCAACCAAAGACGAACCATTATGTATTCACCAAGGAGGAAACCATAGTTCAACTCAATGGAGCCGGGCCTTGGGCTGTGACCTACGTCAATCCTGCGGAAGACCCTCGGAATAAATGAGTAAACCTCATTCACAACGGAATCGACAGCCAGTGGAGTGGACGTTTAATGACCACTCTTGCCAACGTTGACCGACTGCCATGGGTGGAACTGCGACGCTGTCGTTCTAAGTAGCGCCGAGGTCTAGCGCGTCAGCTTTCTGCATCGAGGTACGACGTACCCTGTACTGAGTACTTCGCGCGCGTCGCGGGGCGTGGTCACAAAGAAGCGCATCATCGAGCTTGCATGTCTAACTACGTCGAGGAGCGAGCACCGATGACGATTCAACGCACCGACGCGCTCGTGAAGGACGTGCTCGATCGACTCACTGCCAATTTCTTTCGCGCGGTCACATTCGACGAGGGTGAGGCGCCACCGTACGACAGCATCTACGCGCTCTTCATCGAATCTGGACTGCTCATCAAGAACACGGGCACCACTCCCGAGATATCGACTGTCCGCGAGTTTATTGAACCGCGCGCGGCAATGGTACGCGCGGGTGAGTTAACGCGTTTTCGTGAAGTCGAGCTTTCTGAAACCACGGTCGTCTTCGGGAATGTTGCTCACCGATTCAGTGCTTATGCGAAGTCCGGCTCGATGAAAGGTGTTCCCTTTGAAGGCCGAGGCATGATCTCGTCGCAGTTCGTCTTGACACCCGACGGCTGGAGAATGAGCGCAATGGCTTGGGATGACGAACGGCCCGGGCTATCTATACCCGCATCTGCTCTGTCCCGGGACCAGCCCTGAGCACTGCAGCAAGTAGATCGGGGCCTGCGCTTAAAAGCGATGACTGAGGCTTGACGTCGGAAGGCGTGTCAGTTGTATTGCACAGCAGACGTGGGCTGCCGCCAACAGTGTCGCGGATGTTTACACGTGACGCCACGAGGCAAACCCTTCCTCCTGCTAATCGCGTTGTTTCAGCGCCGCAATTTTCTACGGGCACGCGATATGCGTGGAGTCCGAGCGTGCTCAAAGTTATCCGTCACCCCGATTCTTCAGGGGAGCCAGCGCCCGCGTTCGCGAGCGATGCCGAAATGGAATTGGCGGAACAGCTACGCCATAAACTTGAGGAACGATACCTCGAGGCATCCAATGCACCGTCGTCTTCGCAGGTTCCACCGTTGAGCGCCACTGGTTCGACTACGTTAGCTACAACGCGCTGAGGACCTCAAACCCGGTACTTCGGGCCAAGCTAAAAACGGTATTCGCAGTCCGTTCGTGCGAACGCATCAATCCGTTCTTATAACGGTCACTGAGTTACTTGAGTGGCGAGGCCGCTTTGAGTTGCATCGAGCTTGAGAGTTCGGGCACGCTCGCTTGTGAAGCCGACGACGTGCTTGGCGAGCGGCGCATCACCGATTTGACCTGACGCTCGAGCACTACGACTTGGCGCTTGAGTAGCGCTATGTCGCGCCGATGTTCAACGGCAGCGAAAAGGTCGTCGTGATCATCTATGCTTCGCGCGCAGCCACAAGTGCTGGCGGAAGGCCATTCATCGTCGAAGCTGTAAACGCCGATGGGTTGCGCCCGTGTGACATGTTGCTCATGTACGTCGACGAAATCCGTAAGGAGTTGCAACGGCGCAAGATTCCCTTTACGGCGAGCCTACAGTGGGTTCACGCGCAAGTTCTCGGCCTAACTTTAGCCTCCGGCGTCGCACCGTAGCAACCGTGTCAAAGGCCGGAATGGACGCTGGGTGACGGCAAAAATGTGCCCAACTTTTCCTACACCTTTCTAGGACGTCAAGCGACGCAATTTATAGAGCGCGACCGAAGGAAATGTCGCAGCGTTCACGGCATCGTAGGAGGTGTCTGGGCGTTTTCTTGCGCGTCAATGGAGGTAGCTATGAAGGTTGGATTGAAGGCACTGCTGGTCGCAGCCGGTATCGTGTGCGCGGGGCAAGCTGCCGCACAAGTGACCCTTTTCGAACACGACGGCTTCCAAGGGAATCACGTCACCGCGAACCATCCGATCGATAACTTCGCTAATAGCGGGTTCAACGACACGGCCTCGTCGGTCGAGGTGCGCGGCGGCCCGTGGCAGGTTTGTACGGACGCTTATTTTGAGGGGCGATGCGTCGTATTGCGTCCGGGAACTTACCCTTCGTTGAGTTCGATCGGTCTCAACGACCGGATTTCCTCAGTGAGACCGGTCGATCAATACGGACGCGCGGATGAGCGCAGCTACACGGAGCACGGCCCTTACGCGGACCGCCGATACAACGACCCGTACTATTACGGTCCCCGTGACGGCGAAAACTCCTATTACGATCCGCGTGGCCGTGACCGGGAGTACTACCGGGGCCAGTGAGTCGCGTCTGGATTAATCATCGCGAAGGGGAGGCGCATACCTCCCCTTTCTCTCACGGTGCCCGAGCAGCGTCAATTCCCTTTGTAAAGAACTCGCGGCCGGATCGCTGAATATATGAATATCTAGCGTCAAAGCTGGGTC
>Ga0070685_10001890_pt1 | contig 10898 bp, 9 predicted proteins | sample KBSS13LmetaG_FD_65651 | JGI IMG/M metagenome (GOLD analysis project Ga0070685, IMG submission 65651) | Switchgrass rhizosphere microbial communities from Kellogg Biological Station, Michigan, USA - KBS S1-3L metaG | ecosystem: Host-associated > Plants > Roots > Rhizosphere ...
TGTCTGCCGCATGTCGAACCTGTGCGATGTGGTCTGGAATAACGAGGACAAGAAGGTCTTGCACGTCCTCCCCTACTAAGCGGGGAGACTGGCACTTCGGCGGCTGAATAGTAGAGACAACTTCAGCACCTGAAGGACTACCAATGGGCGACCTACAGTGATGTAGGTCGCCCTTGTTGTTTCAAAGCAAAGTCATCACCAAGGAGACAAGCAGGATATCGCAGTCCAGTTATTCCACGATCCACAATGTGTATCCCGACGCGTCACGGAGCAGCTGATCGGTGATGCCTCCACCAAAAAATAGTTTCACCCTCCTTGAACCGTGACGGCTCACTACGATGGTCTGGTAGCTCCCGGTCCGAGCCTCGTCAAGAATCGTATGGGCAATATCATCTTCGTGGCCAAACTTCAGCGCAACACGATCCAGAGGAAATCCCGTTTTTCCGAACAGCTCCAGTGCTGTCAATAAGATCGGGTGTTCAAACCGGCTTTCCGTGCGGACCCAGTTTTCCTGGTCTTCCTGTAACTTCTTGGCAAGACGAACTTCTTCTGCGGGATCTTCAGATCCGCCATGTTCCAGGAGTTCGCGCGGCATCGGTTTCAGCACATGAAACAACGTAACCTGCACGTCACTAGTCTCACGCAGGAGCGTTCCCACATAGTGCAGGGCTCGGGCGGAGTGCTCAGAACCGTCGATGGCGATCAAGATCCTCGCGTGGAGGTCTTTCCCTTGGTGGATGGTCGTCGGAATCGGTTGAGACATGATCGGTCACCAGACTCTAGAGGGGAACGATGAAATTCCGCGACCACTGGAAATACGAGTGCGGAAAATTCCAGATGTCTCAATCGTTATTGCCAGTATACGCTGTTTGTCTTGCTCAAGAAAGCGTCAATCCACTCATAGCGATTCCTTGACATTCTCTCTCCGGAAGCGATGGAATGGAGGCGCATAGCCCATGCAGACCGTACATCAAAACGAACTGAAGCAATCCATTTGTGCGATTTCTCCTGCAGGCACAGAGTGAGCCATTTCCATAAGATGCGGTCAGCCTACCTCGCGGGTTTCTGGTCCCTTATCACCGTCTTGTTTTTGAACAATGTTCAAGCTCAGGCAAAGTGGGTGGCGCTTGAGAAAGGCTATCCGTTGCCAGGATTGCAGACTGTCTTTATCGATCCAGATACGATTCAAAGAGAAAGGAATCTCGTGACGGTCTGGCAATTAACTGACTTTAAATGGATGCAAGGGAGTGCGAGAGGCCCTGCCAGATTCTTATCGACAATGACTCACAAACAAATCGACTGCCGAGAAAAACTTGTTCGATTGCTGGCCTATAAGGAGTTTTCACTCCAGATGGGAACCGGCATCCGGGTTGATGGATACGTAGACAAGGAACACTGGCTGCCAATTGAACCGGAAAGTATCAATTATGCCCTGTGGCAACTCGCCTGTGGTCAGGAGTGATCGTACACCTGCGGCGAGACCGCAAGGGATTCCGCTTAGTCAGCCTGAACACCGGCCAACTTGAGCACCAGGATCCATTCGGCTTTCGTCACCGGCTGAACCGAGAGGCGGGATCCTTTTCGCAGCAGGACCATGTTCTTCAATTTCGGTTCCTGCCTCAGCCGGTCGAGTGACAGACTGGTTTTGAATGTCTGGCGATACCGGATATCGACCATGTCCCACCGTGGAGCCGAGGGAGTACTGGCTGGATCGTAGTGGTGGCTGTTCTTGTCAAACTGCGTTTCATCCTGATAGGCAATCCGCACGATCTCTGCAATCCCCACGACAGCGGGCGGCTCCGCGTTACTATGGTAAAAAAGCACTTGATCGCCGATTGCCATGTCACGCATGAAGTTGCGCGCCTGGTAGTTCCGTACCCCATCCCAACAGGTGGTCCGTCTCGGGGAATGTGCGAGATCATCGATTGAAAAGACTCGTGGTTCCGATTTCATCAGCCAATAGCGTCGTCCTCGTATCATCTCTTTACCTTGCCTCGCGTATGACAACAAAGTGTGTAGCGTGCTTAAACCATGCCCCGAGCGTATAAACCATCTCTTTGCCAAAAAACAAGGGGAGAGGCAAACCCCCTCTCCCTTCCGTTAAGCCGTTTTAACTCCAAATCGTTGGTTCTCGGGCAACGGTGGGCGAAACATGCCCGGCGCGTGGCTGAAAGATTCGACAGGAAGAACCGGACAACGGAACCTCCTACCCACATGGGACTGACGAGGGGCTTGACTCTTAACCGGACACTACGATATACACCAAAGAGTTTTGCTGTGTTGTTCTTTTCTCACACACAGACGAAGTGCCTGTGAGACCCTCACATAGAAAACACCAGTTGCACATTTGCCTGCAGAAGTTCGCCCAACCATTTCAGAAGGGAGTTCAACTATGATGAAAAGACAATCACCTCAACTGATGGCCATCGCAGGGGCCATGGTCCTTGCGATGACCGGATTGATGGGATTGCCCTCCGAGGCATCTGCGAAGACCCATGACATCAAGATGACCGCCATGGAAACGGAAATCGTGATTGAAGGAACGGGAACGAAATATAAGGCCTGGACGTTCAACGGCCAGATGCCGGGGCCGGCCGTGCGGGTCACGGAAGGCGACACTGTCAACTTTACGCTGGAGAATCCCAAGACCAACTTTTTTCCACACGCCATGGACTTCCATGCGGCGGAAATTGATTTCCTGAAGAACTACCGGGCCATCAATCCGGGAGAAACCATTTCCTTCACCTTTGTGGCGAAGAAGCCCGGCGTGTTTTTCTATCATTGCGGAGCGGCGCCCATGATCCAGCACGTCGCGCGCGGCATGTTCGGCGCGATTATCGTCGATCCCAAGGATTCGAAGGTCTGGCCGAAAGCGCACCGGGAGTTTTTGTTGGTCCAATCAGAGCTCTGGAAGAACCCCGACGATGTCGAGGCCATGTTCGCCCGGAAGTTCGACTATACGGTCTTCAATGGAGGGATCTTCAAGTATCATCCCTTTTTCATCGGCTCGGAAGCGCTGGAGGCGAAACCGAATGAGCGGGTCCGGATCTATTTTGTGAACGCGGGCCCCAACGAGTTTTCCTCGCTCCACCCGATCGGTGAGATTTGGGATAACGTCTACGAGAGCGGGAACCCTTCCAATAAACTTACAGGGGTGCAAACCTATGTTGTGGGACCCGGAAGCGCCGCCACATTCGACTTAGTCTCCGAATCACCCGGGGTCTATCCAATTGTGACGCATTCGCTCACTGGAGCCCTTCGGGGAGCCATTGCCGCGCTGACGATTACACCGGTAGCCAAGGATGCTCCGCTGATGCCACTGACGCCCTGGAAGCCCTAAACGACTAGAAGTATGATAGAGGCGTGCACTCGAAGGAATCCCTCACTTACCACTCAAAAAAGGAGCGCCGTTCATGACACAACTTTCTCGCGCCATCAAAACTACTATGCTGACCGTCGCCTTGCTGTTGAGCTCAGCACCGGTGTGGGCAGCCGATGCTCCGTTGCCCTCACTCTATGAACGGCTTGGCGGAACAGGCCCTATCACGGCCGTCGTCGGCAAGTTCGTCAGCATCGTGGGCCAAGACAAGCGCATCAACGGGTATTTTGCCAATACCGATCTGGTTCACCTGAAGAAACAGCTGGTCGACCAGGTCTGCCAAGCCAGCGGTGGCCCCTGCACCTATGAGGGGCGAGACATGAAAACAGCGCATGCCGGCATGAAAGTTACGACGGCTGCCTTCAATGCCCTGGTTGAAGACCTCGTCAAGGCATTGGATACGTTCAACGTACCAGCCAGGGAAAAGAACGAACTCCTTTCCGTGCTGGGTCCTATGAAGAAGGACATCGTCGAAGTTCCGTAAAGGGCGACGGGCAGGCGGTGAGATCCTCGCCGCCTGCCCATACCGGAGCTTCACACGGTCCGATAACTCGTATCACCGTCTCTCCTGAGTGCTTAAGACAAATCGATGAACCTCCCCAAGGGCTTCAGATCGCGTCCCTACAAACAGATATTCCAATGACGCGAGCAGCTCATCTCAGATACGCAAACCAGACGCAGACGCACTTCGCGAAGTGCATACCTGCAACCTGCCCACAGCCTCATGTAGACGGCAAGGCCAGGCTCAGGCACAACCGTCTGATGCTGGCGATCGCGCTCGCCATGGGTCTTGCCGTATTTCAGCCGGTCGGAGCCAGCCACGCTGCCATGGAGAGAGTTCCCGTCGCGCTGACAGGACCTGACTGCGAAACCCATGAGAACGAGCTAAGCAGGGCGTTGCTCACCTTGCAGGGTGTGAACGCTGCGCATTTTCACCGCATACCCGATCACGTCTTGGTGGATATCACCGTGGGCATGATCACGCCGGAAGAACTGGTTCACCGTCTCAATACGGCGGCCACGTCATGGCAATGCCGCGCTGAAATTATGCAGTCCTGCATCACGGCAGCCCCGGCCCCCCAGACTCAAAAAGACACACCATGAGCGGGCACTCCGACCAGTTTCCCACTCGATGCGGGATCATCGCCGGACTGATATCTCTCCAAGAACAACCACTGCCGTAGCGGGTTTCGGTCTGTTCGTGAAGCAGAGGCTGGCGGACCGATCCTGACAGAATGTTCAGGAAACCAATCCCATCAAACTCATGAGGAAGAGCTTATTTCGTAATTCGTTTGGCTGCTTCGACAATCGAGCGAGCACCGATGCCAAAGTGATCGACGAGTTCGTCCGGCTTCCCGCTATGCGGGATCGTGCGAACAGCGAGCTTATGCACCTTGATGCCCTCTGATCCGACGGCGCTGAGCACAGCATCCCCGAGGCCCCCGTGGGCATAGTGATCTTCAACGGTGAGCATGCGTCCCTGTGTGGCCCTGGCGCTGTCCAGTAACGTGGTGCGATCGATAGGGGAAATGCTGTACAGGTCGATGATCCGAACGGAGATGCCGGCAGCCTTCAATGTGTCGTGGGCCTTCAAGGCCTCGAAGAGCGTAACGCCGGCCGCCACGATCGTGAGGGCGTCAGATGTGCTCTGGCGAATGACCTTTGACCCGCCGATCTGGAACGTTTCCTCCGGTCCGTAGAGAACGGGAGACTTTGGACGGCCGGCCCGGATGTAGACCATTCCTTTGTGGGCGGCAGCTAATTCGGCGAGCCGATAAGTACAGGTCGCATCGGATGGGTACAACACGGTGACGCCAGGTTGCGCCGCCATCATCGCAATATCTTCCAACCCCATCTGCGAGGGACCGTCCTCCCCAATGCTCACGCCGATATGGGTGCCGACCAGTTTGATATTCGAACCGCTGATGGCCGCCATACGGACGAAATCATAGGCTCGGGTAAAGAAAGCGGCAAATGTGGCCACGAAGGGAATCTTCCCGCAGGCGGCTAAGCCGGCTGCGGCCCCCAGCATGTTTTGTTCTGCGATAAAGTTTTCAAAGAATCGATTGGGAAACTTCTTGCCGAACTTGTCAGTGTAGGTTGAATTTTTTACGTCGGCATCCAGGCCGACAACCAGCGGATTGACCGAGCCCAATACCTCAAGTGCCTGGCCGAAGGCTTCGCGGGTAGCGACTGACTCGCCGACTTTGTAAAGCGACGGCGGGAGGGAACTAATCGGTGCAGGCCCCTGGGCTGGCACTGACGGTTTCCGAATCGAGATAGCCGTGCTGCTGGCCTTCAGTTGTTTTGTCAATTCATCGATGGCCTGCTGGGTCTCCGCGCCTTTGGGAATCGGTTTCCCATGCCAGCTGGGATGGTTTTCCATAAAGGAAATACCCCTCCCCTTAAACGTCTTGGCGAGGAGCACCGTCGGTGTGCCTTTGGTCCCAGCGGCTGTATTGAACGCCTCAAGCAGGGCGGCAAGATCATGCCCGTCGACCACCAGTGCTTGCCACCCAAAGCCGGTCCACCGGGAGCGATAAGCCTCCATGTCATGTTCCAGCATAGTGGGATCGCTTTGCCCAAGCCGATTCACGTCGACAATGGCGCAGAGGTTATCCAACCCATGATGACGTGCGACTTCAGCCGCTTCCCAATTGGATCCCTCGACTGATTCTCCATCGCCCATCAAGACGTAGATCCTATGATCCAGCTTATCGACGAATTTTGCGTTCAGGGCGATGCCGATGCCGACTGGAAGTCCTTGTCCCAACGAGCCAGTGGCCATATCGACAAACGGCAAGCGAGGAGTCGGGTGCCCCTCCAGGTCCGAGGCCAAGGTGCGCAACTTCAAGAGCTCGCTTTTGGGGAAGAGCCCTGCCTCGGCCCAGGCTGCATAGAGTAACGGAGCTGCATGGCCCTTTGACAAGACAAACCGGTCGCTATTGAGGGCTTTCGGATTTTTGGGATCATAGCGCATGACAGAGAAAAACAGGGCTGCAACGATGTCCGCAGCCGAGCAGCAGCTGGATGGGTGCCCGCTCCCTGCTTCAGTCGTGGCACGAACACTTTCGATCCGGAGCTGCGTGGCCTTGTTTTGCAGTTCAACAAGCATGTCGGGGGAGGCGATTGAGCTAGCCATCAGAACTCCTTTCGGGATTGGATACCAAAGATGCTGACGGACTCCTCAGATCTTCTCTATTTGGTAGCAATGCGGCGGGTCTTGAGGCTAACAAAACGACATGAGGGAGTCAATGAAGCGAAACACGAACCCCCCTGAATAGTGCGGGCTAAAGAAGAGGCGATTTCAGCAATAGCGCGAATAGCTTGTCCGTACGTGACCTTGCGGCTACGATTGCATTGGGCAGGACGATGAAGAGGCCTCAGAATCTTTGCTCAACCTTGACCTCAACCTCAGCCTTAGTCAGTCCTGCGGCCTTGCCCGCGGAATGGCGCGTCCCAGGGCAAAGAGTCTGTCTTGGCAGACTCACGGCGGGTGAAATACCAGCCGGGGCTGGGCGGGTGAGATGTCTGGCCTTTTTGAGCATCCTGCGACGTTGCCTGCTGAATTGAGAGTAGATAAGGAGATTGCGATGAAAAAGTCTTAATACAGGGTGTTCTTCGGAGTCGGGTTACTGGCGATTGCGGGGCTATTGGGTTGTAATGAGGAGACGCCGATAGAAAAAAACAAAAGCCGCAGCTGCATCCGGCAATGCAGCGACGCAGGCAGCAGGGCAGGCTGCAGTGGATTCTATACAGAGTCCGCTGGATAAGGCCCGTCAGGTGGAAAGCACAGTGGAGAACTCAGCCGAGCAGACAGCAGCGAAGATCATGGAGTCGACTCAGTAGGGCACGCGGCTGCGCAGGGAATAAAAAACGTCAGGAACCATTGTTTCAACTGGCGGTTGTGAGTTCTGCTGAATAATAGGTGCTGAGAACTTGCTTACGTTGCCCTCTGATGGCCTGGATAAGTCTCCCCCCACGCATGTTGAGTGAAGCCTTTCTAATTCTCCCCACCTCTCTTTAGGGCAACAATATACTAGGCTCACCAACCCAGGTGGTTGTACAGTGACCCCGTGGAATGGTTTGGCGTTAAGCGACTAGCTGAAGTTCTTTTAATAAGAGAGTCTTCACGGGGACGGACCTATCTGATGGCTGTGAAATTTATCCATCATACCTTGCATGGTCCGCACAACTGCTACTTTGATGAGACTGAAAAGGACGACATTTTTGGAGTTGCTGGGTGGGTTGGAACTTTCGAGAATTGGATGGCCTTAGAAGATCGCTGGCGGAAAGCTCTCCCTCCTGAAGCAAATGGAGATTTCCACTATACTGATTTCTGGAATGATCCAAATCATTACGCGGCGTAGTGGACTCATGAGAAACGGCTTGCACATATTACAGCCTTGGCGACTATAGCTCATGATTGCACCGCGTTTGGTGTAGGATTTGTATTTTCAAAAACAGCATATGAAGAACTCGTTCCCCCAAAGGATAAGAAGGCTTTTGTTAGCCCGCTTCATTTTTGCCTTGCCCAATGTATTGTAGGGCTACTGGACTTCTATAAAACGATCCCTTCTCCCCCTCCACCGCCATTACGGTTCATGTTTGATCGCAAGGACGGCCAGAAGGAGTCACTTGGAGAGGTGTATGGTGCCGTAAGGGCTTTGTTCGACAAAGATAACATTCTTGGAAACCTCAGTATTGGGGATAGAAAAAACGAATGTCCTCTTCAGGCTGCCGATCTGCTAGTTGGGGAACTGAGAAGAAATAGGGCTGGCCATGAGTCAAAAGTTATGGACATACTTAAACGGAGACGCCCGCTAATGATCGCATTCCCTACAGACGAGGAGTTTCGTGCACATGTTAAGAATGTGCTGGAAAACTTTAAGAAGAGAAAAAGCTAGATTAATTTACTGAAAAGATTCAAGCGAGTGACGGTATGACAGTGTCATTGCTTGACTTTGCATTTCGACAAACAATCTTCCATGAGCACTTGAATCGACGGTGCTCGGACTTCGATTAGCCTCGGAATGGGTCGTTGCTTGATTTGATATCTCGCCTTGACGCCTCTCCATCATTCGTCTCGTCGGCAATGATGTAGCTGTCAAACCAACTTCAGGATGCTCAAAAAGGCTGTCAGCAAGGCCGCAGGCGAATCGAAACCGGAGGCGTACCCTCAGGGGTACGTTGAGGATTTCGATGAGGGAGAATGAAGCTGGCGGGCTTTTTCAGCATCCTGTTACACCTCGGCGCGCTTTGAAAGGCCGGTGGTGAGTATGTTATACAGCGATTCCCCTGAATCATCGGACTGTCTAACAATTTCTTCTCTGATTATCTATGGAACGAGAAACTAAGACCTACGTGCTGAAGCGGCCTGATGACGAGGCCACGCCGCGCAAACTTTCCATCGACTATCGTGTTGCCTTGAATTCCCAGCAGCTGGCGGCGGTGACAGCGGGGGAAGGGCCTTCGTTGGTCATTGCCGGCGCCGGCAGCGGTAAGACTCGCACGCTGGTCTATCGCGTGGCTTATCTCATCGATTCCGGTGTCGATCCTTCGAACATTCTGCTGCTCACATTTACGCGCAAGTCAGCGCAGGAGATGCTGGAGCGCGCCGGTGAGTTGATCGGCGCGAGGAGCCAGCGGGTGTGCGGCGGCACGTTCCATTCGGTGGCAAATCTCTTGCTGCGGCGTTACGGCCGGTCGATCGGAGTGGAGCCGGGCTTCACAATCCTGGATCGCGGCGATGCGGAAGATCTTATTGCGTTGGTGCGCTCGCAGTTGGGGCTGAATGAAAAGGACAAGCGTTTTCCTCGGAAAGGGACGATCATGGAGATGGTGAGTAAGAGCGCGAATACGCTCCGCAGCCTCGACGAGATCATCCTCGACGAATTCGGTCACTTTGCCGATCATATGGAGGATCTGGGGCGGTTGCAGAAGGCCTACCAGGCGGCCAAGCGCCAGAAACAGCTCCTCGACTATGACGACTTGCTGGTGATGTTGCGAGAACTGCTGTTGCGGGACGAAGCGGCCCGCACGACGATTTCACGCCAATACCGCTACATTCTCGTGGATGAGTATCAGGATACGAATCGGTTGCAGGCTGAAGTCATCCGTCAGCTGGCCTCGACACATAACAATGTCATGATCGTGGGAGACGACAGTCAGTCGATCTACGGGTTTCGCGGCGCGACGTTCAAAAACATTATGGAATTTCCCTCGCTCTTTCCCGGCACCACGATATACAAGCTCGAGGAAAACTATCGCAGCACGCAGCCCATCCTGAATTTGGCGAACTGTATTATCGATGAGGCGGCAGAGAAATACACCAAACGTCTCTTCACGAGAAAGATCGATGGCCCGCTCCCGTCTCTGGTAGAGGCTGCCGGTGAAAATACCCAGTCGCGATTCATTGCACAGAAGATTCTCGAATTGCGCGAAGAAGGGGTGCCGCTCAGCGAAGTGGCGGTGCTGTTTCGATCCAGTTTCCATTCCTTTGATCTGGAAATCGAACTCTCGCGGAAAGGATTGCCCTTCATTAAGCGCGGAGGAGTCAAATTTATCGAAACGGCGCATGTGAAGGATCTGCTGGCCCATGTGCGAGTGATCGCCAACCCCCTCGATACGGTCAGTTGGCATCGGGTGTTATTGTTGGTGGAAGGGGTGGGACCGAAGAAGGCGCAGGACCTCCTGGCAGCCTTGGTCAAATCGGACAGGCCCTTTCAGATCCTACGCGAGGTGACAGGGCGTTCCGGTCAGGGGCTTAAAAATCTGGCCTACACGCTGGAGAGTCTTGCGGGAGCAGAGGACCGTCGCCCTGCTGAGCAAGTAAATCATGTGTATGAGTATTATTTGCCGATTTTGAAGGACCAGTACGACGACTATCCCAAACGAACCAGGGACCTCGATCATCTCCTTACGATTGCCGAGGGCTACTCAGGCGTTGATGAGTTTCTCGCGGATCTGGCACTGGAGCCGCCGGATGGCAGTGCCGTAGATGTTGAGGCGCCGGATCGGGATGATGAACGGTTGGTACTCTCGACGATCCATTCAGCGAAGGGATTGGAGTGGCAATGTGTATTTGTGATTTGGGTGGTTGATGGTCGGTTCCCGTCCATCTATTCGTTTGTCGCTGACGAGGAATTGGAGGAGGAGCGGCGGCTGTTCTACGTGGCCGTGACGAGAGCGAAGCGGCATCTGTTTCTGACCTACCCGATTAATGTATTCGATAAGGGAAGCGGCATGCTGCTCTCGAAACCGTCTCGCTTTCTGGACCCTGTTACGCCTGCGCTGCTGGATCAGCTTGTTCTAGTGGAAGAGGGTCGGCAGCGGGAGTGGTACGCCCGCGATGATCATCAATAGGATGCTGAAAAACCCGTCAGCGGCGTTCTCGGCTCATCGGAATCCTCAACGTACCCAGGGGGTACGCCTCCGGTTTCGATTCGCCTGCGGCCTTGTTGACAGACTTTTTGAGCATCCTGTAAGGGCAAGAGTAATGCGGACTAAGATTGATGGT
>Ga0070685_10001893_pt1 | contig 10888 bp, 20 predicted proteins | sample KBSS13LmetaG_FD_65651 | JGI IMG/M metagenome (GOLD analysis project Ga0070685, IMG submission 65651) | Switchgrass rhizosphere microbial communities from Kellogg Biological Station, Michigan, USA - KBS S1-3L metaG | ecosystem: Host-associated > Plants > Roots > Rhizosphere ...
CACAACTGAGATCGTTGTTTGTGATGACAAGCTGATCAACACAGATGACGATGAAACGGTGGGCGCGAGGCGCATCCGCTAGCGCTGTCGCGTGTTAATCGTTCCGCTGCAACACCAGACTATCGATCACTGACGAATAGTCACCCCCGGCACATGGTTTCCATAGGTTCTCGATTACCACCCGAGCTTCCTTGCTCGGGTAGTAGTCAATTCGTGGATGCCTTTGACGACGGGCTCGCTATTGTTCGAGCTTCCGTGTCCTTTTCCATTCCCGCCACTCCGCCTCGTCGTCGGCGGTAAGGACTGGTCGTCCTGATTGCCAAGCCATCAGTGATACCTTTGCGCCGATGACAGCTGCGATATCTCATCGTGCGGACCCGTTCCAGACGTCACGTCATCCTCGGAGTGATCATGATCGGATCGCAGAGGTTGATTGACCTCCAAGATGCCGAGGATGTGGGAGTAAGGTATCCAGAACGCGACAGATCCGTCTGCGGACGGCTGAGCGAAGAACGCCCGAAGCAATGTCGGATGTGAAAAGTCCACCTGGGCACAGTGCAACGTTGGGTGGCGAACCGGAGCCCTTGCGCGTTCGCCCTACTCGCTAGATTCGTCAGCGCTCCGGATAAAGGACTGGGCAGCCTTCTCATGGAGCCTCGCGAGCGGCGAGGTTCCATCAATAGTGATTCGGAATTCCATGGCAGCCCTCACAAGTAGTAACCGAGCAGACCCGCGGCGCCGCCGATTAGCGCACCACCGCCAGCGCCAATGGGACCGCCTGCAGCGCCGATGGTCGCGCCTGTTGCCGCGCCGGCCAGAGCACCACCGCCCGCGGATGCAATTGCGCCACCCGCAGTGCGAGGCTGATAGAGAGGATTTAACCCCGTCTGCGTCTAACCCTGGAATGCGCCCTACACCGAATTGAGTGCCTGTCCCATGTTTGCCAGCTGCTGCTGCTGGTAGCCATACGTTTGGTTGTACCAGTTGTTCGCAGCCTGATCGAGAATGCCTTGGTTGTACTGCTGGCCAAGACCCGCAAGGTTGGCGTACTGGCCCAAGAACTGACTCTGCAGCGCATTGGCACCCGTAATGCCCTGCGAGGCATTCAAGATGTTTCCGGCGTTCTGCTGAGCCGCAGTGAACTGGTTTTGGACGCCCTGCTGATAGATGCCAGCATTGCGAGCAAGATCGGTCTGGTTGTTCTGGATCGCCTGCTGGGCCAGCTGGGCAGACTGGTTGTAGTTCTGGAAAAGCAGGTTGTCAGTGCTGTTGCCGATGTTCTGGGCTAGCGTGTTCTGAGCGTTCTGTACCTGCTAGTTGTAGGCGGAACCGCCGAATGCACCGCCCTGAGCAAACTACGCAGCAAGCTGCGGCGCTGTCGTGTTCTGGTAGGCGTTGGTGATGTTCGCATTCGACTGGTTAATCATCGACTGCAGTTGCGGATTCTGACCGATGTACTGGTTCGTGCCCGACGTCAGGCCGAGATAGGGGCTGGCAGACGGATTGACGCTGTACTGGCCGTTGACGACGCTGTTTAGCGCGTTCTGCTGGTTGACCTGATTGGAGTTGATCCAGCCGTTAGCGCCAGCTCCAGCAAGCCCGGTAGCTTCGTTCTGCTGATATGTAGTAGGCGCGACAGTCTGTCCGTTGTATTGCTAGTAAGGCTGATTGTTGACTGCCTACGTCTGGTTGAAATAGTTCTGGTACGCGCTGGACAACCAGCTAGGCAGATTCACCTAGGTCGTGGTCGTCGTGTTCTTTGGCTGGCTGCTGCCGCCCATAGGAATTACCTCTCTGCCTTGTGGAATTGGGTTATGCCGTGCGTGACCCGGCACGGCCCGGGAGAAGGTTGGCGCAAGGCAGTACGGACCCTCTAACTATATAGCCGTTGGCAGGGTGTAAATCCGTCCCGTGCTGCAAATTGACTTCGAATGTCGTGTAATTGTTTCATGTCGACGCCCCCAAGCGAACCGCCCAGAATTTTCCAGTTTCGAACCGGTCTTGCGCGAAGGATTCCGCGATTTCCGAATTCTGCTGAATCGCTCCAACATCTGTTGTCGGAGTCATTGACTACGACCCTCGTTCACTATCTAAGCTGGGCTGATCGGTTCGTCATGGAGCGGCCTAGAAGGGTTGTCATCGAAGACACTGTTAGGCGGCACGACAAATGGCCGCAGCTACAGGAAAGCGTGAGTAATTTGCTCTCAAAAGCTTCAAATGGAGAGCCGATTTGGCCGCACTTGTCGGAGCTGGTCTTTCGGCGTGGCGTGGCGATCAGAGGCGGTTTCGCGGCGAACCGTTGGGAGGACAAGGACCAGTTGCTCAACACTATGGGCTTCTATCATTTTCACCTTGGGACTACGACAACTTCCAGCGGAATGGTCAGTCGTACAAAGGAACTTCTCTTCGCAGAGGTAACGAGAGACGAGTTCATCGCCTTAGCAATCGCTGATCATGAGGTCTTCGCTCAAGCCGATTCAGAAGATGGATCGGTTAACCATCAGCGCCAATGGCTTTGGCAGTTGGCGCTTGAGAGGAAAAGTAGAGATTTACCGCCAGGGGCTGCGTTCATGCCCTACATGATCTCGTCATCAGGTCACAAGACGGCAATAGTCTTCTCCGCGATACACTTCGCTAGAGTCGTCCAAGAAATCGACCCCAAGTTGGATGACCCCGCTTACAGGGCTCAACTTTATGAAAACGCAGGTGTTGCCGTCCCAAACAATCGCAAACTAAAGTGGGCCTTAAACCACATGGATCTCGGCCTCGTTGATGCCAACCGAGTCTTTTTCACACTCGCTTACTGCAAGGTCTAACCGTTAAAGTTCCTCTTCACTTTGCCGATCAAGGTGTCTCAACCTCGAGCAAGGATCGGAAGATCTGTGTTGACCTTGAAAATTCTTGTTCCCAGGGAGCAGATCAAGGATCACCTTGACTGGGTAAAGCAACTGATAGGCATCTGCGCGGCTGCCCTCGGCGCTCTTGTTTACAAGTTCGACAATCCCGGCCCCACTCCATGGCAGATCAAAGCTAGCGGCATCCTCTTCGTACTTTCGATGCTGTCACTTTTTGTCGCCTATACGGGGTTTGTCGGCCATCAATCGAGGGACAATGAAGCCCTATTAAAGAGGGTCGCCCTATCGCTCTTCTTCGGATGGGCGACTTTCATCCTGGCATTTGTTGCTATTCTGGCGCGCTTCCTGGGGTAGAGGTGGCGTGCAGGAACCGATAGGCCGCCTCGAAAAGCCACGCCCGGAACTTCTGCTCCGCTCGCCTCGTTGCCGCTCGGTAGCTTGAAGCGCGCACACCTAACTCCTTCGCCCTTTTGTCCATGGCAACGGCTGCTCGTCCACAGAGCAAACGTTGGATTGCGTCTGTAACAACTTCGTCCGCGCGAATATCTCGAGCTACGGCCACACCAAACTGTCTCACTACCGGCCAGTAGCGGTTTACGTCGCCCGTTGCATATAGCAACAAGATGGCTTCCAGAGGTCCGTCCAGCTTGGCGAAGCTAAGTGCGGCTAGAGTATCTTCGTCCATGCGGTAACTCGGTACAGCCACAACACCGCTGAACTTGCGCCACTGCTGCTGGCGGCGCTGATGTTTGGTGCCCCCGATGGACCTCGCGGCCTGCTCTGTGACCTGGCCCCGCCGTGAAATGGCGAGCGCGGACGACTGGGGCGGTAGGGTGGTAGCGCCCCCACTCCTCGTCGCCTCTCGTACATCAGGGCGCCAGCCATAGCCGGTCCCGAACGCACGAGCCAGTCTCCTGGCTGCACGTTCGACGAGATCCCATTGGTCAACGGTCTGCCCACCGTCTGCCATGGCCGCTCAGCCCTGATCACGTAGCCGGTGCCATTCGGCCGCCTGCAGCTCTTGCCTGCGGTAAGCCCAGCAACGGTATGGGACAACGTAGAGCTGGCAGTCACCCAGTGCGAAGCGCTTCACTTCACGGGGTCGATTATTCCAGCCGGGTTTGCGGTCAGCAGCAGCTAAGGCGTGTAGGATCTCCGTGGGAAGCTCTTGATGTCGTGTCATGGCGTGACCTCCATGCACGAAAAAATTGCGCCGTGGTCTGTAGCTCTGAAAAGAGCATCTTCAAGAGCCAAAGAGCGCCAGCCGAAAGAACACCCCTTGGTATATATCTTAGAGGTGCCCAATGAGCGGGGTAGACTTCCCCAATTATCGGGTCCATAGAAGATCATTTTACGACCCTCGCAAGATGGTCTTGCCCAATGAGCGGGGCAGACTTCCCCAATGAGCGGGGTGGCAGTTGCGTTTTCTGTGCAGACAAAACTGTACTCGGCGGGTTCTGCCATTTGCCCGAAGCGACCCGCGTCGGCGTGATGTCCGGATACGCCTTGCAACTGTCGACGGGGCGCCACGTGAAAGCGTAAAGACTTGGCCCATGCAGACCGCCCTGTCGTGTCTGCTCGATCATCCCCGCGTGCAGTAGTTCTTTGATGGCCTTGTGCAGAGTGCCCTTCGACCGCCAGCCTCGTTCCTTCATCCAAGACCATGGCGCGGCAAGATCACCGTTATTGAACCCGTTAAATCGCGCCCCCAAGTCCAGGATCAGCGCTTTTGCCTTTGTGGAAAGGCCAAGGAAATTGGGGCTCTTGAGGACATCCGTTGGAACCGGCAAGAATGTGCCGGTCTCCTTTCGGCCCTTCGCCCGTTGGAGAGATAGGGCCATCGCTTACGCCCCCTGTAGGGTGGTAACGGGGTGGCCTTGCGAACCGGCAAATGACGCAACCCGGCCAGCTTCCAGACGGTGCTTGAGCCAGAACCCTCGCTCATTCCTCTCCCAACCCATGACGGTCATTTCTTCCACAGATAGGCAACGGCGATCGGTGCCGTACTCCCCTACCCTGTGGCGGTCGAAAACGTCGACGTTCCCGAAATAGTTACCGCACGCGCAGCACTGGCAGCGGGAGCCTGTAAGCCTCGGCGAACTCATGCGGCCACCCCGCGAGAGGCAGCTATGCGGGCAGCGCACCATTGGAGAACTTCGGATTCGATCCAGGCGCTGGCAGCCAGCCCAAGTTTTACACGGTGGGGAAACTGGCCTGCACCCTCCAAGCGGTAGATTTGGGAGCGGCTAAGGCCTGTCTGGCGGCACACATCCGGAAGGCGGACGAAACGGATAGGTTCGGGATTGGATTGCATGGCATCACCTCGTGGGAAGTGATGCCCAATCTATGCCTGACGAGTGCCACCCTGGTCACCCAGCCTGCACGATGACATCCTGCTAGCAGGATTATTTGCGCTCCTTGCGCCACCGACTGCAAGCATTCTTGATAGACCCCTCATTCCGAATGGAGCCGGCATACCTTGCATGCATTGCCAAGGCGAACGCTGCATCGTTGGCATATTGCGCTACCCCGTCCTGCCATCGCATAAATTCCTCACGAATTGCGGCCATGGATTCTTGCTGCGGCGTATTACTGTGGCGTGCCACGGCTTTTCTGGAGGCTTCGCTAGAAATGATCACTTGAGGTAAAGCGGCGGCCATCTCCATCGTGCGCATATGTGCCTCTTTGTGTTGCATCCCAACGGCAACCAAGAAATTAACGAGTTCCTGCATGGCTCCAATCACGTCACGGTGAACCATGTGCTCACTGCACAAGTAGTTCAACTTGGCCCTCAATGATTCGAGCCGTTCCATGGTTTCGCGATCACTTTTCGTAATCGACACGACGCCATACTGAGCACCGCCGATCTTCTTTGACCCAACTAGCTCCAAAGAAACATCATCGTCCTTGGACTCACCATCCTGCATGACCGTACGAAGCAACTTCTCCGCGTTCGGTTCATTAAGAAAGTCAGCCATGTTCACACCTCTGCGCCCTTCAGTGGATGCCGCGCCAACCGGGGAAGGTGCCCGGATTTCGGATGGCCGTCCTAGGCGCGGCGTAACCAGCTTACTCGCTTACGATCTCGAGTTTAATCAGGGTTTCGTGGACTGCTCTAATCAAACCACTTGCCATAGTTAGTTGCTGGAATGCCCCCCATTGAGGCAGTGGAAGGTCATTCGCATCCATAAAAACCGCGAGCGCCTGATCCAAGAGAGAGTCGATATCTTCTAGCGCGTCGTTGATAGACATGCCCTGTGGTTGCCATGCGACGCTCATACCAGGCAATGCCATGGATTTGCGTATGTGTGCAGGATCGACTGCAACGTCACGAATATTGCGCCCACGCAGTTCCGCACCGGAATTACAAACATCGCGAATGACGGCGCTCATGACCTTACCTCCTTGCGTACCGCCTCTCGGGCTGCCACCGCGTCGCAGATGGTGTCATGGAGAAGCCAAAGGATATCGCCTCGGATCGTGTCGTTGAGGTTACTGAAAACCTCCAGCCCCTCGCCATACAGCAGCGAAGATAGTCCCGCAGCTTGTCGCAGCCGCTTATCCAGAACATCACTAGCGCGTTCATTGTTTCTGCAAGTGGCGTAATCCCAGCGATCACCATCAGCAGCCTGTGCGTCATGGCCAGATGTCGAATCAAGCATGATGTGCCCCCGTGCGTTGCCTAGCTAAAGGCGTCACCCGAACCATTGGGGTAAGGGTGGCGGACGTGCAGGGGTAGGAATACCGGCGACTAAGGTAACCGGTCAGCGCATGGCTGCCCTACACGCCCACCATAAGGGGCCATGACGCAACGGGCACAAAAAAAGCGCCATAGGCGCCGTTGCGCCTTAGTCAAAACAGGTTCCTACGCCTGGTCGCCGAATTGGCGGCGACGCCTAAACAATACGCCGATCACGGCGAATTTCAAGTGTCTGTTGAACGTGCGGTCAAGTCGACTTCTTGCGTGGTTTGAACGGCCTCAATCGCTCCCCTCGCAATCGACGAGCCAACTCGGGTGTCCAACCAGGAACGGCAACGGCGGCGCCTGTATTTCGAAGTTCTGCAACTGAGTGCCAAGGCTGACTGTTTGATATTGCCGCATAGAGAGCGGCCTTTTCGTACAGTTGGCGGCCCATGAAGTTACGCGGGACCAGGCCGTATTCAGAAGCGCGTCGGCGGAAGTGATCTTCGCTTACACCACAGTAGTGAGCAGCTTCGGCTACGGTGAACCAGTCTTTGCCAGCTAGGTTGAATGGGGAATCCCCGCCCATCTATCACTCCTGGTAAACAGAGAGCCGTCGCATCATGGCCGCGAGGTTGTCGGTCGCTGGCTATCTAACCATTCGACTGCAGCGCGCACCTCCCACTCGACACGAGCCTTCGTCTCCTCCGTCGACAGGCGCGGGCCAGGGACGAAAGCCGTCACGTCTCGTGTTACTGAGCCATTCCGAACGATCTGCGCACGCCAACTCACGCCGTCTGGCATATCCGCAAGCGAAATAGCGCATTTCGCGCCATCGATAGTGATGTCGAACTGCATAGCGACGCCCCCTTGCCCACGCCACGCTCGTACCGAAGTGAGCTTCGCGCCGAACTGGCCGTCCGTCAAGGCGTCACAAAGCGATAGCTACTGCCCTCGCGATGGCGTTGGCCATGCCCATCGCGATTGCCTCATTCGCCTGTAGATCGGTGTCCCCGTACCGCAGCGGGTAATCACCGACGCCGAAAGGTAAACGGTAGATCGCCCACGTCCCGATCCATCCGCTAACGCCCGGCAAATCCACTGCCGACGCAATCAGTTGGACCGCGACCCGACCCAACTGGAATTCACGATGTGTGGGGATTGGCATGCGTGAACGATCCATTCTGTTCGCTGCTCCAATAGGCCTTGCCGTCCTAGGTGGGCGCCGGGCGGTAACTGCCCGACAGCCGAGGGCTTAGATTCCCGGGCGCCAGGAATGCTCCATGGCATTGAACACCTGCTTCACCATATCAAGGGCGTCATCGCTGGGGTCGATCTCAATCTCACCATGCCGGACGTCCACGAGTTTGCCGTGACTCTTAAAAACCGCACGCCAAAATACTCGGCCGGAAAGGCCCGTCAGGTAGTTCCCAGTGAAGGCCAAGCCTTGATCGTCTCTGCCAATTACCGCGAGTTCCGACATGGGCGTGCCTCCAAGAGCGAGTGACCACGCACTCTACGCCCATGGGTGAACAGGCACGTGAAAACTGCGCGTCGGGCGGTCTCATCTTGCCTGCGGGATACCAATCCCAAACCGATGGCTACTGCAGACGTCTGTTGGCGAAGCCCGCGTGATGCTCGCGGGCGTTCCGCCAGAGCACCACGATTGGTCGTATCGGCCCGTTCGCGTTAGAGGCCAATGCTTTGCTCGGCGCCGCCGATGAGCGCGACAAGATACGTGCAGTGCATGGCTTTGGGCGTTCTTGGAAGACGATCAGCAAATAGCGATCCACATCGCAGCGTTAACAGCTAACAACCACCCCTTCACGGCACACTACAGCTGCGCAGATAGAGTCTGTAGGCAGGGGTAAAGCCCTCAGGACATCACATATGAGTGACATCAGAGGTGTGCATCGCACGGTCTCATATCGAGCGACATTCCATGAGAGAGCCGGGCAAACACATTGGTACGCCAAGTTCAATCAAGACGGCCAGGCATCCGAGGCGCGAGGTTCCATCCGCAACAGCTGGTCTCCGCTGCCTACTGCAGAAAACAGAATGCATGTAACCATGCAGCTGTACATCGAAGCCACGCTACTGCGCCGCGATTATGAGCTGGAGCCGGACTTATGGCCGGCCAAATAACGGGGCAGCGTATCCATCACTGATGTGACCCCTCCCCTGGCACAGGCGACCCACCGTCCTGTTGCGGACGTTCTTGCGCCGCCCTAATCTGGTCCAGCACGAACAGCCTTCACAGAGGGAGGCTTCATGATCATCCAGATACTCGCGAACGGCACCGCCGTGGCGGTGAGCCTTTGGTTGGCCCACCGGTCGTTTGCCGAAGGCCTGTTTCGGGCACCAAGGCGCAAGAAATTGCTATAGCGGCTGCTCAGCAAAGCGTAAGGCGACGGCGAGCACAGTCATCGCAAACGTTTAGCGAGACTGTCATGTGAGCTACACGAGAGAGCAGCTGACGGCAATTTTTGAGCATCTGGACACGGAGTTGCGCCGACTGAAGTCGGGCGGCCGACCGGAGGAAGAACTATGGGACGCCTTCGAGCGGCTGGTTCATATGCCATCTATCGCCATCGACCACCGGGACCGCCTGTGGTGGTGGGAGCAGGTGTATGCCGCCATGGAGCGTCATGGGCTTACAGAACTCAGCAGTGAGCACCTAGCTCGAGAGTTTCCATAAATTGATCAAAGAATGATGGACGGGGCCATGCCTGATGTGCGGAACGGAGCTGTGAACACGAGTTTTCTCAGCCTGTCTTTCGTTTAATCGCCACGACCCTACCGCCTCCCTTAAGTCCATCCAAATAGTCTGCCCACCCTTGCATCATTCGCTTACGTTCGTCGAGGTATTGGGCAGCGTGAGTGTAAGCCTCGCGCACTTTATTGGATTCTGCATGGGCAAGCTGGCGCTCGATGGCGTCAGCGTTCCAACCCATCTCGTTGAGCCGGGTAGCGGCAAGGCTACGGAATCCGTGCCCGGTCATCTCATCCTTGCCGTATCCAAGGCGGCGTAGCGCAGCGTTGACCGTGTTCTCAGACATTGGTCGACTGGCAGACCGCAGCCCGGGGAATACGTAATGCCCCTGCCCCGTCATGGCGTGTATCTCGCGCAAGATCGCCACGGCTTGGCTAGACAGCGGCACGATGTGCCCGGCCTTCATCTTCATGCGGTTGGCCGGTATGCGCCAAATAGCCCCGTCGAGGTCGAACTCGGACCATTGGGCTTGCCTAAGCTCGCCTGGCCTTACAAACACTAGCGGGGCCAGCTTCAAGGCGCATTGCGTGACATGTTGGCCGGTGAATCCATCTATGGCGCGGAGCAGTTCGCCGATCTTCTTCGGTTCAACAATGGCCGCGTGATGTTTGACCTTGGGAGGCTTGAGCGAGCCGCGGAGGCTCGCCGTCGGATCACTCGTGACCCAGCCCTCGAGCACCGCAAATCGGAAAACCTGCCCTGCTTTAGTCTTGGCCCGGTTGGCGGTATCCAGCCTGCCGCTCTGTTCAATCTTGCGCAGCGCGTCCAACAATACGCGGGGCTCAATCTCGCTAAGCGACAGGTGGCCGATTTCAGGGAAGAGGAAGTGTTCGAAGATCCAGCGGTTCTTGCTGGCCGTGATCTCGGCAACATGCTGGCGCTCCATCCACTGCCGCGCAACCTCACGAAACGTGATGGCCTTCGCCTGCGCTTCAATCTTTGCCTGTTTGGCGGTTTGTCGGTGTTCGCTTGGGTCCAAGCCCTGGGAGAGTTGCGCCTTAGCAGCATCACGACGCAGCCGAGCCTGGGCCAGCGGAATGGTCGGATAGGTTCCCAGGCTGAGCATCTTTGCCCGCCCCTCAAAGCGATAGCGGTAGCGCCAGCGCAGGGCGCCATTCACAGGCACCTCGACGGCTAGCCCATCACTATCTGCGACTCGGTATAGGGCGGCTTTGGGCTTCAGCGCACGAAGCTTGGCATCCGTCAGCATGTGAGTAACTGGTCCGTGTGAGTAACTCTGTAGGCAATGTTACTCCCAAAGTTACTCACAGTTTGGATGCGCTGGAATGGGATGCCTTGGGACGCAGCGGCATAGTTAAGGCCAGTCTGATGGCCCTGTTGAGCCATTATTCAAGATAGGGAGGGATGGTATGGGTCGGGCTGAAACGCCCTAATGGTGCCCGGAGACGGAATCGAACCGTCATACCCTTGCGGGTGAGGGATTTTAAGTCCCTTGCGTCTACCAGTTTCGCCATCCGGGCCGAATCGGAAGGATGCGCATCCTAGCATGCGCGCGGCTGGCGCCCGCAGTGGCGCGCGCAAGAAAAAACCCGCCGGGCGGCGGGTTTGATCGGATCG
>Ga0070685_10001894_pt1 | contig 10885 bp, 8 predicted proteins | sample KBSS13LmetaG_FD_65651 | JGI IMG/M metagenome (GOLD analysis project Ga0070685, IMG submission 65651) | Switchgrass rhizosphere microbial communities from Kellogg Biological Station, Michigan, USA - KBS S1-3L metaG | ecosystem: Host-associated > Plants > Roots > Rhizosphere ...
GACGCCCACGGGGAACCGCGGCTACGACGAGCAGCTCAAGCGCACCGCGCGCGACTGGAAGTTCAACCCCGCGCGCGACATCGCGACCAACCGCCCCGTCGCCGTCCCCTACGACGTCACTTTCACGATCTGAGACCGGGTCCGCGGGCAACCGTGCATCCCCTCGGCGGTTCCGCTTCGACAGGCTAGAATCCTTCCGGCCTGCCGAAACGGCGTCCACGCCGTTGCGCCGGGGAGGAATGCACGCCAAATCTCCCCAGTCTGATCTGAACCACCCCCACCCACCGGAGGCGAATGCCCCCCACCGCTCCCCCCGAGGCGCCGCTCCGCGCGGCGCCGGCCGCTCCGCAGGGCGAGTTCAAGCGCAGCCTGAGCCTTCTCGACGCCACCATGCTGGTGGTGGGGTCGATGATCGGCTCCGGCATCTTCATCGTCTCCGCCGACATCGCGCGGACGATGAACTCGCCGGGGGGGCTGATCGCGGTGTGGGTCGCCACGATGCTCATCACCGTGGCCGGTGCGCTGAGCTACGGCGAGCTGGCGGCGGCGATGCCGCGGGCGGGCGGCCAGTACGTCTTCCTGCGCGAGGGGCTGGGGCACCTCACCGGCTTCCTCTACGGCTGGACGCTCTTCCTGGTGATCCAGACGGGGACCATCGCGGCGGTGGCGGTGGCGTTCGCCAAGTTCCTGGGCGTCTTCGTCCCCGCGGTGAACGACAGGCTCTTCCTGCCGATGGGGAAGGTGCCGGTCCCCGGCGGCTCCATCGAGCTGGGGCTGTCGTCGCAGCGCGTGGTGGGGATCGTGATCATCGCGCTGCTCACCTACGTGAACATGCGCGGGCTGCGCGAGGCGAAGTGGATCCAGAACATCTTCACCACCGCCAAGACCGCCGCGCTGCTCGGCCTGGTGCTGCTGGGCCTCACCATCGGCCGCAACCACGAGGCGATCACCTCCAACTTCTCGCACTTCTGGGCCGACCTGCCGTCGGGGAGCACGCCCACGCCCTTCCTGCACATCGCCTTCCCGGCGCTGGTGCTGGCCTTCGGCGCGGCGATGGTGGGGTCGCTGTTCAGCGCCGACGCGTGGAACAACGTGACCTTCGCCGCGGCCGAGGTGAACCGCCCGCAGCGCAACCTGCCGCTGGCGCTCGCGCTCGGCACCGGCGGCGTCACGCTCCTCTACCTGCTGGCGAACTTCGCCTACCTCTCGGTGCTGAAGCTCTCGGAGATCCAGAACGCGCCGCAGGACCGGGTGGGGACGCTGGCGCTGGAGCACATGTTCGGCCCCGTGGGCAAGTTCCTGATGGCGGGTGCGATCCTGATCTCCACCTTCGGCTGCATCAACGGGCTGATCCTGGCCGGCGCGCGCGTCTACTACGCCATGGCTCGGGACGGCGTGTTCTTCGCGCGCGCCGGGCACATCTCGCAGAAGACGCACGTCCCCGTGTGGGCGCTGGCGGTGCAGGGGGTGTGGACCGCGCTGCTCACGCTCACCGGCAGCTACAACCAGCTGCTGGACTACGTGATCTTCGCCGCGCTGGTGTTCTACGTGCTGACGATGGTGGCGCTCTTCCGGCTGCGGTCGAAGCAGCCCGACCTGGAGCGCCCGTACCGCGCCTTCGGCTACCCGGTGGTCCCGGGGCTCTACATGCTCTCGGCGCTCACGATCGCGGTGATCCTGCTCTTCGCCAAGCCGAACTACTCGTTCGCCGGGCTGGTGATCGTGCTCCTGGGCATCCCGGTCTACTACCTCTGGCGCGCGTCCCAGAAACGCTCGAGCTCATAGTCACCCAACGGCCGTTCCACGCAGAGACGCAGAGGAAAAGAGAGAACGGCGGGGCACGGTGCCCTGCCGTTCTCTCTGTTTCTCCGCGTCTCTGCGTGAAACGGCCGTTAGGAAATCGGAGGTCGCCGCTGATTGTCGGAGCGCCGCGTCCAGCGTTACCTTTCAGCAGCAACGACAACCTCAGCACTGACGGTAAGATGCGCTCCGACGAGATCCGCGCCGCGTTCCTGGACTACTTCGCCCGCAACGGCCACGAGGTCCGCCCCAGCTCGTCCCTGGTCCCGGCCGACGACCCCACGCTGCTTTTCACCAACGCGGGGATGGTCCAGTTCAAGAAGGTCTTCCTGGGGATGGAGGACCCCGGGTACCGCCGCGCCGCCACCAGCCAGAAGTGCGTGCGCGCCGGCGGCAAGCACAACGACCTGGAGAACGTGGGCTACACCGCCCGGCACCAGACCTTCTTCGAGATGCTGGGGAACTTCTCCTTCGGCGACTACTTCAAGCGCGACGCGATCCGCTTCGGCTGGGAGCTGCTGACGGAGGTCTACGGCATCGCCCCGGAGCGGATCTGGGTGAGCGTGCACTACACCGACGACGAGGCGGTGGAGCTCTGGCAGGAGATCGCCGGCCTCCCGGAGGCGCGGATCTTCAAGCTGGGCGACAAGGACAACTTCTGGCAGATGGCCGACACCGGCCCCTGCGGCCCCTGCAGCGAGATCCACGTCGACCGGCGCCCCGAGGGCACGCGCGGCACCGACGTCTCGCAGGAGGAGTTCGAGGCGCTGACCGAAGCGGGCGAGATCCTGGAGATCTGGAACCTGGTCTTCATGCAGTTCGACCGCGACGCCGACGGCGTCCTCCATCCGCTCCCGGCGCCGTCCATCGACACCGGGATGGGGCTGGAGCGGCTGACCTCCGTCCTCCAGGACGTCGACTCCAACTACCGGACCGACCTCTTCACCGACATCATCGCCCGCGCGGTGGAGATCGTCGGCGTCCCCTACGTCTACGAGACCGAGCAGGGCGTCAGCTACCGCGTGCTCGCCGACCACGCGCGCGCCACGGCGTTCCTGATGGCCGACGGCGTCTTCCCCTCCAACGAGGGGCGCGGCTACGTGCTGCGCCGCATCCTCCGCCGCGCGGTGCGCCACGCGTACCTCCTTGGCCGCCGCGAGCCCACGCTGGTCGGCGTGGTCGAGGCGACGATCGACCGCATGGGGGTGACGTATCCCGAGTTGCTCTCCAAGCGGCAGTACATCGTCCGGAACACGCGGGCGGAGGAGGAGCGCTTCCTGGCCACCATCGAGGCCGGGATGAAGCGCTTCGACGAGATCGCCCCCGCGGGCGGGAGCGGCACGATCCAGGGGAAGGACGCGTTCAAGCTGTACGACACCTTCGGCTTCCCGGTGGACCTCACCGAGCTGATGGCGGCGGAGCGCGGCTACGCGGTGGACAGCGAGGGCTTCGAGGCCGAGCTCGACGCGCAGCGCCGCCGCTCGCGCGAAGACCGCGCCGCCTCCGGCCTCACCGTCGAGGCGGACACCTTCGCCGACGGCTGGGCGCTGGTGGGCGACGCGGCCGGCGCGGAGCAGGAGTTCGCCGCCTACCGCGCCACCGAGATCGAGACCGACGTCCTCGCGTACCGGTGGATGGACGACGGGCGGCTCGCGCTCCAGCTGCGCGAGAACCCGTTCTACGCCGAGAGCGGCGGGCAGATCAGCGACAACGGGTACGTTCACGGCGGGCGCTGGACGATGCGCGTGAACGACGTGCGCAAGGTCGGCGGCCGCGTGGCGGTGATCGGGCCGGTCGAAGGAGACTTCGAAGCCGGGCACGTGCGCGCGGAGGTGGAGGAGTCCACGCGGCGAGACACCGAGCGCAACCACACCGCCACGCACCTGCTGCAGGCGGCGCTGCGGAAGGTGCTCGGGGAGCAGCTCCACCAGATGGGCTCGCTGGTCACGCCGGAGCGGCTGCGCTTCGACTTCAACCACAACGGGCCGATGACGCCGGACGAAATCGCCCGCGTGGAAGAGCTGGTGAACGGCGAGATCTGGCGCAACGACGTCGTCCAGACGCGGGAGATGGGCTTCGAGGAGGCCCGCGGGCTCGGCGCCATGGCGCTCTTCGGCGAGAAGTACGGCGACCGCGTGCGCGTGGTCGAAGTCCCCGGCTTCAGCATGGAGCTGTGCGGCGGCACGCACGTGCGCACGACGGGCCAGATCGGCCTCTTCCGCATCGTCAGCGAGAGCGGGATCGCGGCCGGCGTGCGGCGCATCGAGGCGGTGACCGGTCCCGGCGCCTTCGAGCGCGTACGCCGCGACGAGCAGACGCTGCGTGAGGCCGCGGCGCTGCTGAAGACGCGCGAGGAGAACCTGCTCCCGCGGCTGCACCAGCTGGTGGAGCAGGGCCGCGACCTGCAGCGCCAGCTCGAGAAAGCGCGCACGCAGGGCGGCGGCGACGCCATCGCGCGGCTGATCGAGGAGGCGGAGATGGTGGATGGCACCCGCGTGATCGCCTCGCCCATCGACGCCCAGGGCGCGGACGAGCTGCGCATCTTCGGCGACGCGCTGCGCGAGCGGCTGGGGAGCGGCGTGGCCGTGGTCGCGGGGACCGGCGATCGGCCGATGCTGCTGGCCGTCGTGACGGACGACATGATCACCCGCGGCATCCGCGCCGACGCGGTGATCCGCGAGGTGGCGGCGCTCGCCGGCGGGAAGGGCGGGGGGAAGCCGCACATGGCGCAGGCGGGCGTCGGCCAGCCGGAGCGCATCCCCGACGCCCTGGCGAAGGTGATGGAGATCGTCCGCCCCATGCTGAACCGCTCGTGAGCGCGGCCGAGCGCTGGCTGCGCGACCACGTCTCCGGCGCCCCGCCCGCGCTGATGGACGCCATGGTCGGCGCGCTCGCCACCGACGCGGGGGAGGCGGTTCCCGAAGCGCTGGCGGCGGGGGCGCTGAACCTCTACCGCGGCCTCCTGCACGGCTCCGGCGGGCGCGAGGACGCGCTCCCGCTGCTGGCGGCGGACGCGCTGCTCACGCACGCCGTGCAGGCCCAGGCCGAGCTCGACCCCGACGCCGTGGACGACTTCACCCGCCGCTGGGGCGCCGCCGGCGCGCTCGCCCTCCTCTCCACCGACGCGCCGCGGGCCTGACGGTGAATGCCTCGCCGCTCCGCGCCCGCATCGGCCCCCGTGCCGGTGCGGGCGTTCGCGTCAGGGGAGGATGGGGATGACCTCCGCCACCGGCGTTCCGGGCGGGGACCGGCGGCTCCGCGCGTTCGTCGACGACGTGCGGGGGCTGCCGCGCGCGGCCTGGGTGGTGTACGCGGGGACGTTCATCAACCGGTTCGGCAGCTTTGTCGTCACCTTCCTGATCCTCATCCTCGTCCAGCGCGGGCTCACACCGGCGCAGGCGGGGCTGGCCGCGTCCGCCTACGGCTTCGGGGCGCTTGGGGCGGCGGCGCTCGGCGGCTGGCTGGCGGACCACCTCGGCCGGCGGCGCACCATCGCCCTGTCGATGTTCCTCTCCGCCGGCTGCATGCTCGCGCTCTGGCGGGTGCACGGGCTCGCCGCGACGGTGGCGGTCACCGCGGCGGCCGGCGTCGCGGCGGAGCTCTATCGCCCCGCCGCCGCCGCGCTCCTCGCCGACGTCACCCCCGTCGGCCGGCGCGTGGGGACGTACGCGCTCTATCGCACCGCCATCAACGCCGGCTTCGCGCTGGGTCCGGCGATGGCCGGGTTCTTCATCGAGCGCTCCATCGCCTACGTGTTCATCGGCGACGCGACGACGTCGGTGCTGTACGGCCTGCTCGTCCTCGCCGCCATCCCGAAGTCGCTGGACACGGCGCACCGGCCGCATGCGGATGCCGGTGCGTCGCGGCGGGAGCGCGGCCCGTCCGCGCTGCGCCTGATCGCGGCGGACCGGGGACTGCTGGCGGTGCTGATGACGGGGCTGGTGGTGAGCTTCGTCCACCACCAGGACATGGCGTCGTTCCCGCTGGAGGTGAAGTGGCGGGGGATGGCGGCGGCGCAGTTCGGGATGCTGATCTCGCTGAACGGCCTCACCTGCATGCTGCTGGAGCTGCCGATCGCGGCGATCACCTCGCGGCTGAAGGCGTGGATCCCGATGGCCGTCGGGGCGGCGCTCACCGGCCTGGGGATGGCCGCGATCCTGATCGCGCCGAACGTGGTCGCGCTGGCGGGGTGCATCCTGGTGTGGACGCTGGGGGAGATCTGCTACTGGCCGGTGGCGAGCGCCTTCGTCGCCGACCTGGCGCCGCGTGGGCTGCAGGGCCGCTACCAGGCCGCCCACGGCTTCACCAGCTCGGCCGGCCTGATGCTGGCGCCGGCGCTCGGTCCCGCGCTCTTCGCCGTGAGCCGCGGCGGGCTGTGGGCGATGTGCGGCGTGCTCGGCTGCGCGGCCTCGGTGACCTTCGTCCTCCTCGGCCGCGCGCGTCACGTCCGCAGCGTGGAGGCTGAGCTCGCCTCGGTCGCGGTGGTGGTGGACTGAAAGAGAAATCTCACCCAGAGAACCAGAGGACCAGAGAACGACGTGCCGTCCTCTGGTCCTCTGGTTGTCTGGGTGAAACTGTCTTTTATCTGTTGAAGAACTCCGCGATGCGCTGGATTCCCGTCGCGAGCGCGTCGGGGGTGGCGACCCAGGAGAGGCGAAGCCATCCCTCGCCCGCGGCGCCGAACGCGATCCCGGGGACGGTGACCACGCGGTGCTCGTCGAGGAGCCGTTCCGCGGCGGCGAGCGAATCGGCGGCGAGGGCGGGCGGGAGGCGGACGAAGCAGTAGAATGCACCCTCCACCGGCGCGTGCTCGATGCCTTGCCGCTCGAGCGACTCAATCAGCAGCGCGCGCTGACGGGCATAGAGCGGGCGGTGCGCCGCCAGCGTCTCGGGACGGCGGAAGATCTCCAGCGCGACGTGGTTCGAGAGCGTGCTCGCCGCGGTGTTGACGAGCTGGTGCACCTTGATCGCCTCGCCGATTACCTTCGCATCGCCCATCAGCCAGCCGAGCCGGAGCCCCGTCAGCGCGTTGCTCTTCGACAGCGACCCGGCGACCAGCGCGTGTGGATGGTATTCCGCGATCGAGGCGGGTCGTTCGTCCCCGTAGTACAGCTCGCGGTAGACCTCGTCAGACAGCACGTTGACGGGCTCCGGGCGCGCGGCCAGCCCTTCCGCCAGCATACGCAGCTCGTCCGCGGGCCAGACGCGGCCGGTGGGATTGCCGGGCGAGTTGATGACGATCATCCGCGTGTCCGGCCCCAGCGCGTCGACCACTTGTGCGGCGCTCGGCCGGAAGCCGTTCGCCGCGTCGAGCGCGACGGCGCGGTGGCGGATGCCTTCGAGCGCGCAGAGCTTGGGATACGCGAGGTAGCACGGCTCGACGATCAGCACCTCGTCGCGCGCGGGGTCGAGCGCCGTCTTGAGCGCCAGGTAGAGCGCCTCCTCCGACCCGATCGTCACGCAGACGTTCGCCGCCGCCCCCATCCCCGGGTACGCGTGGTAGCGGGCGATGGCCTCGCGCAGCTCCGATAGCCCGGCGTTGGGCGTGTACGGCAGCCCCTCGCGCCGCACGACCTCGAGTGCCGCCTCGAACGGCGCAACGTTCGGGCGCAGCGTCGGCTCGCCCATCCCCAGGTCGATGTCCCCCTCGCGCTTGCGGGCGTTGATCGCACGGATCAGCGACGGGGCGATGCCGGCGAGGCGCGGATTCATGTCGGATCGTAAAAGATTCTGGAGACGCCGCGGCAGGACCCCTCACCCGAAAAAACAGGAGAGACAAACTGCCGTCTCACCTGTTTTTTCGACCTCTCCCAAACAACTTGGGAGAGGTAACGGCAACACGGTCTACGTACACCCTCTCCCGGCTGTTCGGGAGAGGGTCGGTTCGGGCGGACCGCACTGGAGGCTCGTCTGACCCCGGGCCCTGGTCCGCCCGAACCGGGGTGAGGGGTTCCCTACTCCGCCTCGAAGAACCGGGCGAGCGCGCGATAGCAGAACTCCAGCGACTCCACCGAGCACCACTCGTTCGCCTGGTGCGCCTGCGACGTCTCGCCGGGCCCGAAGTTCACCGCCGCGATGCCGTTGGAGGTGAAGCGCGCCACGTCCGTCCACGCCTGCTTGGGCCGTACCTCCAGCCTTTCGCGCGCCAGCCAGTCTCGGATCATCGGGTGGTCCAGGTGCACGTCGCCAGACGGCGCGCAGTCGGTGATCTCGATCTCCCCCAGGTCGCCGACGATGGCGCGGAGCTCGGCTTCGGCCGCCTCGGCGGTGTTCCCGGGGGCGAAGCGCACGTTCACGTTCAGCGTCAGCGCCTCGGGGACGACGTTCTTGGAGTTCTCCGTCAGCGCCTGCGTGACCACGAACACCTCGTAGAAGGTCAGCGCGCCGAACGCCACCGCGCGCCGCTCCAGCTTCGCGAACCGCTCCAGCAGCGGAACGGCACGGTAGATGGCGTTCTCGCCCTGCCACGGCCGCGCGCTGTGGGCACGCGTCCCGCGGACGGTGACGGTGGCGTGCATCGTCCCCATGCACCCCGGCTGGAGCCCCATGTCCGTGGGCTCCAGGATGAAGGCGAAGTCCAGCGGCGGCAGCACCCCGCTCTCCAGCACCGGCTGCAGCCCGTTCTCCTCCGACGGTCCTTCTTCCGCATCGTAGAAGATCCACACCGGCCGCACGCCCTGCAGCGCGCGCCACCGCTCCAGCAGCGCCAGCATCACCGCCACGCCCGCCTTCATGTCGCTCGACCCGCAGCCGTACACCCGCCCGTCGCGAACGGCGTACGTCTGGTCCTCCGCGCACTTCACCGTGTCCAGGTGCCCCACCAGCGCGACGGCGGGGAGCGACCTCCGCTCCTCCGACGCATGGTACGGGTCGCAGACCACGGAGTTGCCGATGCGCGTCACCGCGTCCGCGCCGGCGGCGGCCGTGGAGCGGTGCTGCACCCAGTCGGCGATCTCGGCCTCGTGCTTCGTCTCGCTGGGGATGCGGCAGAGCGCCAGCGTCAGCGCCGCCAGCTCGTCGGCGATGGGGGCGGAGGTCGGGGCGGCGTCGCTCATCACACCTGCACGTTGAAGGTGCGCAGCACGTCGTTCAGCGACGTCTTGCGGTCGGTGGATTCCTTGCGCTGGCCGATCAGCAGCGCGCAGGGGACGTGGAAGGTCCCCGCCGGGAACTCCTTCGGCAGCGTCCCCGGGATCACCACCGAGCGTGCGGGAACGCGCCCCTTGGTGATCACCGGCTCGCTCCCGGTCACGTCGACGATGGGGGTGGATGCGGTCAGCACGGTGTTCGCCCCCAGCACCGCTTCCTCCTCCACGATCACGCCTTCGACGACGATCGAGCGCGAGCCGACGAAGCAGCCGTCCTCCACGATCACCGGGGTGGCGCCGGGGGGCTCCAGCACGCCGCCGATCCCCACGCCGCCGGAGAGGTGCACGTTGCGCCCGATCTGCGCGCAGGAGCCCACGGTGGCCCAGGTGTCCACCATCGTCCCCGCGCCCACGTAGGCGCCGATGTTGACGTAGCCGGGCATCAGCACGCACCCGGGCTCCAGGAACGAGCCGTGGCGCGCCACGCCCGGCGGGACGACGCGGATCCCCTGCCCGGCCAGATTGCGCTTCACCGGCACCTTGTCGTAGAAGCTCAGGCCCCCGGCCTCCATCGGCTCTAGCGGCCGCATGGCGAAGTAGAGGAGGATGGCCTCCTTCACCCACGCGTTCACCCGCCAGGCGCCGTCCACCTTCTCCGCCACGCGCAGCTCGCCGCGGTCGAGGAGGCTCACGACGGTCTCCACCGCCTCCATGGTCTCGTGCCGCGTCAGCCGCTCGCGGTCGCGATACGCCTCCGAGATGGTGCGCTCCAGCTCCGCCCGGTCCATCCTCGTCCCCCGTCCCTGGTTCACCTCGCCGCAGGGCGCGGAACGTAGCCCGCGCGCGCGGACGCGACAAGCCGGCGTGGCGGGTGGATGGACGGCGGCGGGAGCGGTAGATTCCGCGCGCCGCGCCTCCTTTCCCGTGCCCGAGAGCCGATGTCCCGCACGCGCCTTCCGCTCGTCCCCATGCTGCTCGCGCTCGCCGCCGTGGTCGCGGGCGTCGGCGCGTACGCCGCCTGGCTCGCGGCGTCCGCGCGCCCCGCGTTCCACGGCACCACCTACGACCCCGTCGCCCCCGCCGCCGACTTCCGCCTGGTCGATCAGGACGGCCGCCCGGCAACGCTGGCCGGCCATCGCGGGCGCCCCGTGCTCGTCTTCTTCGGCTACACGCGCTGCACCGACTACTGCCCGCTCACGCTCGACCGCCTTTCCCGCGCCGTCCGCGAGTTGGGCGAGAAGTCAGGCGGCGCGCGCATCCTCCTCATCACCGTCGATCCTGCGAACGACACGCCGGCCGCGCTGAAGCGCTACGTCGCCCGCTTCAGCGGCCGCGTGCAGGGGCTGACGGGCGACACCGCCGCGCTCGCCACCGCCTGGCGCGCCTACAGCGTCTACGTCGCCCCCGGCGCGCCGGCCCCCGAGGCCGCGCACGACCATCATCCGACGCCTCCCGCCACCCTTCCGCCATCTCTCGCCCACAGCGGCGTGGTCTACGGCGTCGACCGCCACGGCGACCTGCGCGTCGTCATCCCCGACGGCGCCACGTTCGAGGAGACGAAGGACGACGTCCGCGCGCTCGGCCGGCTGTAGCCCACTTCCACATACGGCAACGGCCGTTTCACGCAGAGAGATCGAGGAACCGAGAGAAGCACCCCGAGCCTCTCCGTTTCTCTGCGTCTCTGCGTGAAACGGCCGTGCCGGAGCCGAGGCACGCTCCTGAGCCCGGCTCATCGCACCGAAACCCGCCGATGCGCCGAAAGCCGTTTGCTCGCGCGGAGTTTACCTTGCGGTCGGGGTGTGTCGAATGTTATCCTGCTGCGCTGAAGATCCGTCCCAAACTCCATAGCCGCCGCACCCCGCTCCAGTCCCGGGCATGCCCGGAGCTTCACCGCTCAGCACCCAAGGAGACCCTCAAATGAGACGAAGTCTGGCAATCGCCGGCGCCGTGTTCGCGTGCGCCGCGGTTGGCACCCCGCTCCACGCGCAGGGATCGGG
>Ga0070685_10001895_pt1 | contig 10879 bp, 8 predicted proteins | sample KBSS13LmetaG_FD_65651 | JGI IMG/M metagenome (GOLD analysis project Ga0070685, IMG submission 65651) | Switchgrass rhizosphere microbial communities from Kellogg Biological Station, Michigan, USA - KBS S1-3L metaG | ecosystem: Host-associated > Plants > Roots > Rhizosphere ...
AAGCGTCCGCAGGACGTGATCGGCCTGCACTTCTTCTCGCCGGCCAACGTCATGAAGCTGCTGGAGATCGTGCGCGCCAAGCATACGAGCGACACGGTGGTCGCGACGGCGATGGATCTGGCGAAGAAGATCGGCAAGGTGGCGGCGCTCGCGGGCGTGTGCCCCGGCTTCATCGGCAACCGCATGCTCTACAAGCGCGGCCAGCCGGCGACCTGGCTGGTGAAATCCGGCGCCATGCCGTGGGAGATCGATGCGGCGTTCAACGCCTTCGGCTTCAAGATGGGGCCCTACCAGATGAGCGACCTCGCCGGTCTCGACATCGGCTGGAAGCCGGGCGCGAAGACGGCGAACCCGCTGCGCGACATGATCTGCGAGCGCACGCCGCGCCGCGGACAGAAGTCCGGCGCCGGATACTACGACTACGACGAAAAGCGCGTGGGGCGTCCTTCGCCGGAAGTGGAAGCGATCGTGAAGGAATTTGCGGCTGCCCAGGGCCTGCCGCAGCGCAAGTTCACGCAGCAGGAAATCCTCGAGACCTGCGTATTCCCGATGATCAATGAGGGCGCGTGCCTCCTCGAGGAAAGGATGGCGCAGCGCGCGGGCGACATCGATGTCACCTGGCTCAACGGCTATGGCTGGCCGCAGGACAAGGGCGGCCCGATGTTCCTCGGCGACCATGTCGGGCTGGAGAACGTGCTTCGCGTCTGCGAGGGCGTCTCCAAGAACGTGCCGGAGGTGATTGTCTCGAACCTCCTGCGCTCAATGGTCAAGGACGGCCGCAAGTTCGCCGACCTGCCGGGGCAAGCGCTGAAGGTTTGAGCGCGCATCTTCCCCTGCGAAGCGAAGCGTAGCGGGGGAAGTACGGCGAAGCCGGGATGGGGGCGGGCCACGCGGGAATTCTCTGCGTACGGCACGAGTCCTGACCGGCGTTCATCCGGCAAATCCGACTCGCCCCCTACGTCTCGCAAGCTTCGCGTGCGATCCACTTCCCCCGCTTTGCGGGGGGCAGACGTCAGGTCGCAGCCGCCGTCGCCGGCGGGGGCTTGTAGAGGGCGCCTAGGCAGGCGGCCGCGATGATGCCCGGGATGATCGAGATCCACGGATAGCCATAGGCGCCTACGCCCACTGTGGCGGCCGTGCCGAGCGCAACGAAGGTCTGGCCCAGGCTGGTGAGGACCGAGCCGCCCTGCCGGCGGCGGACGAATTCGCGGCGCGAGCCGGGATTGCGCCGCCACAGCCCGATGCTGGCGGACGAGATCGAGGCGACGAGCACGCCCGACGTGGCCCAGGCGCCTGCATGCCAGTCACGCACCCAGAGCGCGACCAGAGGAATAGCCATCACGGCCCATACAGGCGTCACGGCGGCGATGACCTTGGCGCGGTCGATGGACTTGATCGTGACGGGAGCGGAGGCAATGAGGTCGGGCGCGTCTTCCGCCGAGACGGTGATCCAGATGAGGCTGCCGGAGAGGGCGCTGGAGAGGAGCGTGAGCGCGGGCACGAAGGCGGCTTCGGTCAGCTGCATCCCGCCGCCGGGGCGAAGCAGGAAGAAGCCGAGCGGCAGCAGGTAGACAATCTGCAGGCCGATCTGGGAGATCAGCACGGGGTCTCGCGCCAGCAGCCGGAATTCCTTGCGCATGACAGAGCGCATGACGCCGCCGCGCACGGCTGCGACATGGCTGTTCACCACGCGCTTCCTGCTGCCCATGGTGGAGGCGGCGGCGGCGTCAGCCACGAAGGAGCGCGAGAAGATCCAGACGCCAAAGGGGAAGACCATCGCGGCGACGATCACCCAGAGGAGGATGGACGGGATATCTCCGGTGAAGGCGCGGGCGGGGAAGAGCCACCATTCGTTGGGATTGATGTTCGTATTGGCGATGATCTGCGCCATCTGGTCCTGGCTCATCGGTCCCACGCCGCGGCGGCCGGAGATGTTGAAATACTGGAACGACAGGAAGATCGAAGCGCCAGCGAGCGCCGAGATGATCTGCGCCAGCACGCGGGTGTTCTTGGGCCCGAGCAGGCGGAACAGGGCGGTCACGATAAGAAGGGCGATGCCGGTCGCAAAGAAGGCCAGCGTGATCAGGAAAACGATCGCCGAGAGCCAAAGGGGCGAAGAATAGATCGCCAGCCACAACAGCGGCGGCCCCATCAGCCCGGTATACAGCGGCAGCGCCCCGACAGCGATGGCGGAAGACCGCACAATCAAGGCCCGCCAGGCCGACATCGGCGAGGACAGCAGCAGGTCCAGGTCATTGCGCGTGTAGATCGCCTCTACTGCACCAAGTATCGCAGAAGATACCATTACCGATCCGATGAAGGCGATGGCGATGAGCACGCCAGTGAGCGCAATGCCAGCTAGCGCCCCTTCGTTGAAGGGCGGGGGCGGTATCGCGGGGCCGAGGCGATGGAAGATCGCCCACGAGCCAAGCATCCAGATTGACATGAGGAAGGCGAGGAGGATCAGCCCGCTCTTGGGCTTCATCTTGCCGCGCCGGAAATAGAGACGCAGCTCGTGCTGCAGCAGCCACCATATGCCGCCGGGCGTGCCCGAGAGCGACGGCTTGCCGTTCGGCTTGTCGCTGGCCTTTGGCTTGGCCGGCTTTGCCGCCTTGGTTGCGGGGGCCGTGCTCATGCCGAGGCGGCTTCGGCGGTGGGCGTGACCTGCGAGGTCAGCGACAGGAAGACGTCTTCGAGCGACTGGCCTGCCTGGCCGGCGCGGGATTGCAGCTCGCCGAGCGAGCCTTCGATAAGGAGGCGGCCATCCTTGATGATGCCGATGCGGTCAGCCATGCGTTCGGCGACTTCGAGGATGTGCGTGGTGAGGATCACGGCGGCGCCGCGCTCCACCTTCTGGCGAATCAGGTCTTTCACGAGGCGGGAGGCGGCGGCGTCTAGGCCGGTAAGAGGCTCGTCCAGCATGAGCAGCTTGGGATCGTGGATCAGCGCGCCTGCCAGCACGGCCTTTTGTTTCATCCCCCGGGAAAAACTCTCGCAGCGGTCATTGCGGTTGTCCCAAAGGCTGAGGAGCTTGAGCAGTTCTTCGGCGCGTTGGGCGGCGATCTTGGCTTCGACGCCCCAGAGACCGGCGACGAATTCGAGATATTCCCACGCGGTGAGCTTGTCGTAGAGCAGCGGTTCGTCCGGCAGCCAGGCGATGAGGCGCTTGGAGGCGATGGGGTCGGCGCGCGCATCGACATCGAACACGCGGATGTCTCCGGCGTCGGCGGACAAGAGGCCGGCGACCATGCGCAGCGTCGTGGTCTTGCCGGCCCCGTTGGGCCCGAGCAGGGCGTAGAGTTCGCCGCGGCGAACCTCGAAAGCCATGTTGTCGACGGCGAGCTTCGCGCCATAGCTCTTCTTGAGGTTCTGCACCTTGAGCGCGGCGGTCTCGGTCATGATTTCCCCAGGGATTCGAAGCCTCTGGACTTAAGGCCTCAATCGTTAAGCAGCGCTTCTACAGGTGTTGGCGGCTTTGCACAAAGTCCAGAGGGTAGGTCCGGCAAAAGGGCAAATCCCGAACGAAAACAGGCGGACCCAAGGGCCCGCCTGCTTCTTGTTAGACCAGAGTTTCAGCCTTTACTGGCCGACGCTCTGCTGAGCCTGAGCAGCGTTGATCGAGCGCTGCATGATCGAGGCGATCGAGGCCATTTCGGTTTCCGTCAAGAAGCCGTCCTTGTCCGTGTCGAGCTGGTCGAACGCGGTGAGAAGACGTGCGCCCATTCGGCCGCGGACTTCCGACTTGGCGACCTTGCCGTCGATGTTCACGTCCATGATGCCCATGTTGCGCGAAGCTTCGAGGCGCTTCTGATAGTCGTCCTTGCGGTTGTCGACAGTCTCGTCATCCCAGCGGAAGCCGAGCGCGGTGTACTGCATCTCCTCGTGGCTCTGCTCGCCCCAGGTGACCGTGATGTTCGGGTCGGGGTTGGCAGGGTTGTTCTTGGAGTTGTCGTACTGATAGCGCGTGATCAGCTTGGTGCCCGCTTCAAGCTTGATCGGCGTAGCGAACTCATAGCCGCGCTGCCAGTTGAAGTCGTACTTCGGCATGCCGAGGATCAGCTCTTCCTTGTCCGAACCCGGCTTGCGGATCGAGACTTCCATGTTCTCGCCGCGATAGTGCGCGTGCGGGAAGACGGAGTAGAGCGTCGCCTTCTCGGGGAAGGTGATGTAGGCGGTTTCCGTCCAGCGCGCCTGGTTCGGCGGGATCTCGATCCCGGCGTTGGCGATCACGGCGTTGCGGCGCAGGATCGTCGGCGGCTTGTCCTTCGGATAGAAGTAGAGGCCAACGCGCGTCACGTCCTTCGTCGCCTTGCCATAGGGCGTGTAGTGCATCTGGAACTGGAAGGTTTGCTTGGCGTCGACCCAGGTGCCCGTGCCGTCCGGATAGACCGTGGTCTCGGCGCCGACAGCATAGCCGCCAACTCCGTTGGAGAGCAGGTGGTGAACGGCGCGGCGGTCGCCGGCCTTCACTTGCGAGGCACGCAGCCAGCGGCCTTCCGGCATCGTGTTGGCGACGCGCGGGTTCTGGTAGTCGACAATGCCCGAGGCGGGCACGTCGGCGGCAGGCAGGGTGATGATGTAGTCCGGCTGGCCGAGTTCCCATTCCGGAGCGGGCTTGGCGTTGATCTTCAGCGGATCGGAGCCTTCGCCACGCGGCGCGCCGGCCTCGATCCAGTGAACCAGGGTCTGCTGGTCGGCGTCGGTCAGGTTCATGTCGCCCGAGAATTTGCCGATGTGCGGGTCGGCGTTGTAGGGCGGCATGCGGTCGGTGCGGACGGCTTCGCGGATCATGCCGGAGAAGCCTTTGACCTTCTCGTAGCTGTCCATCGCGAACGGGCCGATGCCGCCTTCGGAGTGGCAGGCGACGCAGTTCTTCGCGAGGATCGGCGAGATCTCTTTTTCGTATGAGATCTTGGTGAAGTCCTTCGCCTTGTCGCGCAGCGGGAAGGCGAGCTTCGCCGTGTCGAGCTTGATGTTGGAGGCCTTCACGGCCTGGCCAGCGACGAGGCCGTTCACCGCGTCAGCGACATAGGCCTTCTTCGCAGCGCCCGATTTGGCGGAGGCGGAAGCGAAGCGGTCGTCGATCGGACCGGAGTAGACGATCTTCATCGTCTTCGGCTGGATGACGAAGGCCTGGGCGATGCGGGTGACGCCGAGGGATTCACCAATCAGTTGCGAGTCGTCGATCAGCACCGGCATGTCGAGGCCGGCGGCCTTCATGTCGGTGGCGATCGTGTCGCGGTTGTCCTTGGGGTTGGAGTTGAGCAGGAACACGGGAACGTCCTTGCCCTTGAACGAGGCCTGCAGCTCCTTGATCGCGGCGGCGGCGGCGCGGATCTCTTTCGCCCCGTTCTCGGCGGAGATGATCACGACGGCGGGCGAGTTCTTGTAGTAGCTGAGCAGGTGCGCCTTCGAGTTCTGGTCGACAAGGCGGAAGTCGTCCGCCTTCGCAGGAACCTTGATGGTGGCGCCGGCCATGGCGATCGTCTGTGCGTAGGCGACGCCGGCCGCGATGCCGCCAAGGGCCACGATGGCCACGGCGGCGGCGAGCAGTTTCTTGTTCATAGTGCCTCCCGAAGAGCCCAAAGCTCGTGCGCGGTCCCGCAAAGGCGAGCTCGCAGCTGGCATTTTCATACAGAAAACCAACAGTTTCCGCAATGAAGCGGACCGCTCGGTACACTCAAGTTTGCGTCAATCCACCGGGATGGTTTTGCAAGGCAAAACAGGGTGACGCGGAGGTTAAGTGAGCTTCCAGCGCGCGCGACGCAGCGTAACGGCCTGTGACAAACCCCTGTTCAGTTCCTCGAGGCATTTCGGCTGGCCGGCCGCCTCGAGGCCGTCGTCAGGCACGTTCAAGCCGTAGCGAAATCCCTTTGGGCCGAAAACGGGCGCAGCCTTGCCGACGAAGATGGTGCAGCCATTGTCGAACCTGATCTGCCGTCCGGCGAAGGGGCAGCTGCGCCAGGGCGAGTCGCAGTCGGGGTGATCGAGCTTGTATCCTGTGACCGTGATCCATTCCTGCTTGAGCAACGTGGCTTGCGTGATGCCTGCTGCTTTCAGGAGGTCGGAGTCGACGGTGACTGACCATTCGGCATCAACGCCGTTCTGCCGCTCCGCCCTGTAGTTCGAATTCTTGATCCGCAGCGAGATCGTAGTGCCCCAGTCTTTTCCTGTGGGACGATCGACAGACATCACCTCGCCCCTGAACTCCATGAGCTTTGGATTCAGCGGCGCGTTCCGGAAGCTCTTCGCAACGACCGGCGCCGCCAGCGATGCGGCGACCGCGAGCGCGGCGAGAATGCGTACGGATGTTCGCAACATTGCGTGTCTCCCTCAAGCAAGCGCCCAACCACGAGCACGAGGCGGAAGATAATCCGAACCGGCAGCACGGACAACGCGACGCACGCTGAGTTGAGGGAAAGCGAAGAGGGCCTAATCCTCGTCCATCTTCAGCGCCGCGACGAACGCTTCCTGCGGGATCTCGACCTTGCCGAACTGGCGCATGCGCTTCTTGCCCTCTTTCTGCTTGTCGAGGAGCTTGCGTTTGCGGCTGGCGTCGCCGCCATAGCACTTGGCCGTCACGTCCTTGCGCATGGCGGAGATCGTCTCGCGGGCGATGACTTTCCCGCCGATCGCGGCCTGGATCGGTATCTTGAACATCTGGCGCGGGATCAGGTCCTTGAGCTTCTCGCACATCGCCCGGCCGCGCTGTTCGGCGCGGGCGCGGTGCGTCAGCATTGAAAGAGCGTCCACCGGTTCGTCGTTGACGAGGATCTGCAGTTTCACGAGATCGCCTTCGCGGCGGCCGATCTGGCTGTAGTCGAACGAGGCATAGCCTTTGGAGATCGACTTGAGGCGGTCGTAGAAATCGAACACCACCTCGTTGAGCGGCAGTTCGTATTTCACCATGGCGCGGGAGCCAACATAGCTCAGCTCCTTCTGCACGCCTCGCCGGTCCTGGCAGAGTTTCAGAATGCCGCCGAGATACTCGTCGGGTGTGAAGATGGTGGCTTCGATCCACGGCTCGTGGATTTCGAGGATCGACATCACGTCGGGCATGTCGGCCGGGTTGTGCAACTCGATCACCGAGCCATCGCGCATGTGCAGGCCGTAGACGACTGAAGGCGCGGTGGCGATAAGATCGAGGTCGAATTCGCGGGAGAGGCGCTCCTGGATGATTTCGAGATGGAGCAGGCCGAGGAAGCCACAGCGGAAGCCGAAGCCGAGCGCCGCCGAGGTTTCCATCTCGTAGCTGAAGCTGGCGTCGTTGAGGCGCAGCCTGCCCATGGCGGCGCGCAGGTCCTCGAACTTCGCGGCGTCGACCGGGAATAGGCCGCAGAACACAACGGGCTGCACTTCGCGGAAGCCGGGCAGGGCTTCTTCGGTGGGCTTGCGTTCGTCCGTGATGGTGTCTCCGACCGAGCAGTCGGCAACGGTCTTGATCGACGCGGTGAAGAAGCCGACTTCGCCGGGTGAGAGTTCCTCGGCATCGACCAGCTTGCCGGGGCGGAACACGCCGACGCGGTCCAGCGTGTAGTGCGCGCCGGTCTTCATCATCTGGACCTGCTGGCGTTTCTTCAGCGTGCCATCGACGATGCGTACGATCACAACGACACCGAGGTAAGTGTCGTAGTAGGCGTCGACCAGCAGCGCCTTCAGCGCCTTGTCAGGATCGCCCGTCTTCGGCGGTGGCAGGCGGGTGACGATGGCTTCGAGCACGGTATCAACGCCAAGGCCGGTCTTGGCGGAAATCTCCAGCGCGTCGCTGGCGTCGATGCCGATCACATCCTCGATCTGCTGCTTCACGCGCGCCACTTCAGCGGCGGGCAGGTCGACCTTGTTGAGAACGGGCACGATCTCGTGGTTGGCGTCGATCGCCTTGTAGACGTTGGCGAGCGTCTGAGCCTCCACCCCTTGCGACGAATCCACCACCAGCAGCGAGCCTTCGCAGGCGGCAAGGCAGCGCGAGACCTCATAGGCGAAGTCGACGTGGCCGGGCGTGTCCATCAGGTTGAGGACATAGCTCTGCCCATCCTTGGCCTTGTAGTCGAGGCGGACGGTCTGCGCCTTGATGGTGATGCCGCGTTCCTTCTCGATATCCATCGTATCGAGGACCTGCTCGGTCATATCCCGCTCGGCCAGCCCGCCCGTCATCTGGATGATACGGTCAGCCAGCGTCGACTTGCCGTGGTCGATGTGGGCGATGATCGAGAAATTTCTGATTCGGTCGCGGGGAGTCATTTTGGTTCCGGGGCCGCGATTTTGCGGCCATTTGCGGGGGCTCTAGCAGAAGGGTCTGGCGGGGCCAAGGCGGCCAGATGAACCGGCTGCAACCTGCTCGCCTTTCGCGCGTTTTTTTGCGCGGAGGGCTTAGATCATGCTGCAGCAGTCTCGGATTGTGTCGCGCGACCTTTCGGCAGCGCGGCGTTTCTATGCGGCGACGGCCCGGCCCCTGGGGTTGGCCATCGTGGATACACAGGAAGACGGTTTTGCCCTGGGCAGGCTCTCCGACATGAACAATCCGGTGCTTCAGGTCGGCAGGCAAGACTTCGGCGATGACCAGCCCGAAACGCGCCCGGCGCACGTTGCCCTCGAAGCGCCCGACGATTTTACGGTTCGCGCCTTCTACCGGGCTGCCATGGAGGCAGGCGGCCGGCAGGTGGGCTATCCCTCGCCCCAGCCGACCCAGGGCTACCGCTATTATTCGACCAAGGTGGTCGACCCGGACGGCAACTGCATCGAGTGCGGCTGGCGGCACTAAGCCTTCGGCTTGCTCACGCCTTGCGGCCGATGAAGGCGCTGGTTGCGATTTCCCGAGCAACCGCTCCATCAAAATTCTCCTGCACGATCCGCTCCACCTCGCCGAGCAACCGCGCGCGCTTGTCCTCCGGCGCCATGCGTACGCGGGAGAAGGTGGCGTAGAGCGCGGCGAGGCGCTCCGGAGTGAACGCGACTTGCTGGCGGAAAAGACGGTGTTGCGTCTGTGCAAAGCCCGCTGAACGCAATTCGCCGAGGCGCGCGTTGATGTCGAGGGCGAAGGCAGGGCGATTGCTGGTGGCCTCGGGATCCTGTTCGAGGCCGGAGAAAAGGTGGGCGCTGGCCTGATCGAACGCATCAGGCCGGGCCGGGTCGTGATAGACGCTCCACCACATCGCGAACCAGCCGCCGGGTTTGAGCGCCGCGAGGACGCGGGCAAGGGATTTCATGCGCGGCAGCCAGTGGAAGCTCGTCGCGGCGAAGGCGAAGCCGAACTGGTTGTCGGCGAGGGCCGCGTCTTCGAAGCGCTCCATCGCAATTGTAAGGCCTGGGTTGCTGGTCTTCGAGCGGAGGCGTGCGGCTAGAGCGGCGTCGGGCTCGATTGCGAGGATGGAGCGGACGGGTGTTTCGAGGATCGGGAGAGTTGCGTGGCCCGTGCCGGCGCCGATGTCGAGACAGTCGGTCTCCGGGCCGAAGCCGCAGCATTCATTGAGCCACGTGAACAGGTCCGCGGGATAGGCCGGCCGCGCGAAATCGTAGGCGGCGGCGTCTTCGCCGAACTTGGTGCGCCCCGGGGAGGAGGAGATGGAAGCCAAGTTATCCCTTAAGAGCGATTGCGACCGCTGCGTCGATCGCCTTCAGCGTCTTGCCGCCATCATACCTGCCGAACATGGCGAGGGGCGTTCCGGAAGCGGAGAAGACATAGAGGCGCGGCAGGGTGATGGGAAGCGATCCGCCAAAGGCGATGTAGGTAGCCTCCGGATCGCCGCGGAACTGGGCGTAGTTCACTTTGCCCTTCTTCAGGAAAGCAGCGATCTTTTGCTCGTCACGCTTCTTCTCGACGTTGATGCCTACGATATCCAGCTTGTCTGGTGTGTGCGCGGCGCGCAACTTGGCGAGATGCTGGGCTTCCTGCACGCAGGGCCCGCACCATGTCGCCCAGAGACTCACGAGCGTGGCGCGGCCTGGTCCGAGTTCTGCGCCAAGCGTTGTGGCCGTTCCGTCGGCGCGGGTGAGGGTGAGGCCGGACAGTTGCGGCAGGGGCGGGGGAAGCGTTGTGTCGTTTTCCTTGGCGAATGCAGGAAGCGGCAGGGCCGAGGCGCCCGCCGCCAGCATCAGGAATCGTCGTGTAGTCATGCCCGCCTCCCACATCCGCTGCGAATATCTGTATATTCAGCTGAACGCTCACTGAACGGGGCGAAGCGTCACATTTTCATGCTAGCGGCGGGTAAGACGAGCGGAGGCGGATATGATGCGGATGGTGGCAGGACTTCTGGCGGGGGCCGTGCTGGCGCTCTGTCCAATCGCTCATGCCCAGGCGCCGGAGCTGATTGCGGCGCTGAAGGATGGCTCGGGCAAGCGCGTTCTGGTGACCGCGCATAGGGCCGCGCACGACGTTCATCCCGAGAACTCCATGGCGGCGATCGAACGCGCTATCGAGATCGGTGTCGATGTCATCGAGATCGATACGCGGCTGACCAAGGATGGCGTGGTCGTGCTGATGCACGATGACAGCGTCGACCGCACCACGGACGGGAAGGGCAAGGTGAAGGAGCTTACCTTTGCCGAGATACGCAAGCTTCGACTGAAGGGCGCGGACGGCAACCTGACCGGCCAGCGCGTGCCGACGCTGATCGAGGCGATGCGGGCAATGAAGGGCAAGGTTCTGGTCGATCTCGATCTCAAGACCGGCGATCTCGAGCCGATCCTCAGCCGGGTGATCGAGACCGACATGCTGGACCAGGCGCTGTTCTTCAACGGCAACTACGCCTTCCTCGAGAAGTTCCGCGCAATAGCGCCGGTGATCGCCTTCCCGCGCGCGCATTCGATGGAACAGGCGGCGACGGCGTCCGCCCAGCTCAAGCCTGAAGCGATCCACATCGATGACGGCTTCAACACCGAC
>Ga0070685_10001897_pt1 | contig 10867 bp, 10 predicted proteins | sample KBSS13LmetaG_FD_65651 | JGI IMG/M metagenome (GOLD analysis project Ga0070685, IMG submission 65651) | Switchgrass rhizosphere microbial communities from Kellogg Biological Station, Michigan, USA - KBS S1-3L metaG | ecosystem: Host-associated > Plants > Roots > Rhizosphere ...
GGCCGCGGCGAGGCCGGGGGAGAGGTGATCGTCCAGACCCTTGCCCCGCACGCTTCCAGCATCGAGCACGCCGCCCGCCACGATTCCGCCGGCTTCCTCGAGGTCGAGCTGGGGCGCCGCCGGGCGCTCCACTACCCGCCCTTCTCGCACCTGACCCGGATCAACTTCGCCTCCGAACAGGAGGTACGGCTCGACGAGGTCGCCTTGGCGGTTGCAGGCGAACTGCGGCGCACTCTCACCCAGAGCTCCGAGCTGCTGGGACCGGCGCCGATGTTCCGGGTCCGCAACCGCTACCGGCGGCGGATCCTGATCAAGACGGACGATCGCGAGGGTACGGTCGCGGCGGTGCGGGAGGCGGTCGAGAAGCGGGCGGACGACCGCTCGCTGAAGGACGTCGCCCTCGGGGTCGACGTCGATCCGCAGTAGGTCGCTAAAGCAGGCGCAGGGCGGCGTCGGCCAGAGCTTCGGCAGCCGGCGGGTGCTCGATGAGGTAGAGATTCGGCTCGATCAGCTCCAGCTCGATCAGGCAAGGATCGCGGGTCGGCCCTTCGACCAGGTCGACGCGGGCGTAGAGCGGCGCCTGCTTGAACTCCTCCATCGCCGCCTCCGCCAGCTCCCGCTCGGCCAGGGTGGGCCGATCGTGGGTAACGCTGCCGCCCCAGATCGACTGCACCCGGAAGTCCCCGGCGGCGGGGCGCTTGCGGACGCTGTGGGTCAGCTCGCCGCCGACGTAGATCAGCGAAAGCTCCCCTTTCTCTTCCAGCGACGGGAGGAACGGCTGGATCATCGCGTCATGGCTTTGGAGGATCGACTCCAGGGCCGTGGAGCTTTCGCCGGCGCGGACCCGCCGCAGGTTCCTCGCTCCGAGGTCGACCACGGGCTTGACCACGGCCTCCTGCCAGCCCGCACCGGCCAGGATCCGCTCCAAGTCCAGCGGCGAGTCGCGATCCACCCATAGCGTCGGCACCGTGCGGATGCCCCGCGCCTCGAATTCCCGCAGGTAGCGCTTGTCGCTGTTCCAGGTCACCACCTCGGCCGAGTTCCGCAGCTTGCATTGGGTTTCGACCCGGCCCGCCCAGGCGAGGTACTCGGCGTGGCCCTCGTGGTAGTCCCAGGTGGAGCGGATCAGGCAGAGGTCGAAGTTCCGCCACTCGATCCCGGGCTCGTTCCAGACCACGTTCCGCGGTTCGCAGCCGCGCGCCGCCAGTGCCTCTCCCAGCAGCCTGTCGTCTGCCTTCAGGTCGGCGTAGGCGGCGCAGGTGGCGATGGCGATCCGGGGGGAGGACATGGCTGCGGTCGCAAGGAAGTATCAGAATGCAGCGCCGCTTAGACTCAGATTCCGTGAGCGACGAGGTCCAAACCCCAGAGCGCGAGAGCGAGGAGCGCCGGCTCGAAGTCGAGATGATCGAGCGCCGGGAAGCGGCGCTCGCGCACGTGGTCAAGTTCGGCGATCCGGTGCTGAAGAGCAAGGCCTCGCCGGTTTCCAACTTCGGCCCTGAGCTGTGCGCGGAGGTCGAGCGGATGTACGCGATCATGCGCGACGGGCTCGGCGTCGGCCTCGCCGCGACCCAGCTCGGCGTCCTCCGCCGCCTGCTCGTCTTCCACGCCGGTCCCGACGGCGAGCCCAGCGCGATCGTCAACCCCGAGGTCGAGTGGCTCTCGGAGGAGACCGCCGTCGCCGAGGAGGGCTGCCTCAGCCTGCCGCGGGTGACGATGGACGTCGAGCGGCCCCTCTTCGCCCGCTTCAGCGGCCGGGACATGGAGGGGGCCCCGATCGTGCTCGAGGCGGCCGGCCTCGAGGCGCGAGTCCTCCAGCACGAGATCGACCACCTCGACGGGGTCCTGATCCTCGACCGCACCGTCCGCGAGCAGCGCAAGGCGGCGCTGCGGGCGCTGCGCGAGGGCGGCAGCTACAGCCCCTCGGCCGAGGAAGAGATCGGCGTAGAGGGCGAGCTGCGCGAGCCGCGCACCGACGCGTGAGGACCGCCTACCTCGGGACCTCCGAGTTCGCCGCCACGGTCCTGCGGCGCCTCGCCGGCTCGCCGCACCGCCCGGCGCTGGTGGTGACGCCGCCCGACCGGCGCCAGGGCCGCGGCCGCAAGGTCTCGCCGCCGCCGGCTGCGATCGCGGCGACCGAACTTGGCTTGGAGCTGCTGCAGGCGGAGAACGTCAACGAGGAGGGGGCGCTGGAGCGGATCCGCGCCCCCCGGCCCCAGGCGGTCCTCGTCTGTGCCTTCGGCCAGCTGATCCGCGAGCCGCTCCTCTCCGGGTTCCCGATCCTCAACGTCCATCCCTCGCTGTTGCCGCGCTGGCGCGGGGCGGCGCCGATCGAGCGGGCGATCATGGCCCGGGACGAGACCACCGGCGTCTGTGTGATGCGCCTGACCGCCGGCCTCGACTCGGGGCCCGTCGCCCTGTGCGAGGAGGTGCCGCTCGATCCCGAAGAGGACTTCGCCACGCTCTCGGCGCGGCTGGCCGAGCTCGGCGGCGACCTCCTGGTCCGTGCCCTCGACCTGCAGGCGGCGGGGGCGCTGGAGTTCGTCGAGCAGGACGAGGACGGCGTCACCTACGCGGAGAAGATCGATCCGGCCGAGCGCCGCCTCGACCCGGCACGACCAGCCGCCGAGCTGGCGGCGAAGGTGCGGGCGCTGAACCCGCACATCGGCACCTACCTCGAGACCGCCGACGGCGAGAGGCTCGGCGTCCGCGAAGCGCACGCTGTCGATTCGGACGTCCCGCAGGGAACGCTGGAGGTGCGTGAAGGGAAGCTCCTCCTCGGTTGCGCCCAGGGCGCCCTGCGACTCGACGTCGTCCAGCCCCCCGGCGGCAAGCCGATGCCCGCCGACGCCTACCTGCGAGGCCACGAGCCGCCGAAACTGTGAGTGCGATCCCCCCGACCCGAACTGCATCAGATTTCCAACCTGCCAGAGGGGAAATCTGATGCAGTTCGATCGGGTTTCGCCGGCACGGGCCCTGGCCTACGCGACGATCCGGGCCACCTTCGAGGACGGGGCCTTCACCGAGCGTGCGTTTCGCGCCGAGGCGGATCGCCTCAAGCTCGAGGGACGCGACCGCGCCCAGGCGCAGCGGCTCGCCTACGGTGCCGTCCAGCGGCGGGGCACTGCCGACGTCGCGATCGAGCGGCTTGCCGGACGCTCGACCCGGCTGCTTGACCCACCCGTCCTGGCGGCGCTGCGACTCGGCCTCTACGAGCTCCTCTTCGCCGACGCCACCCCCGACCACGCCGCCGTCGACCAGGCGGTCGAGCTGGTCAAGGGCGCCGGCGCCGCCCACGCCTCCGGCTTCGTCAACGCGATCCTGCGCCGGGCGGGACGGGAGCGCGAGCAGCTGGCGCAGGACCTTCTCGGCGACGACTCGACTCCCGCCGCCGCCGCGGTCGCCGATTCGGCGCCGCAGTGGCTGGCGGAGATGTGGTGGGCCGAGCTGGGGGAGGAGGCGGCGCGCTCGACGCTCGCCGCCTGCAACGAGCGCTACGAGGTGGCGATGCGGGTGAACCCGCTGCGGGCGGAGCGTGAGGCGGTGTTGGCGCGGCTGCGGGAGGCCGGGGTGGAGGCCCGGCTGCCCGAGGCGCCGTGGCCGCTGGCGGCGTCCGAGATGCTGGTGATCGAAGGGCGCACCGGCGAGGCTGTCCCCGCCTCGGTCGCGGCCGGCGAGCTGACGCCGCAGAGCCGCGGCTCCGCTGCCGTCGTCGAGGTCCTCGACCCGCAGGAGGGCGAGCACGTGCTCGACCTCTGCGGCGGCCCCGGGATCAAGACGGGACAGATCGCCGAGCGGATGGGTGACCGCGGCGAGGTGATCTCGGTCGAGATCGACCCCAGGCGGGCGGCTGAAGTCGCCGCCCAGGCAGCGCGCCTCGGCCTCCACAGCATCAGCGTGATCGAGGCCGACGCAACCGAAAGCGGGATGGCGCCGGGCTTCGACCGCGTCCTCCTCGACGCCCCCTGCTCCGATCTCGGCACGCTCGCCTCGCGCCCCGACGCCCGCTGGCGCAAGACCCCGAAGACGATCGACCGGCTGCTCGAGGTTCAGGACAAGCTCCTGCGCAACGCCGCCGCGGTCTTACGGCCCGGTGGCACCCTCGTCTACTCGACCTGCACGATCTCCCGCCGCGAGAACGAGGAGCGGATCGCCACCCTGCTGACAGCGGCCGGAAACGAGGAGGGAGTGGCGCCGTTGGAGCTGGACGACCTCGGCGCGCTGGCGCCCGATCTCGCGGCCCCGGCCGAGCCCCGCTGCCTACAGCTGCGCCCCGATCGCGACCGCACGACCGGCTTCTTCATCGCCCGTCTCATTAGATCGGACTTCTGAACCGCCATGATTGAGGCATGAGCGACCCCAACCAGTCGAGCTCAGCAGAGTCGAATCCGCTGGGCCGAGCCCCCTGCCCGAACTGCGGCGAGCCCTGGCTGCGCCCCACCCAGCTGCCCGGCCGGCTGCGCTGCGTCAACTGCCTCAGCCGCTTCGAACTCGTCTCCCAGTGCCCCAACTGCGGCGAACACCAGACGATCGCGCGGATGACCAACACCGCTGACATGGAATGTCAGTCGTGCGGAGCGTCGATGCTCCAACCCGCCTAGCGCCGCTTAGTCGTCTAGGTTCCGACAGATGAGCGACCGGATGCGAGAGCTGCTGGCCGAGCCCCGCGTGGCGCCGTCGATCCTCTCCGCCGACATGGGCCGTCTCGGCGCCCAGATCGAGGAGGTGATGGACGCCGGCGCCCGGGTGATCCACTTCGACGTGATGGACGGGCAGTTCGTGCCGCCGATCACGATCGGGCCGCTGGTCCTCAGCGGGATCGCCGATCAGGTCCACGATGCGGGCGGCGTCGTCGACGTCCACCTGATGATCGCGTCTCCCGAGCGCCAGATCGGCGAGTTCGCCGAAGCCGGCGCCGACTCGATCACCTTCCACGCCGAGGCCACCCCGCACGCCCACCGCACCCTGACCGCCGTCCGCGAGACCGGCTGCCTGGCCGGCGTCGCGATCAATCCCGGCACCCCGGTCGAGGCGGTCGGGGAGCTGCGCGGCCTCGCAGACGTCGTCCTCTGCATGACGGTCAACCCCGGCTGGGGCGGCCAGTCCTTCATCGAGACCTCGCCGGAGAAGGTCGAGCGCCTGGTGCCGCTGGTCGGGCAGGCCCGGATCGAGGTCGACGGTGGGGTCGACGTCGACACCGCGGGACCGCTGGCCGCTGCCGGTGCGCGCCTGTTCGTCGCCGGCTCAGCCGTCTTCGGAGCCGACGATCCGGCCGCCGCTTACGCCGAGATCGCCGCGGCTGCCGGGGCCGGCTGACCCAGCTCGTCCCCGTGCAATCAAGGCCCCCGTCACCTCCTGCCACCATGCGCGCTCGGCTGCGTCGACGTCTTCGCGGTCGACTCGTCCCTCGCACCAGCCTGCCAGCGCCCGCCGGCCGCCGATCGCGAGCAGGCCGGCACCGATGACCGCGAAGCGGCCGTCGGCCAAGGCGACCAGGTAGGCGCCCTGCTCGCCGCGGTCGCGCATCACCCGGACGATCGGGATGCCGTCGATCTCCTCGCCGAGCTCGCCGTCGCCGCGCACCGGGCGCACGGTGAAAACCTGGGGAGCGCCGCGTCGCGGCAGCGGTGGCGGTTCTTCGCGGCCGATCGGTCCCTTCGTCCACTTCTTCGTCAGCTCCTCCACTTCGTCGCGCAGCTCGCTGCGGACGAGGACGTGGAGCTCGTCGTCCTCCTGCAGCTCGGTCGAGCCGCGGGGCGGGATCGCGTTGCCGTCACGGACGATCACGTTGACAAGGGCCTCGCGGGGGAGCTCGAGGTCGCGGACGGGGTGGCCGGCGGCGGCCGCTCCCGGCGGCAGGCGATAGGCGACGACGTCGCCGCCCATGCGGCGGATCCGGCCGGACTCGAGCAGGCGGCGGGGCAGCGCCGGCTCGTCGGTCGTCAGGCCCAGCCGGGAGGCGAGCGGCTCGAAGCTGGCGCCCTGGATCAGGGTCGAGGTGACGACGACGAAGAAGACGATCGCGAACAGTTCCTCGCCGGCGCCGATCCCGGCGACGACCGGGAAGGTCGCCAGCCAGATCGGCGTCGCCCCGCGCAGGCCGGCCCAGCCGAGCATCAGCCGCTCCTTCATGTTCAGCGGCGCGAACAGGGTGGCGACGACGGCGGCGACGGGGCGGGCGACGAGGATCAGGACCGCCGAGAGGGCCAGCGCTTCGGGGGCGACGTCGTCAAGGCTGGAGGGGAAGACCAGCAGCCCGAGCAGGATGAAGAGGGAGATCTGGGCCACCCAGCCGATGCCCTGGTGGAAAGCGACCACCGTGCGCCGCGCCGGGATCCGCGCCGAGCCGAGGGCGAGTGCGGTCAGGTAGACGGCGAGGAAGCCGGAGCCGTGGGCGATCTCGGCGAGGCCGTAGGCGAGGCCGGCGATCGCGATCGTCGCCACCGGGTAGATGCCCTCGCCCGGTAGCCGCACCCGGTCGAGCGCCAGCACCGCCAGCCGTCCGAGGGCGATGCCGATCACCGCTCCCAGGCCGAGTTTGAGGACCAGCAGGCCGGCCATGTCGGCGAGCCCGTAGCCGGGGTCCTGGATCCATTCGATGAAACCGATCACCAGCAGCAGCGCCACCGGGTCGTTCATCCCCGACTCTCCCTCGAGCGAGCGCGCCAGCCGCTTCTCCAGCGTGCTTCGGCGCAGGACGGCGAAGATCGCGGCCGAGTCGGTGGCGGCGATCGCGGCGCCGACCAGCATCCCTTCCAGCGGCTCTAGATCGAAGAGGAGCATCGCCGCCAGCCCGGCGATGACCGCGGTCAGCGCCGTCCCGATCGTCCCCAGCGAGGCGGCGGTCCCCAGCACCGGCCGGATCTCCGACCAGCCCGCGGTCAGCCCGCCCTCGAAGATGATCAGGACCAGCGCGATCGTCCCCAGGGTCCGCGCCAGCTCGGCGTCGTCGAAGTGGATGCCGCCGATCCCCTGCGAGCCGGCCAGCATTCCCAGGGCCAGGAACAGCAGCAGCCCCGGAACCCGCATCCGGTCGGCGACCAGCGCCCCGATGATCCCCGCCGCCAGAAGGGCGCCGGCGATCAGGATCAGGTGCGCGTCATGGGCTCCGATGCGGCGACCCTAGAGGAACCCCAAAAGGCGAACCGCTGGTCGCGGCTCAGACGTTCTCGTCGAGCATCCCAACGCGCAGCTCCAGTTCCTCGGTGGAGCCGGGATCGAGCACGTCCTCGCTGCGTTCGTGCGGGTGGCGGTAGACGAAGTAGAGGAGGGAGAAGAGGACCCCGGCGGCGAGCAGGAAGCCGATCTCGACGCGGCGGAACTCGTTGTCGACCAGCGGCACGAAGTTCCAGGCGATGAAGAGACTGGCGCAGACGATCCAGCGCGCCGCCGCTCGTCGCACCTGGCCCTGCGCGATGCAGGCCTGGTTCACGGTCACCGAGGAGAGGTAGAGCCCCATCCCGACCGAGACCAGCAGCAGGCCGGCGCGGTCGTAGGTGAACTTCTTGCTGAAGGCGATCTGCATCGCGGTCGGGCCGGCGATCAGGACGACGACCACCACCAATGCGGTGAAGGCGGCGATCCCGAGCAGAACCATCCGCACCGTGTGGTGGAACTCGCGTTGGGCGTCCTCGGCCTCGCTGGCGTGGAGGGTGGTGAGGTGGGGGAGGATGCTGGTCGAGACCGACTGGAAAAGCTGCAGCGGCGCCCGCGCCAGCATCAGCACGTTGAAGATGAAGCCGGCGGCGGCGGCCCCCTGGAGACCGCGGACGATCAACGGCCCGGCGTTGAGGAAGGCCTGTTCGCTGAACATGATCACCAGCACCGCCGCGGCGAAGCCGCCACCCTGGCTGAGAGAGAAGTCGTCAGGGGCCGCCTCCTCCGCTACGCGTCCCGCATCAGCCGGCACGTCCTCCGCTTCGCGTCCGGGCGTGCCGGGTTGCGACTGATCCGCCTCCTTCTCCTTCTGCGCCCGCCGCGCAAACGCAAACGGCACGACCAGGAGGCTCAGGGCCGGCGCCGCGGTGATCCCGATCGCGACCGCCGACTGGCCGCTGAGGACGCCGATCGCGACCATCACCGCGAAGACCGTGCGGAAGCAGGATTCGGAGAGGATCATCGCGACGAAGAGCCCGAAGCGCTGCTCGCCGGCGAGGAAGCCGCGGGCGAAGTAGCTGGCGGCGTAGAAGAGAACCGAGGTGAAGAAGACCCAGTAAAGCGCTTCGTTGCCCTCGAGCAACGTGTTCTGGATCGGCCCCCGCAGCGCCAGCGCGACCACCGCGAAGAAGAGCGAGAGCCCGAACTGGATCGTCGAGGCGACCCGCATCGGCGGTCCGATCGGCTCGCCTTTGGCCAGCCGCTCGGAGATGTGGCGGCTGAGCAGCTGTTCGATCGGCCGGTAGAGGGTGGAGATCGTGATGAAGACCGCCGACCAGAGCACGGTGATCTGCCCGTAGTCGGGCTTGGAGAGCACGTGCGAGGCGATCAGGAAGTAGGCGTAGGTGATGACGCCGGTCAGCCCGACCCCGACCGCGAGGAAGCTTGCGGTTTTGCCGTAGTCGGCGCTGCTGGCGGCGCCTTTGCCCGGCGAGGCGGCGGCCGTGCCCTGCGGTTCTGCGCTCACTCGGGCTTGCTACCCGGCTCGTAGTGGGAGGGCTCGACGCCGAGCACCAGCTCGACCCGCCGCACCCGCTCGAAGACGCGCTGGGTCATCACCCGCTGGCTCGCCAGCAGGTCGCCGATGATGCCGAGGGCGAAGAGCTGGATCGCGGCGATGAAGAGGACGGCGCCGAGGATCAGCGACTGGATGTGGCCGGTGCTGTCGCCGTTCAAGATCGCGTCGAGCAGGAACGGCAGCCAGGCGAGGAAGGCGAGGAAGAGGACGACGACGCCGGCGAGCGAGAAGGCGCGCAGCGGCTCGTAGCGGGCGTAGATGCGGAGGATCGCCGGTGCGTTGCGGCGCACGTAGGCGCCGGTCGAGGCGAAGAGGCGGGACTCGCGCGTCTTCGGGTTGGTCCCAACCTCGACCTCGTCGACCGCGACCAGCATTTTCCCGGCCTGGATCAGGCTCTCCAGCGTGTAGGTGAAGTTGTCGACGACGAGCAGCTGCAGGGCGGCCTCGCGGTTGTAGGCGCGGAAGCCGGAGGTGGCGTCGGTGACCTCGGTGCCCGAGACCCGCCGCACCACCCAGCTGCCCAGCCGCTGCAGCCGTTTCTTGTTGCCGGAGAAGTGCTCGATGTCGGTGACCCGGCGGTCGCCGACGACCATGTCGGCCTCGCCGGCGACGATCGGCGCCACCAGCTTCGCCACGTCGGCGCCCTTGTACTGGTTGTCGGCGTCGGTGTTGACGACGACGTCGGCGCCGAGCTTGAGGCAGGCGTCGAGACCCGCCTGGAAGCCAGCCGCGAGGCCCTTGTTGTTGGTCAGGCGGACGACGTGCTCGACCCCGCACTCGCGAGCGACCTCGACCGTGCGATCGGTGCTGCCGTCGTCGATCACCAGCATCTCGACGGCGTCGATGCCGGGCAGGGAGCGGGGGAGGTCGGCGATCGTCTGCGGGAGGGTCGCCTCCTCGTTGAGGCATGGGATCTGGATGATCAGCTTCATATTGGGGTGCGTCAGGGTATTCGGGGTCGCTTTTGCGTCGCCTGCTGGACAACTGCGCCGGACGGGAGCGCTCGGCGCGCGGGTCCTGTCACGGCAGGGGACCCACCATCTCCTGAACTACCAGGAGATGGTCCCCCCTACCGTGCCACCCACGCGAGGGAGGTAGACTGATTGACGAGTCAGTCAACCGCTATGGATACCCGGATCACCCCCACGGATCAGGCTCATTTGCAGCGTGCTCTCGCGCTCGCGGAAAGCGGGCGCGGGCGGGTCAGCCCGAATCCTTTGGTGGGTGCGGTTGTGGTTCGCGAGGGCCAGGTCATTGGCGAGGGGTTCCATGCGGAACTCGGTGGCCTGCATGCGGAGCGCGCTGCGCTGGCCGACTGCAGCGAGCATGGGGAGAACCCCAGTGGCGCGACGATGTACGTGACGTTGGAGCCCTGTGCGCACCAGGGCCGGCAGCCGCCCTGCGTGGAGGCGATCCTCGAGGCGGGGGTCGGGCGCGTCGTCATCGCCTCCGACGACCCCAGCGAGAAGGCCGCCGGGCGCGGACCCGGCATCCTCCGCGACGGCGGCGTCGAGGTGGTCTTTGCCAGCGGCCCCGAGGCCACTGCGGCCCGCCGCCTCAACCAGCCCTTCCGCAAACACGCTCGCACCGGCCTGCCGCTCGTCGTCCTGAAGATGGCGATGTCCCTCGACGGCGAGACCGCGACCGCCCCCGGCGACAGCCCCTGGATCTCAGGCCCCGAGAGCCGCGAGCTCGTCCACAAGTGGCGCACCGAATCCGACGCGATCGCCGTCGGCATCGGCACCGCCCTAACCGATGACCCCCTCCTGACCGCTCGGCCCGTTGCCGACGGGACGAAGACCGATGACATAGACCGGAAAGCTTCCCGCCAGCCGCTCCGCGTCATCTTCGACTCCCAAGCCCGCCTGCCGCTGGATGCCCAGCTCCTGAAGACCTACGCGCACGCCCCGGTGCTCGTCGTCGCCGCACCAGACGCCCCGGACGACCGCATCGCCGTCCTACGCGAAGCTGGCGCCGATGTCCTTCAAACGAACGGCCTAGAGCCCGCCCTCCGCGAACTGGGCGCCCGCACCATCACGAGCCTCTTCCTCGAGGGCGGCAGGACGCTCGCAACCTCGTTCCTCTCGAGTGACTTGATCGACGAAACTCGTACCTTCATCGCCCCGATGCTCCTAGGCCGTCAACCCAAAAAGCCCCCTCGCGTGGGTGACGTCGTAGGGGGGACCATCCCCTGCG
>Ga0070685_10001898_pt1 | contig 10863 bp, 9 predicted proteins | sample KBSS13LmetaG_FD_65651 | JGI IMG/M metagenome (GOLD analysis project Ga0070685, IMG submission 65651) | Switchgrass rhizosphere microbial communities from Kellogg Biological Station, Michigan, USA - KBS S1-3L metaG | ecosystem: Host-associated > Plants > Roots > Rhizosphere ...
GGCGACGAGGTTCGGCTCCAGCGCGTACATGAAGCTCCCGCCGAAGGCGTCGCGCGGGAGCGGCCACCCCAGCGTGTGCACGATCCCGTCGAAGGGGACCTTCGTCTCCCACAGCTCCTTGACCCCCAGCGCGAAGATCTGGGGGTTCTCCGAGCCGATCTGCTGCCACTCGCGGTACGCCTGCCCCAGCGGCCCGCGCGTCCCCTCGGCGAGCACGGTGACCTTCGCGGTGAGGTCCGTCGGCGGCTCGTAGCCAGAGCCGGGCTCGCCGTCGCGCTTGAGCCCGGCGGGGGTGGTGCGGCAGCCGACGACCTTCGAGCCCTCCACCAGCAGCGAGTCCACCGGGAAGCCGGGGAGCACGTTGATCCCCAGCTCCTCGGCCTTCGTCCCCAGCCACCGCACCATCTCGCAGAGCGAGCCGATGTAGTTGCCGTGGTTCTTCATCGGCGGAGGGGTGGGAAGGCGGATCTGCCCCTTCTCGGTGAGCAGCAGCACCTGCTCGGTCTTCACCGCGTGGCGGAAGGGGAAGTCGCCGTCCTTCAGGTCGGGGAAGAGCTCGCGGAAGGCGCGCGGGTTGACGACGGCGCCGGAGAGCGAGTGCTCGCCGAGCGCCGCCGCCTTGTCGAGGATGGCGATCTGCAGCTCGCCCAGCGCGCCGCCCGCCTCGCCGTCCTTCGCGGCCAGGCGCGCCAGCTCGATGGCGCAGGCGAGCCCCGCCGGCCCCGCGCCGACGATCACCACGTCCATCTCCAGCGCCTCGGCGTCGGGTGCCTCGGCCAGGATCAGCTTCTCCCGCGGCAGCGGCGGCTGGTGGAGGACGGGAAGGATGCGGTCGGCCATCGGTTCGGCTCTGTCGTCGCGGATCTATAGGGGTTCAGGAACGGCGCGGAAGATACGGGCCGCGCCGGGCCGTTGCAAATCCGTCCGTCCTTCCCCTTCGAGCGCCTTGTCGCCGCGCTGCCGCACGACTATCGTCCCGATCCGGCCGCAGCGAGGTCCCTCCCCGGCACTCCCGCCCCTTCCATGCATCCCATCCGGCGCCATCTCCGGCTCGTACGGGCCGCGCCCCTGGCCATGCTCTGCGCCGCCTGCGCGCCGAAACCCTATCCCTATCCCCAGCCCGCGCCGGCCGGGCCCGCGGTGCCCTGCGGCAACACGTGCGAAGACCGGGTGGGCGTCACCTACCTGGGCTCGGGCGGGTTCCTGATCCGCCACGGCGGCGACGCGATCCTCACCGCGCCGTTCCTCTCCGCGCCGCGGGCGCCGGAACTGCTGCTGCCGCTGCGCACCAACCGCCCCCGGGTGGACAGCCTCATGCGCGCATGGGTGGGGGACACGGACACGGGCGCCGTGCGGGCGGTGCTGGTGGGTCACTCGCACTACGACCACGTGCTCGACCTGCCGTACATCTTTCAGCGGTGGCTCACCAACCCGGCGGTGCAGGCCTACGGCCCGCGCGCGCTGGCCTGGACCTTCGCCGCCGACCGCGGCTTCCGGACGCGCATCCAGGTGGTGGAAGACTCGGCGGGCACGGCCGAGCGCGAGGGCGGATGGTTCCGGGTGCCGGGCTTCCGCTTCATGCCGCTCCTCTCGGACCATGCGCCGCACTTCGCGGGGGTGTACCTGCTCCCGCGCCGCATCCCCCGCCCGCTGCCGTACCGGCCCTGGTGGATGTTCAGCTACCCCCAGGGCACCACGCTCGCCTACCTCGTGGACGTGACGGACGCGTCGGGGAAGGTCGTCTTCCGCCTGCACTACCAGGACTCGGCCAGCCCTCCGCCGCGCGGCTTCCCGCCGGAGGCCGAGATCGCGCGGCAGCCGGTGGACCTCGCGATCCTATGCGGCGCGTCGTTCGCGCAGGTGCGCGGCTACCCGGATGCGCTGCTCGCCACCCTGCACCCGCGCAACGCGGTGGTGGGGCACTGGGAAGACTTCCTCGTCCACAACCGGCGCAATCCGCCGCCCGGGGTGCCCTTCACCAACTACGAGCGCCTGGAGCGTAGGCTGGCGGCCACGCCGGTGAGCGGCGGCCACCCGTGGGTGCCGGTGCCTGGCGAAACGCGGTGGTACTGCGCCTGCACGGCGTCTCCCCCGGCGGCGGCGCCCTGACGGAACGGTGGATGGAGAAAGCCCCGCCCGCGCATTCAACGCGCGGGCGGGGGCATACTATCCGCCGACCGGGTGGACCTTTCGACCGATCATCCTGGTCGGCCCTTCGAAGTACCCCCAACGCGTTCGGCGGCAGCGAGAGGGCCTCGGCAGATCCGCCGCCTACTTGTCCGGCGGAGAGCCCGGTTCGAGGAGCGCCTGGATCTCCTGGACCGACATGGTCCGGGTGATCGTCACCTTCCGCCCCTCCGCGGCGTACTCCACCGTCACCGTGCCCGTGTCCTTCGGCCTGAGCCAGGCGTAGAGCAGCCTCGCGAGCTCCACCAGCCCCGTGGCGGTTCCGACCACGGCCGCGATGTCCCCGCCCGAGATCGGCAGCCCCGAGCGGTAGGGGCCCCTCCGCTCCAGCACGAGCTCACCGCCGGCCTCGTCCCGCTCGCGGTCCGCGTGCTCGAGGAAGGCGTCGACTTCCGTCTTGTCCAGGTAGATCTTGTAGGTAGCCATGTGTTCGTGCGCTCCGTCGAAGACGTTTCACAACTATCCGATCCCCATACTCCCGTAGCGGCCAGCCCGCGAGCAAGGCGTCTCGCGCTCCCCGCTCCGCGGCGACGGGCGGCTCCGCGTGCCTGTCCGCCGCGCGACACGCCGTCTCGCCTGCCGACACGAAGCCCTCGGCCACGCGGGCCGGCGAGGTCATCGGTAGGGTGTCCGCCGCCTCGCGTGTCCCTACGACATGCGGATGGGCGGCGGAGATGGCACGCGACGGGGCCTTCGCGTTTCAGGTCAGGCGGCGTCGGGGGCCATGAGCTTCACCATGATCGCCTTCTGCGCGTGCAGGCGGTTCTCGGCCTCGTCGAAGACGCGGGAGCGCGGGCCCTCGATCACCGAGTCCGCCACCTCTTCGCCGCGGTGGGCGGGGAGGCAGTGGAGGAAGATGGAGCGCGAGGAGGCGCGGGCCATCAGCGCGTCGTCTACATAGTAGCCCGCGAAGTCGCGAATTCGCTTCTCGGCCTCCTCCTCCTGCCCCATCGAGGTCCAGACGTCGGTGTTCACCACGTCGGCGCCCTCCACCGCCTCGCGCGGGTCGTGCGTGACCACGATGTTCGCGGCGGAGCGGGCGCGCGCGAGGATGGCCGCGTCGGGCTCGTACCCCTCGGGGAAGGCCAGGCGCAGCTCGAAGCCCAGCCGCCAGGCCGCGTTCAGCCAGGAGTTGGCCATGTTGTTGCCGTCGCCCACCCAGGCGACCTTCACCGGCTCCAGATCGGGGCCCAGGCTCTCGCGGATGGTCTGCAGGTCGGCCATGATCTGGCACGGATGCAGCAGGTCGGTGAGCCCGTTGATCACCGGCACCGAGCCGTAGCGGGCCAGGTCGTCCACGTCCTGCTGGGCGAAGGTACGGATCATGATCCCGTCCACGTAGCGCGAGAGCACGCGGGCGGTGTCGCGGATCGGCTCACCGCGGCCGAGCTGGATGTCGCGCGAGGAGAGGAAGAGGGCGTGGCCGCCGAGCTGGAAGGTGCCCACCTCGAAGCTGACCCGGGTGCGCGTGGAGCTCTTGGTGAAGATCATGGCGAGCGTCTTGCCCGCCAGCGGACGGCCGGAGAACTCGCCGCGCTTCATGCGCGCCGCGAGGTCCAGCGTGTCGAGCAGCTCTTCCCGGGTGAAGTCGGGGATGGAGAGGAAGTGGCGCACCGTGTCCGGCATGGGTCCAGGATCCGTTCGGCTGGCGGTCGGGGGCGAAGGAGCGCGGGAAGATACCATCCCCCGCGCGCGACCGCGACACCGCCGCGGACGGATGCGGAACCGCGCGGCCTCGTCCGCGTACAACATCTTTATCCGCAAATAGATGCAGACCTCCTCCCCGCGCGGCGGACGATCGCCGCGGCCGGCGCGGCTTCCCCTGGGGGCGCCGCGTTCCTAGACTTGTGGCAGGCATGGAGCCGCCGGCGCACCCCGCATGTCCCGGCGCGGCCCGTACGCACGTTCTACCCGCGGCCCGCGCCACTCCGCGCGCCGCCCCAACTTCTCACCCGTGTGAGCCCATCATGAAGCGCACCCTGCTCGTCCTGCTCGTCGCCCTGGCGGGGCTTCCCGCCTGCAAGGACACCATGGGCCCGACCGGGGGGCCGTTGACCGGGCTCGCGGTCTCTCCCTCGCCGCTCTACCTGGGCGTGGGCGACACCATGACGCTGAGCGCCATCGGCACGCGGGACGACGGCACCACCGCGCCCGCCACGGCGACGTTCAAGAGCAGCAACACCTCCATCGTCACCGTCAGCGGCAGCGGCCTGGCGCGCGGCGTGGCGGTGGGCACCGCGACGATCACGGCGAAGTCGGGGGGGAAGAGCAGCGTCGTCACCGTGAACGTGCTGAGCAGCGCCGGCGGCGCCATCCGCACCTTCAACGTGAACGACGCGAACTGCGACAACCCCGTCTACCACGGGGCGCGGCTGGTGGCCACCTCCACCCACGCCCTGATCTACGAAGACATCACCAACCCCACGGGCGGGTTCACCGCCGCGGAGTACCAGGGGATCATCAACGAGCTGGAGGGCACCGTCTACCCCACCGACGTGGCCAACTTCGGCACCCCCACCGACATCGACGGCAACGGGCACTTCATCGTGCTCTACACCCGCGCGGTGAACGACCTCACCCCGGTGGGCGCGGGCTTCGTCTACGGCGGCTTCTTCCACCCGCGCGACATGTTCCCGCGCACCCCGAACACCGAGCTGGACGGGTGCCTGGGGAGCAACGTGACGGAGATGTTCTACATGCTCGCCCCCGACCCGAGCGGGGTGAGCAACGGGCACGTGCGCACCAAGGCGTACGTCCGCGGCAACACCGTGGGCACCATCGCGCACGAGTTCCAGCACCTGATCAACACCTCGCGGCGGATCCACGTGAACCACGCCGACAGCCTCTTCGAGAAGGTGTGGCTGGACGAGGCGCTGGCGCACGTCGCCGAGGAGCTGAACTTCTACACCGCGTCGGGCCTGGCCCCGCGGCAGAACCTGGGGCAGCCCGAGGTGCTGGCCAACCAGACGCGGGTGGACGCCTTCAACCAGTTCCAGCTCGAGAACTTCGGCCGCTTCGACGAGTACCTGCGGGCGCCGGCGGTCAACGCGCCGTACGCCAACGACGACGACCTGGCCACGCGCGGCGCCGGGTGGGCCTTCCTGCGCTACATGGCCGACCGGCGCGGCGGGAGCGAGCAGTCGTTCTGGTTCGCGGTGGTGAACTCCAACATCAACGGGCTGGAGAACCTGCAGGCCGTGCTCGGCGCCGACCCGGTGCTCTGGGCGCGCGACTGGGCGGTGGCCAACTACACCGACGAGGCGGTGCCCGTCACGGCGCTCTTCACGCACCCGAGCTGGAAGTTCCGCGACCTGTACACGAACGCCGCGTTCGGCGGGTTCCACCTGCAGGTGCAGGCGCTCGCCGCGGGAAACACCTCGAACACGATCCAGGCCGGCTCGGCCGCCTACTACAAGTTCGGCGTGGCGGTGGCGCAGACGGCCGACGTGCGGCTGGCGCCCACGGGGAGCACGGTGGCGGGCGCGTGCACGCCAGTGGCGCTGGCGGTGGGCGGGGTGCAGCAGCTCACGCTGGGCGCGGGGCAGGCCCTCTGCTTCCCCGGCGGCGGGGACTATGCGCTGATCCCGTTCCACGCCTCGAACACGCTCGGCCAGACCTTCGCCGTCACCATCACGGCGACCAACGTGATCGCCGCCATCCCGCCCCCGTCGCCCGTCCGGGCGTCCACGGCGCCGCTCTTCGCGCTGGACAGCTACTCGATCATGCACCCGTGGGACGGCGGGATGGAGACCCGGATGCGCGAGCGCGCCTACGCCGAGCTGCGCCACAAGGTGCACCGCGCCCAGGGCGGCGGCGGCCTCCGCGCCGACCTCTCGAACGTGGTGGGAAGCATCCTCTACGTGAACGTGGTGCGCATCCGCTGACCTGCGGCGCTCCCTAGCACCACACGAGCCCCCGCCGTCTTCGCGACGGCGGGGGCTCGCGCTTTCCCGGTCCCCAACGGAGATGCGTGGCGGCGCCTACATCCCGACGTACTTGAGGCCGCTCCCGGTGTTGAACAGCACCACCCGGTCGCCCTCGCGCACCGCGCCGGTGCGGCGCAGGAGGTCGACGGCGGCGGCGGTGGCGGCGCCCTCTGGGGCGCAGAAGATCCCGCTGTCCGCGCCGACGATCGGCGTCCAACGCCGCATCTCGTCATCGTCGACGGCGACGGCGGCGCCGCCGGAGGCGCGGACGGCGTCGAGGATCAGGAAGTCGCCCACCGCCCTGGGCACGCGCAGCCCGGAAGCGTAGGTGTGGGCGTCGTCCCAGGCGGCGGCGAACTCGGTGCCTTCCTCCCAGGCGCGCACGATCGGCGCGCAGCCGGCGGCCTGCACCGAGACCATCCGCGGGCGCGCCGGGCCGATCCACCCCAGCGCCTCCATCTCCTCGAACGCCTTCCACATCCCCACCAGCCCCGTCCCCCCGCCGGTGGGGTAGACGATCACGTCGGGGAGGGTCCACCCGAGCTGCTCGGCGACCTCGTACCCCATCGTCTTCTTCCCCTCCACCCGGTACGGCTCCTTGAGCGTCGACAGGTCGAACCAGCCGTGCTCGCGCGCCCCGGCCGCCACGCGCACCCCGCAGTCGGTGATCAGCCCGTCGATGAGCTCCACGTCCGCGCCCAGCGCGCGCATCTCCTCCACGATCGGCGCAGGGGTGTCGCGGGGGACGACGACGTGCGCGCGCATCCCGGCGGCGGCGGCGTAGGCGGCCGTGGCGCTCCCCGCATTCCCGGCGGAGGGGAGCGCGACCTCGCCGATCCCCAGCTCCTTCGCGCGCGAGACGGCCATGCACAGCCCGCGCGCCTTGAACGAGGCAGTGGGGTTCTGCCCCTCGTCCTTGATCCACAGCTGCGCCACCCCAAGCCGGTCCGCCAGCCGCGGCGCATCGATCAGCGGCGTCCACCCCTCGCCCAGGCGGACGGCGTTGGCCGGGTCGCGCACCGGGAGGAGCTCGGCGTAGCGCCAGAGGTCGGCCGAGCGGCAGGCGAGGTCGCCGCGCCCCAGCCGCGCGCCGACCGCCGCCAGGTCGTAGCGCGGGTAGAGCGGCTTCTCGCAGCAGGGCGAGAGCCGGTGCGGCTCGTCGGCTTCGTAGCGCGCGCCGCAGCGGGTGCACTCCAGGTGCGTGGCGCCGCCGGGTTGCAGTTCGGTAGACACGGATTCAGACATGGGGGGCGATAGACGGGTTGGGTTCACGACGGGTTGGATTCACGACGGGTTGGAAACCCGCCGCTGGAAACGGCACGAAGTCCGCCTGCGCGGACTATGCCGCGGCGGTGGCGCGACGAGGCGGAGGGACGCGCAGCCGCGATCTTTCTCTGCGGCTCCGCGTCTCTGCGTGAGACCAGCCCAGGCCGGAGATGCGACAGCGCCCCGGGACCGCAGAGGACCCGGGGCGCTGCATGCGTCGGTGCGGCTCAGCGCGAGGTGACGAGCTGTCCGCCGCGCACCACGCCGACCGCGACCTCCTTGCCGACCACGTCGCCGTTGCGGTCGAACTGGATGGTCCCGGAGACGCCCTCGAACTTCGGCCGGCCGATGCCGATCGCCGCCACGTAGTCGCGCAGCTCGCGGCGCCCCGTCCCCGCGCGCTCGACCGCCTCCTTGAGCAGGTAGAGCACGTCGTAGGTCATCGCCCCGCGGTGGTCCGGGAGCTCGTTGTAGCGCTGCCGGTAGGCCTGCACGAAGCGCTGCGACTTCTCCGCCGGGCGGTCGGGGAGGAAGGCCGAGCTCACGTACACCCCCTCGGCCACCGGCCCCCCGTCCTTCACCCCGGTGAGCCCGTCGGCCCCCAGGATCGGCCCGGTGAAGCCCAGCCGCCGCGCCGCCGCGATGATCTTGAGCCCCTCCGGCGCCTGCCCGCCGATCACCAGCGCGTCGGCGCCGCGGCGGAAGGCGCGCGTCAGGTACGGGTCCAGGGTGTTGGGGCCGTCGTACGCGGCGGGGAGGTAGGGGTCGTCGGAGACGATCGCGCCCCCCGCGCGGGTGAAGGCGTCGGTGAAGGTCGCCATCACCCCCTGCCCGTAGTCGTCGTTGGCGTAGAGCACGGCGGCGCGGCGCTTCCCCAGCCGCGACGCGAAGCTCGCCAGCGCCGGCGAGAACTCCAGGTCGGTGGGGCAGATGCGGAAGGTCCACTCCCCCGCCCCGGTGAGCTGCGGCGAGCTGGAGGCGGGCGAGATCTGCAGCACCGGCTCGCCCGGCACGCTGTCGTTGTTGACCGCGTTGTAGATGGTGGCCGCCTTGAGGCTCGCCGCCGAGTTGACGTGCCCCACCACCGCCACCACCGCCGGGTCGCCCCGGAGCTGGCGCGCCACCTCGATGGCCTTGGAGGCGTCGGCGTTGTCGTCGGCGAGCACCAGGCGCACGGTGCGCCCGCCGATCCCGCCGGCGCGGTTGATCTCCTCGGCCGCCATCTCGGCGGCCAGCTTCATGGAGCGACCGTTGGGCTTGGCCAGCGGCCCGGCGATGCCGATCACCACCTCGCCGCGCTTGCCGCCGCGGCAGCCGCCCGCCGCCGCGGCGGCGAGCAGGAAGAGGGCGATCCCTGAGCGGATCTTCATGGCTTTCCGTGGAGGGGCGGCGGAACCCCGCGCGCCCGGTTGGTTCGATGTGGCCCCGACGCAAGCATGGCCGGCCGGGGCGTCGCACCCGCGGGCCGGCCATCTCCGGTCCGGAACGATAACGGCTCGCCGATCATTCCGGGAGGGCGTGCGCCCCCTCCCGCTCACGCCGCCGCGCCGGGCCCGATCTCGCCGCGCACCTCGCCCAGCCACCCGGGCTGGGGAAGGCGGGCGGTGGCGTAGGCGTCTTCCAGGCTCTTCACCAGCAGCTCCAGCGTGGGCCGGTGGCGGGCGGGGGCGAGGTCCTGCACCAGCACGCGCAGGATGGCGAGCGCGCTCCCGCCGCTCAGCGCCGTCTCGTGGCGCCCCGGGCCGTGCAGCACGTACCAGCGCTCCAGCCGGCGCCGCGCGGCCGTGTACGGCTGCCCCCCGTCGATGAACCGCTGCAGCCCGCCCGCGGTCATCCCGGTCTGGCGTGAAACGTTGTGGAGCGAGGTCGCCGCCACCTCGTCGCGCAGCGCCCGCCGCAATTCCGGCACGTTCATGGCAGCATTCATCGACACCATTGACGCGCCGGGTCCAGGGAGCTATCTTCTGCTCCGTCCACTCTGTCCACTTTATGTGGGGGCTGTGGAATACGATAGGGCGCCCCTATGGCCCGCGTCAAGGCCGCGGCGGAAGGGTGCCTCCCACCATCACACAGAGCGCTCGCGGACGGGGCGATGGAGACCGGCATGGAACCGCGGAAGCGACGGAAAGCACCCTCCCGGGCGCGTGTCTCGCGCCGTAACGCCTCTCGGCGGTGGTGCGTGCCCCCCGCCCTGCAGCAGGAGCCCGGCGAGCTGCTGGAGGGCGCGGGCGTCCTCGACGAGCTCCCCACCGCGGTGGGGATGGTGCTCTGGCAGTCGCTGCGCGACGTGACGCTGTGGGCCTCGCTCCCGGACGAAGAGCGCCCCGGGCTGTTCACGCCGCAGGCCGCGCGGGTGCGGCTCACCGAGCTGCTGGAGTCCGGCGCGGAGCCGGCGCTGGAGGTGTCGCTCACCACGCTGGCGGCGCTGGTGGGGAGCCCGGAGACGGCGAACCCGGAGATCGTGAGCCTGGTGTGCATCCAGGTGTCGCGCTGGGCGGAGGAGCGGGGCGCCTTCGCGACGGCGATGGGGTACGCGCAGGCCGCCGCGCAGGTGCTTCCCCTCGACGCGCCCCCCGCGCTGGCCGCGGGGACGCTGGCGCTGCGCTGGCGGCGGAGCGCCCGCGCGGAGACCTGGCTGCGGCGGGCGGTGGGGCTGGCGCGCCGGCGGCGGCAGTGGGAGGCGTACGCGCAGGCCTACGTGGAGCTGGGCGGCCTCTACGCGCGGCGCGGGCAGGCGGCGCTGGCGCAGCGCTTCTTCGTGCAGGGGCTGCGGGCGTCGCGGCGGCACGGGCTGATCGCGGTGCGCGGATCGGCGCTGCACGGGCTGCTGATGCTGGCGGTGGAGGCGGGCGCGCTGGACGAGGCGGAGCGCTACGCCCGCGGCGCCATGCGCGCCTACGGCCGCGGCCACCCGCGCCTCCCCGAGCTGGTGCACGACGTGGCCTACCTCTGGGTGCGGCGGGAGAGCTACGGGCGCGCCATCCCCATGCTGCAGAAGCTGCTCCCGGCGCGGGTGGAGCCGGTGGAGCGGGCGCTCACGCTCGCCATCCTGGCGCGCGCCGCCGCCGGCGCGGAGGACACGCGGCTCTATCAGGAGAGCTGGATGGATGCGTGGACGGTGATCAACCGCCGCCCCGAGGAGGCCGGGAAGCACGGCCGTGCGCTGCTGGAGATGGCGCGCGGCTCGGTGGTGGCGCGCGACTGGAACCACGTGGAGCAGGCGGTGCGGCTCGCATCGTCCGCGGTGTCGCCGCAGTCCGAGGGCGCGGTCGCGAAGCAGGTGGAGGAGCTCGCGGCGGCGATGAGGCAGCGGAAGGTGCCGGGGACGGGGGCGTAGGAGTGCTGAGTGCTTAAGTGCTAAGTGCTAAGAGCCTATCCGAAAAGTGTACAATGAGCTACACTGATCGGATGACTACGCCCAAACCGAAGGAAGATCCGACGATCTGGGAGGTGGATGATGAGCTCTGGGCTCGGCTCCAGCCCT
>Ga0070685_10001899_pt1 | contig 10862 bp, 5 predicted proteins | sample KBSS13LmetaG_FD_65651 | JGI IMG/M metagenome (GOLD analysis project Ga0070685, IMG submission 65651) | Switchgrass rhizosphere microbial communities from Kellogg Biological Station, Michigan, USA - KBS S1-3L metaG | ecosystem: Host-associated > Plants > Roots > Rhizosphere ...
ACCCAACCCGCAAGGGAGGGAGCCGCCGAAGGCGAGCTCGGTGACTGGGGCGAAGTCGTAACAAGGTAGCCGTAGGGGAACCTGCGGCTGGATCACCTCCTTTCTGGAGCCGCGAGTAAGCCTTCCGCGAGGAAGACCGAAAGCTAGCTCACAAGTCGACCCTCACGGACGTCCATCCCTGATTTTCGCGGGCTTGTAGCTCAGGTGGTTAGAGCGCACGCCTGATAAGCGTGAGGTCGGAGGTTCGAGTCCTCCCAAGCCCACTCCGCAGACGAAGCCCCGGTGCCATTCTCTGGTACCGGGGCTTCGTCGTGCCGTCCTGAACGGCGTCTCACGCAGAGACACAGAGTCACGGAGAGGCTGGGAGAGGTCTCTCCGTTCCTCTCTGCGTCTCTGCGTGAAACGGCGGTTACGGAACCCGGCCCATCGCTGAATTCCGGAGGCGGACCTTTCCTGGCTTTGCTTCTCCGAATAGAGACCGGCCTCTATCCATGCGCGTCGGACCGCGATTCGAGGCCGGCCAGTGGGCCGCGGCGGCGGCGCCGTTCCTCACGCAAAACCCTCTGCCGAAAGCAGTTGCACCGATCGGCGCCCCCGGTACATCGCTTGCCCTTCTCCCTTGGCCGTTCCCCCGTGGAGCGGCGAAGGCGGGGCACCGGTGAGCGAGGGGAGGCGCATGCCGATCGGCGTGGGGGGAAGCTCCGGCGGGCGGGCGGGAAGCCGCGTTCTCCGGTGGGCGCGGCGCGCGGCCGTGCTCGCCGGCTGCCTCGGCGTGCGCCCGGCATCGGCGCAGCAGCCCCCGCCCGGCCCCGGGCTGACGCTGGAGGAGGTGGTGCGGAGCGCGCTGGCCGCCAGCGCCGACGTGCAGCTGGCGCGGTGGGACCTCCGCGCGCGGCAGGGGGCGCTCCAGGCCGCGCGCGGCGCCTTCGACCCCGAGCTGCGGGCGAGCGTGGCCGCCGTGAGCCAGCGCGCCCCCTTCCTGGACGACGGCGGGAGCGGCGGGATCTCGCGCTCCACCACGGTGCAGTACGGCTTCGGGCTCGACCGGCGCTTCCGCTCGGGCGTCAGCGTCCTCCCGCAGGTGGCGTTCACGCGGGTGGACGGCCCCGGTGGCGGGGGGCTGGTGAGCAACGAGGGCGCCGCCGGGGTGGACGTGGCCGTCCCGCTCCTCCGCGGCCGGGGGGGCGGGACGTTCCGCGCCGGGGAGCGCGCCGCGGGGCGGGGAGTCCGCGCCGCCGAGGCCGAGCTCCGCCACGCCCGCGCGGGGAGCGTCCTCCGCGCCGTCCTCGCCTACTGGGACTTCGTGGCGGCGCACGGCCGGCTGGAGATGCTCCGGCGCGCCGAGGCGCGCACGGCGCGGCTGGTGGAGGACACCCGCCGGCTGGTGGAGGCCGACGAGCGCCCGGCCGTGGACCTGATCCCCGTCCGGGCCTCCCTCGCCTCCCACCGCGCCTCCCGCATCGCCGGGGAGCAGGCGCTCTCGGAGGCCCGCCGCGAGGTGGCGCTGGCGATGGGGACCCCCGCCGCGGGGCTCGCCGCGGTTGCGCCCCCCGCCACCGGCTTCCCCGTCGCCGACACCGCCGCTCTCGTCCCCACGCCGGAGGCCGCGGCGGCCGAGGCGCTCCTCAGGCGGGGCGACGTGGCCGCGGCGCTGGGGCGGCGCGAGGCCGCCGCCGAGCGGCTGCGGGGGGCGCGCGGGGAGCTGCGCCCCCGGCTGGACCTGGAGGCGGGGGTCGGCTACCGCGGGCTGGAGGCCGGAGGCGACCCGGGGCGGCTGGTGAGCCCCTTCTACAGCCGCCTGGGCGGGGCGCAGGCCACCCTGGGGATGACCGCCGGGATCCCGCTCCGCAACCGCGCCGCGCGCGGGGAGGCGCTCCAGGCCGAGGCCGCGCTCCGGCAGGCCGAGATCGTGGAGGGCGAGCTGGCCCGCGCCGTGGCGCTGGAGGCCGCCACCGCCGCCGAGACGCTGGCGCGCGCCGCCGAGGAGCGGGTCCTGGCCGCCGAGGCCGTGCGGCTCCACGAGGCCTCGGTGGAGGCCGAGACGCAGAAGTTCCGGCTGGGGACCGCCACTCTCTTCGACGTCATCTTCGCCGAGGACGCGCTGACCAGCGCCCAGCTCGCCGAGATCGACGCCCGCCGCCGCCACGCCGCCGCCCTCGCCCGCCTCCGCTACGAGACGGGAGCGCTGGCCGAGGGGGAGACGGGGGAGGCGGTGGACGTGGAGGCGCTCGTCCGCGGGCGCGCCCCCGCCCTCCCCCCGCGCTCGCCGCCGGAGTGATCGGCGATGCAGAAGAGCATCTTCCGCGACGTGGCGCTCGACCGCCTCTCCTCTCCCGAGCAGCTCGACCAGCTGATGGAGGTCACCACCCCGCGCGGCTGGATCGCGCTGGGGGCGTTCGGCGTCCTCCTGGCGACCGCGCTCGCCTGGGGGGTGCTGGGAAGCGTCCCCGAGCGGATCCAGGGGCAGGGGATCCTCGTCCACAGCGGCGGGGTGCTGGAGGTGGAGGCGCCGAGCGGCGGGCGGATCTCCGACCTGGCCGTGCGGGTGGGCGACGTCATCGCCGAGGGGCAGGTCGTGGCCCGCATCGCCCAGCAGGAGCTCCTGGACCGCATCCGCCAGGCGCGGGCGCGGGTCCAGGAGCTGGAGCGGAAGTCGGCGAGCCTCTCCACCTTCGGCGAGCGGGACCTGGCGCTCCAGTCGGCGCACCTGGCCGAGCAGCGCAGCAACCTGGAGAAGTCGATCCAGGCCTCGCAGGCGCAGCTCGACGCGCTGGAGGAGCGGGTGCGGAGCCAGGAGCAGCTCGTCTCCCAGGGGCTGATCACCCGGCAGACGCTGCTGGCCACCATGCAGGAGCGCGAGACGGTGCGCGAGCGGGTGCGCCACGGCCGGAGCGACCTGGCACAGCTCCGGGTGCAGGAGCTGGAGGTGCGCAACACGCGGCAGCGCGAGCAGGAGGAAAACACCTTCGAGCTGGACGGCGCCCGGCGCGAGCTGGCGCAGCTCTCCAACGAGCTGCGGCTGACCTCCGAGGTGGCGAGCCCCTACACGGGGCGCGTCCTGGAGGTGATCGCCGAGCAGGGGAGCATCGTCGACCGGGGGCAGGCGATCCTCACCGTGGACCTCACGGGGAAGCGGATGCAGCCGCTGGAGGCGGTCGTCTTCATCCCCTCCGTCCACGGGAAGAAGGTCAAGCCGGGGATGGAGATCCAGCTCGCTCCCTCCACCGTGCGCCGCGAGGAGTTCGGGTACCTGCTGGGACGCGTCACCTACGTCTCCGACTTCCCCGCCAGCGCCGCGGGGATGCGCCGCGTCCTCAAGAACGACCAGCTGGTCTCCACGCTCTCCGGGGCCGACGCGCCGTACGAGGTCCGCGCCGAGCTGATCCCCGACCGCGGCAGCCCCAGCGGCTACCGCTGGTCCTCCTCCGCCGGGCCGCCGGTGCGCATCCAGAGCGGGACCCTCTCCGGCGGCGCCATCGTGGTGGACCGACGCCGCCCCATCGTCATGCTGATCCCCCAGCTCCGCCGCCGCGGCGACGGCGTGGGGGGGCGCGGCGGCGCGGGCGAGCGGACGGCGGCGCGTCCGGCGGCGCTCCCGGCGGCGGGGCGCCCGTGAGGCTCCCCCGCCTCCCCCCGCGGCGGGGCGCGGACCGCCCGGCGCGCGCCAGGGTCCCCACCGTCCTCCAGATGGAGGCGGTGGAGTGCGGCGCGGCGGCGGTGGCCATGGTGCTGGCCCACTTCCGCCGCTTCGTCCCCCTGGAGGAGGCGCGCGCCGCCTGCGGCGTCTCCCGCGACGGGAGCAAGGCCAGCAACATGGTCAAGGCCGCCCGCGCCTACGGGCTGGACGCGCGCGGCTTCAAGAAGGAGCCCGCCGGCCTGCGGGAGCTGGCCCCGCCGATGATCCTCCACTGGAACTTCAACCACTTCGTGGTGCTGGAGGGGATCGGGAAGGGGAAGGCGTGGCTCAACGACCCGGCGTACGGGCCGCGCACCGTCACCGAGGAGGAGCTGGACCAGGCGTTCACCGGCGTCGTCCTCACCTTCGCCCCCGGCCCCGAGTTCCGCCCCGGGGGCGCCCCCCGCTCCACCCTGGCCGCGCTCCGGAGCCGGCTGTCGGGGTCGCGGCGGGCGCTCCTCTTCGTGCTCCTGGCGGGGCTCGCGCTGGTCGTTCCCGGGCTCCTCGTCCCCACCTTCTCCCGCGTCTTCGTGGACGACGTCCTGGTGGGCGGGATGCGCGAGTGGGTGCGCCCCCTCCTGGGGGCGATGGCAGCCACCGCGCTGGTGCTGGCCGCGCTCACCTGGATCCAGCAGCGCTACCTCCTCCGGCTGGAGACGCGGGTGGCGCTCACCAGCTCCGCGTCGTTCTTCTGGCACGTCCTCCACCTCCCCATGCGCTTCTTCACCCAGCGCTTCCCCGGGGAGATCGCCTCGCGCGTGGCCATCAACGACCGCGTGGCGCAGCTCCTCTCCGGCGAGCTGGCCAGCACCGCGCTCGCCGTGGTGATGGTGGGGTTCTACGCCGTCCTCATGTTCCGCTACGACGCCGTCCTCGCCACCATCGCCGTCACGACCGCCGTCCTCAACATGGCCGCGCTCCGCTGGGTGGCCGCGCGGAGGTCCGACCTCAACCAGCGGCTGGTGCAGGACCGCGGGAAGGCGATCGGCACCGCCATGGGCGGGCTGATGAACATCGAGAGCCTCAAGGCCGGCGGCGCCGAGCGCGACTTCTTCGCCCGCTGGGCCGGCTACTACACCAAGGTCGCCAACGCCCAGCACCAGTTCGGGCTCCAGACGCAGCTCCTGGGTGCGCTCCCGCCCCTCCTGCTCTCCGCCAGCACCGCGCTGCTGCTGGGGATCGGGGGGCTCCGGGTGATGGAGGGGCGGCTCAGCATGGGGATGCTGCTGGCCTTCCAGGCGCTCATGCTCGCCTTCCTCTCCCCCGTCAACCGCCTCGTCTCCATGGGGGGCTCGCTCCTGGAGGTCGGCGCCGGGCTCGACCGGCTGGACGACGTCCTCCGCTCCAGGGCCGAGCCGGCGGGGGACGTCGGGACCGCCGACGCGGAGGGGGGCGTGGACGGCGGGGCGGACGGGGCGGGGAAGCTGGCGGGGCAGGTGGAGCTGCGGCGCGTCTCCTTCGGCTACAGCCGGCTCGACCCCGCGCTCATCCAGGACTTCAGCCTCGTCCTGGCCCCCGGGAGCCGGGTGGCGCTGGTGGGGGGCTCCGGATCGGGGAAGTCCACCGTGGCGCGCCTGGTGGCCGGGCTCTACGAGCCGTGGGCCGGGGAGATCCTCTTCGACGGCGTCCCGCGCGAGCGGCTCTCCCGCGCCACCCTCTCCACGTCGCTCGCCGTGGTGGACCAGGACGTCTTCCTCTTCGAAGGCACCATCCGCGACAACCTGTCGCTCTGGGACGCCACCCTCCCCGAGCACGACCTGGTCGAGGCCGCCCGCGGCGCCTGCATCCACGACGACGTCGCGGCGCGCCCCGGCGGCTACGGCGCCCGCGTGGACGAGGAGGGGCGCAACTTCAGCGGCGGGCAGCGGCAGCGGCTCGAGATCGCCCGCGCGCTCGCCGGGAACCCCTCCGTCCTGGTGCTGGACGAGGCCACCAGCGCGCTCGACCCCGCCACCGAGCAGGCCATCGACGACCACCTGCGGCGGCGCGGGTGCACCTGCCTCATCGTGGCGCACCGGCTCTCCACCATCCGCGACTGCGACGAGATCGTCGTCCTGGAGCGCGGCAGGGTCGTGCAGCGGGGAACGCACGACGCGCTGAAGGGCGACGCCGAGGGTCCGTACGCGCGCCTGATCGCGGCGGAGTGAGGGCGATGCCTCCGATTCCGATCCCTCTCGCCGCTTCCGGCGCTCTCGAGCCGCAACCGAGGGGCTCGGGCGTGTCCCTCCGCTGCGCTCCGGGTCGGGCTGCGCGCGCAGCAGGCAGCGAACCCGCCGTTGCCCACTGCGCCGGGCCACCGGCGCGACCAACCCCCGTGGCGCCGGCGTCCCGGCCCTCCGGGCGCGCACCCCTCGCGCGGGGTTTCTGCCGGGGGAGGGCCTCATGACCGGCCCGCTTCCGCGCGACCTGCGTCCCGGACCGCTCCTGGAGGTGCGGGGCGACCGGCCGCTCGTGTTGGAGAGGGGGCGCGCCTGGGTGGTACGCGCGGGGCGGCTGGACGTCTTCGCCGTCCGCCCCGGCGGGCGCCGCACCCACCTCTTCCGCGTGGGCGCCGACGGGCTGGTGCTGGGCGTCGGCGCCCACGCGCCCTCCGGGCTCTCCCTGCTGGCCGTGGGCGACACCGCCACCGCCCTCGCCGAGGTGGACGCGGAGGCGGCGCGGGGGCGCGGCGAGCTGGTGGAGGGGTGGGTGGGGTGCGTCTACGAGGCGATGGCCGACGTGCACGGCGTGCGGCGCTACCAGGCCGTCGCCCCCGGCGAGATGGCCGGCGTGCAGGCGGGCGAGTGCCTGCGCGTGAGCGAGCGCGTGGGGTGGGTGGAGATGATCTCCGGGCGCGGATGCCTGGTGGGGCGCGCCGCCGCGCCGCTCCACGTGGGCGAGCCCGTCCCCCTCGCCGCGCGCGGGTGGTTCTGCGCGGCGGAGGCCGCCGGGGTGTGGGTCCTCGACTTTGCCGCCGTGGCCGAGCGGGGGGAGGTGGCCCCCGCCCTGGAGCGGCTCCACGCCGCCTTCCTCGCCGTGGTGGACGAGCGGCTCCGCGAGGCCGACGCCGCCCACCGCGCGCGGCTGCGGGAGCGCGCCGGCGAGACGGGCGCCGCCATGGGCGCGGCGCTCACCCGCCTGGCCGCGCCGCTTCGCCCCCGCGCCGAGCGCGCCCGGCTCTTTCCCGCCCGCCCGGCGCGCGCCGAGGACCCGCTCCTGGCCGCCTTCCACCAGGTGCTGGAGGCCGCCGGGATCGCGCGCGACCCCGACGCCCGCGTCCCGCCCCCCGAGGGGCGCGGGAGGGACCCCGTGGCCGCCCTCGTCCGCGCCGAGCGGGTGCGGGGGCGGCGGGTGGCGCTCCGCGGCGAGTGGTGGCGCCACGACGCCGGCCCCCTCCTGGGCGCCGCCGCCGAGGGGGACCACCCCGTGGCCCTCCTCCCCGACCGGCGCGGCGGCTACCACCTCTCGGACCCGCGCACCCCCGGACGGATGCGGGTGGACCGCGCCACCGCCGAGACGCTGGCCCCCTTCGCCCACACCTTCTACCGCCCCTTCCCCGCCGGGCGGCTGGGGCTCTGGCGCCTTCTCCGCTTCGGAGCGCAGGGATCGCGCGGCGACCTGTGGCGGATGGCCGGCGCCGCCGCGGTGGTGGGAGCGCTGGGACTCGTCACCCCCTACGCCGTGGGGCTCCTCTTCGGCGAGGTCCTCCCCAGCGCCGAGCGCGGGCAGCTCCTCCAGCTCACCCTGGTGCTCCTGGCCGCCGCCGTGGCCGCGGCCGGGTTCCAGGTGGTGCGCGGGGTGGCGCTGGTGCGTGTCGAGGCTCGCTCCGGCGCCGCCATGCAGTCCGCCGTCTGGGACCGCCTCCTCTCGCTCCCCCTCTCCTTCTTCCGGGGGTATGCCGCGGGCGACCTGGCGGTGCGCGCCATGGCGGTGGAGGAGATCCGCCGCCTCTTCACCGGCCGCGTGGCCGACACCCTGCTGGGGGGCGTCTTCTCGCTGCTCAACTTCGTCCTCCTCTTCCACTACGACGCGCGCCTGGCCGCCCTCGCCGCCCTCCTGGTAGGGGGCTCCGTCGCCGCCTCGCTCGCCGCCGGGTGGGCGCAGCTCCGCCTCCAGCGCCAGGTGATCGGGCTCCGCTCCCGCGCCTCCGGGGTGGTGCTCCAGCTCCTGTCCGGGATCGGGAAGCTGAAGGCGGCCGTGGCCGAGGTGCAGGCGTTCGGGATCTGGGCGCGCCTCTTCAGCGAGCAGCGCGAGCGGCAGTACCGCGCCCGCACCCTGGGCATCCGGCTGGCCGCCTTCAACGCCGCCCTCCCCGTCCTCTGCGCGCTGGCGCTCTTCGCCGCCGCCGCCCCCCGCCTCCGCGCCGGGGGCGACCTCCCCATGGGCGAATTCCTGGCCTTCGTCGCCGCCTTCACCCTCTCCCTCTCGGCGGGGCTGGCGGCCAGCACCGCCGTGGTGGACGCGCTGGCCGCCGCGCCGCTCTACGAGCAGGTCCGCCCGATCCTGGACGCCGAGCCCGAGGTGGGCGCCGCCCGCCTCGACCCCGGCGACCTGGCCGGCGACATCGAGGTGCAGCACCTCCGCTTCCGCTACGGCGAGGACGGCCCCCTGGTGCTCCGCGACCTCTCGCTCCGCATCCGGCCGGGGGAGTTCGTGGCGTTCGTGGGGCCCTCCGGCTCCGGGAAGTCCACCCTGCTGCGCGTCCTCCTCGGCTTCGAGGCCCCCGAGTCGGGGGCCGTCTACTACGACGAGCAGGACCTCTCGGGGCTCGACGTGCAGGCCGTGCGGCGGCAGATCGGCGTCGTCCTCCAGGCCGGAAAGGTGATGCACGGCGACCTCTTCACCAACATCGCGGGCGCCTCCGCCGTGAGCGTGGACGACGCCTGGGAGGCCGCGCGGATGGCCGGGCTGGACGAGGACATCCGGCAGATGCCGATGGGGATGCACACCATCGTGAGCGACGGCGGCGGGACGCTCTCCGGCGGCCAGCGGCAGCGGCTGATGATCGCCCGCGCCGTCGTCCACCGCCCCCGCATCCTCTTCCTGGACGAGGCCACCAGCGCGCTGGACAACCGCACGCAGCAGATCGTGGGCGAGAGCCTGGCGCGCCTCCAGGCCACCCGCGTGGTGATCGCCCACCGCCTCAGCACCATCCTCCACGCCGACTGCATCTACGTCCTGGAGAACGGAGTCATCGTGGAGAACGGGACCTACGCCGAGCTGATGTCGCGCGGCGGCGCCTTCGCCGCCCTCGCCCGCCGGCAGCTCGCATGACGCGCATCCGCCGCGGTCTCGCGGCGCTCGCGCTCGCCGCCGCCCTCCTCGCCGCGGCCGCGTGCGGCGAGGACGACCCCGGGGTGGAGCGGGCACGCCGCGCCGCGTCGGACGGGGGCGAGATCGTCGTCGCCGCGCCCTGGTCGTGGGAGGCGCGCGGCGGGGAGATCCTGTACGGCGAGGGGCTCGACCTGGCCGTGGAGGAGATCAACGCGGGCGGCGGCGTGGGCGGGCGCCCCTTGCGCGTCCTGCGCGTGGACGACCGCGAGTCGGTGGAGGAGGGGCGGCTGGTGGCGCAGGAGCTGGGGAAGAACCCCGAGGTGGCGGCGGTGGTCGGGCACCTCCACTCGTATGTCACCGTCCCCGCCGCGGCCGTCTACGACCTGGCCGGCCTCCCCCTCCTGGCGCCCACCGCCACCGCCGACGAGCTGACGGAGCGCGGGTACACGCGCGTCTTCCGCACCGTCTTCAGCGACGCCGAGGCGGGGCGGCAGCTGGCGGCGTACGCGCTGGCGCGGGGGTGGAGGCGGGTGGTCATCTACTACGCCAGGAGCGAGTACGGCCGGGGGCTGGCCAACGCCTTCGAGGAGCACGCCGCCTCGCACGGGGGCCAGGTCGTGAGCCGCGAGTCGTACGACCCCGGCCTCTCCGCCAACCCCCACGACGCCGAGGCGACGGTGGCCGACTGGGGGACCTTCGACTTCGACGCCGTCTTCGTGGCGGGGCACGACCGGCAGGCGGCGCTCCTCGTCTCCGAGCTGCGCCGGCGCGGCATCGGCGCCCCGGTGCTGGGGAGCGACGCGCTCGCCACCCCCACCTTCCTCCGCCTGGGCGGGGCGGCCGTGGAGGGGACGGTGATCGCCTCCGCCTTCCACCCCGCCGGCACCTCCCCCGAGGTCCGCCGCTTCGTGGCCGCCTTCCGGAGGCGGTGGGGGAAGGACCCCGACGTGGGCGCGGCGCTCGCCTACGACGCCGTCCGCGTCCTCGCCGAGGGCATTCGCCGCGCCGGCTCGCCCGACCCCGCGAAGCTCTCCGCCGCGCTCCACGCGCTCCGGGGCGTGCGGGGGGTGACCGGCACCTTCTCCTTCGACGCGCGCGGGAACCTCACGGGCTCCACCGTGGGCAAGGTGGTGGTGCGCGGGGGCGCCTTCCACCCCCTCCCCGCCTCGCCGGTCCCGCCCGCGTCCGCGCGCGACTCGGCCGCCCGGTGACGGCGCCCGCCTCGTCCTCGCCCGCCGGCGCGCCGGGCGCCGCTTTGGCCGGGGCCGATCCCGGTCCTGGTTCCGAGGCGCGCGCCCGCGTCCTCCGCGACCTGGGCGCGTCGGAGCCCGAGGTCGACGAGCTGCTCCGCTACAACGAGAACCTCTTCCGCGTCCCCGATTCCCTCCCGCCCTTCCCGCTCCCCGACGAGCCGTTCGTGGAGGCGTGGGAGGCGTACGCGCGCGAGGCGGCGGCGCGGGGCGTCTTCCCCGTCCTCCGCGACGCGCTGGTGCAGCTCCGCTTCCCCGTCGCGCCCGGGATCGCGGAGACGGAGGGCTACCGGGCGGCCACGCGGCGCGGTGTCCTTCCGCCGGACGGCGCGCCGGGGCTCGCGCTGGAGGCGCCGGAGCGGCTGCGGCTCTTCCTGCACCCCACCGCCGCCGGGCGCCTCCCCGTGCTGGTGGCCGGCGCCCGCGCCGACTTCGTGGCGCTGGTCCGCGCGCTCGCCCGAAAGGGCGAGCCGGAGCCGGTTCCGGACTCGATGGGCGCGCTGGTGGTGGGCGGCTACGTCAACTGGGGGCGCGTGGCGCGGCTGCGGGCGGCGTGGGAAGCGGGCGGCGTGGACCTCGGGGAGAGGTCGGAGTGGAGCCTGGGCGCCATCCGCGACCGCAAGGAGCTCTACCAGGACCGCTTCGTGGTGCTGAGCGACGGGCCCTACAGCGGCGTCGCGGCG
>Ga0070685_10001900_pt1 | contig 10856 bp, 11 predicted proteins | sample KBSS13LmetaG_FD_65651 | JGI IMG/M metagenome (GOLD analysis project Ga0070685, IMG submission 65651) | Switchgrass rhizosphere microbial communities from Kellogg Biological Station, Michigan, USA - KBS S1-3L metaG | ecosystem: Host-associated > Plants > Roots > Rhizosphere ...
GGCCGCGACCTTCTCGGCATCGCCCAGACCGGCACCGGCAAGACCGCCGCGTTTGCCCTCCCCATCCTCCATCGCCTCGCCGCCGACCGTAAGCCTGCCCCCCGCAAGGGCTGCCGCTGCCTCGTGCTCTCGCCCACGCGCGAGCTCGCAACGCAGATCGCAGACTCCTTCAAGGCCTACGGCGCCGAACTTGGCATGACCGTCGCCACCATCTTTGGCGGCGTCGCCCACAACCCGCAGCGCCAGGCTCTGAACCGCGGTGTCGACGTCATCGTCGCCGCTCCCGGCCGCCTGCTTGATCACCTCGGCGAGAAAGACGCCAACCTCTCGGGCGTCGAGATCTTCGTCCTCGACGAGGCCGACCAGATGCTCGACATGGGCTTCATCGTCCCGATCCGGCAGATCATCAAACACCTGCCCAAGCAGCGCCAGAACCTCTTCTTCTCCGCCACCATGCCCTCGGACATCGAGAAGCTGGCCGGCGAACTCCTGAAAGACCCGCTTAAGGTCTCGGTTGCCCCGCCCGCCACCACGGTCGAGCGCGTCAACCAGCAGGCCGTCCTAATCGAGGCCGGCCGCAAGCGTGGCCTCCTGATGGAGCTCTTTGCCAATCCGTCGTTCAGCCGCGTCCTCGTCTTCACCCGCACCAAGCGCGGGGCTGACAAGGTGACCAAGATCCTCGAAAGCGGTGGCGTCAACGCCTCCGCCATCCACGGCAACAAGTCGCAAAGCCAGCGTGAAAAGGCGCTTGCCGCCTTCAAGGCCGGGCAGGTGAGGGCGCTAGTCGCCACCGACATCGCCGCGCGGGGCATCGACGTGTCCAGCGTTACGCACGTCGTCCAGTACGAACTGCCTGATGTGCCCGAGCAATACGTCCACCGCATCGGCCGCACGGCCCGCGCCGGAAACGATGGCTCCGCCGTCGCCTTCTGCGCCGAGGATGAACGCTCGCTCCTGCGCGATATCGAGAAGGTCACGCGCCAGAAGATCCCGACTATCGACCGCCGCAACGATACCGCGCTCGCCACGCTCTCGGCAGCGGCAAACGTCGAAGCCAAGCGCGGCGGCCGCTCGGACGACTACGTCGATCCGCGCCGCAGGCAGCAGCGTGGTCGCAGGCCCGAACAACGCAACGAGCCGCGCTCCGACCAGCGCCGCACCGACCAACAGAGGCCCGAACCGCAACGCGCTGAAGGCGCCGAGGCCCGTGAGGGCGCAGGCCGCTCTCGCCGCGGTCGTGGTAGGGGCGGGGCGCCGGGCCGGGATGGCGCACGCAACGGCCATCAGCCGGCTCGTCCGGAAAATGGTCGGCAGGAAAACGGCCGCAGCGAAAACGGGCGTCAGCCCCAGCGTGAGCACGGCGGCGCCAACAAGGACCGCGGCCAGAAATCCGCGAACCACCGCAAAGGCCAGCCGCGCGACAAGGGCAAGCCGATGGGCGGCTCCGGCCCCACCCGCGGCGATGTGATGAAGGTCCTCTCAGGCCAGCCGAGCGGCAAAGTTGTTGCCGCCGGCGACCTCATGAAGCATCTCGCCTCGGCGAATGCGTGGTCCAAAGAGAGCTGAGCGAACGAAGGCGACGCGCTGTAGGGTTAATCAGCGCGCAACTCGCCTATCATGCGTACACGCTGAAACTTTACGGATGAACCTCGCCTGAAAGCAGGCCTCTAAAGCGCAATCGCCGCCCCACCTTGCGGGGGGCGGCGACGCTTCCTGTTCCCGGCGGGGGGACGTGGGGGGACTAGATCGCCGGGTTTCGGAACTCAATCCGGAAAATTCTGCTGTCTAACAGCGCGGAAAGTACTCTTGAGCGCGCGGTCGGTTCCGGGAACTCCTGAGATTTGGGACTTCATTTCCTGAATCCAAGACCTCCGGGAATTAAGACTCAGTCCAGTCTTCCGGCCAGCCTTCCAGCGTGTGCGGGCCAATTGCGCCTTACGCTCGCCTCTGTGATGATGGATATGAGGGACGATGAGCATCTGGTCTCAACTCGCGGGGCTTGCAGGACGCGCCTTTGACATAGGTGATGAACCCGCGCGCGCTGTCGGAACCGAAGTCGGCGAAGTGCAGTGCGGGCCGGATCCAAACGATCTTGAGTTTACAGCAGCCGTCGTCGGCCTCGGCGCCAAGCTCGCCAAGGCGGATGGCCTCGTGACGGTCGATGAAGTCTCTGCCTTCTCGCGCGTCTTCCGCTCGGCCCCTGGAGACGAGGCGGCGATGCGCCGCGTGTTCGACATCGCGCGGCAGACGGTGGTCGGTTACGAGAACTACGCTCGCAGAATTGCCAAACGCTATCGTGATCGCCCGTGTCTGCTCGAGGGCGTGCTCGACGGCCTGTTCCAGATCGCCGCAGCTGACGGCGTGGTGACAGCTGATGAGCTCGACTATCTCCGCTCCGTCTCCGACTCCTTTGGGTTTACGCCGGATCAGTTCCGCCGGATCAAGGCCAGTCATCTCGGGGCCGAACCGGACGATCCCTACACCGTGCTTGGAATCACCCATGATTCCACCTTCGAGCAGGTCCGCGAGGCCTATCGCAAACTGATGCGTGAAAATCACCCGGATCTCGTAATCATCTCGAAGTCCGCCCCGCGCGAATATGAACCCGTTGCGCACGAAAAGGCGGCGGCAATCACAACGGCCTACGCCCGTATCCGGGCCGAGCGGGGTTTTCTCACCCGCGCCGATTGACTTTTGACTCCCCGCGCGCACCTTCATCTGTAAGGAGCGTTTCTCATGACTGAAACCCTCGGCCAGAACGACATGAGCCATCGCCTCGCGGCGGGCCTCCAGCGCTTCGGCGCCATGCTCGGCAAGGTCGGGTTTGGTCTGTTCCTCCTGGCGGCGGCTATTGCCGCCCTGGTCGCCTCGGCGTTCATCGGCCTGATGCTGGCGATTGCTGCTGTGTTCCTCACCTTCGCGCACTCCGTCATGCGTCCGCGCCGCAAGGCCAAGGCAGACGACGGCACGCTCGAAGCCCGCCAGACGGCAGACGGCTGGATCATCGAGACCTGATCCGCTTCGGCGGTTTTCCCTGAATTTGTATTGTCGCCATCACAGCGCACATCTTGTGTCGCTGTTCGTCCCGTTCGTGTTTTGACGCATTCCCGTTTTGACGATTTGAGGCCGGGATGAAACCCGCCGACTTTGGTCTGCTCGCCGCCGTCTGCCTTGTGTGGGCGCTGAACCTCGTCGTCACGCGGTACGCCGTGACCGACCTGGCGATCCCGCCGCTGTTCTTCGCTTTCATTCGCGTAAGCCTCGTTGCGCTCGTACTCGCACCCTTCCTGTTGCCGGCGCCGCGCCAGATCGGAACCGTCTTCCTGATCTCGATGGGGATGGCTGGCCTGCAGTTCGGATTTCTCTTCACGGGCCTGTCGACCGCCAGCGCCAGTGTCGGCTCGGTGATCGGCCAGCTGGGTGTACCGTTCACGACCATTCTCTCGATCATGTTCCTCGGCGAGCGGATCGGCTGGAAGCGCGGGCTGGGCATCGTCATGAGCTTTGCCGGGGTCATGATCATCGCCTTCGATGCGGATGGTTTCGCGCTGACGGTGGGCATCCTCTATCTCGTCGCCGCGGCCTTCGTGGGGTCGGCCGCCAACATCCTGATGAAGCGGATCGAGCCCATGCCGGCTATGCGGCTGCAGGCATGGATCGGGCTGTTCTCGATTGTGCCGCTTCTCCTCTGGTCGCTCGCGGTGGAGCAGGGGCACCTTGCGCCCTACCTCTCCGGCGACTGGCGGGTCTATGCGGCGAGCGTCTTTGCGGTGGCGGGGGTGTCGATCTTCGCGCACGGAAATTTCTACCGCCTGCTCAAGAAATACGAGGTCACGCTGATCTCTCCCCTGACGCTGATGACACCGGTCATGGGCGTCCTGCTCGGCATCCTCCTGCTGGGCGAACCGGTGACGCCCCGGCTGGTCATCGGCGCGATCATCGCGATTGCGGGGGTTGGCGTGATCAGCGTCCGCCGCAACAGGCGCTTCCCTGAGGCCGCGGTTGGCGACAAGATCACCCAATGAGTCTGCTGAACATCATCGAAGCCCCCAGCGCCAACTTCAACGAGCGGCTGCATCCGCTCGACATGCTGGTGCTGCACTATACCGGCATGCCGGACGGACCCTCAGCGCTCGCCCGCATGCAGGAGAACAAGGAGCCGCGCGTTTCCGCCCACTACATGGTGGAAGAAGACGGCCGCATCTTTCGCCTGGTGCCTGAGGAGAAGAGGGCCTGGCAGGCGGGGCGTTCGTCCTGGCAAGGGCAGGACGATCTCAACTCCCGCTCCATCGGCATCGAGATCGTGAACCCCGGGCATGAATGGGGCTACCGGCCGTTTCCCGACCCGCAGATCGTCTCCGTGATCGCGCTTTGCAAAGGGATCCTTTCGCGCTGGCCGATTCCGCAGAGGCGCATCGTTGCACATTCCGACATTGCGCCTGCGCGCAAGGAAGACCCGGGCGAACTCTTTCCGTGGAAGCGGCTGTCGGAAGAGGGGATTGGCCTCTGGCCGGGCAAGACGCGGCCCGAACCCTGGATGATGCACAACGTCTCTCTTGGTGACGCAGGAGTCACAGTGGAGCGACTGCAAGCTGATCTTGCGACAATCGGCTACACGGTTCCTTCACACGGCAAATTTGATGAAGAGACTGCGGCGGTGGTGCGCGCCTTCCAGAGAAGGTGGCGGCAATCAAGGGTCTCGGGCGAGGGCGACCCGGAAACCGTATCGGCAGTGCACGAAGTTGCCCGGCTGACACAGGCTGACACGCAGCAAACGCTGGAACCGTGATGCGACACAAACGCTAATTCCGTGTTTACCAATGTGACGACATCATCACAGCGAACTCGGCACATCGAAGTAGACGGAGTTAGGCCATGTCCCTGCATCGTCTGGTCTACATGAGTACCGCGGTCGGCGTCCTGCGCGCTGACGAGCTCGACAAGGTGTATCTCCGCGCCAAGGCATCCAACGCCGCCGCCGGCATCACTGGGCTCCTGCTGTTCTATGAGGGCACTTTTCTCCAGCTGCTCGAAGGCCCCGCTGCGGGCATTTCCTCGCTGATGCAGAAGCTTCGCCGCGACAAGCGCCACGCCAACCTGATCATTCTCGAATCGAGCCCGATCGAGACGCGGATCTTCCCCGCAGCGCCCATGCAGCACATTCCGGCCCGCAATCTCAGCATCGGCGAAAAGCAGGCCTTCTCCGACCTGCGCATGGCCGTGAACGCCCGCCCCGCCATGGTGGGCTCGCCTGCGCCCGGCGCCGACAACGGGCTTGCGGCTTTCCTCGCGAGCTTCGCGCAGGTCCGCGCGGCTTAAGCCACAGCCAATTAAGCGACGTTCGCGTGCGCGCCGTAGTTGGCGCGGACCTGAACCGTGCGCGAGAACATCGGCTGGTCGGCCACCGCGATCGAGAACGTCTTGAGGCTGGCGATGCGCATCACCACCGAGCGAACCTCGCCCTGCTTCACCCGGATCATCTGATCTTCGCCCAGCGCGATCACGCGGTCGCCGCGCTGGTCGTTGGCGATGGTGATGCGGATGGTCTCGTCCTCGTGGAAGACGAGGGTGTCGCGTGTCTCGCTCCACACTTGTCCGGCATAGAACCAGGTCTGGCGGGTGAACCCGTCGCTGATCGACAGGCGCAGCTCGCGGTCGGATGCTTGGTCGTGGGGCAGGGGCTCGGCAGAGGCTGGGGAAATCCCGATGCCGGCAAGAATGGCGATCGCCGTTCCCGCAAGAATGGTCTCGCGCCGAGTGACCTGCATGACTCCCTCCCGAGCTAGCAAATGAAAGGCTGTTGGCGGCGCCCTTGTCTGTCAAGCGCGGCGGATCGTCTGGGCGAGCGCGTCGGGCCGCACTCTCCCTTTCGCCGAAAGGGCGGCGGGTGCTCGCGCTTACTCTGCGTTGTGCTCTGATCGCCACAAACAAAGTCCCCGCAAAGAGCGGGGCGGGCGGCGATCGATGAACCGGCAAAAAGCCACACCGAAAGTCGGCGACGTCTCGACGCCTGCGCGCGACACTGTCGCGTGCGAGCGCGTGCCGAGCCATATCGAGCGCCTGCACTACGACGGCATCTCGTCCTCTTCGATGCAGGTGATGTTCCACCCGCCACTGACGCCGCCGAACCTCTGGTCCGACATGCGTGCGGCTCACCATCTGCTGCTGACCGACCCGAAGAAGATCGCGACGAGCGCCACGCGACGCATGCGTTCGCGCCGCCGCCGGGTCGCGCCGCTCGATCGCTCGGGCTGCGGACGAGGGTTCGCGTTTACCACGCGAGACTTCGCGATAGGGAGCGGGCGCATCATCGCGCGAGGGGTGAGAGTCAATCGCAGCTTCCGACGCGGGTTCGGCGTTCAGCCAGCGTTCAGGGCCTGTAACCCATCTTACAGCACGTAGACTTCAGGGAGCGGCCGTTCGCGCCGCGCGTGACTTTGTAGTGCTGGGACTAGCGGCAGGTACGCCACATCAACTGCTTCTTTTGCGGCAAGGTAACGCCCTTAACGGTGGTTTGATGTTGCCGAGCCAAGAACGAATGCTAAGAGTTCCGCGAAACGACAGACGGAGTCGCCGAGAAACATGAGCATTTTCTGCCCCTCTCCCAGAGTTCTGGCTGTAGCATTTGCCGCCCTGGCGGCGGCCGCCTGCGCCTCTACGCCGGCCCCGGAAACCGCTTCCACGCCAGCTGCCCCCAGCGCTCCGGCGAGAGCTGCTCCGGCGCCGGCCGCCGTTGCTGCAACGCCGCCGGCTGCGTTCGGGATCTGCGCCGCCTGCCATGGCACGACCGCCTCGGCGCCTCCGGGCGTGGGCCCCAATCTGCATGGTGTCTTCGGGCGCAAGGCCGGCGCGGCGGCGGGCTACGACTATTCCGACGCGATGAAGAATTCCAAGATCGTCTGGAACGCGGAGACGCTGACGGCCTTCGTGCACGATGCGGAGAAGACCATCCCGGGCAACAACATGGACTATCCAGGCGTCGCCGACGCCGCGACCGTCAAGGCGATCGTCGACTATATGGCGGCGCTTAAGTGAGATCCTGACCAATCACCTTACGTGCCCGCATCGCGGGCGAATTTCCGGAGCTTGAATGATGCGTATTGGTTTTCTGCGGGCTGCGACTGTCGGCGCTACGCTGGCTGTTGGCCTGTCCTCCCTGATGCTGGCCGGCGCCGACCCGGTCGCTGATCGTCAGGCGGTCATGAAGGAAGTGGGTCAGTCGATGAAGGATGCCGCGGGCATCAACTCGGCCGCCACGTTCGACGCCGCCAAGGCCAAGTCCATCATGGGCAAGGTCGCCGCTGACGCCAAGAAAGCCGCCGGACTCTTCCCGGCCGGCAGCGGTACGGACGCCAAGACCCTCGCCGCGGCGAAGATCTGGGAAGACAATGCCGACTTCACCAAGCGCATGAACGAGCTGGCGACGCTGGCCACGGCGGCGGGCGGCGCGGCCGATGTCGCCACCTACGGCCCCGCGTTCAAGGCGGTGGGCGCGACCTGCAAGTCATGCCACGACATCTATCGCAAGAAGCCGAGCTAAGGCTCGGTCGGTATTGCAAAAAGCCGGGTCAGACCCGGCTGAGTGTTGATTGAATTGGCCGGCTGAGAAAACTCAGCCGGTCGAACTTTGAAAGGCGAGACGCGGGATCCGCGCACGCCTGATTTTCGGGGAGGATGACCGCGGTGCTCAAGCGCGTTCTGATTATTCTGGTCGTGGTCATCGTCGTCGGCGCCGTCGCGGGGCTGTTCATCACCGCGCCGCAGAAGCTGGCATCTTCGGAATTCCCGGCGGACTACAAGCCCAATGTCGAGAACGGCAAGGTGATCTTCACCGCCGCCAACTGCTCGGCCTGTCACCAGACGCCCGGCCAGGAAGACCGCACGCATCTTGCCGGCGGCCTGAAGATGGCCTCGCCCTTCGGCACGTTCTACACGCCCAACATCACGCCCGACAAAGAGCATGGCATCGGCAACTGGACGGAAGTCGAGTTCACCAACGCGATGAAGCGCGGCACGGGCAAGAATGGCGAGCACCTTTATCCTGCCTTCCCGTATTCATCCTACAGCCTGCTGAAGACGTCGGACGTGCGCGATCTGCATGCCTACATGATGACGCTGCCTGCGGACGCCACGCCGAACAAGCCGCACGAGATGAACTTCCCCTTCAACATCCGGCTCGCCGTGGGCGGCTGGAAGTTTCTCTATTTCAAGCCGCACGAGTTCAAGCCCGATCCCAAGCAGACGGATTCCTGGAACCGCGGCATGTACCTCACCGAAGGTCCGGCCCATTGCGCCGAATGCCATAGCCCGCGCAACGGGCTGGGCGGCCTGGAAGCGGGCAAGGAATATTCCGGGGCGCCGAACCTCGAGAAGGGCGGTCGCTTTGCCACCAACATCACGCCGTCGAAGGATGGCATCGGTGACTGGTCAGCGCAGGACATCGCCGACTTCCTGACCTCGGGCACCGACAAGTGCTTCAACGAGCCGGCGGGCATGAAGGAGGTTCTGGCTTCCACCATGCTGTATTCGCCCGAGGATGCTGCCGCGATGGGGGAATATCTCCATTCGATCCCCGCTCGCGATGGCAACGCCGAGCACAAGAGCTGCTGATCTGACTGGCTTATGGGGCGGGCCTGCTCAGGCTGGGCCTGACGCAGGCCGTGCGCCTGTGCTATGGAGCCCCATCGATCAGGTGGCTGGGCGGCCGCGGGGGAGGCAACTCCTTCGAGGAAAGTCCGGGCTCCACGATGGCAAGGCGGCGGATAACGTCCGCCCGGCAAGCTGGGCAACTGGTGAGCCGAGGGATAGCGCCACAGAAAGCAAACCGCCTTTGGGTTCGCCCAAAGGTAAGGGTGAAAGGGTGGGGTAAGAGCCCACCGCGTGTCCGGTGACGGGCATGGCAAGGCAAGCCCCGCCTGGAGCAAGACCGAATAGGGACGGGCGTTCCGGTGCAAGCCGGAACAGGCGCGCCATAGCGTTCCGTCCGGGTTGGTTGCGTGAGGTGGTCCGCAAGGGCCATCCCAGAGGAATGGTCGCCCATGCGTTCGCAAGAATGCGGGACAGAACCCGGCTTACAGGCCGCCTGATCGATAGCTGGGCTAAAGCCGGCCCGGTGTTAACCACTCACCTGTGAATAGAATTGCGGCGGCCATCCACCGCAGGGAATCCCCGTGGAATCCGGGGGGTGCGACAGGGCCATTCACACCTCGCTAACCACTTATCCACACCCTCTCCCCATAACCGTCCCATGGACGGGCGCAGATGCGCGTTTTGTTCCTGAAATCAAAGGGTCCGAAAGGTTAAGACCCATTAAGTCCCGTTGTTTCCCATGTCCTCCCATGCTATCCCCGGGCCTCCATGGCAGGGGCGCTGTGGCCGGACTTTTCAAAGGGTGCGCGGGGCCGTCGGGTTCAAGCGCTTAGCGGTCAAAACGGGGTATGTTTCTCTCTAATTTCGAGAGCTCGGTAGACGTAAAGAAGCGGGTTTCGATCCCCGCACTCTTCCGCAAGTCACTCGGCGGACAGGAGAGCGTCTACCTGTGGGAATCGCTCGACAAGCCCTGCATCGAGGGCTGTGGACAAGCCCTGGTCGACCACTTCGAAGCCTCCATTTCCGATCTCGACCTGATGGACCGCCGGCGCTTTGCGCTGGCGACCGTCATCCTCGGAGACATGGTGCAGGCGAGACTCGATGATGGCGGACGTATCGTGCTGGACATGGGCCTGATGGCGAAGGCGGGCATCACCGACAAGGTGCGCATCGTCGGCGCCGGCGACCGCTTCCAGATCTGGGAGCCGGCCCGCTACGAAGCGATGCGCGCGGAGCTGCGCCAGCTCGCGATCGAAAGCCTCGGGCTTCTCAAGTCCAAGCCAGGGCGTTCACGCTCGAACGGTCACCACAAAGGCAACGGCGCGGGCGATCCGCCGAACGAAGATCCGCCTCAAGACGAGCCCCCGTCTCCTCGTCGGGGCTTCGAATGAGCGAAGACCTGAACCTCTCCTCCGCCGCGCCGGGCCATGTGCCCGTCCTGGTGGAGAAGGTGATCGAGGGCCTCGCGCCCGTCGATGGCGCCATCATGGTCGATGCGACCTATGGCGGCGGCGGCTATTCGAAAGCCGCGCTGGCGATCGCCAACTGCACCATCCTCGCGGTCGACCGCGATCCCGAAGCGATGGAGCGCGCCTGGGCCCATGCGGGCAGGGACCCGCGCCTCATCCCGGCGCCGGGCAAATTTTCCGAACTCGATTCCATCGTGCGTGCTGCGGGCCACGAAGAGGTCGATGGCGTGATGTTCGACCTTGGCGTCTCCTCCTTCCAGATCGACGAGGCCGACCGCGGCTTCTCCTTCATGCGCGACGGCCCGCTCGACATGCGCATGGAAAAGCGCGGGCCGACGGCGGCAGACGCGGTGAACCGCCTCAGCGAGGCGGAGCTGGCCGACATCTTCCACTTCCTCGGCGAGGAGACGTCAGCACGCCGCGTGGCCAAAGGCATCGTCTACCGCCGCCATTCCAAACCCTTCGAGACCACGCTGGACCTGGCCGAAACCATCGAGCGTTCGCTCGGCGGCCGGCGGGGCAAGCCGACGCACCCGGCCACGCGCTCCTTCCAGGGCCTGCGCATGTGGGTGAATGACGAGCATGGCGAACTGGTGCGGGCGCTTGCCGCGGCTGAGCGTGTGCTGAAACCCGGCGGGCGGCTGGTCGTCGTAACCTTCCATTCAATCGAGGACCGCATCGTCAAGACGTTCCTGCGCGACCGGTCGGGTCACGCTCCTGGAGCTTCCAGGCACGTCCCGGGCAGCCCCAAGGGCGACACCCCGACCTTCGAACTACTGGAGCGGCGGCCGATCGAGC
>Ga0070685_10001904_pt1 | contig 10846 bp, 12 predicted proteins | sample KBSS13LmetaG_FD_65651 | JGI IMG/M metagenome (GOLD analysis project Ga0070685, IMG submission 65651) | Switchgrass rhizosphere microbial communities from Kellogg Biological Station, Michigan, USA - KBS S1-3L metaG | ecosystem: Host-associated > Plants > Roots > Rhizosphere ...
CTACTGGATTCCGGCCTGCGCCGGAATGACGGTGAGGGGTATCTGGGTCGCGGCTAACTCCGCGCACACCGTGACCGCCATTCCATTGCCGCACTGCGCATCGCCTGCCCTGTTCCGACCCGCTACTCTTGGCGTTTCACGCGGTTGCCACTCACAGCGGAACTCCATGGCGAAGCAGCTCACTCTTATCGGCGGCGGTCTGGTCGGCGCTTTGCTGGCGCAGCAATTGGCGAAGCGTGGCTTCGCTGTCGACGTGTTCGAAAAACGTCCTGATCCGCGCATCGCCGGTTTCATCGGCGGCCGCTCGATCAATCTCGCGTTGGCCGAACGCGGCCTGCAGGCGCTGCGCGAAGCCGGCCTCGCCGAGGATGTATTGCAGCGCGCGGTGATGATGCGCGGGCGCATGGTGCACACACGCGACGGTCGCTCCGGGCTGCAGCGTTACGGCGTGGACGACAGCGAAGTGATCTGGTCGGTTTCGCGCGGAGCGCTCAATATGCTGCTGCTGGATGCGGCGGAAGCGGCCGGGGTGAATTTCCATTTCGGGCAGTCGCTCGCTAGTGCTGATTTCGATCGCCAACGCATCCGCCTAAGCGACGAAGACGGCGTAGCGCGCGAACTCGATGCCCCTGTGGTAATCGGCGCCGATGGCGCGGGCTCGGCGTTACGCGAGGCAATGAATGCCTATTCGCCGCTGGGCGAGCGGGTGGAATCGCTGGGCCATGCCTATAAGGAGCTGGAAATTCCCTCCGCCAGCGCACTCGCCGCCGAGCTGATCCAGCGCAGCGGCGGTCACGACCAATTCGCGCTGGAACCGCACGCGCTGCATATCTGGCCGCGCGGCGGCTATATGTGCATTGCGTTGCCGAACACCGAAGGCAGTTTTACCGTCACTCTGTTTTTGCCGGCGCAGGGCCCGCATCCGAGCTTCGCCACGCTGGGCGACGCCAGCCATGCGCGTGCATTCTTCGAAGAAGACTTCCCCGACCTGCTGCCGCTGATCCCCGATTTCGCCAACGATTACGACGGCCACCCGGTGGGCACGCTGTCCACCTTGTATTTGCAGCGCTGGCATTTGGACGGCCGCGCGTTGCTGATCGGCGATGCCGCGCATGCGATCGTGCCATTCCACGGCCAGGGCATGAACTGCGGCTTCGAGGACACGGTGGTGCTGGCCTCGCTGCTGGCCGCATCGCCGAACGACACGGCGGACGTATTCGCCGAATTCCAGCGCATCCGCCAGCCCAACAGCGACGCCATTGCAGCGATGGCGCTGGAAAACTACGTGGAAATGCGCGATTCGGTGGCTGATCCGCACTATCTGGCCAAGCGCGCCCTCGGCGCCTTGCTGGCCGAGCGGGCGCCGGAACATTTCATGGCGCGCTATCGCATGGTCACCTTCAGCCATCTGCCTTACGCCTATGCGTTCGAGCGGGGCCGCGCGCAAGACACGCTGCTGGAACAACTGCTGCGCGGTTCGACCGACGCCACCAGCGTCGATTTGAATGCTGCCGTGGACGCGCTGCGCGCCACCCTGCCACCCCTGCCCGATCTGCGCCATGCATGAGGCGTTGCTCGCCGCGTACCAGGCCACCGACTATCGGGTGCGCCTGGCGCGCGGCGGCTGGGCGGTGATCCGCATCGGGCAGATGCTGCCGCCCGAACTGCTCGCGCTCGCGCAGACGCGTCCATGGGGCTTTATCACGGCCTGGAATCCCCGCTCCGAAGCTGCGCCTCGCACCGCCAATCGCCTGGCCCAGAAGACCCTGCTAAGCCATCTGCGCGCGCTGCCGGAAACGCTCTCCATCCGGCCCGGGATCGGTGTGGCGGCCGACGGACGATGGCGGGAACCGAGCTGGTGGGTGATCGGACCGTCCATCCCGGCACTCGACGCGCTGGCCCGCCGCTTCGGCCAGTTCGGCTACCTGCATGGTCAGGCGGGGGCGGCGGCCCAATTGCACCTGCTGCCGCCGGATATTTCTGAGCCGCCCTTTGGCGCTTAGCCTGCCTTTTGCCGCGGGCGGCACAGCGCCGCATGGACAAGCCCTGCGCGCTTTGCGGACAATCGGGAAATGACTGCCTCCGTTGCCGTCGCCCCGCCTCTGCTCGAGGCTCGGGCGCTCTGCTTTTATCGCCAGGACGAACCCGTGTTCGGCCCGCTGGACTTCTGCCTGCGCGAAGGCGAAGTGGCGCTGGTGGAGGGCGACAACGGCAGCGGCAAGACCACCTTGCTGCGCATTCTGGCCGGCCTGCTGCATATCGATGAAGGCTCGCTCGACTGGCGCGGCCAGCCCTGGCGTCGCGACGAGCACCTGGGCGATACGTTGTTTCTGGGTCATCACCTGGGCCTGAAAGCCGATCTCAGCGCGCGCGAGAACCTCGCGGTGGCGGCTGGCCTGTACGGCACGCGCGATGACTTCAGCGTGGCTGGCGTATTGGCCGATGTGGGTCTCGCCGGTTACGAAGACGAACCGGTGCGACGACTCTCCGCCGGCCAGAAGAAACGCGCCGCGCTCGCCCGCCTGCTGCTGTTGCCGGCCACCTTGTGGCTGCTCGACGAGCCGTACGCGAATCTCGACCGCACCGGCATCGAGCTGGTCAATCGCCTGCTCGCGCAACACGCCGCAGCCGGCGGCGCGGCACTGGTGACCAGCCACGGTGCGGTGAGCTTTCTCAACGGCGAGCCGAAACGGGTGCGCATGCACGCATGAAGCACGCACCGCTTGGTTCCGCCTGCGTCGCCGTGCTGCGGCGCGACCTCACTCTGGCCTGGCGTCGGCGCGGCGACATCGTCATGCCGGTGCTATACGCCTTGATCGTGATCACTTTGTTCCCGTTCGCACTGGGACCGGAAGAAGCCCTGCTGCAACGCATTGCCGGCGGCGCCGTGCTGGTGACCATGTTGCTGGCCATGCTGCTGGCGCTGGATGCGATGTTTCGCAGCGATATCGAAGACGGATCGCTGGAGCAGTTGATCCTTTCGCCCCAGCCGCTGGCACTCATGCTGGCCATGAAAATTCTCGCGCACTGGATCACCACGGCATTGCCGCTCATCGTCATCGCGCCGCTGCTGGCCGGCATGCTGCATCTGCCGACCGCGGTGATGCCGGTGCTGGTCTATGCCTTGCTGCTGTCCACGCCGCTGCTGAGCCTGCTGGGCGCGGTGCTGGTGGCGCTGACGGCCGGTACGCGACGCTCTGGTATGCTGCTGGCGCTGATGCTGCTGCCGTTGTGCGTACCCGTGGTGATCTTTGCCGCTGGCGCTGTTGCCGCGGCTCAACAAGGGCTGCCGTGGCTCGCGCCCATCGCTTGGCTTGGTGCCGCGCTGGTCATGGCGCTGGTGCTCGCCCCTTTGGCCTGTGCCACTGCCCTCCGCATTGCTCTGGACGCATAGGAACCTGTTTATGCCTGTTCCATACCCCGCGTTGACGCTGAGCGCGCGCCACTGGCCCGCGCGTGGCGCAGCGCCTGACTGGTGGTCAGGTCAAGCCACGCGCGGGCCAGTGGCGCGCGCTCAGCGTCAACCCTTCGGGCCGGGTCTGTTTGCACACAGTCCTGCGTCATCACTCAGGTGTGTATCGACATACACATCCTTCGTTCTTCCTTGTCCTGCGCGCAAACAGATCCCGGCGCGGGGCATGGAACAGGCATAAACAGGTTCCGAACGATGGCCAACTGGATCCCCTTGTGGGTGCACAAGCTCAGCTCGCCGCCGAACTTCTACCGTTTCGCCGGTGTGGTTCGGCCCTGGGCCTTGGTGCTGGCGTTGTTGCTTGGCGCGATCGCGCTGTACGGCGGCCTGGTGCTGGCGCCGGCCGATTATCAGCAAGGCGATGCGTATCGCATCATCTTCATCCACGTGCCCTGCGCATGGATGAGTCTGTTCTGCTACGGCGTGATGGCGATCGCCTCGTTCATTTCGCTGGTGTGGCGAATCAAGCTGGCCGAAGTGGTGGCGATGGAATCGGCGCCGATCGGCGCGGCTTTCACCTTCATCACCCTGGTCACCGGTTCGTTGTGGGGCAAGCCGATGTGGGGCACCTGGTGGACCTGGGATGCGCGCCTCACCTCCGAGCTGGTGCTGCTGTTTCTGTATCTGGGCGTGATCGGTCTGTTCCACTCGTTCGAAGACCGTCGCCAGGGCGCACGCGCCGCGGCGTTTCTCGCCATCATCGGCATCATCAACGTGCCGATCGTGCATTTCTCGGTGAACTGGTGGAACACGCTGCACCAGGGTTCGACCATCCGCATTCTCGGTCCGTCGAAGATCAGCGGCGCCATGCTGTGGCCGCTGCTGACCATGATGGCGGCGACCAAGTTCTATTACATCGCCAGCCTGTTCGGGCGCGTGCGCACGGATTTGTTGTCGATGGAAAGCGGCAAGGATTGGGTGAAGCAGATAGCCCAGCAAGAGGAACATGCATGAGCGCGTTCTTTGCCATGGGCGGTTACGCCATGTACGTGTGGTCGGCCTATGCGCTGTTCTTCATCGTGCTGATCGCCGACTACCTCAATCCGTGGCTGCGTCGCCGCCGCAATCTGCGCGAGCTGCGCACCCGTATGGCGCGCCAGGCGGCGCGTCAGCAACGCAACCCTTCAGCGTCGTAAGGCGCACCTACGCGAATGAGCATGAACCCCACCCGCAAGCGCCGGCTTACCATCGTTCTTCTCGTCGCCGTCGCGGCGGTGATCGCGGTGGGGCTGATCGTGTTCGCCCTGCAGCAGAACATGAATTACCTGTTCACCCCGAGCCAGGTGCAGACCGGACAGGCCTCTCACTACAAGACCTTCCGTCTGGGCGGCATGGTGAAATCCGGTTCCATCCAGCGCAGCAACGACAGCCTGAAGGTCACCTTCACCGTGGTCGATGCGAATGGTTCGATGCCGGTGGAATACACCGGCATCCTGCCGGACTTGTTCCGCGACAACCAATCGGTCATCGCCACCGGCCACATGGACAACGCCCGTTTCATCGCCGCCGAAGTGCTGGCCAAGCATGACGAAACCTATATGCCCAAAGAGCTGAAGGACGCCATGGCGAAGGCCCACGAAGGCAAGAACGTGAACGAGGAAGCCGGACAGGACAAACCACAATGACTCCCGAACTCGGCCAACTCGCGCTGATCCTCGCCCTGCTGCTGGCCTTCGCGCAGGGCGTCTTGCCGCTGATCGGTGCATGGAGCGGCAGTCGCGCGCTGATGTCGATCGCGCGACCCGCGGCGGCCGGCCAAGCCGTATTCGTGATGCTCGCGTTCGGCTTGCTGACCTGGGCGTTCCTGTCGTTCGACTTCTCGGTGCAATACGTGGCCGACAACTCGAACCTCGCGCTGCCCTGGTATTACCGCATCGCCGCCGTATGGGGCGCGCACGAAGGCTCGCTGCTGTTGTGGATCTTCATCCTCAATCTGTGGACGCTCGCGCTCGCCACGCTCAGCCGCAACCTGCCGGAAATTTTCGTCGCACGCGTGCTCGGCGTGCTCGGCCTGGTCGCGGTAGGTTTTCTCGCCTTCATCATTTTCACTTCCAATCCGTTCGCGCGCCTGCTGCCGATGCCGCCCGATGGCGGCGATCTGAATCCGGTGCTGCAAGATCCGGGCATGACCTTCCATCCGCCCGTGTTGTACATGGGTTATGTCGGTTTCTCGGTGGCCTTCGCTTTCTCCATCGCTGCCTTGCTCGGCGGCGAACTGGAACAGGCCTGGGTGCGCTGGGCGCGTCCGTGGACCAACGTCGCCTGGGGTTTCCTCACCGCCGGTATCGTCGCCGGCAGCTGGTGGGCATACGCGGAACTCGGCTGGGGCGGTTGGTGGTTCTGGGACCCGGTGGAAAATGCGAGCTTCATGCCGTGGCTGGTGGGTGCCGCGTTGATTCACGCACAAGCGGTCACGGAAAAGCGTGGCGGCTTGCGCGCGTGGACCATCCTGCTGTCGATCTTCGCCTTCTCGCTGTCGCTGCTCGGCACCTTCCTGGTGCGTTCGGGCGTGTTGACGTCGGTGCATGCGTTCGCCTCCGATCCGCGTCGCGGCCTGTTCATTCTCTGCTTCCTCGCCATCGTGGTGGGCGGCTCGCTGTTGCTGTACGCGATGCGCGCGCCGAAGGTCGCAGGCGGAAAACCATTCGCCGTGGTGTCGCGTGAAACCGCGATCCTGATCGGCAACCTGATGCTCACCGTGGCGGCGGCGATGGTGCTGCTCGGCACGCTGTTCCCGCTGCTCGGCGATGCGCTGAATCTCGGCAAGATTTCGGTGGGCCCGCCCTACTTCGGCTTCCTGTTCACCCTGCTGATGTTGCCGATCGTGCTGCTGTTGCCGTTCGGTCCGTATCTGCGCTGGGGCAAGAGCGATGTGCCGGTGCTGAAGAAAGTGATGTGGCGCGCCGGTCTCGCTGCGGTTGCCTGCGCCATCGTGGCGGCGTTCGCAAGCGGCGGCGAAAGCAAGGCGATTGCCGGCACCGCCGCTGCCGTGTGGTGCTGCTTCGGCACCCTGCTCTACGTGTTCAAGCGCTGGCGCGAAATGCCGGCCGGACGGCGCTATCCCGCGGAAATGGCCGGCATGCTGCTGGCGCATTTCGGCGTGGGCGTGTTTCTTGCCGGCGTGCTGCTGACCAATGCGCTCAGCGTCGAGCGCGATGTGCGCGTGGCGCCGGGCGAATCGCAGAGCATCGGCGGTTACGACTTCCGCTTCGACGGCGTGCATCACACGCAAGGTCCGAACTGGCAGGGCGATCAAGGCGTGGTCACGGTGCTGCGCAACGGCAGCACCGTAGCGGTGATGCATCCGCAGAAACGCACCTATACGCGCGGTCAGGTGCAGACCGAATCGGCCATCGATCCCGGCCTGTTCCGCGATCTCTACGTGGCGCTGGGCGAACCGATGGATGCCTCGCAGCCTGAGGGCGCGTGGGCGCTGCGTCTCTATGACAAGCCGTTCGTGCGCTGGATCTGGGCCGGCGGCCTGTTCATGATGCTGGGCGGCTTCTTTGCCGCCGCCGACCGCCGCTTCCGCACCAAGCGCGTTGCCGTAACGACCACGGCTCCCGCTGGCGCATTGCAGGAATCGCGCGCATGAGCCGCCTGCTGCCGTTCTTCGGTTTTCTGTTGCTGGTAGTGCTGTTCGGCTTCGGCATCTGGTGGAACACCCAGCACGACCAACGCGAAGTACCCTCACCGCTGATCAACAAACCGGCGCCCGCGTTCGTGTTGCCGAAGCTGGACGATCCCGCGCAAACCGTGAGCCGCGATGCGCTGCTCGGCAAGCCGTATCTCATCAACGTATTCGCCAGCTGGTGCATCGCTTGCGGCGAAGAACACCCGGTGCTGATGACCCAGGGCAAGTCCATCGGCGTGCCGGTGATCGGATACAACTACAAAGACGCCAGCGAAGACGCCAAGGAGTGGCTATCCAAGCACGGCAATCCGTACGACATGGTGATCGTGGATCGCGAAGGCCGCACCGCCATCGATTTCGGCGTGTACGGCGCGCCGGAAAGCTTCCTGGTCGACGGCAAAGGCGTGATTCGCTACAAGCGCATCGGCCCGCTCACGCCCGAAGTGATCGAGAAGGAATTGAAGCCGGCGATTGCAGCGCTGTCGAAGGAAGCGCCATGATCCGCGCCCCCTCCCCTGTAGGAGCGCACCCTGTGCGCGACCACCAGGCGAAGCGCTACGCACGGGGTCGCGCACAGGGTGCGCTCCTACAGATGCTGTGCCTGCTGCTGTTCACGGGCCTCGCCTTCGCCCAAGCCATCGATCCGCTCCCGTTCAAAGACCACGCACAAGAAGTCCGCTTCCAAAGCCTCACCCGCGAACTGCGCTGCCTGGTCTGCCAAAACGAAAACCTGGCCGACTCCAACGCCGACCTGGCGCGCGATCTGCGCCACGAGGTGTTCGACCTGATGCAGCAGGGCAAGAGCGACGAGCAGATCAAGCAGTATCTGGTCGACCGCTATTCCGATTTCGTGTTGTACGACCCGCCGGTGAAAGCCAGCACCATGCTGCTGTGGTTTGGGCCGTTTTTGATTTTGCTGGCCGGCGCGGCCGTGGTGATGGTCACGGTACGTCGGCGCGGTCGCGCGGCGGTGACGGTCACCAACGACAAGCCGACCGAAGAAGGGGATGACTGGTGAGGCTGGCTTTTTATCTGATCGCTGCTGCGATGATCGTGGCGGCGTTGCTGCTGGTTTTGCTGCCGTTGATTCGCCACGGACGCCGACAAGGCAAGCCGCGCGGCGTGTTCGTGCTGGCGATGATCGTGGCGTTCTGCCTGCCGCTGGCGGCCATCGGCCTGTATGTCGCCGTCGGCACGCCGGTGGCGCTCGACGGCGTGCCCAAGGCCGCCACCGCCATGAACATCGATCAGGCGGTTGCCGAATTGAGCGCGCATCTCGCGCAAAAGCCCGACGATCTGCAAGGCTGGATGCTGCTGGGCCAGACCTATAGCGTGATGCATCGCGCCGCCGATGCGCGGCATGCCTACGATCAGGCCTTGCGTCTTGATCCGGACAACGGCATCGCCATGGTCGGCTGGGCCGAAGCCGATTCGATGCTGCGCGAAGATCATCGTATTGATGGCCGCGCGCAGGAGTTGCTCGAACGCGCGGTGAAGATCGATCCGCAAAGCCAGCGCGGCCTGTGGCTGCTCGGCATCAGCCAGTTCCAGCACGACGACTACGCCAAAGCCGCCGCCACCTGGCGCCAGCTGCAACCGCAACTCGACCCCGATTCCAACGTGGCCAAGGCCGTGGCCGAGCAGATTGCGGTGGCCGATGCGCGCATCAACGGCGCGGGTAAAACGTCGCCTGAAACACCGGCTGCCGAAGCCACCAAGCCGTCGCTGCAAGTGCAGGTGTCGCTCTCGCCCGCGCTCACCAGCAAGCTTGTCGCAGGCGACACGCTGTTCGTCTACGCGCGCGCTGAAAACGGCCCGCCGATGCCGCTGGCCGTGGCCCGCATGGACGCCACCGCCCTGCCCGCCAGCGTGACGCTCAACGATGCGATGGGCATGACCCCGCAGTTCAAACTATCCTCGGCAGCGCGCGTGTTCGTCGGCGCCCGCATCAGCAAGAGCGGCCAGGCCATCGCCCAGGCCGGCGATCTGGAAGGCGATGCCGGCGTGGTCGACGTCAACACGCATACACCGATCAAGATCAACATCGATAAAGTGCATCCATGACCCATGACGCCCGCCGGTACTGCTCCCTTCCTTCGCCCTTCGCGATGAAACGGGGCGGCACACTGCGCGAGGCACGCGTGGCCTATGAAACCTGGGGTGAGTTGAATGCCGCGCGCGACAACGCGGTCTTGATCCTTACCGGCCTTTCGCCGAGCGCGCACGCCGCTTCCAACGCGGAAGATCCCACCGAAGGCTGGTGGGAAGCGATGATCGGGCCCGGCAAGGCAATCGATACCTCGCGCTGGTTCGTCATCTGCGTGAACTCGCTGGGCAGCGACAAGGGCTCGACTTGCGCCGCCTCGATCGATCCTTCGACGGATCAACCTTACCGTTTGACCTTTCCCGAGCTTTCGCTGGAAGACGTCGCCAACGCCGCGCACGTGGCAGTGAAAAGCCTGGGCATCGAACAACTCGCCTGCCTGATCGGCTGCTCGATGGGCGGCATGAGCGCGCTGGCGTACATGGTGCTGCATCCGGGCAGCGTGCGCGCGCACATCAGCGTGGACACCGCACCGCAGGCGCAACCGTTCGCCATCGCCATCCGCTCGCTGCAACGCGAAGCGATCCGGCTCGATCCGCACTGGAACAACGGCCAGTACGCCGACGACGATTATCCGATCGACGGCATGAGCATCGCGCGCAAACTCGGCGTGATCACCTACCGCTCGGCGATGGAGTGGAACGGGCGCTTCGCGCGCATCCGGCTCGATCCCGAACAGCGCGACGACAATCCGTTCGGCCTCGAATTCGAAGTGGAGTCCTACCTCGAAGGCCATGCGCAACGCTTCGTGCACACCTTCGATCCGAACAGCTATCTGTACCTCTCACGCGCCAGCGACTGGTTCGACATGGCCGAATACGGCAACGGCAGCGTGCTCGAAGGCCTCAAGCGCATTCAGATCGAAAAGGCCATGGTGATCGGCGTCAGCACCGACATCCTGTTTCCGCTGGAACAGCAGGAACAGATCGCCGACGGCCTGCGCGCCGCCGGTGCCGCGGTGGATTTCGTAGCGCTCAACTCGCCGCAGGGCCACGACGCCTTCCTGGTCGACATCCCCAACTACAGCCGGGCCATCGGGGGCTTTCTCGGGGCGCTCTGAGCCCGGTTAACTGCGCCCTCGGGCCGGCACTGCTAAGATGGCGCCGTAGCACGAACCCTCGAGAACGCCATGCTTACCCTGGATTTCCCCGGCTCCCGCACGCTCATCGACGCTATCGATGCCGCCGTGTCTGAGGACACTACCCGAGCCGTCACGGACAGCCTCCGCAACAGCCTGTGCCGCCTCATACGCAGCCAGACCGTGAAGCTTCCCGACTGCGTCTTCGAAACCGCCGAAGGCCGCTACGCCCGCCGCGAGCTGTACCGCAGCGAGGACCACGGCTACTGCGTGGTGGCGATGACCTGGGGCCCCGGCCAGGGCACCCCGATCCACGACCACTGCGGCATGTGGTGCGTCGAAGGGGTCTGGAGCGGCGCGCTGGAAGTGGTCCAGTACGAACGCCTCGCCGACGAAGACGGCAACTACTGCTTCCAGCCCGTAGGCTCGATCCAGGCCGGCCCCGGCTCCGCCGGCAGCCTGATCCCGCCCCACGAATACCACACCATCCGCAACCCCAGCGACGACGCCGTCGCCGTGAGCCTGCACATCTACTCCGGCGCCATGACCCACTGCGCC
>Ga0070685_10001909_pt1 | contig 10829 bp, 10 predicted proteins | sample KBSS13LmetaG_FD_65651 | JGI IMG/M metagenome (GOLD analysis project Ga0070685, IMG submission 65651) | Switchgrass rhizosphere microbial communities from Kellogg Biological Station, Michigan, USA - KBS S1-3L metaG | ecosystem: Host-associated > Plants > Roots > Rhizosphere ...
TCGGCGACGACGACGGCGTGTTCGGCTGCATGTCGCTGCTCGCCTGTCATGATGTGTGTCCGAAGCAACTGCCACTGTCGACGCAGATCGCGTTCATCCGCCGCAAGATGATCGCCACCGGATGGAAGTAGACGGGGGCAAGATCGTTTCGGCAGCAGATGCCGTCAAAGTCATTCGCGATCGCGACACCGGCGGGCTTCGTCGGTATCGACTTCGCCGCAGAAATAGCGTGTGCGCGGGAACATCGCTTCCTCGACCGCAACGGGTATGACTCTTCGTCCGCCGGCACCCCTCGCGCCCTCACCTTGATCTATCCGGCAGGACAGGGCGACGGTCACCAGCGAGGACTCAACCATCTCGGTCATCAGGGACTTCTCCGGCGCGCGATCGGCGGTCACTGGGGCCTGGTGAAGCTGCAACAGCTCGCGGTTGCGAATCGCAACCCCGTTATACGACAAGCGATTTCTTGTGGATGAAGCTCGGTAACGCGCTGCGCAGCCGCAACGCCGCTCCGCGCATCTACGGACGTGCCGACGAAGCGCGTATGCACCTGCTCGCTCGACGAGAGCTCGCGTGCGTGAAATGATGATGACGTGAGCTCGCCCGGAGGATCGACGTTGCTGATCGCATTGCTGTCGGATATCCACGCGAATCTGGAAGCGTTGCAAGCGTGCCTCGGACATGCGCACGATCGGGGCGCGAGCCAATACGTGTTCCTTGGCGATTTCGTCGGCTACGGCGCGGACCCAGGCAGCGTGGTGGAGATCATCTCAAGGTACGTGGCGGACGGCGCCTTGGCGGTCAAAGGCAATCATGACGAAGCGATCGAGACCATTGACGGCTATTTCAACGATGCGGCGAAGGCGGCTCTCGAATGGGGTCGCGCAACGCTGAGCGCAGCTCAGAAGCAATTCCTCGCGTCGCTTCCGCTGATCCTGCGCCAACAGGACGTTTGCTATGTTCACGCTTCGGCGGAACGGCCGGAGCGCTGGGATTACATCGACAGCAGGTCGGCAGCCGGGCGCTGCGCGACCGCGGCGGGGACCACGCATACGTTCTGCGGTCACGTCCATGATCAAGTGTTGTTTTTCGAGACCTCGCGCGGACCGATGCGTGAGTTTCGGCCGTCGCCGGGCATGCCGATTCCTGTGCATGGACATCGCCGCTGGGTAGCGATCGTCGGCTCGGTCGGCCAGCCGCGCGACCGCAATCCGGCGGCTGCCTATACATTGTTCGATCCGGCGCGGCAGGAGGTCACGTTCTGCCGTGTCGTCTACGACGCGGCGGCCGCGGCTAACAAGATCCGCAGGTGCGGCCTGCCGGCTTCCCTGGCATTCCGTGTCGAGCTGGGAATATGACGCGATCGGTCGGGACGACGGTGACGCACGATCGCGTGCAGTCTGGGGCGATTCTCGACGGCTATCGTGTCGATGATCGCATTCACCGGGGGGGCACTGGCTCGGTCTACAGTGCGACCGCCCCTGCCGACCGTGATCCTGGTTTTCCGATCGTAATCAAGGCGCCTTTGCTCGGCCGGGGCGAGTCGAGCATCGGTGTCGACAGCTTCGAAATGGAGCAGATGATCCTGCCGGTGCTGGAGGGCACCCACGTGCCGCGGTTCGTCCAAGCGGGCGACGTGGCATCGACTCCCTATATCGTCATGGAACGTATCGATGGTCAGCCACTGTCCGAAATCATCGCGCTTGCGCCACTTCCGCCCGATGATGTCGCGCGGATCGGATCGGCGCTGGCCGACGCCATATCCAGCGTGCACGCGCAGGACGTGATCCACTTCGATGTCAAGCCCGAGAACTTCATTTTGCGACCGAATGGAGAAGCGGTACTGCTCGATTTTGGCTTCGCCCGGCATGCGCGATATCCGGATCTGCTCGCCGAAGAACGGGAATTTGCCGCGGGCTCCGCCGCCTACGTGTCTCCGGAGCAGTTGCAGGACGATCGCAGCGATCCCCGCAGCGACATCTTTTCACTCGGCGTTTTGCTCTATGAAATGTCGACGGGCAAGCTGCCATTCGGATCACCGCAGACACTGGCCGGGCAACGCGATCGCCTTTGGCGGGAGCCGGTGCCACCGCGCGCAGTCAACCCGCAAGTCCCGCCCTGGTTGCAGGAGGTCGTTTTACGTTGCCTGGAACCCGACCCCGAGAAACGTTACCTCTTCGCGGCTCACGTCGCGCTCGACCTTCGTAACCCGGAGCAGGTCGAGTTGTCTGCCCGCGCTGAACGTACGCAGCCGTCCGGCTTGCTGCGACACGTTGCGCGATGGTGGGACCAGCGGCACGGCAGGCATCTCGACAGCAGACAGGAGTCGGCCGCGAGACTCGCGCCCTCGATCATCCTGGTCGCAGTCGATACCGAGCATCCGGATGACGAGCGTCACTCGCCGTTGCAATGGGCAACCAAACATATGATCTCGCTGAATCCGGAATACCGGCTGATGTGCGTGTCGGTCATCAAGAGCGCACCGGTAGGGGAGGGCCCGCTCGACATCGAAACGACCGCCGGCAAGCACTTGCAGCACAAGATGCGATTGCGGCACTGGGTGGAACCGCTGCGTGTACCGGCGTCCCGCATTTCACTGCACGTCGTTGAGGCCGCCAACGCGGCTGACACGTTGCTCAGTCTGGCACGGGCCAATCACGTCGAGCTGATCATACTTGGCGCGCCGGTGCCGTCGCGTACGAAGATCGGATGGTGGCGTTCGGTCGCGTCGACGGTTACCGCCAACGCGCCGTGCAGCGTCCACATCGTGCGGGTTCCGGAGCGACGGTTGAATCTGCGCACGGTCGATCGTTGACAGTCGACGGACGCGCCATGCGATCGGGCGACCGACGATCGGCCGCGTCTCGTTGGCCCGATCCTGTTGCCCGTCGCGATGAAGCTCGGTCTCGACTCCGTGCATTTCTGCATCATGATTGTCGTCAACATGGAAGTCGGCAGGTGCCATCCGCCGGTGGGGGCTCAACCTGTACGTTGCGTTGGGCATCACGAAGATGGGCATCACCGAGCTCGCGATCGCGGTCCGGCAGTGGCTGCTGACGATGCTCGTGTTCCTGGTGGTCGTCACCTACTGGCCCGCGCTGTCGATCTGGGTGCCGAAGACGCTTGGCATGATATGAAGCGTTGGGCGCCCCGATCCTGCTGGCGCTATCGATCTAACCGTGGAAGATTGGGACGGAGATGCAGACACGGCTCGAGCATCCCCAGGCAATGCTGCTCGTCGTGCCCAACGTGACGCTACCCTGCGCGATATCCCTCGTGATCGGCGTATTGGACTGCAACCGCCTGAGTCCGCGGCGCCTATGACCCGGGGTAGGGGCACGTGGGACAGGCCTCACACTTTCCACCCTCGGCACTCAAACGTCGCGCGTCCGAAAGTGTGGCACCTGCGCGGATCTAAGCAGCAGCAACTGCCGGGTGCCGACGCTGCGCGACCTGGGATTTTGCCGGTGATGCTCAGAACACTAACCGATCACCCCGCTTCAGCGCATCCAAAGGCCGATCGGCGACACCTTTGCGCAGCTCTTGCAGTATCAGTTGCTCGTAACCTGGTTTCATGTGCGTTACCAACAATGCTATCGAACTTGGCAACGATGCGATGTCCTCGAGCAGCGAGCGCGGCGAGTAGTGCATGGACCGCTGCGCGATTGCAGATTGGGCATCGGGAAACGAGCAGTCGACAATCACCTTACTGATCCACGGCTCTCCAGCGACGGCGGCCCACATTTCAGGCGAAGAGGACATGTCACCGGAAAACAGGAATGCTGCGCGCCCATTGTCGACCAGATACGCCACCGAAGGGACCGTGTGCTTTACCGGATACGCGGTGATGCCCCGGATACCCAAGCCGAGACGGGCAAAGGGAGGTAACGGTTCCCAATGCAAGACCGGATGCTCAGCGTTGGGCACAACAGCGAAATCCGGCCAGAGCATCCAGTTGAACAGATGCTTGTTGAGCGTGTCGATCACCGACTGGCTCGCGTGAACAATGACCGGGCCTTGCCTCCTATCGAGCACGGCATCCAACAAGAACGGCAAGCCGGCTACGTGATCGAGATGGCTGTGCGTAAGAAATATGTGGTTGATGCGGACGAGTTCCTCCATCCGGAGTTCGGAGATGCCGGTACCTGCGTCGAGCAGGATATCGTCATCCAGTAGTAGACAAGTAGTCAGCCTTTCGGCTCCACCTATACCGCCCGCGCAGCCGAGAACAGTGAGGTTCATTTTGGCGACCAAGTGTAAATCGGATTTGGAAGCGATGGCCCCTTAGCGTCGCGTATATTGCGCATACACACGTTACGGTGCACTCATTCTGATTTAACCAGACGCAATGCGGGCGGTCGATTGGACGAAGGCGTCGGGCGATACCTTTGTGCAACGGATCCGATGCCCGGTCTGCCGTTCAATGAACTCCGCAACGCGGGCGGCGTTTTCGGCCACCGGCGACGGCTGGCATAGGATATTGGCATGCAGCGCGACGACACAGGATCTGATCACGCTGCACCGGCAAACGGATTGGATCTAGCAACACACATGCATTAGTTGGCGTTCAAACCTCACTGCGGTGTCAGAAGGAACTTCATGCTGCTAAAGCGTCGGATGCCCATTGCGATCTGTGTCTTCGCCCTTGTCGGCTTGGCGACCCAGGGCAAAGCGCAGTCACCGCAGGTAATCGCGGAGCGCTACGCCACTGCGAACGGTGTGCGGCTGCACTACCTCGTCGCGGGAAAGGGTTCGCCCGTCATCTTGCTACACGGCTATGCCCAGAACAGCCACATGTGGCGTCCGCTGATCAAGGCTCTGGCAAAGACCCACCTCGTAGTGGCGCCTGATCTCCGCGGCTTTGGCGACTCGGCCAAGGCCGAATCAGGCTACGACAAGAAGACGATGGCCCAAGACGTGCACGCGCTGGCGCAGTCGCTCGGCATTCAGAAGGCGGGTGTAGCGGGGCACGACATTGGGTTGATGGTGGCCTACGCTTACGCCGCTCAGTATCCCGCTGAAGTCGACCGTCTCGCGCTCATGGACGCGTTTATCCCCGGCGTCGGCGATACCACGGACCTCTTCCTGTTGAAAGACCTATGGCATTTTCACTTCTACGGCAAGACACCGCTTGCGCTTGTGCACGGGCGCGAGCGCATCTACTTCGAGCACTTCTGGAATGACTTCGCGGCCGACGGATCGAAGTCTGTCGCCGAAGCCGATCGTCGCTTCTATGCGAAAAAGTACGCGCAGCCGGGAGCAATGAAGGCAGGGATGGAAGTCTTTCGCAACTTCGATCAGGATGCCAAAGACAACGCCGTGTTCGCGACGACGAAGCTAACCATGCCGGTGCTGGTGCTAGGCGGGGAGAAATCAGGCGGCGAGTTTCTCATCTCGCAGGGCAAACTGGTTGCGACAAATGTTGAAGGGGTGCTTGTGTCGGGCTCGGGTCATTGGCTCGTCGACGAGGCGCCCGACCAGGTCATTCCGAAGCTCGTGGAATTTTTTGGGCGCTAGACATCTTCTACATCGGCAGTCAAAGTCGGTCTCCAAGCCACTGTCGCTGCGAGCGCTGCGCGAATCTGAGCCTCGCGCAAACGACGGCATTTGCGGCGTATGAGGAGGATGTCGGTCAATACTGAATTCCGGTCCATATTAACGACCGCAGCGGAGACTCACTATGAACACTATCAAGACCAAGGATGGCATTCACATTTTTTATAAGGACTGGGGGCGCGGACAGCCAATAGTGTTCTCGCACGGGTGGCCGTTGAGCGCGGACGATTGGGACGCGCAGATGATGTTCTTCTTAAACCATGGCTTTCGCGTTATCGCGCACGACCGCCGGGGTCACGGGCGTTCGTCGCAGACGCCCGATGGTCACGATATGGATCACTACGCTGATGACCTCGCGGCGGTCACCGCGCACCTCGACCTGAAGAACGCCGTTCACGTGGGCCACTCGACCGGGGGCGGCGAGGTCGCGCGTTACGTGGCGCGTCATGGCGATGATCGCGTTGCCAAGGCCGCACTTATCAGCGCGGTACCACCCTTGATGGTCAAGACGGCCACGAATCCCGGAGGCCTCCCCAAGGAGGTCTTCGACGGATTTCAGGCGCAGGTCGCTAACAACCGATCGCAGTTCTATCGTGACCTGGCTTCAGGTCCGTTTTACGGCTTCAACCGGCCAGGCGCCAAGGCATCGGAAGCCATTATTCAAAATTGGTGGCGTCAGGGAATGGGGGGAAGTGCCAAAGCACACTACGACGGCATCGTGGCGTTTTCACAAACGGATTTTACGGCGGACCTGCAAAAGATCGCGGTCCCCACGCTCGTGATGCACGGCGACGATGATCAGATCGTGCCCTATGCGGACTCCGCGCCGCTGAGTGCCAAACTACTGAGGAAGGGAACGCTGAAAACGTACAAGGGCTTACCACACGGAATGCCCACGACGGAAGCCGGTACGATCAATGCTGATCTCTTGGCATTCATCACGTCGTGAGCCTTTGGTCGAACGGCTCAGGCCTTAGCGACAGGTTGGCGATCCGCGAGCCAATGCGACGATTTCGTCGCCGTGCCCTCGACCATGAACGCCTTCGCGCGTTGCTGAATCTCGCGATCGGCGACGCTGACCCGTTCATGCTGGCGCAGATGCTCGACCCACGACTCGTCCATGAAGCACTCATTGAAGCGGCTGGGGTCGGCCGAGTCGTGGAACAGCTCCCAGAAGTAAGCGCCGTTTCGGCGACGCATCTCGCGCACCGACTGCATCGCCGCGACGAATTCGGCACGTTTGTCGGGTTGAACCCGGTATTCGATCGTGACCATGACCGGCCCGCTGTCGGGCTCGGGTGATTCGGCCAACACAGGCGCCGGCCAATGCGACGACGGCGTGAAATCGAGCACCTCGTGTCGGCCCAGCTTGAATCTCCAGGTCAAGCCGATGGCGCCCGCCATTCCCAAGGCAGCTATCGTCAACGTGGCCGGGATGCCGACGCGCGCCGCAACCTGTCCCCACAAGATGCTACCCAACGCCATTCCGCCCATGAAGACCATGACGAAAGCCGCCAAGCCGCGCGCGCGTACCCATGCCGGCAACGTCATCTGGGCGGCGACCTGCAGCGCCGACAGAATGGATATCCAGGCGACGCCCGTCGCGAGCATCGCCACGGCCAGCAGAGGTAGATTCTGCACGTGGCCCAGCATGAGTGCCGCCACCGCATAGAGTGCGCTCGCGCCGGCGACCAGCGCATCGCGCGAGAACCTTGCGCGGGCCCTCGGCAGCAGTAGGGCACCGCCCACTGCGCCGATACCGATGCACGTGAGGAGCAGGCCGTAGATTTCGGGGCCCATCCCCAGTTCGCGCCGGACGATCAGCGGAAACAGCGACCACGTTGCACTCGCGAACACGAAAAACGCGCTCCCGCGAATCAGCACGATTTGCAGCGCGCGCGTGTGCGTCACGAAGCGCAGGCCGACGCGTATGGCACTGACGAAGCGCTCGGCAGGCAGCGAGCTCTTGCGCCGCTCCCGGCGCCAGCGTACGAGCACCGCGAGAATTCCGATGTAAGAGAGTGCATTCAGTATGAACACGAGCCACGCGCCAACGGCGGCGACGAGGACGCCAGCGATCGCGGGCCCGATGGTGCGGGACACATTGATCGCAATGCTGTTGAGCGCAACCGCGGAAGGAAGGTCCTCGGGGGGAACCAGTTCAGGAACGATGGCTGCCCACGCCGGCATCACCATCGCGGTGCCCACGCCGAGCGCGAACGTGAAACCCAATAGCATCCATGGCGTCATGACGTTCAGCCACGTCAGAATGCCGAGCGCCGCGGCGATCACCATCAGATAGACCTGAGTGGCGATCAACAACCTCCGTCGGTCGACGATGTCGGCTATTGCGCCGGCGGGCAGCGCAAGCAGCATGACCGGCAGGCTGTCGGCCGCTTCGACCAGGGCGACCAGCGACGGCGACGACGAGAGGGAGGTCATCAGCCACCCGGCGCCGACGTCCTGCATCCATGTGCCCACGTTCGACACGATGGTCGCGATCCACAGACCACGGAAGAGGCTGTTCTTCAGCGGGCTCCATGCCGACTGAACAACAGGTGCGACCGCGGTGGATGCCTGTTGCGGAGCCGGTGCTGATGTCATCGCGACACAGCAGGCTCGGCAAGCGTTGCCAGATACTGGTGTGCCAGTGCGACCACGGCGGCGCCCTCGCCGATAGCGCCTCCCACGCGTTTAACGGAGCCCGATCGGACGTCGCCTACCGCGAAGACGCCGCGTACGCTCGATTCCAGCGAAGCGGGTGGTGGCGTCGACGAGGGTTCGCCGCTTGCCTGACCCGTAAGCACGAAGCCGTGTGCGTCAAGGGCAACACCGCAGTCCGCGAGCCATTCGGTCTCGGGATCGGCGCCCACGAAGAGAAAGACGTATCGTATCGGTCGCGTTTCCTCCGCGCCGTCACGACCTTTTCGCCAGGTCACGCTATCGAGATGACCAGCAGCATCGGCGTGAAGGCGCGTGAGCTCGGTATGGGCATGCAGCGTTATGTTCTGCGTCGCGGCAATGCGATCGATCAGGTAACTGGACATGCTGGCGGCCAGGCCCGGCCCGCGTACGAGCATGTGAATCCTGGCCGCATGGTTGGCTAGGAATACCGCCGCCTGTCCGGCTGAATTGCCACCACCCACCAGAACTACTTCCGCGTTCGTGCACATTTTCGCTTCGAGCGCGGAAGCCCAGTAGGACACGCCCCGGCCTTCGAACTCGCTTAACTCAGAAACCGGCGGCCGCCGGTAGCGCGCTCCGCTGGCGACCACGACGGCGCGTGATTTGATTTCGCGTCCGTCGGCAAGTTTGATCGACATCGGTTCATCGACGGATTCGCGACGGCAGCGCAGTGATATCGCCTGCGCCGGTATCAGGATCTCAGCGCCGAATTTCTGCGCTTGTACGTATGCGCGACCGGCCAGTGCTTGGCCTGAAATGCCCGTGGGGAACCCAAGATAGTTCTCGATTCTCGCGCTAGCCCCGGCCTGGCCGCCAAATGATCGGCAGTCGAGAACGACGACATGCAGGCCCTCCGACGCGGCGTAGACGGCGGTGGCAAGTCCCGCCGGACCCGCACCGACGATTGCCACGTCGAAGACATCGTCGTAGGCCGCATCGCCAACCAAGCCGAGACATCGTGCGAGAGCAAGTTCAGAAGGATTTAATAGGACCGAACCGTTGGGGCATACGGCTAGCACGTCGGCGAGCGCCGCGCCGTACTGCTCGGCCAGTGCCGCGGCTGCAGCATCATGCGACGGATCGACGACATGATGCGGCTGGGCGTTGCGCGTAAGGAAGCTTTGCAGCTTGAGCACTTCCGGCGACTGCGGTTGCCCGATCAGCACCGGTCCGGTCGCGCCTGCCTCGATGAGCGCAACGCGTCGGAGAATGAGAGCGCGGACGATGCGCTCGCCGAGGTCAGCCTCGGCGATGATCAGCGCGCGCAGCTGGTCGGGCGGGACCAGCAGCGCATCGACGTCTTCGTCCGCATCAGCGTCAACTAGCGCGGAACCGCCGGAAAGTTGTGCGACTTCCCCGAGGAATTGCCCGCGACCGTGCCGGAGGATGGGCACGACGCGACCCAGGCCGTCACGCTGACTGATGGCGACCGTGCCGCTCAACAAGACGAACATGCCCGGCCCGGGCTTGCCGGCCGCGAAGAGGCGTTCGCCCCGTTGGTAATGTCTCGGAGTGCCGAAGCGCCGGATGCGCGCAATTTCGGCATCGGTGAGCGCTGGGAACATCTGCTCACGCCGGGCACGCACGGGCGCCGGGACTTCGTCGCCCATCAGAAATTCGGAGTTATGGTCAGTCACGGGTCCTCGCTTTAGCCGCCGTGGACAAGGACGAGCCGGAGCAATATTGCATGGACGCCCGCGGCGAGCGTATGAATGCGAACCCCGGCTGATGTGTCGCACCGGCGAGAGAAGGCGATGTTCCTCCGACGGGCAACCGAAGAGCTGCGGCCATGGCGGCGGATGTCAGTACGCGTCTACGCTAATCACGGCCTGGGCAAACGCCTGCGGCGCTTCCTGCGGAAGGTTGTGTCCGATCCCGCCTTTGATGAGGCGGTGAGAATAGTGGCCCGAGAACTTGTTCGCGTACGCGGCAGGCTCGAGATGCGGCGCACCGTTGGCATCGCCCTCTAGCGTAATCGTAGGCACGGCGATCACCGGGCTTGCGGCAAGCTTCTTGTCCAGCGCTTCGTACTTCGCTTCGCCCTCGGCGAGCGCAAGCCGCCACCGATAGTTGTGGATCACGATGCTGACATGATCCGGATTGTCGAATGAAGCGGCACTGCGATCGAACGTCGCATCGTCGAATTGCCACTTGGGCGAAGCGAGGTGCCAGATGAGCTTCGTAAAGTCGTGCCGATTCTTCTCGTAGCCGATGCGGCCGCGCTCCGTGGCGAAATAGAATTGATACCACCATTGCAGCTCCGCTGCGGGAGGCAAGGGCATCTTGCCCGCTTCCTGGCTGCCGATCAGGTATCCGCTCACCGACACCATTGCCTTGCAACGTTCCGGCCAGAGCGCAGCGACGATGTTGGCGGTGCGCGCACCCCAGTCGAATCCGGCGAGCGTCGCTTTCTCGATCTTGAGCGCATCCATGAAGGCGACGAGGTCGACGGCGACCGCAGAGGGCTGGCCATTGCGAAAGGTCTCGCTCGCCAGGAAGCGCGTAGGACCGTGCCCTCGCACATACGGCACGAGCACCCGGTAGCCCGCCGACGCAAGGAGCGGTGTCACATCGACAAAACTGTAAAT
>Ga0070685_10001914_pt1 | contig 10796 bp, 11 predicted proteins | sample KBSS13LmetaG_FD_65651 | JGI IMG/M metagenome (GOLD analysis project Ga0070685, IMG submission 65651) | Switchgrass rhizosphere microbial communities from Kellogg Biological Station, Michigan, USA - KBS S1-3L metaG | ecosystem: Host-associated > Plants > Roots > Rhizosphere ...
ACACCCGGTCGCAGGGCTATTACTACGCCGAGATGTTGCGGCAGGCCTACCCCGCCATCAAGCAGGCCAATCCGCGCGCCTGGGTTCTGGTGGGCGGCCTGGTGGGAGTGAGCAACTGGGACTTCATCCGCGGCATCTACGACGGCAACGGCTCCGACTCCTTCGATTTCATGGCGATCCACACGTACGGGAGCCTGGCCCAGGTCAACAGCCCGACGCCGGACGGGTTCCGGACCCGCGCCCAGAACGCCATCGCCGCCATGAGCGAAGGCGGCAGGAGCACGGAGGCGAGCCGCCCCCTCTGGAACACCGAGTTCGGGGCCTCGTCGGTCGACTACACGCTGGCCTGGAACCTCCCGCACATCAATGGCTCGAACCCGAACGACGGCACAGCGTTCGACGAGCACCAGCGGCAGTGGTGGCAGGACGCCCTGGACATCCACCAGACCTCGGGCCTGTACACCAAGATCCTTGGCTACCAGCTTCGCGCCGGCGTGACGGACGCCCCGTGCTTCGGCGATCCGAGCTGCGCCCATTACATCCGCGTCAACTCCCAGCCGTCGCTCGATCCCGACGACTACGGCTTCGGCCTCTTCCGCAAGGACGGCGTGACGAAGCGCCCCACCTACACCTACGTGAAAAACCGCAACTTCAACGTCGGCATGGTGTCGCAGCGCACGGAGAACGTGGTGGTCTACGCCCCCGGGCTGCGGCCGGTCGGCTACTCGTACTCCGCGAGCGGCGGCAACGTGACTATTTACAGCGTGCCGATCAACAGGATGGCGCCCACGGTGATCCAGTTCCAGAGCGCCACGGCGGGGTGCGGCGAGGCGAGCTGCGTGCCGGCGCAGGCGGCGTACATCAGCCACTTCACGGGGCTGGGGTGCACGGGCACCGAGTCCTACTACCTCCCCTACGACGGCTACGCCTACCAGTGCCGGCCCTGGAACGGCCAGGGGCAGTGCGGCACGATCCGCCGTACTGTCACCAACTACTCCTACCGCGACAGCACCGGCACCTGTCGCGACGCCTGGAAGTCCGGCAACACCCTGAGCGACTTCGTGACCGTCTACCGTTGAGCTGACGGTTGGCCGAGAGCTTCCCCTCTCTCCACTCGAGAGAGAGGGGCGGCCGCATTCAGGTCGAGAAAGCCATGAGTGACCGGCCAGACTTCCCCGCTGACGAAAAGCCTGTCGAATGCGTCGCGACTGACCTGGATTTTGCTGGGACGGCCCACAAAACGGCCTTGCGCAAGCTCCATGGGCAAGCTCGGATCGGCGAGGCCGAGGCTGAACAGGTACGCCGCCGCCGGGCCGGCGGCACTACCGGTCGCGACATCTTCCACCCGGCCCAGATTGTCCCAGGTTCTCATCTCGCGGCCGGCGACATCGAGCAGAAGGACAAACTTTGCGCCAAGCACCGCGAGCAGGGCTTCAAGATCGGAGCCGCTGATCGCGGCTCGGGCGAGGGGCTCCCAGAACCGGGTGACCGGCGAACGGAAGCTCCTCCTCCACGGTAAATACCCGAGCCCGGGCGCCCGTCGAGGTGATCTCCGAAAGAAAGATGGACTCGAACTGCCTCATCTCCTGGGTCAACTGCTGCATGACCGGCGCGGACCATGAATCCGTACCCAGAAAGACGGTCAACCCGTTTCCGGTCAATGGGCGCGTCGCGAAGACGTCAACGTGAAAGATCGTCGGGTTGGTCATTGGAAATAGGGGCTCCAGTTGTTGCGGCCGAGTATATCTGTGCCGTCGACGGAATCGCCCGGCGCCTGGGCTGGGCCGGCGGGCCGGGTGACACCTGCACTGGGCCCATGTAAGCTGTCGACATCGACTTCGGGACTCATGATCCGCCTGCCACGACGAACCGAGTGACGCCATGATGGTTCATCTCCTCGACGGCACGTACGAGCTGTTCCGCCATTACTACGGCCGGCGGCACTTCGCGAAGGGTAAGGATGCGCCGTTCGGGGCCGTGACCGGCGTACTGCATACGGTGCTGGAGATGATCGAGAAGGGGGCGACGCACCTCGGCGTGGCGACCGACCACGTCATCGAGTCCTTCCGGAACCGTCTCTGGCCCGGCTACAAGACGGCGCAGGGAGTCGAGGGCGCGCTGCTCGCGCAGTTCCACCCCCTGGAAGAGGCCCTCACCGCCATGGGCGTCGCCGTCTGGCCGATGGTCGAGCTCGAGGCGGACGACGCGCTCGCCTCCGCCGCCCGCCTCGCCGCGGCCGACGAAAGCGTGCAGAAGGTCTGCATCTGGACCCCTGACAAGGATCTGGCGCAGTGCGTCCGCGAAGACCGGGTGGTGCAGGTCGACCGCCGGGGGAACAAGATCTTCACGGCGGAAGGAGTCCGCGAGAAGTTCGGGGTCGCCCCCGCCCTAATCCCCGATTTTCTGGCTCTCGTCGGCGACGCCGCGGATGGTTATCCAGGCATCCCCGGCATCGGCCCCAAGACGGCGGCAGGACTCCTCAACCGCCACGGCATCCTCGAGAGCTTCCCTCCCGATACCTTGCGGAACCGCGATCTGGCGCTGCGGTTCAAGGATCTGGCGACGCTCCGCACCGACGCGCCCCTCTTTCGCAATATCGACGAGCTGCGGTGGCGCGGTCCCACTCCCGCCTTCGCCGCGTATGCGGAGCGGCTCGGAGACGTTCGTCTGCTGCAGCGTTGCCTCAGGGCCCCGGTTGCTTAGAGATATTCCGTGATTATGGCTCAGCCTGCCAGCGATCGGGCTTCCTACTCCGATTCACGAGGCTTCTGCAACTCTTTGGCCTTCTGAATCAGGGTCAAGGCATCCCAGTCCGGCAGCAGGGTTCGACGTTCCTCGGTGTAGTCGCCCGCGCCAGGATCGTACTGACGTAAGAATCGAACCGCGTTGGCCCAGCCCAGGGCCTCAGCGAGGGCACGGAATCCACGATTCCTCAGTTCACTCTGGTTGGTGATCAATGCTTCCATTGAGAGATATCCTCGATGAAGTGAACGGGATCTGTGACCGGAACGCGCAACTCTCCTGACACCCGCGCCGCAAGCCTGAGAAGCGGAAGATCAACAGTGAGAAAAGCGGTCGCGCCGGACAACTCTGCGGACGCGAGATGAAAGGCATCGAAGCTCTTGAAGCCCTTTGCCACAAGCTCATTGATGCGAACGGACAGATCGCTTTCGTTGGGTGCGGTTATCACTGCTTCAGATAGCCAGAAAGCGACTGCCTCCCGGCGGGCCTGATTTGGGTTCAGGCTATTCTCGAGGAGGAGAGCCGGGCTTTGAAGCAACTCGACGGTATCCGGCGGAAGGGCGAGGATACTGAGCACAGCCTCGGTCTGAAGCCGGATGATGGGTTGCTCCTGAAGATCAAAAGGCCTTTTGAGGCAGCAGAGGTCGAGGTAGACGCGCACGAAGAGAGTTTACCGAAAGCCCGCAGCACCAGCAACCGTAGCCGGCCGGACGGTCCTGCTGGATAGCGAACCGTTCCAGGGTACTGATTCAGTCGACCCTCCGTATCCCGAGGGATCGGCGCCTTCGTGGCTCTGGACAGAGGTCTCCGCTCCGTCGAGGAATACTGGCGGCTGTCGGGCCTGCTCGGGCAACTCTGATAGGCAGGCAGGAGGACCGGGAGTCGCGCCCCCGGTCCTCGGCAAGGATCGTCCTGGCCGGATCAGGTGCCGCTCTCTACTCACTTGACACCTCTCTCCTGGCGTCGGGGACCCGGAGACCGCTCGACCCTGGAACATCTCCATGGTAGACTATGGATTGTCGACGTATAGGCTGAAGGACCCTGGTACTTCCTCGCTCCGGCAGTTGTATTCGTCGACACCTTATTAACAGAGAGGTCGCCAACCCTTCCTCTCAATTTAAGAAGGAGTCCGCTGTGACTTTATCTCTCGCCCATTCGGGCACGCTCCCCATTTCCGTTGCGCAGATTGGCTTCATGCTTGAACGCATGGCGAAGGATTGCAGCGAGTTGCAATTTCTTCGCGAATTGACGCAAAACTCGATCGAGTCGATCCTCCGACTCCCTGAGAGAAAGGGCGAGATCTTGTGGGATGTTGACTGGATAACCTACGACCTCAACGGTGTCTACAAGCTTTGCATCACCGACAATGGTGAGGGCATGACCGGAGAGGAGATGATTAAGTACATCAATCACCTTTCCTCGTCAGGCGGCGTCCAGGCGCACAACGCCAATTATGGTGTCGGGGCAAAGATTGCGGCGGCGACACGGAACCCTGCCGGCCTCATCTATCTGTCTTGGCGTGACGACATTGGCGCGATGATCCACTTCTGGAGAGATCATCAGACTGGCGACTATGGATTGATGCAACTACAACGGCCTGATGATTCATGGGGACATTGGGCGCATGTCGAGGATTCTGTAAAGCCTGACCTAATCTCCTCGCACGGCACCAAGGTCGTGTTGAATGGACTAACAGAAGATTCCAATACCATGATCGCTCCTGAAGGCGCGGCCAGTCCTTCACGGTGGGTTACAAGATATCTCAACACCAGGTATTTCAGATTTCCTGAAGGAATAACAGTCAAGGCCCGCGAGGGTTGGGAGAACGATCGCAGCGACAAGGATCGCAATGTCTTGCGCACGATCACTGGTCAAGAGCGATACTTAAGCGACCACGCGGAATCTTCCGGCATAGTCAATCTTGTGAATGCGCGGACACACTGGTGGATTCTGCGTCGCGAGAGCGCACTGACGCAGAACACAGGCTTTATCGCCTCCTCTGGTCACTGCGCTGCCCTCTGGAAAGACGAGTTGTACGAAATGACGACCGGCCGAGCGAATACGGCGGCATTGCAGAATTTCGGAATCGTCTTTGGCTATCAGCAGGTCGTGCTCTATGTAGAGCCGCTAGAATCACTGGGAGTAGAAATTCTCACAAACACGGCGCGAACCAGCCTCCTCTTGAACGGAAACCCACTACCGTGGGCAGACTGGCAAGACGAGTTCCGGAAGCTGATGCCCAAGGAGATCGTAGAGCATATGGAGGCTGTTGCGGCGGCCTCCCAGGCGTCTGATCACAAGGACTCAATCAAAGATCGGCTGAAGCAGATCGAAGAAATTTTTAAACTTAGCCGGTATCGCCTGACCAAGGGGGGGACACTTCTGGTTTCTGGAGAAACGCAAGCGGCTGGCGGAGGTGGAAATCGCTCGGGGAGTAGTAAGTCACAAGGTGCAAGTGCGGCTGGCCCCAACCCTGGCAAAAATCCGTCTGTTTACTCGTTGTTCCTCACAGATACAGGAGTCCCAGGCGTCGAAGCGAGGCCCGACTCGTTTCCGCAGGTTGTATGGGTGAGCATAGCCGATTCAACAAGGGCCGTCGGTGACATTGAAGATCGAGCTGCAAAGTACCTCGAGAAAGACAACATGTTGCAGATTAATGCGGACTTCCGAGTGTTTACCGACATGACTAAGAGATGGTCGGAGTATTTCGCGGCCGTGCCGGGCGCACAGGTCGTTGTTACGGAGGTGGTCCGCGAGTGGTTTGAGCAGTCGCTGGTCGAAGCCGTGCTCAGTTCACATGCACTAAGGAACTCTCAGCATTGGTCGGTTGAGAATGTGCGGCAGATGCTCTCGGAAGAAGGACTAACGGCTGTGGTGCTTCCACGCTGGCACATTGAACAGAGTATCAAACGTGCGCTCGGCTCTAAGTTTGGAGCGCTGAAGGGCAAGGTGGCATAGTGTAGCCTCCAAATAGATTCTGGGAAGTAGATGCCACCGACTTCGCCTCTCGACGGCCGCCAGCTACTCGTCGGACACCCGCTCCTTTCCCGACTCGGCTCGGAGCGTGGTGGCATGCTCCCCGCCAAGTTCCTCCTCAGGGGTGCTTCTTGGGCCGGGCTCAGCTCCCTGAGAGCACCGGCTGGTGCTCGCGGCTCGCATGCCACAACGCGAGAATATGGAGAGTGCCGTTTTCAGCCTTGTAGTAGATGAAGTAACCGACACGACCTAGAAAGAGGCGCCGGACGCCCGGAGCCCGCGTACCTTCATACTTCGCTCCGATACCCGGCTGCTCAGCCAGGAGGCCGACTGCTTCACCGAAGTCCGCGCCGACCGCCCCGGGAGCGGCAGGGCGATTCTCCGCCCACCACTCGGCCGCCTTGCGAACTTGATTTGCTGCGCGCGAGGAAATCTTGATCTGAAGTGGCATGCTCAGCCGTGCTTCGGCAACGACTGCAGCAAATCTTCGAGAGTGACGTACTCACCCCGCTCGATCTCGGCCATGGCAGCCAGGAGCTCGTTCTCCTGCGTCTCCGTGAGAGAGAAGCTCTCGTCAGCGCCGCGAGTGACAACTGCGACGACCGCTCCCTCCGTGAGAGCGACACCTTCCACGACGATCTTCCCATTGACAACAGTTCCGGTTGCGACTTGCATGCTTCAATAGTACCCCGAAACGTCCCTTTGGCGCCTCACGCCGTCTCCGCCAACTCCTCCTCTTGGCCTGGACTGACAACGAGAAGAAGACGAAGAAGATCTGGAATGAGCGGTCGAATCGACAGTAGGCTGTTTGAGCGCGCCCGGATGACTACGACTCCGAGATCGAAGGCGCTCACCCGCTGCTGCCATTGAAGGCTCCGATCCATCGTGATGAAAACATCGAAACGGCCCGAAGCTGCCGTCAGGAGGTCGCCGTCTTTCTTGCCCGCGAGCCCAGCTTCCCGCGCTGTGAGCACCCGGTGACCGGGAAGCTCTGTCCGGAGCCCTTCCGGAAGGCACTCGTCAAGCAATACGCGCATGCGCCAGAACGGCTTCCTTGGCCTCTTCCAGCGCGGCGATGACCTGGTCCCTGCTTACCGTGGGAAAGTCGGCGAGGAATTCGGCCAGCGACTGGCCCTCCTCAAGGTAGTCGATCAGGGTCTGGAACGGAACCCGGGTGCCGACGAATACCGGTGTCCCTTCGAGGATTTCGGGGTCCCTGTGGACTGCGCTCTGATGTTCCACTCCGCTGTCTCCTGGAAGCTCTGGCCTAGACTCCGCTCCCTACATCTTGCTCATTCTGCGAGGGTTGTAATTCTACGCCTGTTGCTTGCGCCCGTCAATTCGTCCGCTCCAGGCGTCTCTCCTGCCAGCTCTTCAGCAGCCCCGCGCACTTCGACCGTCGAGAAGCCCTGGTGCTTGGTCACGATCACCTGCTGGGCAAATTCGTCCCGCAGCTCCGGGATGTGGGTGATGATGCCGACCATCCGGCCGCCTACCCCCAGGCACTGGAGGGTCTCGGAGACCAGCGCTAGCGTGTCGGGATCGAGAGTGCCGAAACCCTCGTCGATGAACAGGCTGTCGAGGTTCACCGCGCCGACGGCGCGCTGCACCTGATCGCTGAGCTCCAGGGCCAGCGCCAGCGAGGTCAGAAAGGTTTCTCCTCCGCTCAACGTGTCGCTGATCCGCGTCTCGTCGGCGTTGTCGTGATCGACGACCCGGATCTCGTCGTCCTTGAATTGCAAGGAGTAACGCTCTCCGGTCAACATCATCAGCCGCGCCGAGGCGCCTTGCACGAGCTCGGTGAACACCTCCTGCAGGACGTAGGCCTGGAACTTGTCGCTACGCAGGTCGCCGGCCAGGAGGTCGACCACCCGCAGAGCCGCCTCCTCGGTGTCCAGCCGTTCGCGGATCTCCCGGGAGCGTACGAGCCTCTGCCGCATGCGCCCGACCTGCTCCTCGAGCCTCTTTTCCTGGCCGAGCGCCGTCTCCACCTCGGTGGTGAGGTCCGCCGCGAGCTTCTCGGCCGCCGCCAACTGCTCGTCGGACACCCGCTCCTCCCCCAGCTCGGCCCGCAGCGCGGCGGCGCGCTCCTGGGCGGCGTGACTGTCCTGCACGTGACGGTAGACCTGCACCTTGAGCCGGGTGGCGGTGGCCTCGTCGAGCAGGGCCTCGCGGACGGCGGTCTCGCCGTCGAAGCCGGCGCGGGCGATCTCCGCGTCCCGGCTCTCCGTTCTCTGGGCGGCGTCCCGATGAGCCGCCTCGGCGGCCTCGGCGGTGAGCCGTTGCGCCTCCCTGGCGGTCATCAGCAGGCCCTGGGAGGTTGACGCCTCCTCAGACGCCACTTTGAGAGTGGCTTCAAGCTCCCCGATCCGAGCCTCCAGGGCCGCGGCCTCGGCCGCCGGATCGTCCGACTCGGTGACCGCATGGATCTCGGCCTGCAAGGCCGCGAGCCTTTGCAGGCTGGCCCCGCGCTCCTCCTCCAGCCGTTTCCGCGACGCCTCTCTCTCACCCGTCCGTTCCCGCGCGGCGGCCTCCTCGGCCCTGGCCTTCTCCAGGATTCGCTCGGCCGCCGCCAGCCGCGCCTTCGCGTCCGCGTTCGCTTTGCGGCTCCTGGCGAGGGCTACGATCCGCTTCTCGATCCAGACCTCGACCGCGTCCCCCTCTTCGGGTGCGCGATCGCCGAGCGCCTGATCGATCTCTTCCTCGCCGGCGGCCACGCGGGCCTGCAGCTCGGCGCAGCGCGACTCCAGCTCGGCGAGAGAGTGCCGGGCGGCCTGGAGCTTCGCCTGTTCGCCGGTGAGCGCGGCCTCGTTCTTTCTGGCCAGCGCGTCGGCTTCCTTTCGCGTCTCCCGCGCGCCTTCGAGCGCGGCCTTGGCAGCCTCCAGCTCGGGATTCAGATCGGCGGGGGGCGGCGTGTCCACGAGCTGCTCGCACACCGGGCAGGGTTGGCCGGGAACCAGGCCCTCGCGGAGGTGATTGGCCTCGTCCAGGCGGTGCGCGCGATGCAGCGCCTCCTCCGCCGCCTCGAAGGCGCGCTGCGCCTCTTCCGCGGCCCTCCTGGCGACGGCAGCCTTCTCCGTCAGCCGCTCGATCTCCCCGGCCTGCTCCTCCACCTCCCGGCGCTTCCGGGCGAGCTCGCGGCGACGCTCTTCCGCGCTCCGGCGCGCGGCGCCCAGCTCCACGGCGCGGTCGCGGACGCTCTGCAGCAGCTCGTCCAACTCCGGGTCGTAGCCGGAGGCCTCCGCGGCCTGCCGGGCGGCGTCGACGGCCTCCTGCTGCCGCGCTTGCTCGGATTTCGCCGATTCAACCGTCGTGGCGAGCGCGGACAGCTCATTTTCCAGAGCGCTCAAGCTCCGCGTCTGCCGCTCGAGGGCCGCATCGAGCTGCCCTCGTTCCGGGAGGCGTCCGATCACCTGGTGGAGGCGGGCTACCTGCTCTCGCATCGCCGGGATCGCCTTGGCGGCTTTCTCGGCGGACTTCAACGCGCCGGCTTTCTCCTTGGCATCCTTCTGCGCGGCGTCATGGCGGGTCTTGGCTTCGTCCGCCGCCTTCGCCGCCGTTTTCGCGGAGCTGGAGGCCCGGGCCGCTTCGTCGAGAAACGGCAGCAGCGGCACCGCGCGAGCCGCCGCCTCGATCCTCGCTTTGACAAGGTTTACCGGTTCGGCCTGCTCCCGCAGGGCGGCCCGCTTTTCCTCGACCTCCCGCAGCTCCCGGGTTTTCGCGTGCCGGCCGCGCAACTGGTCGAGCGTGCCGCGAGTGTCGTCCCGTCTCTTTCTCGCGGCCGCGAGCGACTCGACGACCCGGGCGTGCTCGGTTTCCAGCCCGGCGACGGCGGCCTCGTCGACGCCGGCGTACTCGTCCGCCAGGAGCTTCCGCAGGGACTCGACGGTGCCCTTCCGGGTAGCCGCCAGACGCTGGGCCCGTTCCCGCATCCGCTCGTAGACGTCGAGCCGCAGCAGCGTGCGAAGCATGCTGCGCCGGTCTCGCGGCTGCGCCTTGAGAAACCTGGCGAACTCGCCCTGCGGCAGAATCACGGATTGCATGAACGCGGGCGCGCCGAGCCCCAGGATCTGAGCCACCCGGTCGGTCGCGGCGCGGACCTGGTCCGCCAGGCTCTTGAAGGAGCCGCTCTCGTCGAGCTCCTCCAGGCGAACCATCTGATTGCCATTGCGCCGTAGAGTCCGCGCGATGCGGTAGCGGCTGGGACCGACGTCGAAATCCAGCACCACGCTGACCCGGTCCCGGGACGCCGAGATCATCTCGGTCCGGTTGTAGGTGTTGACCCGGGGGATCTCGCCGTAGAGCGCGAAGATGATCGCGTCCAGCAGGGTCGACTTGCCGGCGCCCGTCGGCCCCGAGATGGCGAACAGCTCGAGCGCGCGAAAATCGATCTCCTGCTTCCTGCTGAAGCACGCGAGACCCTCGACGGTGAGATGGACGGGGCGCAGCGGTCAATCCTCCCCGGAGGTCTGGTCGTAGAGATCCTGAAAGGTATCCAGGACGGCCACGTCCGCCGCCTGCTGGTGCTCGCGGAGATGGTAGGCGGCGTAGTGCCTCACCGGCGGAACTCCGGTTTCCAGCCGGATGTCCGGCCGCTCCTCGGCCTCGGGGAGCTCGGCGCGCACGACGAGCGCGTTGGGGAGCAGCTCGCGGACCTTGCGGTTGAGATCGGGATCCTTCTCCGTCAGAGGGACCGTGACGCGCAACCAGCCCGTGCGATACCGGCCGGCGGTCTCCTCGAGCTCCGCGAGCGAGGTCCGCAGGTCGACGAGCGGCACCCCTCCCTGGTAGGGGACGTGCTCGATATCGGCAAGCTTGACGCGTTTGCCGGGCGACGCCGTGACGACGACGAAGGTCTTCTCTTCTCCGGCCTCGCCGAAGTCCATCTGGAGAAGCGAACCGGCATAGTAGGCGGGCACCCGGGCATCGACCTTCTGCGGCTGGTGGATGTGTCCGAGAGCGACGTAGCTCGCGTTGGACGGCAGGGCCTCCGGCGAGGCGGCCCAGTCCTCTCCGATGTGAACGCGGCGCTCGGATTCGCCGAAGCTGGCCCCCTCGATGTGCGTATGGGCCATCAG
>Ga0070685_10001915_pt1 | contig 10795 bp, 11 predicted proteins | sample KBSS13LmetaG_FD_65651 | JGI IMG/M metagenome (GOLD analysis project Ga0070685, IMG submission 65651) | Switchgrass rhizosphere microbial communities from Kellogg Biological Station, Michigan, USA - KBS S1-3L metaG | ecosystem: Host-associated > Plants > Roots > Rhizosphere ...
GCAGCTATCTATCTCCGCGTCTGGGTTTACCTCGCCGGGAAGACGTTCGTCTCGCACCTGCCGCTGTTGCCCGGCTATCTTCGTCCGCCGGGTGCAGGGACTCCGCGAGACACTCTGGCGCACCAACGCCGTTACCAACATGCTCGAGGTCCCGGACCAGCCGAGGCTCACCGCCGAACTGTTGCAGATCCGGCAGCTCCGGGGGGGGCGCCGTCCTGACCTCTATCGACCAGATCTAACACGCGTGGCCCGGTCGTCCCCCCGCCAAACCCGCATCCTTGTGACAAATGCACATCCTCCAACGGCCATGCGACCGCGTGCCCCGTCCACCCGTCACAGCGCCGCCGGAGGCGGGCGCCGACATTCCTGCCATCACAGACCGTGAATGTGGATGGCAGGAGGCTTTGTGCGAACTGCGGCAACACCGAGAGCGGCAATCGTTCTGATCGGCTTCATCGTATGGTTCATCGGCGTCCTGCCGGCGGCGGCCGGGGTGAAGGGCGGACGCGGGTCCAATGGCCAGCACACGCGGCCGTTTTACATCGTCGCGCACAATCCGAACGTGCTTTCGGACGTCGACCAGGCGCTGGCGGCAGGGGCGAATGCTCTCGAGCCGGACATCATGAAGTTCAGCGACGGGACGACGGTCATCGGGACGAGCGATCACGTGAATCCTCACGCGGGCGCCTCGGGGCTGTTCGTGTATCACGATGACGTGACCATCACTACCCGGCTGCCCGTGACGGTCGAGGCGTATTTCGATCACGTACACGACGCGGTTGTCGGTGGGTCCAACATCGCCTTGATCACTCTCGACATCAAGACACCCGCCGCGATGTATGTGCATCAACTGCGGGATGCGGTGCGGTCGCATCTGAATCATGACGGTGTCCGGGTCAACATCATCTATAGCGTCGGCACGCTCGATGACGCCGTGTTTTTCAGCGGATCTGAATTTCTGTCGTCGCTGTGGCCTTCGCTTTATGGCCAGCCGCCCTTTCCGTCGACGCTCGAAGACCACGAGGGGATCATGGTGGATGGCGAAAATGAGGCCCCCGAGGTTCTCAACAAACTCCTTACGTACGGCGGCATTCGGCACGTGGCATTCGGGAATGGGAGTCTCGGCGTGAGTCACGGGCTCGCGCCGAATGTCGTGCGGAGCCTCGACACGGCAGCGTATCTGCGCGCGGCTACGTACTGGGATGAGGATCAGTACACCAACGGCGGCACGGGGCTCGGCGTGGCCATTCCGTATGCGTATCCGATTCCCATCGGTTCCTCGACCGCGATCAGCGCGGTGGCTGCGGCGCTCCTCAATAACGTCGACGGACTCATTCCCGATGTCGACATCCAGCCGCAGATTTTCTCGATGACCGTGGACCAGATCCGGTACCTGAAGGCCTACATCGACGCGAATCCGGACCGCTATCTCGCGACGGCGGACGACAACCCCTTCTACGTGCCACCCGAGGCCTACGCATTGTCGATCGGGACGGCCTCGGGCCTGTTCGCCGGCACTACGGACACGATCACCTTCACCCTGACCGGCACCAGTGGCAGTGCCTCCATCGCCGTCGACGGAAATTTCCTCCATCGCTTTCATTCCGGGGAGATGACGCACGTGACGTTGCCGAGCAAGAATCTGGGCAAATTGACGGGCATCCAGGTCTCGTCCAACGGAACCGACGACTGGGAGCCGACGACGATCCAGATCAATAGCATTCGATGGGGGATCCCGCTCCTCGGCCCGACGATGTTCGGCACGAACCCCAATCCGATCATCCACCTCACCGGCGCCAGCATCAACGCGAGCCATGCGTCGTCGGTACCCATTGCCGATGTCGGCCACGACAGCGACGGGACTCCGCCGCACGCCAGCCCCGCCGTGGCTCCTGCGCCCAACGCCGCCGGATGGAACCACGCGGACGTCACCGTGACCTGGAATTGGGCGGACGAACCGGGCGGCAGCGGCCTCAGGACGATAGCCTGCACCAGTGAGAGCCTCGCCAGGGACGAAGGTGTCTATTCTCTGCAGGCGTCCTGCAGCGACAAGGAAGGCAACGAGAGCGTGGGCTCGCAGCTCGTCCGGATCGATGAGACTCGTCCCACCGTGCCGTGCGGCGTCGCGGATGGCGCCTGGCACAGCGACAATGTTTCGATCGCCTGCAACGGCTCCGACGGCCTTTCCGGTCTCGCGAATTCCGCCGACGCGAGCTTCAACCTCGTCACCGCCGTGTCCTCCGGGGTGGAAACCGACCATGCCTCCACAGGCTCCCGCACGGTCTCCGATCGCGCGGGCAACAGCACCGTGGCCGGGCCGATCGGCGGCAACAAAGTCGATCGGAAGGCGCCGGTGATCACCATCGACCAGCCGTCGGCGGCCACGTCCTACACGCACGCCGACACCCTGCATCTCGCGTACAGCGTCACCGATGCCGGCTCCGGCGTGGCGTCCGTCGTGGCCACTCTCAACAACAGCGCGACGGTCGCCGGCAGCAGCCTGTCCAGTGGCCGGGACATCCCGCTGCTCACGTCCACCCCGCTCGGGCCGAATCGATTCGAGATCCAGGCTGCCGATCGCGTCGGCAACACGAGCGTGTCCGTGGTGACGTTCAACATCATCGCCACGCCGCAAAGTCTGCTGGCCGGCCTTGCGCAACTGCAAGGCCACGGGCTGGATCAACGCGGCAATTCTCTCTCCTCGAAGCTCACCGAGGCCGCCGGCCTGTTCGCGGCAGGCAACTGCACGGCTGCCAGGCAGCTCTACAACGCCTTCCTCAACGAAGTCACGGCCCAGACGGGCAAATCGATCACGCCCGCCGCGGCGGCGATCCTGACCGGCGACGTGCTCTATGTCAGCAGGCAATGCCGGTGAGATGTCGGATGCGCGACTAGCTGAGTGTCGTGGATGAGAGCCCACCCGTCCGGGTGGGTGGGCTCCCACCCTCCCGCACGATCCCCTCCCCGCCTCGGCATGTCCTCCCAACCACCCGTCCGGGGTTCGTTCGAACTGCGCGCGACCGCCATATTGCGGGCATCGAATGGAGGACGTCATGAAGACACTACGAATCGCACTGCTACTCACCCTCGCGCTGACGATCGCCGGCTCGGCGATGGCGCAGATCAAGCTCGCGGATACGGATACCCAGAAGCTGTTCATCACCGTCAACACGGTCGGCACGGCGCAGACGCTGAACCATACGAACGTCTTCGACTCGGCCGGGAAGCCGCTGGCCAAGATCGAGCCGGGGTTCCAGAACGCGTTCGGCGATCTCGGGTTCATGGGCAAGTTCGGCAAGAAGCAGGAGATCGAGGTCGTATTCGACCTCTACCTCAGCAGCCGGAATCATCCCTCGACCACGTACGGCAATGAGGGCTACATGATCCTGCACGGCGTGCCGGAGAACCTGGAGAACCTCAAGTTCCTCGCGCCGATCCTGGGCAGGATGGACATCAAGGCCGGCCACTTCCTGGTCGACTTCGGCGACAACAAGGACCACCGCTCCAACAACGCCATCGTGCAGAAGAACCCGCTCGTCGGCAACTTCGTCGTCGATCCCAACATCGTCAGCATCGGCATGCAGCTCTCCAGCAAGCCGGGGACGCGCTTCGGATGGCTGGTGGGCGCCAACAACGGAACGACCACGGAAGACTGGAACGTCGGGCGCGGCTTCGCGGTCAACGGGAAGCTGATTTATTACCCGATCCAGCCGCTGCGCGCGTCGGTCTCCTACATGACCGCCAACAACAGCGACAACCCCACCAAGGCGGCCGGCGGCAGCGCGCTGCAGATGTTCAGCGGCAACCGCAGCGGCGAGCGCTATGCGGGCGTGATGGGCGGCGGACAGGCCCCGGGCGACGTCTTCCCGCAGGCGGGAGAGAAGTTCAGCGCCGGGCAGTTCGACCTGACCTACGACGACGCGGGTTTCCCGGTCAAGCTCTATGGCCACTACGGCCGCACGCAGGACCAGGACATCAACGGTTCCGCGGCAGGCACTCCCGAGGAGACCTGGAACTACTACGCCGGCGACGTGGTCTACAAGGTCACGCCCGCGCTCTACGCCGCCGCGCGCTACAGCGCCGCCACGACGGACATGCTCAACGGCCGCGAGACCGGCGGCAAGGTGAACCGCATCCAGGTCGGCGGCGGGTTCTGGCTGACCAGGAACATGCTGATGAAGGTCGAGTACGTGACGCAGAAGTACAGCGGATTCCGTGAGGGCGACATGGTCAACAACGGCATCCAGGCCTGGCGCGACCCCGAGTTCAACGGCCTGGTGGCCGAGGTCTCCTTCGCCTTCTGAACCAGACCGTACGCCGGCGGCCGGCGCCCCCGCCACGGCGGGGGCGTTGCCGCGGAAAGGGAGGCTCACCATGAAACGCATCATCATCGCCGCCGTAGCGCTGTTCCTCTTCCTGGCCGGAGTGGCCGCGGCCGATCGCTTCACTCCCGCCAGGGGCTCGTTCGTCCGCATCGAAGGCACGTCCACGCTTCACGACTGGACGATGGAAGGAACGATCATCAACGGCAGCATCGCCGCGCCGCCGGTGGACCAGTGGAAGAACGATGCGAGCAATGTCGCGGTCACCATCCCGGTGACGTCGATCCGGAGCGAGCACACCAAGATGGACAAGCTCATGGCCGAGGCGCTCAAGGCCGGCGCGAATCCAACGATCCGCTACGAGCTCACGAACGCCGTGCTGACCGGATCGAGCCCGGTCGTGCAGCTCGAAACGCGCGGCAGGCTGACCATCGCCGGCGTCACACGCGAAGTCGCCATGCAGGTCAACGGCACGCGGGAGCCGGGCGGCGCGTACGTCCTCACCGGGCAGCTCCCGATCCGGATGTCCGACTACGGCATCAAGCCGCCCACCGCGATGATGGGCACGATCAAGACCGGCGACGGCGTGAAGGTGACGTTCCGCTGGGCAGTGCAGGCGGCGCAGAACTGAGGCGTCCGATGCGCACGGGAATCCTCATCCTGCTGCTGGTGGCCGGCCCGGCGGCGTACGCGTCCCAGCCGACGCGCCTCGCCGCCGGGAGGCAGAGCGCGGTCGTGCTGGAGGGCTCGTCGAACGTCACGGACTGGCGCTGCCGCGGAACGTCGATGGATGCCGACATGCTCGTCGCCGCGCCCGCGGATCACATCAATGCCGTCATCGACCGCATCGAGGACGGCAACATCGCGGTCTGGATGTCCGAGCCCGCGCGCGGGCGCTTCCCCACCCCCCGGTTCCATCTCCGGATCCCGGTCACCTCGTTCCGCTGCGGCAACCGGATCATGGAAGGAGACATGCGCCGCGCGCTCCGGGCCGGCGAGCATCCGGACGTCGAGTTCACCTTGCACGCGCTGCGCGGAGGGGTGCAGCACGATCTCGACACGGGGCTCTACCACGCCACGATCGCCGGCGAGCTGGGACTGGCCGGACAGAGGCGCACGATCGACGTGGCCGTGTCGGCGCAACGGATCTCGCGCTCTTCGTTCCGCATCCGCGCCGTCCTGCCGCTGCAGATGAGCGACTTCGGCGTCACGCCGCCGACCGCTCTGTTCGGCACCATCCGGGCCCGCGACGCACTGACGGTGACCTTCGACCTGATGCTGGAGATCGCACCGTGACCGGGAATCAGGCAGAATCCGCGCTCAGCAACGCCTCCTTCTCCATGACGCTCCGGCAACTGAAGATCATCGCCGTCATCATTCCGATCGTCGTGACGATCGCGATCGAGGTCACGCGCACGATGATCCTGGGCAGTCTGCTGTTGTGGCAGCGGCTCCTGCTCGACAGCATGACCGTGGCGGGACTGTTCGCCTTCTCCGCGGTGATCTTTCGCGTCCTGGGGAGAATTCAGGCCCGGCTGGAGATCCGCAACCGGGAGCTCCTCGCGCTGCACACGGCCGGTCTGCACGTCGCCTCGGAGCTCTCGCTCGAGGTCGTGCTGAACAAGGTCGTGGAGCAGGCGCGCAACCTGATCGGCGCCCGGTACGGCGCGTTGTCCGTCATCGACCGCGAAGGCAACATCAAGGAGTTCATCACCTCGGGTGTGACCCCCGGGGAGCGCGCCGCGATCGGCCCGCCTCCGGTCGGGCACGGCGTGCTCGCCGTGTCGCTCATCGAGGGCGAGCACCTCCGTCTCGCGAACGTCGCCGAGCACCCGCGCTCCGCCGGCTTTCCCCCGAATCATCCGGTCATGCGCTCGCTGCTCGCGGTGCCCGTGACGAGCAAGAGTCCCTTCCTCGGCAACATCTATCTCAGCGAGAAGGCCGACGGGTCGCCGTTCACCACCGACGACGAGGAGACGCTGGAGCGATTCGCCGTCCAGGCGGCCATCGCCATCGACAACGCGCATCTGCACGCCCAGGCGGAGGAGATCGCCACGGCCCGTGAGCGCCTGCGCATCGCCCACGAGATGCACGACGGGATCGCCCAGGTCCTCGGCTATGTGAACACGAAGTCGCAGGCCGCGAAGCAGTACTTCCGGCTCGGCAAGACCGCCGAAGGAAACGAGCAGCTCGAGCAGCTCGCCGTGTCGGCCCGGCAGGCCTACAGCGACGTCCGGGAGTCGATCGTCGGCCTGCGCACGCTTCCCGGCAGCGATCGGATGCTGGCCGATGTCCTGGCGGAGTTTCTTCAGCACTGGAAGGACCAGAGCGGCATCGACACGAACCTCACCATCGACCCGGCGTTGCGGCTGCAGCCGTCGGTCGAACTGCAGATCGTCCGCATCATCCAGGAATCGCTCACGAATGTGAGGAAACATGCGCGGGCCACCCAGGCTCGCGTGGACGTCCATCGGGAGGACGGCCAGCTCGTGGTCAGCATCCAGGACGACGGCGGGGGCTTCAACCCCGAGGCCACCGCCCGCGGGGAGTTCCCGAAATTCGGACTCACGACCATGCGCGAGCGGGCCGCGAGTATCGGAGGGGCGCTGGACATCGGGAGCGTCCCGGGAACCGGAACGACGATCCGCTTCACCATGCCTCTCACGGCGGCCTGAGACCTCGGCTTCCCATCTATACTCCCGGCGATGCGCATCCTCATCGCCGATGACCACGCTTTGTTCCGTGACGGGCTCCGCAGCCTGCTCATCGCGCAGGGACATGAAGTCGCGGGCGAAGCCAGGAACGGCCGTGAGGCGGTGGCCATGACGCGGGAGATCCGGCCGGAGATGGTGCTGATGGATCTCTCGATGCCGGAGATGGACGGGCTGGCCGCCACCAAGGTGATCACGGCGGAGATGCCGGAGGTCAAGATCGTGATCCTGACGGCCTCGGAGAACGATGCCACGCTGTTCGAAGCGGTCAAGTCCGGCGCGCAGGGTTATCTGGTCAAGAACCTCGAGGCGGACGACTTCTTCGCCCTGCTCGACCGCGCCGCCAACGGCGAGCCGGCGTTCACGCCGGCACTCGCACGACGGCTGCTCGTCGAGTTTTCCAGGCCGGCGGAGAAACCGGCCCCCTCCGAGGTCGACGCCCTGACCGATCGCGAGCGCGAGGTGCTCGAGCTGATGGTGGAAGGCGTCGTGTCGAACCGCAAGCTCGCGAAACGGCTGAACCTCAGTGAGAACACGGTGAAGTTCCACGTGCGCAACATCCTCGACAAGCTCCGCCTGCACAACCGCGCGGAAGCCGTCGGCTACGCCCTGCGCAAGAAGCTCGACGCCTGAGCGGAGCCGCGTAGCGGCTCTCCGCCGGTGGCTGGCAGGCCGGTCGCCGTCGCGCTCCTCGCGCAGCCTGCGCAGCAGGCGACAGACTGTGCCCCCCGGCTTCAGCCGGGGCATGCAGGGACGCCATGTTCGAGCCCGCGTAGCGGGCTGCAGGCCTGCCGCCCGCTACGCGGGCTGGTGCCTTTTCGCACGCCGGTTCCCCCGGCTGAAGCCGGGGGCTAGATTCTTCCGCGTGCTACGCACGCTGAAGACCCCCGGGGGGCTAGTCCGTTGCCTGCTCGGCACGCTCGTTTCCCTCGGAGACCGTTGCGCCTACAGCGACCGAATCCAACCGAGACGTTGAAGCGCGCCGTAGATCAGGTACGCCCCCAATCCGACGACGAACACGCCGAATGCCAGGCGCAACTGCGGTCCGGGCATCCGATTGGCGACCACGGCGCCCAGCCAGCCGCCGATGAGAACCGCTACCGCGATGATCGCGGCGGCCCGGACATTCACATTTCCAAAGCGGTAATACTCGTACGTCGCGGCCAGGCCGATGGGCGGAAGCAGGACTGCAAGGCTGGTCCCGGTGGCCATGTGCTGCCGGAACCCCGCGACATAGATGAGAGCGGGCACGATCACCACTCCTCCGCCGATGCCGAACAACCCCGACAGGACGCCTGCAAACAATCCGATCGCAACCAACAAGATGAACGACGGTTGGGACATTCGATCTCCTCTCCGGACCCACTCCCGGTCGCGGACTCGCCCTCTGACGCATCCACGTCACGATCGGGCGACTGCCGGCAGAGCCCAACATATCAGCTCGACACGGGGAGACCTCGCCTCACACCACGCGGTGCTTCAGCACTTCATCGCGATTCCGCGAGAAGTAGATGAGGACCACGGTGGCGAGCAGGATCGCCCACTTCCACCACTCGACTGGCGGCAGGTCCTGGGATCGGACGATCTCAATGCCGTAGATGATGGGGAACGCGAAAAAGATGGTCCAGCCGATTCCAAACAACGTCTTGCGCATGAGCGGCCTCCTTGCCAGCATCGTCGCTCGCACACGCTCTCTTCGCGATGCCATCCCTCACACTGCGGATTGACGGACATCACACGGCCATGTACAACGCGCAGGTGCCGGGCCTCTCCGGCGATGTCCACCTCGGTGAGGTCCGGAAGCTTCCGTCGCCGGTCTTGCGCACGACGGGATATTGGGTGATGGGGAAGTCGCCGTTGAGCTGGAGGCCAGCGCGAACGAGCGCCACGGCGTTGTCCATGAGCGGCTATCGCAGGAGCGGCTATCGCAGCGTCACACCCTCGCTCTTCGCCCTCTGCACGAGCTTCGCCGGCCCACGCCCCGCGCCACGGATGGACGTCTCCCGCGTGAGCTGTCCCAGCTCGCGGTTCGACATCCGCCGGCCGAGGTCGGATTGCGCGACGATGCCGAGGAGGCGGCCGTCCTCGTCGATGACCGGGAGATGGTGGACGTGGTTCTCCTTCATCACCTGCACGGCGTCTTCGAAGTCCTCGTCGGGATGGATGGCCACGAGCGGCGCGGACATGACCGCGCTCGCGGGCAGATCGGCGGCGTTCCAGCCGCGCGCGACGGCACGGCAGGCGATATCGCGGTCGGTGACGATTCCGACGACCTCGCCGGAGCTCGAAATGGGAATGGCCGCGCAGTCGTGGTCGAGCATGATCGTCGCCACCAGGCGCAGAGGGGTGGCCGGCTCGCAGGTGACGGGGTCGCGGGTCATCGCATCGCGTACGTTCATGGCGTCAGTCTCGGCCGGCCCGACGCACCTCGCCGCGACGCATGACACCGCCCGAATCGTCGAGGTGATCGTCAATCCGTGGTGGAACGTACGGGACAGCATCGCCACGAAGGAGGTGTGTCGATCTGCCACATGTGCCATCTCGACAAGACACTGGTTCGAGCCGGTGCGCGCGTAGTACGAACAGCGTACGAGGTGATGAACCCGCTGAAGACGCGCGTTCTCTTTCTCTGCACGCACAACGCCGCCCCGCAGCCAGAGGTCCGAACGCCTGCTCCGGAACACGGCCGGTGATCGTCTTGAGGTCTTCAGCGCAGAGACGGAGAACACGCACGTCAGCCGCTGGATTGCAAAGTCACGGATCTGGTGAAGGCCTTGAACGACCAAGATCTGCGCACGCTCGCCCGTAAGTAGCGGTGGCGTCACAGACGCTGTGTGCTCGAAGCAGTTATGGAGATCCGGCCACTGCGGGAGCAACGACTCCGGCGCAACATGCGCCGCGGTCTGACGCGGACCTTCATATCCGAACGCCCGGGCCGTACGCAATCGAATCGTTAGCCCGTGTTAGCATCATGCGGTTTGCGAAATACCGACAACCGTACAAAACCGACCCATGAAAACTTCGAAGCATACTGTCCGTACTGTGACTACCTGAACGTGTTCAATCGGGCGACCGACTTGAACGACTCGGACAGTATCGACGGCGAGGAGCGGCCATGCGGGAATCCGGAGTGTCAACGTCCATTCGCGTTGACTTACGATTCGATTGACCCTACGTTCGTCCTTCTCTACTACGAAGCCCAAACGCTGCTCGAGCAGAAGCGGTTCGGAGACGCGATCGTGAAGCTGGCTACGTCGATAGAGCAATTCTTTACACATTCACTATTTGAACTGTTGGCGTGGCAACGTTTGGCGGCCAACGAGAGCGACTACCACATCGCAGACGTAGCAAATCGTATTGCGGCAAGGCTAACCCAAGCGATTGACGGCGCTGCCTATCAGGATTTGCGCAACCTCTTTCTTCATATGCTAATCGGAGGTCCCATCACCACGATCCAAGACGCAGAACGCACAATCGGTCGAATTGTTAGAACGACGCCGTCAGATGCCGCTCTAGGAACGATTGCCGATCCGAAACTTCAGTCGGCAGCACACCGGCTAAAGATGCTGAGTCTTCATGAGGTTCGGAATAGAATAATTCACCACACCACGTATCGGCCGCCAGAATCCGAGGCGCGTGCACTGTTTCAAGGGACGGAGGATGTCATGTGGACGTTAGTGGACAAACTCGACGTGCGGTTCGAGTCGCTCGGCATCTGAGCAGCGGGAATGGCGCCCAGCTTCTGCCCAGCAGCGGATGGCG
>Ga0070685_10001916_pt1 | contig 10793 bp, 9 predicted proteins | sample KBSS13LmetaG_FD_65651 | JGI IMG/M metagenome (GOLD analysis project Ga0070685, IMG submission 65651) | Switchgrass rhizosphere microbial communities from Kellogg Biological Station, Michigan, USA - KBS S1-3L metaG | ecosystem: Host-associated > Plants > Roots > Rhizosphere ...
CTCGATCGAGCGAACGGAAAAATCCTCGATAACGACAAGTCACCGCAGCGCAAGGTCGGTGAGCTGGATAACCGGGGTAGCCATTTCTATCTCGCCATGTATTGGGCGCGCGCACTTGCTGATCAGTCGAAAGATCCCGAGCTCCGCGCACGCTTCGGCCGGGTCGCGACCGAGCTCGAGGGCAACGAGGCAAAGATCGTTGGTGAATTGAATGGAGTGCAGGGGAAGCCTGTGCAGGTTGGCGGCTACTACCACCCCGATCCGGCGCAGACGGCGCGAGCGATGCGCCCGAGCGCGACGCTCAACGCGATTATCGACGGGATGAGCAGGTAGCTGGGTAGCTGGGTAGCTGGGCCAGCAACCCAACTACCTAGCAACCCAGCCACCCAAGTTCCGGCGCTATTTCCCGACGAACTTCCGGAACTCCGCGAACGTCACGGCGCCGCGGCCGTGGATCGGGGCGATCGTCGCGACATTCAATTTCAACTTCTGAATTTCGTCGTACAACATGACGGCGTTGGGCGGCGGCATTGGCGGAACCGGCGCGTCCGGTGGCCCCGGGCTGTAGGCGTCCGCTTCGACGAGGATCTTCGGCCCGGGCAGATAAATCAACGTGTATTCGTTCGTGTGCGTATCGCCGGACGTGGCGTAGATCTCGATTGACTGCTTCCCGTCCGTGATGATGTCTTTGCCCGTCACGCCCTGCAGCGTCGGCATCTTCGCAGCCTTGCTCTGCGTGTCTGGACTCAGCGTCGCCGGTGCGATCAGCGTCTTCTGGAAATACGGCACGTTCGATTGATGCGTGATGATGGTCGCGCCCTCGGCCACGTACGTGCGCAGTCCGCCGCTGTGGTCGAAGTGATGGTGCGTCGTCAGGACATACTTCAGCGGTTTCTTTGGCACGAGTTTCCGGGCCTCGGCGATCACCGCCTCCGAGCGCGCTTCATCGAGCGGAGCCTCGATCACGGCGAGGTGGTCGTTGAATTCCACCACCAGGCTGTGATGAGAACCGCCGGTCACATGCCAGACGCCATTCGCCAGCTTCGTGCTCGTCGCCTGCACTGCCGGGAGTGTCGCGCTCGCGACGGCTTCAGGTACCGGAAGATCCACGGGGGCATTCGGCGTGACGCTGGTGACGTTCAGATCCCAGAGCGGAAAGCCTCCCTGCTCCACCAGAATCTTGGTCGGGAACTTCACGCCGCTGAAGTCTTTGTAATCGGAATAGGTGGCGATGAGATCGGTGTCACCCATGACCGGGTTCGGAATTTTGGTCGCAACCTTGGTCACATGGTTTTGCGCGTCGATGGTGCCCTCGAGCTTGTACTTGCCATGCGCCGTGTACGAGATCACGCTGGCGCCCTCGGTTCCCGACAGCACGACGTCGTTCGCCGAGGCAGCACCCTTCAGGAAGCCGTGCGGCGTCAGCCAGATTGCAACTTGCCGCTCTTCGGCGGTTGCCAGTTGCGGCGCTGGTCCGTTGGGACCGACGTTCCACGCCTTGTCGCCATTGACCTGGGTGTTCTGCTGCTGACCACCGAAGGTGGGCTGCGCGAAATTCATCTCGTCGCGGGCAGAGCGTTGCTCGTAGTTCACCGCCCGCGTAAAGCTCGACATGTCCCGACGGGGCCACTCCTGGCCCGCCGTCAGCGCCTGCCCGAAAAACGCGTTCATCCCGGTGCCGGAGTACTGAATCGAATTCACCGAGCCCATCGCCTGCTGCGCATCGCGCAGCACACTTGCGGCGTCCCTGGGTGAGCTGCACGCCGCCGTCATGAACGCGAGCGCCAGACACAGTCGTTTCGCCATGAGATTCTCCTTATTCGTAGGGCGGGTCCTGCTTCAGGGACCCGCCAAAGATGCCGGGTCTAAAGAACAAGACCCGGCCTACGACGCCATCGAATTACCGTAGTGTCCGGCTTCAGCCGGACCGCATTACGGCAGCAACGCCGTGGTGTTTCGCTTCGGGACCTGTCCCACCGGGATCTTCGTGACCTCTTTGAGAGCCACGAGGTCCACGACCGACACACTATTCGACCCTGCGTTCGCCACATAGGCGAACTTGCTGTCCGGTGTCAGCGTGACCCAATCCGGCGACCGGCCCACATCTACCGAGCCAAGCAGCGCGAGGTCCGGCAACGAATAGATGTAGACGGCGCTATTGAGTCGACTGTCGACGACGAGCTTCTTCCCGTCCGCGGTTACCGCCATGCCATGGGACGCATTGCCTCCTTCGAGCACGGGTTGCTTGCCAGGTCCGAGCTTCGGGAGATCGATGCGTTTGACTTCCTTGTGAGTCGCCCAGTCGACGACGGCAAAGCCGTTCAGATCGGAGAGCTGGACGAACATGCGCTTCGTGGAGCCATCGGAACTCGCCTCGAAGGCCATGGGCCGCACGCCGAGATCGAAGTCCATCACCCAGGCCACCTGCTCCGTCTGCGCGTCGATCGCCGTGGCCGTCTTGCCGGCGATGCTGCCCGCCACAACATATTTGCCGTCAGGCGTCACATACGTGTTGTGCACGGCACCCTTGATCGGAATGCTCTTCACCTTCTGTAGCGAAGCCGTGTCGATGACGTCGACCATGCCGGGCTCTTCGCGGATGGCGACGTAGACGCGCCGGCCGTCCTTGCCGATGGAGATGTTATTAGGGTGTCCACTCAGTGCAATGTTGCTCATCACTCGAAGCGTGCGCCCATCGACGACGTCGAGCGTGCTGTCAGATTCGTTGCTCACGTAGATCCGGCTGCCATCCGGCGCTGCGGCGGCACCATGGCCGACCTCGATGCCGTTGATCTCGCCGACGACCTTATTGGTCGTCGGATCGATGATGTGCACGCTGTCGCCGGCGCTGTTCGTCTGGATGATGCGGACTTTTCCGCGCGGAGACGACACGCCCTTGAGCGTATCGCCCTTGACCCACGCCGCAAGCGTCTGCCACTCGGGATCATCTTTGGACGTCCAATGCTTGCCACCATCGTGATGAGGATCGCCACCGGCGCTCTCGGCCAGCGGGTGGCGCAGAAGCCGGCTGGCTCCGGGATTGCCAGGCACGACGCGCGTTTTGACGAGCTCGAAGTTCTTGCGGGAGTCCTCTTCGTTCCACGTCGCGGCGCCCGCTGGCAACCGCTGCAGCCGCATCGGGGTGCCGAACTCGTGGCACGAGACACAGCGGGCGTTGCCGTCGCGCTTGGTCGTGAAGATCGGCTGGACGCGCGTACGGAAATAGTCGAAGTCGAGCGTCGGGGATGATGAGGACGCGGCGGGCTGCTGGGCCCGCGCCGGCGCGGCAGCAGCGAGTACAACAGCGACAACCAAGAAGAAACGCGGCATACGACCCTCCTGTGCGAGAGGGATTATGCGTCAGGTTGGCTGCCGCCGCACGATGGGATTGGAGGGCCGTTCGGTCTGCTCGACAGGGGCAATTGATGGAGAATTGGAGACAGGAGGCCCCATGCGTCGCCGCATTCTGCTGGTTCTGCTCGCCCTGCTCACGTCCCCGCTGAGCGCGCAGTCGCCGGCTCCCCTTCAGGTCCCCTATCGGCAGTTCACGCTCGCGAATGGTCTGAACGTGATCCTGCATCGCGACACCAGCATCCCGGTCGTCGCGGTCAACATGTGGTACTACGTGGGTTCCGCCAACGAAAAGCCCGGGCGCACGGGATTCGCGCATCTCTTCGAGCACCTGATGTTCGAAGGATCGAAGCACGTGCCCGAAGGGCAATTCGACATCCTGCTCGAGGGCGCCGGCGGCGATAACAACGGATCGACCGCGAACGATCGCACCAACTACGTCATCGACGTTCCTTCGAATGCGTTGGAGCTGGCGCTCTTCCTCGAATCCGACCGGATGGGGTACCTGCTCGACACCATGTCGCCCCAGCGCGTCAACGGACAGCGCGACGTCGTGAAGAACGAGCGGCGCCAGAGCTATGAGAACCGGCCGTACGGGATGGCGTCGATCGAGTTGGACAAGATGCTGTGGCCGTCGAATCACCCGTACAGCTGGCCGACGATCGGCTACATGGAGGACCTCACGGCCGCCAGCTACGAGGATGTCGTCGAGTTCTTCAAGAAGTACTACGCGCCCAACAATGCGAGCCTCGTGATCGCCGGTGACATCGATTTCGATCGCACGCGCGCGCTCGTGGAGAAATGGTTTGGCGAGATCGCGCGCGGCGCGGTGGTCGAGCCAATCGCGCCACCAGCGGCGATCCTCACGGGGGTACAGAAGAAGACGCTGACAGATAAGGTCGCCCTTCCGCGCCTGTATCTCGCATGGTTGACGCCGCGATTCTACGCACCTGGCGACTCGGCGCTCGACATCACGTCCTCCGTGCTCGCCGGCGGCAAGAACTCACGGCTCTACAAACGTCTCGTGTACGACATGCAGATCGCCCAGGACGTCTCGGCGTTCCAGCAGTCGGCGGCACTCGGAAGCCAGTTCCAGATCGTCGCCACCGCCCGCAGTGGCCACACCGCGGAGGAGCTGAAGACAGTGATCGACGAAGAGCTCGATCGACTGCGTCGCGACGGCCCGGACCCGCGCGAAGTGCAGCGTGCCATCAACCAGATGGAAGCGTCGTTCTACGAGCGGATGGAAAAGGTCGGCGGCTTCGGGGGCAAAGCCGATCAACTGAACGCGTACAAGTTCGCGGGTGGCGGCCCGGATTACTTCGCCGAGGATCTCGCGCGATATACCTCGCTCAGCCCCGCCGACATTCAATCCGCCGCCGTGCAGTGGCTGCCCGCAGATCGTCGTGTCGAGCTCGTCGTCGAGCCGGGAGAACGGCGATGACCGCGTTCCTTCGTCAATTCCCGACTCCCAAGCGGCCCAACTCCCAATTCAGTTTGGGAGTTCTTAAGTTGGTTTTTGCGAGTTTGGTACTGGCGGTCACACTCGCGCCGGCTTTGACCGTTCGAGCGCAGGACCAGCCCGATCGATCGAAGCCTCCGGCGCTCGGTCCGACACCACAGCTGAAGTTGCCGGCGATCCAGAAGCGCGCGCTGTCAAACGGCGTTCCGATATGGCTGGTCGAAGCGCACGAGGTGCCGCTCGTGCAGGTCTCGCTGCTCGTGAAAGCGGGCGCCGGCGACGATCCCGCCGGGAAGTTTGGCTTGGCCAGCATGACTGCGGCGATGCTGGACGAAGGCGCCGGCAAACGGTCGGCGCTCGAGATTGCTGACGAGATCGAGTTCCTGGGCGCCGATCTCAACGCCACCGGCTCGTTCGATGCTTCCGCTGTCAGGCTGGGTGTCCCCGTCGCGCGTCTCGGCCCGGCGCTATCGGTTATGGCCGACGTCGCGCTGCGACCGACGTTCCCCGATGCCGAGCTCGAACGGGTGCGCCAGGAACGACTGACGGACCTGCTGCAGGCCCGGGACGATCCGGCATCAGTGGCGCCGATGGCGTTTGCGCGATTGTTGTTCGGTCCGTCGCACCGCTACGGCACGGGCGCGGTTGGAACGGCGGCCACCATCAAGAGCTTCACGACCGCCGACGTGAAATCATTCCACTCGGCCGCTTACCAGCCCGGAAACGCAACGCTGATCGTCGTAGGGGACGTCACGGCCGACGCCGTGGTGCCACAACTGGAGCAGCAATTCGGCGCGTGGCGTGCGGACGGAACACCGCTCCGCCATGCGACGTCGCCGCCCCCGCCGCAGCCTGCGCAACGTCAGATCGCCATCGTCGACATGCCCGGTGCCGAGCAGTCGCAGGTTCGCATCGGATGGGTCGGCGTACCTCGATCCACTCCCGATTACTTCCCGCTGCAGGTGCTCAATACGATTCTCGGCGGGTCGTTCAGTTCGCGGCTCAATCAGAATCTGCGCGAACAGCATGGCTACGCCTACGGCGCGAGCTCACGCTTCGACATGCGCCTGTTCCCAGGTCCCTTCGTCGCCGGGGCCGGCGTGCAGACCGACAAGACCGCCGAGTCGCTCCGCGAGTTTTTCAACGAGCTGACGGCGATCTCCAAACCGATTCCGCCTGACGAGCTGACCAGGGCCAAGAACTACGTGGCCCTCGGCTTCCCCAGCGGCTTCGAGACGATCAGTGATTTCTCCGCGCAACTCGAGCAGCTCGTGATCCATGGTCTGCCTGAGATGTACTTCACGGATTATGTGAAGAATCTTCAGGCCGTGACCGCCGATCCGGTGCAGAAGGCCGCAGGGACCTACATGCTGCCGCAGAAAGCGCTGGTCGTCGTCGCCGGCGATCGCAAAGTGATCGAAGCGGGCGTCCGTGCGCTCAATCTCGGAATGGTTCGCACGTTGTCGATCCAGGAGGTCTTGGGCGAATGAGCATCGCGCTGGAGTTGGCAGCCCTGATGACGTACTCGGATCAGGAGCGCAGCAAGTGGCGAACATGGATTGAGGCCGATCCCGCACGACTGTCGATCCCGTTTCAACAGGGCGGGCGCTTCCCGACTGTTGGCAGCGTGCTCGATCACGTATTCCTGGTCGAACGTCGTCATCTCACGCGGATGCAAGGCGGCCAACTGCCGGAGAAGACCGGCGTCCAGCCAGGCGACTGGCACGGCCTCCTGGCATACGCCGAGGCAGCCAGGGCCGATCTGCGCGGATATCTCGGCGGACTCACCGAGCAGGCCGCGGGGCAGTGGATGACCTTCACAGTTCAGAGCGGCACCTTCACGATGACTCGCCGCAAGCTCGCGTCACACATCCTGCTTCACGAGATCCGCCATCTCGCCCAGATCGCCTACGCGGCGCGGCTGGCCGGCCACGCGCCTCCAGGCGAGCACGATTTCTTCTACGCGCCCGAACCAGAGGCGATGGACTGAAAACTAGTCCTCGGTCCTTCGTTCTTGGTTCTTGGTCCAGACCAGGCACTAAGGCCCAGGGACGAAGGACTCGAACGTGCCGGTCTGCGTGTTCTTTCGTACGCGGTCCCAGAGAAAGCACTGACCATTCATCGCGATGTAGACGCCAGGTGGCAGCACCTGGGCGAATGAGAGCGCGCTGCCAAGGTTGAACAGGCCATCCGAGCTGCCGAAGGCATAGGGGATCATCGCCCCTGTCAGAACGATCGTCTTGTCACTGATGCTTTCGGCGACGGCCCGCGCGGTCTCCACCATGGTGTCGGTGCCGTGCGTGACGACGATCCGTCGCTCCAGGCATTCGGCGCATCGCGCCACGATTCGCTCTCGATCGATGTCCGTCATCTCGAGGCTGTCGATCATCATCAATGTCTCGACCGTCAGCTCGACGCGCGAGCGCCCCAGCGTCAGCATCTCCGGCACGTGCGTGTCGCCGAACGACAACCGGCCGTGAATCTCGTCGTAGGTCTTGTCGAAGGTACCGCCAGTGACGAACACGCGCAGCATTGTCCTTACCGCTTCAGCAGCATGCTGACGGCGAGACCCACGATGACGACCGTCACTGCGCCGATGACGTTGTGCCACAGAAACGCGACGTTGGTTGCGCTGGCGGCCCAGGCCACGGCTCCCATACCGGCGACCAGGCCGACGAACGCGCCGTTGGCCGTCGCCCGCGGGAATCCCACCGCCAGGATGAACACACCCAGGATCGAGCCGTAGAAGAACGACCCGAACCGGTTGACGACCTCGATGAGCGATCCCAATTCCGCCGCCCACACCGCGACGATGCTGGCGAACAGTCCCCAGAACGCCGTTGCGACCCGGGACACGCCCAGGTAGTGAGCGTCGCTGGCTTCGGCTCGCACGAATCGGCGATAGAAATCGATCACCGTCGCCGTCGATAGCGACGAGAGTTCGCCGCCGATCGCAGACATTGCCGCTGCCAGAATCGCAGCCACGAGCAGGCCCGGGAAGCCAATGGGCATATGTTGCGTGATGAACGTGGGGAACACGTAGTTCACGTCGCTGTACGCAGCGTCACCAGTCGCGCGCCGCACCAGATCGATCGCCGCGGCGCGCACCGTCCGCGTCTCGGCATCCTGTCGTTGAAATTCGCCCCTGGCCGCCTCGAAATCATGCGTGTTGCCGGCTGCTTCGGCCCGGCCCATCACACGCGCCGACGCGGACCTCGAAGCCGTTGCCGCCTCGAAACGGGATTCGAGCTCGCGATACTCGGCGGCGTGCGGACCCTCGCGCATGGCACGCTCGTGCACGGGGTTGAAGAGCATTGGAGAGGGCGTGTAGAGGAAGAAGAGGAACAAGAACACACCCACGAGCAGCACCAACGCCTGCAGCGGGATCTTCCAGTAGGCGCTGATCATCAGCGACTCGCGAGCCGAATCGACCGAGTCGGTTGCCAGATACCGTTGAACCTGGCTCTGATCGGTGCCGAAGTAGGAACAGAACAGGAAGAGCGCCGCAATCGTGCCCGACCAGAAGGTGTACTGATTGGTCAGATCGAAGGAGAAGTCGAAGATCTGCAGTCGCCCGGCCGCACCCGCGATCCGCAAGGCCTGCGGCACGGTGACCTCGTCGGGCAACCCCGCCACCAGCATGACGACGGCCGCGATCAGGCCGCCGACGATGAGCCCCATCTGCTTGACGTCGACCCAGGTGACTGCTTGAACGCCGCCGAAGATGGTGTAGATCACCGCCGGCGCCCCGATCAACAGCACCGTGGTCGTCAGGTCGAGACCGAGAATGACGGAGAAGACCACTGCCGGCGCAGAGATGACCACACCCAGAGACATGCTCCGCGAGATGAGGAAGAGCAGGCTGGTAAATGCGCGCGTCTTGGCGTCGAAGCGTCGCTCGAGATACTCGTACGCTGTGTAGACCTTGGCGTTATGAAAGAAAGGAACGAGCGTGACTGACAGGACGATCATCGCCAGCGGCAGGGCGAAGTAGAACTGCAGGAAGCGCATCCCGCTCGCGTATCCCTGCCCCGTCGTGCCGACCATCGTGATGGCGCTGAGCTGCGTCGCCATGACCGATAGTCCGACAGCCCACCACGGCAGGCTGCGCCCACCCAGGAAGTACCCCTCGAGCTCCTTCGTCCGCTTGGTGAGACGAATACCGCCCCAGACGATCCAGATCAAATAGATCGCAACGATTGCCCAGTCGACCGATGTCACGAGAACAGTTCCTGGAAGAGATAGAGCGCCGCGAGCACACCGACCCAGACGATGAGGACGCCGACATATTGGCGTTGGATGGATGTCACAAGCTCCGGCTCCTCGCGCGCAGGCGTTCGTCGGCGGCCGTCATCGCGCTTCGCGTTCGTGCCAACCAGGCGCGATCGGAGTCGAGGACCGCACGTGCGACCTCAGACGCGCGGGAGGTCTCGATCGGCGATGGCCCTCCTGGCGTTCGACGGATCTCGACGAAATGCCGCGGGCCCAGGATCTCCATCAATTCCGCCTCCGTGATCTCTACAGGCGTACCAAGGACATCTCGCGATGCCTCCCGCAACATCGCCGCGCGGCCCGCTGCTTCGCCCGCCGCGCACGATGCGCTGAGCCGTCCTGCTATGGCATGCGCCTTTTTGAAAGGCACACCATGCTCCCGGACGAGATGATCGGCGAGCTCGGTCAAGGTCGTTCCGCCACTGCCGGCACGAGAGGTCATGCGAGCGACATCGAATTCCGCACCGCGCATCGACGCCCCCACCAGCGTGACCGCGCGCGTCGCGTCGCGAAACATCGCCGCCACCAGCGGCTGTAGATCGTCCTCGGTATCGACGATGTCCCCGAACGGCGTGTTGTGAACGCTCAGCATGATCGCTGCCACCTGGCCGAGCGCCTTGCTGCCAATCGCGCGCGCGTGTTCGAGCGCCACCGGATTGCGCTTCTGCGGCATGATCGTGCTCGATTGAACGAAGCCTTCCGACAGACGCAAATACCCGAACTCCACCGTGCACCAGAGCAGCAGGTCCTGGACGAACCGACCCAGACCCGCCGTCAACACCGCCGCCGCCGATGCGCTTTCCAGAAGATAGTCGACCGTGGCGATGCTGCCGTAGGTATTGCCCGTCGGCTCGTCGAAGCCGAGCAGATCGCTCGTCAGCTGGCGGTCGATGGGAAAGCCTGTCCCGGTGATCGCGCACGATCCAAGAGGGCAGCGGTTCGTCGACGCATACGCGGCCCGCAGCCTCGTCACGTCGCGTTCGAGCTGCTCGATGACACCGAGCAGGTAGTGCGCGAGCGTCGTCGGTTGCGCCGGCTGTGTATGCGTATGTGCGGCGAAGAACGTCTCACGGTGCCTGGCGGCCAGGTCGAGGAGCACCGCCCGCAGGTCCACGCTCGCCTCACTCAGATCGACGATGAACTCCCGCTGCCGCAGCCGGTACATCGTCATATCGATGTCGTTGCGGCTTCGCGCCGTGTGCAGCCGTCCCGCGACGTCGTCTCCGCAGGCCGCGATGAGGACGCGTTCGACGTAGGAGAAGAGGTCCTCGCAGGTTCCGTCGTAGGGCGTCTGGCGTATCGCGTTGACGGAAATCGAATCGAGTGCGTCGCGAATCGCCCGCGCGTGAGGCGGCTCGATTACGCCCCGCTCAGCCAGCATGATCAAGTGGGCGTAATGAATCGTCATGAGCGGCGACAGGAAGAGTGTCTTCGCGTCCTCGAAGTTTTCATTGAGGACCTGGGACACGTACTCCGGATCGAACGTCATTCGAGCGCAGTATAGCCCGTGGCCCGAACCCGAATCCCGAGTCCCGAGCCCCGAGTCCAGAGTCTATGGATTCATCCAGTAGGCGAACTTGATGAGCAGCAAGTTGGCCGACGGCGTCGAGAAGATCTCTGAATAGTCTCTGCCCAGAGCAAATCGGCCAGGTTCTCCCTGGCCTTCACGGCCCTGCTGCCACACCACGAATAGCGCCGACCCGGGGCG
>Ga0070685_10001920_pt1 | contig 10785 bp, 9 predicted proteins | sample KBSS13LmetaG_FD_65651 | JGI IMG/M metagenome (GOLD analysis project Ga0070685, IMG submission 65651) | Switchgrass rhizosphere microbial communities from Kellogg Biological Station, Michigan, USA - KBS S1-3L metaG | ecosystem: Host-associated > Plants > Roots > Rhizosphere ...
TCGCCCAGCGGACTTGATCCAGAATGCCCGCCGTATCGACGCGAATGGAGACATGTACTTGACTGCTCAACGCCTCGATCATCGTCTGCACGTTGGCAGCCTTCTCAAGAAAGCTCACGGCAAGCGGCAGCAGGGCGCAGCCCGCGGGCGTAAGGGTCACGGCGCGCGTAGTGCGGTCCAGCAGGACAAGGCCGCAGCCCTTCTCGAACTCCCGCATCCGGACACTGACCGCGGGCTGGCTGATGCCCAACTGCCTTGCGGCCGCGGTAAATGACCCGGACCGGGCAATCTCTGCGAAGCAAGCGAGGTTATCCTCTAGCGTGCGAAGCATCCTGACCTCTCCCGATCTTCCGAACCCTATTCCGGCGCCGCATCAACATGTGCGCGAACCTATCCGGCGAGTCCAGGCTTGCCATGACGATGGCATAGTCCGTGGCAGCTATAAAGTTGATTTATGAATACCGGCGCTTCAGCCGAAAGGGCGTCGCCGTTTTTAACTCAAATCCTGAATTTCACAGCATTTTTGAAATTGCACAGTCCAATGTTCAGGCAGGTTTATAAAGCTTGATTATGGTAAAATTGTTTAGTTTCAGATATTTACATAATTTCCCCATTGTCATATAAAGGTGTCGTTCAAGAGTAAACGAACAACAAAGATTATCTTAAATGAAAAAGTCTAGAAATACTTACAAGTAACATCTTTATACGACATAAAGCGATAAGCTTTATTGGGAGGGGGCGAAATGAACAGCAAATTTGTATGCGGCGGATTGGCGATCACGCTCGCCATGGTTCTCGCGGCCCAGGCGCGGGCTCAAGAAAGAATCGCGCCTAAGGGCGAGGTAGAGCCGACATCGGCAGATGCGGCGCCGTCGCGCGTCGGCGCGGACATCATCGTCACCGCGCGCCGGCGCGAGGAAGCCCTAAAGGATGTGCCCGTCGCAGTGACCGCTATTTCCAGCGAGCAGATCCGACGAGCTGACCTATCTAGCCTGGAGAAAGTCGCCGCCATTACGCCGAACCTCAGCATCGGTCGCGCGTCGAATGGTTCGGGCACACAGATCACGCTGAGAGGCGTGGGCTCATCTTGGAGTTCGATCGGAATCGAGCAGTCGGTAGCGGTGGTCGTCGACAACTCTTATTACGGGCAGGGCCGCATCATCCAAGAGGGATTCTTCGACCTTTCGCGGATCGAAATACTGCGTGGGCCTCAGGCGCTGTTCTTCGGCAAGAATGCGACCGCGGGGGTAATCTCGATCGTTACAGCCGATCCAGGAAACCGTCCGGAATTTCGTATGAGTGCCGGCTATGAGTTCGCATCCCACCAGATCCAGGGTGACGCGATCGCCTCCACACCGCTGACCGACACGCTTGGCGTGCGGGTCGCCGTTCGCGGTTCCAAGATGTATCAGGGCTATTTTCGCAACGTCTCCACTCCGCAGCCTTATCCCACTGTCGACGCGGCCAACTTCGCGCTTCCGGCGGAAAACCATATTGCGGGGGTGCCTGCTGAAAATCAGCCGCAGGAGCGGGAACTGCTTGGCCGGATTACTCTTCGCTGGGCGCCCCAGGATGACCTGACGTTCACGTGGAAAACATCGGGAACGAGCAACGATACCAATAATTCGTCGTGGAACTATGTCGCCTTCAATTGCCCGAGCGGTTCCAGCGCATTGAACCCACAGGTCCGATGCACTAGGTCCTTCGTGTCGCACCAAAACGAGATTCCCGCTGACATCGCGGAAAACCTTCGTTTTGCACGCGACGATGGCCGCCTTTACAATCGTTACCGATCCGTCTCCAGCACCCTCAACGCGCGCTACGCCCCCTCTGACGTCACCTTTGAATTTGTCGGCAATTATCAGTGGAACAATAACCGCTTCGCGTGCGACTGCGATTTCCAGAGCGAGGCGGGAGCGGCCAACGTCTGGGCGACCGAGAACAGCACCTGGCGCGCCTATTCATCGGAGCTGCGCGCGACGACGACCTTCGCCGGGCCGCTCAATGCCCTTGTCGGCCTATATTATCAGAATTCCCGCAGGACGTTCGAGCAGCCGGTCATCTTCGCTGGCCTGAGCAACAGCGCCGCGTCTGCCGAGAACAGATATTTGGCTTATGCCAAGGCATCGCATACCAACGGCGAAACACTCGCCGCCTACGGCCAGCTGATCTGGGACATCTTTTCACAACTCCAGCTCACCGCGGGCGCCCGCTACACGCATGAGACCAAGAAGAGCAGTTTCGTGCAATATTTCGTTAATCCTGCGCTGGGCTTCTTCCGGTCGCCCAATTCGCCCGACGGGCTAGGGGTGATTTCGGCGGATCAAACATTCAACGACGTGTCGCCAGACATCACCGTACGGTTTCGTCCGACACAAAATCTGATGTTCTATGCCGCTTACCGTGAGGGCTATAAATCGGGCGGCTTCTCGAACAGCGCCATCAACTCCGCGCTGTCGCCCAATCCCACCGCTGACTTCATTTTCGGTCCCGAGCGTGCCCGGGGGTTTGAAGCTGGCACGCGGGTCACGGTGGGGGACGGGCAGCTTCAGCTCGGCCTCACCGGCTATGCCTACAAATATTCGAACTTCCAAGTCGACTTCATCAACTCCGTGATCTTCGCCTACCAAACATTGCCGGCGAATGTGCGAACCAAGGGTCTGGAAGGGGACTTCCAGTTCCGGCCGCGGGAGCTTTCCGGGCTCACCGTCAGCGGTTCGGTAGGCTATAATCGCGCGCAGTACGATAACTTCATCGGCCCTTGCTATGGCGGGCAAACCGTTATCGAGGGATGCCGCCTCCAGTTCGAGGCCTCGCAGAACGGCGGCTCAGGCGGTTTCACCCGCCAGAACCTGAACGGCGTGCCGCTGTCGATGGCGCCTAAGTGGGTCGGAAGTCTGGGTATCGATTATAGCGTCGCCATCACGACCAAGCTCGACATGGGCTTCAACGTCTCGGCGCGCTACAGTGGCGCCTATCTCAGTTCAGGATTTGGGGCGCCGCAATCCCGGCAGGCCCGCTACGTCCAGCTCGATGGCGGGCTTCGTTTCGGCCCGTCCGATGCAAGCTGGGAAATCGCGCTTATAGGCCGCAACCTCACCAATCGTTTCTACGTCACCGGCGTCGTAGACGGACCAAACACCGGCAGCGGCACGGGAACCCCGGGCGGCATCCACTCCGATCAACTGGGGTTCGCGGCGATGCCGCGCACGGTTCAACTCAGGACCTCCTTTCGCTTCTAAGGGCCGTAAAGGACCAGGGATATGATCCAGACAGTCAATGGGACCATCGATTCTGGCGAACTTGGTCGAACCTTGATGCATGAGCATCTGGTGGCCGGGCTGACCGGATGGGAAACGGAGCCACTATCGGCATCGCCTGAACGGAGGGAACTCATCGCAAAATGCGTGGACCGGATCGAGGAGATGCGCTCGGGCGGCTTCTCCAGCATGCTCGACCCCTGCCCGATGGATCTCGGGCGCGACGTCACCATCGCCGCCGAAGTTGCGGCCAGGACGGGCTTCAATATCATCGTCGCGACCGGCCTGTACAATGCCGAATTAGGCGCGCCTTATTGGCGTCTGCGGCAGACGTTCGATCCCGACATGCACCTCCGGCTGGCCGAGCTATTCGTTGCGGAACTGACCGAAGGTGTCGGGGATACGGGACTACGCGCCGGGGTAATCAAGGTCGCGACCGGGATCGGCGTTATAACCCCCTACGAACGCGCGGTCCTCGAGGCGGCGGCGATCGCCTCCAATGAGACCGACGCTCCAATAACGACGCACACCGACGCGGTTCTCGGTGACGAACAGGCGGCTATACTGAAAAGCTTCGGCGTGCCTTCACACCGCATCATTATTGGTCATTGCTGCGGATCGCGGGATCATGCCTATCACAAACGCATTGTCGATGAAGGGACGTATATCGGGTTCGACCGTTTCGGGTCCTATGACTATGCAACCGATGAGGACCGGCTGGCATCGCTCGTAGCGATCCTTCGCACCGGGGCGGTGCGGCAAGTGATCGTATCGCATGACAGCCTTGTCTGTAGTCGCGGCCTGCCCGGAGTCGTCGCCCACTCACCGCTAACCTTTACCCGCAAAATCGCGCCCATGCTCCAGGCGTACGGGTTTAGCGACGAAGAAGTGGACATCATGCTGGTTGAAAATCCCAAGCGGTATTTTGATGATATACCGTTCGACAGATTCCGAGGATAATGAGCCGGACGTCCATACCGCCGACTTCGAGATTCGGCTCATTGCTGATTCGGACCATGAACATCTCGCCATGAGAGGCGTCTTTGCCCGCGATCGGCGCCGCGGCTCACGATAGCCGCGCAAGCCCATGCTACAGCGAGGCGCTGTTCATGACCTAAACGACCGGTACCCGCCGAAAGCTGTCGTAGGATGGAAGGACCGTGAATGGCAGCAATGTCCCAAAGCTCGGTCATTTCAATTCGTCGATGCGGAGCTGAATGTACGACCGCTTTTGATAAGCACGTTCGAAGCGGGGAATGACGGCTTTGTTAGCGAGGTAGGACATCCGAAGCGGGCTCAGAGACGAGGAATACGACGAGGTTAGCTATCTCTTCGGAGCTCGCGGGTCGGCAAATGGGGATACCGCGAGGCATGGCCATGAGACTCTGTCCCGCCTCGTTCCCGCCGCAGCCTTGATCTAAGCTTATCCTTCTTCCCGCCTGAGAATGCGGATCATTTTCCCTTGCCCGGCTTTTTGCGTCGAGGCGCCGCGACCGCGCCAGGCTTATGGTTTTTCCTCTCGTCCGGGCCGCCATATTCAGGTCGGGCGGGTCGACCGCGATAGGGCTTTGGCGAGCGAGCGGAGCCGTTGTCACGGCGGTGTCGCCGGTCCTCATCGCGCGGCTTGCCCTCGACCGGCTGAATCTCCACATCTTCAGCTCCATCGGCGGTGCGGCGGAGCGCATTTAGGAAACGCGGCGCAACGGCGCCTGCAACTTCGAACAGCGTCTCATTGGCGGCGATACGGATCGCGCCGATCTCACTGCGGTTGACGTGGCCGCGTCGGCATAGCAGCGGCAGGATCCAGCGTGCTTCCGCATTCTGGTTACGGCCGACATCGAGACGGAACCAACTGCTGTTCTCGAAGCCAGCGCGCGGCCCCCGCATTTCGGGCACCGCGTCCTTGCCGAGCAGCTCTTCCGGTTCCGGGAGCCGCGCCCGATGCGCATGAACGAGCGCGGCGGCGATGTCATGCGCGCTGCGCTCCTCGATCAGGCGCTCCGCCAGCGCATGATCCTGCTCGCTCAACTCGACCGGTGCCAGCAGCGTCGCGAGCAGCCGTTCGCTGTCCGCGCGCCGGATGTCCTCGGCGGCGGGCGGCGCGATCCATTCGGCCGCAACGCGCGCGTCGCGCAGCATCGATTCGACCCGCTTGCGGCGCGGATAGGGCACGATCAGCACCGCCGTGCCTTTCCTGCCCGCGCGGCCGGTGCGTCCCGACCGATGCTGCAATGTTTCGGCGTCACGCGGAATCTCGACATGGATAACGAGACTGAGACTGGGAAGATCAATGCCCCGCGCCGCCACATCGGTTGCCACACAGACCCGTGCGCGGCCGTCCCGCAACGCCTGCAACGCCTGATTGCGCTCATTCTGGCTATGTTCGCCGGAAAGCGCCACTGCGCCAAATCCGCGCTCGACCAGGCTGGCGTGAAGATGGCGAACGCTGTCGCGCGTTCCGCAGAACAGCATCGCTGTCTCGGCCTCGTGCAGGCGCAGCAGATTGACCACCACATGCTCGATGTCCGCCGGTGCGACCGCGACAGCCTGATAGCTGATGTCGCCATGGCCGCGATCGTCGGTGACAGTGGAAATGCGGAGCGCATCACGTTGATAGCGGCGGGCGAGCGCCACGATCGGCTTAGGCATGGTCGCCGAGAACAGCAGGGTGCGCCGCTCGGCCGGGGTCGCGTCGAGTATCTCCTCCAGATCCTCGCGAAAGCCCATGTCGAGCATTTCATCTGCCTCATCGAGGACGACTGCGCGCAACGCCGACAGATCGAGAGCGCCGCGTTCAAGATGATCGCGCAGGCGCCCCGGCGTCCCCACCACGATCTGGGCGCCTTGACCGAGCGCCCGGCGTTCCTTGGCAGCGTCCATCCCGCCGACGCAGGTCGCGACAAATGCGCCCGTCTTTCTGTAGAGCCAGATAAATTCGCGGCTGACCTGAAGCGCAAGTTCGCGGGTCGGCGCGACAATCAGGGCAAGCGGGCCGCTTGCCGGCGGCATGTGGCTATCAGGGCCGAGCAGATCGCTTGCCATCGCAAGACCGAACGCCACCGTCTTGCCCGAACCTGTCTGTGCCGAAACGATAAGATCGCGGGCAAGGGCTCCCTTTTCGAGCACGGCAGCCTGTACCGGCGTCGGCGTTGTGTAACCGCGTTCGGCCAAGGCGGCGCCAAGAAGCGAAGGAAGTGTGGAAAAGGTCATCAGACTCGCACGTTAATGGAAGGCCGCCAGAAGGAGCGAAATGGGGCAGAAACCTACTCAGAATATGATCGCCGCTTCCGCTTGAGAAACCTGACCCGGTGCCGGCACATTCCGGTTCCACGGCGCGCTATACAGGCAATTGAGGCATTTGGCTTGTAGTGTTTTGCACATTTTCCAGCGGCGAAATCCATGGCTGCCGGGTCCGGCGTGGCGGTCAGAATATGCTGACGAGAGTGGGCGCGGCGCCATGCCGGGCAAATGGGGGATGCAGCCCCGCATGCTGCACATGCTTGCCTCGCTCGGGCTCAATCCGCACGCGGTCCCGGCAAGCAATGTGGTGTTCGTCCGCTCGTCAACCGAAGCGATGTTGCAAGGAGAGAAGGAGAGCCTCCTTCGGGCGTGCTGGCCGGTGCATCAGGCGGTAATCGACGCGCTTGGCGTTCGGGTCGTGCTGTGCTTCGGAGGCACAGCGGGACGCTGGGTTCGCGAAGAGCTTGGGGCGTGAGAGCGCGTGGACGGGTATCAAGAGACCAACAGCCGGAAATGGTCGAGCGACGCCCACAAGGCGCCTGACGGTCGCGTTGTTGTGAGCCTCACTCATCCCGGCCGCGCCCATTGGTGCAACCCGCAGGCGGACCCGACACCTTTGGTCAGGCGGGCACTTGCTAAATGCCGGCGCGCATGTGCTGGGTCCGTATCCCCATTTTGAAGATGATCAGACAGCCAGCTCCGCCGATTGCGCCGTCCTTGATCTTAACCTCGGTCAGGCATGGATTTCGAGGCCGCCAAGATGCTGATCGGCAAACGTATTCCGGTGCTGTTCGTTTCGGGCTACAATCTTTCGGCTATTCCTTCAGAATTGTCGCACATCCGATGCCTTCAAAAGCCGACCTCGTCAACCAAGCTCGTTCGGGCGATTGCAGAGCTTTGCAAGGGCAAGAAATAGTAGATCATACGTCCTATATGGAACGACGGCGGTTACGCGACGTGTCATGCAACTCAGCCATCGAACCAATGCGCCTGAATGGCTTTGCACCGCCGGGCATGAGCGCTTCATCCCGGCGCACGCCCTCGGGGTATATGTAGGGCCTTCTTCCTCGCTCTCCCATGCCAAGACGGGTCCTCGACTCAAATATTGGGCCTGACAGAGTTTTCATGCGTTACACTTCCAGCGAAGCTGGGCAGTTAGGTCTCGTTCGCAGCGGCAGGAGAGTTGGCGCACCATGAAACTCTTATCGACACGAGGAGAGGGCCATGGATTTTTCGGAAACTGCGACTACCGGCATCCAAGGCCTCGATGATGTCACTGCCGGTGGCCTGAGCCGCGGAAGAATTTTCCTGCTGGAGGGCGAGCCCGGAACCGGCAAGACCACCATCGCCAGCCAGTTCCTGCTCAGCGGAACGCGGGCGGGTGAACAGTGTCTCTACATCACCCTGTCGGAGACCGAGCGGGAGCTACGGGACGGTGCAGCTTCGCATGGTTGGGAACTACCGGGGAACTTTAATATCTTCGAACTCGTCCCGCCGGAAAGTCTGCTCGATCAAAACCAGCAGCAAAGCCTCCTCTATTCCTCCGATCTTGAACTCGGCGAGACGATCCAGAGCATTATTGATCGGTTCGAGGCGGTAAAGCCCGAGCGCGTGGTACTGGACAGCTTGTCGGAGATCCGGCTCTTGGCCCAAGGCTCGCTGCGTTATCGGCGGCAGCTTCTGGCCCTCAAGCATTATTTTGCCCGGCACGGTGCGAGCGTGCTGCTCCTCGATGACCTCACGTCCGAGGCCACCGACAAGACCGTTCACAGCATCGCCCATGGCGTCATACGCCTCGAGGAACTGGCACCGGCATATGGGGCGGAGCGCAGGCGCCTGCGGGTTCTGAAATATAGAGGCAGGTCCTTTCGCGGCGGCTATCATGACTTCGTTATTCGTACCGGGGGCGTACAGGTGTTCCCGCGTCTGGTCTCACTGGAACACAAGACCAGATTCGCCCGAACCGTGGTGTCGACCGATAGCCCAGAACTCGACGCTCTGCTCGGGGGCGGCTTCGATAGCGGATCGAGCGCGCTTATTCTGGGCCCCGCCGGTACCGGCAAATCGCTATTCATGCTGACCTTTGTTCAAGCTGCCATCAGGCGCGGCGGCAAGGCTGCGATGTTTATCTTCGATGAAGAACTTGGCCTGCTCTTTGCCCGCGCCAAGGGGCTAGGGATCGATCTACAGGGCATGGTCGCCAGCGGCAATCTTTCGGTGGAGCAGGTCGACGCAACGGAGTTGTCGCCCGGCGAATTTTCGGAACGTGTGCGCGTCAGCGTGGAAAAGTACGAGGCTAAGACGGTGGTCATCGACAGTCTCAACGGCTACCAAGCCGCGATGCCCGAGGAAGCCGCTCTGATCCTCCACATTCACGAACTGCTGCAATATCTGAACCGGCAAGGTGCTACCACCTTCCTTACCGTCGCCCAGCACGGACTGGTCGGCGATATGAAGACGCCTGTCGACCTGACCTATCTGGCTGACACGGTACTTCTGCTTCGCTATTTCGAGGCAAGTGGGCGCGTCCGGCGTGCAATCTCGGTAGTGAAAAAGCGAATGGGCCCGCATGAAGATTCCATTCGCGAATATCGTATCGACAATCGTGGCATCACACTGGGTGAGCCGCTGACCAGATTTCAAGGCGTACTTCGCGGCGTTCCGACTATGATCAGCTCGGCCTCGCCGCTGGACAATCCTTGAGCTGTTTTGCCGACTCGGCATGGCCGGCTGCAGTCAAAAATGGAACGGACCGAAGCGGTAGCCGCAAGGCAGCCAAATTAATGACCTGTCATTTCTGCCGAGCTGAGCGTTTCTTACTGTCGCCTCAGAAAAAAACGCTTTCACTGCCCGGCATTCATTTGCCAGTTGCGGCGCTCCATGAGCTCCATGCCAAGCTTGCGGATCAGTTCGCTAACCTCAGGGCTTGGATGCCCTTTGCGGATCTCATCCTGGCCATGATTGAGAAGATCGTGCCAATAAGCGAATGTGTCTTTATGAACCGGCAGGTTCCGGAAGCGCAATACGCTTTTCAGCGTGGCGCGGAGATTTTCGCTCAGCGTTCCGTGTAGATCCATGGTTCTCAATGCGCCTTATCGGCGCCACTGCCAATGCCAATTTTCTGTGGACCGTATCGGTTTGATGCAACTGGGCACTTCATGATATCACTCCCAGGATTCCGTCGCGGGAACCCCGCAACTATTGACCAGTAAAATGAGATTGCCGGTTAGGGAGGCGACGGTCTGCTCGTCTCCTGCTTCGAGTGCGTCTGCTATGTAGGCCCATACCCTCGCACTGTTCATGCAGCGCGTCTTGGCGCCCGGGTAATCCGCCACCAGCGCCCGTTCTGCGGCGTGTGATGACCATCCCCGATAAAAGTCGACGCGCCGCTCAGGCGTTTCGCCAACCGTCACTTCGGCGTCTCATCCCATGCGCTTTGATCGTCGGCACGGGACCATGGAAGACCCGGCAGGCGTGTAATCACGCATCGGCAGATGGTACACCGGCTGACATAGTGCCCGCCTTCCCAATTGTCCGCTCCCGGCAGAGGCACATGTCGCCCAAACATCCTATGAAATATCTTCATGCTGTCATGATGCGCTACAGGTAGCGATCTTTCGGGGCGACACTCCGGCAGGCAACCGTTCGGCCCGCCATGCATCGATCCGCCGCGCATAACCTTCAGCAAGCGCTTGATGCGCATGGCGCGCCTCGACGCCAATCGCAGCCTTGGCGCGCATAAGAGATAGCTGATGGCGCTGAAAGAGGTAGTTCAGGCCCATGGGCGGTTCCCTTGCTTCGTAAGCGGGAGCGCGCTGGGTCTCTCAGCCGCCGACGCTTACCAAAGAGAAGCCAGCGATGAGTGACCATAGCCCACTCTGAACGATATTGCGCATTAATTCGTCCCGAAGTGCAAATGAGTTTAGGGCTATGACGGCGAAGGAGGCTCGCCAGCTTGACCGAGCAACAACTTCTCGTTTTGGGCGATTCTAGGGCTGAGACTCAATCACGGCCAGAGTGCCAGTGCGGGGGCCGTGGCGGCCCGCGGTGGTGTCGAGCGCCTTCGGCTCGGCGAGAGTGGCAGCATGCTATGGTGCCGATGGCGGTACCGCGTTGGTTGATTACCTGCCGCTCGCTGCGGGAGCCTCAGCAAAGCTCTTCTGGCCAGTAGAGCCGCATCGGGTTGGTCACGAGCAGCTTGCGCTGCAACTCGGCGGTCGGTGCGATGCGCGGGATCATGTCGACAAGATGCCCATCGTCGGGGATCTCGGTTTCCATGTTGGGG
>Ga0070685_10001921_pt1 | contig 10782 bp, 15 predicted proteins | sample KBSS13LmetaG_FD_65651 | JGI IMG/M metagenome (GOLD analysis project Ga0070685, IMG submission 65651) | Switchgrass rhizosphere microbial communities from Kellogg Biological Station, Michigan, USA - KBS S1-3L metaG | ecosystem: Host-associated > Plants > Roots > Rhizosphere ...
TTGCAGGCCGAAGGATCTATAACCGCGGCAGCACGTGAATGGGTAAAGTGCGCCGAGGCCGAAACGAAAGCGTTTCCTCGACTGAGTGGCTTTACACGCGATAGATCCTTCGGCCTGCGAAGGATCGCGCATGCCCCAGTAGCCGCGTGGTCGGCCTCAGGATGACGTCTTTGAGACGGTTGCTCAACAGTCTCTCAGGATGACGTCAGGGGGATCACGCGTGGACCTCTCCCCGGATCGCGGCCTCGACGCGGGCGAGGTCGTCGGCCTCCATGCCGGCCTCGGCGCGGAGGCTGGCGCGGTCGCGGGCGATGGTGGCCACGGCGTGCGGCTTCCCGCCCTTGCGGTAGACGGCGGTGCAGTCGTGGGCGCGCGGGTCGCCGTCGATCTCGATGGCATCCCACTTCTCGGCGTGGCCGACGTAGCTCACCGTCACGTCGTAGTGCGCGCTCCAGAAGAAGGGCGCGGCCACGAAGCGCTCCTGCCGCCCCAGCATGTTGCGCGCGACGGTCTGCCCCTGGCGCTGGCCGACCACCCAGTGCTCGGAACGGATCGGCTGCCCCGTCCACGGGTCGGGCCAGCGGCAGACGTCGCCCGCCGCCCACACGCCCGGCGCGCTGGTGCGGAGGGTTTCGTCCACCACGATCCCGTTCTCCACCTTCAGCCCCGCCCACGAGCCCAGCGCGACGCCCGGCCGCACGCCGATGCCGACCACCACCAGGTCGGCATCGAGCGTCGGCCCGCTCTTGAGCGCCACCGACGTCTCGCCGGCCGCGGCCACGCTATCGTTCAGGTGGAAGCGGACGCCGTGGTCCTCGTGCAGCCGCTGGATCATCCACCCCAGCTCGGGGCCGAGCACGCGCGCCAGCGGGAGCGGCTCGTGGCTCACCACCGTCACCTCCAGCCCGCGGCTGCGCAGCGACGCCGCCACCTCCAGCCCGATGAAGCTGGAGCCCACCACCACCGCCTTCTTCGCCTTCTCCGCCGCCTGGATGATGGCGCGGCTGTCGGCCAGGGTGCGCAGGTAGTGCACGTGCGGCGCCTCGCGCGTGGGGATCGGGAGGCGCACCGGCTCGGAGCCGGTGGCGAGGAGGAGCGCGTCGTACTCCAGCGTGCGCCCGCTCATCAGCCGTACCTGCTTCTGTTCGGTGTCGATGCCGGAGACGCGGGAGCCCAGCAGCAGGTCGATGCGGTTCTCGGCGTAGAACTCGGGCGGGAAGAGGGGAATCCACTCCTCCGGCGCGTTCCCCGCGAGGTAGTCCTTGGAGAGGTTCGGCCGGTCCACCGGCGGGTCGCCGCCCGCGTCGACCAGCGTCACCGTGCCCTCGAACCCCTCGCGGCGCAGCATCTCGGCGCACGCCGTCCCCGCCGCGCCCGCGCCCACGATCACCACCGACCGCGGCACCTCTGCCGACGCCGCCGCCCGCGGACGAGGGGCCGCCTCGCGCTTGCCGGTGACGTAGGCGCGGCCGCCGCGCACCTCGACGTTCCAGCAGCCGGCCGGGCGCAGCGCGGGGGCTGCGACCGCGTCGCCGGTGCGCAGGTCGAAGCGCGAGTGGTGCGCCGGGCAGCGGATGGTGTGCCCCACCACGATCCCGCCTCCCAGCGGCACCCCGTAGTGCGTGCACGCCGCGTCGATCGCGAACACCTCGCCGTCGACGCGCGCGACCACCACGCCCTCGCCGCCGACATGGCCCTGGACGATCGTCCCCTCGCCGAGCTCCTGCAGCGCGATCCCCTGCGCCAGGTCCGGACCGGTCGGCTCCTGCTGCTCTGCTCCCATCTCTCCCTCTCGTGTTCGCGTGCCGGAATATATGTTATCACGAGCATCCCCATTTTGTCAAAGACTTTGTTGACAAAGTGTGGGGAGGTCATCCGACGCGGGGATGCAAACGCCTGGAGCACAACCAGTTGTGGCCTGAACACGTCTTGGCCGCGGTCGGGATCGAGCAGGGATGAAGACGCGGCTGGCGGGAGAGACCCGCCAGCCGCGTCCGCCCATCGCCCGGCGATGGGGATCAGAGCGCGGTGACCACGACGTTCTGGAGGTTGATCACCGGCGAGGTGCCGGTGGCGGTGTAGACCCAGCCGCCCTGGTTCTTGAGCTCGATGGTGTTCACCTGCCCCTGCGACACCAGGCCGGTGACGTCGAACACGTAGTTGTAGGCGTTGGCGCCGGAGACGTAGTAGTAGTTGCTGGAGGTGTTGTTGTCCGACCAGTTCGGGCTCCAGAAGAGCCCCCAGAGGCTGGTGGACTGCCCATAGTAGCTGCCGCGGTTGTCGTAGTAGTACTCGGTTCCGCCGCGGTTGGGGTAGCTGTAGGTGGATCCCTTCTGCAGGCCGCCGGTCACCGTATAGCCGTTCACGGTGATCTCGAGGACGGTGCTGTTTCCGGCGGTGCTGCCGGAGGAGATCTTCCCGTCGAACGACAGCCGGATGATGCGGGCGCCGGTCGGCATCGACACGTTCCAGCTGCCGTACGAGCCGACCGACAGGTTCAGCCCCGACGACAACTGCTCGGTGCCGCCCAGGACGACCCGGTGGATCGACCCCGGCGAGCGCGTGGCGGTGGGGCTCTGGTCCGAGCAGGCGGCCATTCCGAGCGCCGCGGCGGCGGCAACGAGGAGACGGGTCGGCGAGCGGAGCGCTGCTGTCATGGGGTCCTCCTGGTCAGGGGTGCTGGACCACCCTCCGAACGCGAACGCCTTCTTCGAGTGGTCCCGGGATGCGAGACAACATTTGATGCGCTCCTTTGACGATGTCAAGTATTTGCAAAAAGCATTGGCGAGGCTGAAAGGAGGCATTAGACTGCATCGATTACATTCTCTTCACGCCTATTACATGAAAATGCGCAGAGACACGGAGAGGGGCTCGACAACCCCTCTCCGTGTCTCTGCGTCTCTGCGTCTCTGCGTGAGATAAGCTACTCGGCGGCCGGAGCGGCGAGCAGCTTCTGCTGGAACTCGACCGTCTCCTCCAGCCTGCCGACGGAGGCGCGAAGCTGCCGGACCTCGTCTTCCAGCTCCATCACCCGCCCGGCGACCGCGCCGGAGAGCTGGCCGCCTCCGGCGCTCTCGCGCAGACGCACGATGGCGTCGACGATGGGCTTCAGCACCATCCGCGCGGTGAGCGCCAGCACCGGCACCGCGAAGACGATGAACATGATGAGCAGGAGGACGGCTTCTTTCGGTTCCATGACCAGGCGCCGGGCGAGAGTAGGTGAGGTGGACACCGCCCGTACGTCTGCGCCCGAGCGGAGGTTTCGCAAAGCAGTGCGGAAGTGCGGAAGTGCGGAAGTGCGGGAGTGCGGGAGTGCGTTGGACTCGCGCGAATCCAACGCACTTCCGCACCTCCGCACTCCCGCACTCGTTTTTATCCGATCGCGCGCTTGTCGAAGGCGCGCAGCCCCAGGCCGCCGAACACCGCCGTGAGCACCAGCAGCATCGCCAGCGCCACCGCGAGCGGCATGTGCGGGATCCCCGGTGTGAGCGAGGCGCGCATCCCCTCGCTCACGTACACCAGCGGGTTCACCAGCACCAGGTACTTCACCACCGGCACCGCGTCGAGGCCGCGCCAGGGGTAGTAGGTGCAGCCGAAGAAGATCATCGGCGCCACGATCATGCTGAACATCAGGCCGATGTGCTGCGGCTGCACCGCCGTGCCCAGCAGCAGCCCCATCGCCGAGAACGCCGCCGCGCCGAGCACCGCCACCGCCAGCACCTCGCCGGCGTGCGACAGGGTGAGCCCCGGGATCGGGCCCATGATCAGCCGCGCCAGCGGGAGCACGAAGAGCGCGGAGACCAGCCCCTGCAGCATCCCCGAGACCACCTTCTCCACCGCCACCCAGTGCGTGGCCACCGGCGCCAGCAGCCGGTCCTCGATCTCCTTCGTCGCCGCGAAGTCCACCGCCATCGGCAGGGTCACGGCCTGCACCGCGGCCATCGCCAGGCTCACCGCCAGCACGCCGGGGAGGAGCGCGGCGGTGTAGTCGCGCCCCAGGAAGCCCATCTTCGGGAGCAGGTAGCCGAAGACGACGGTGAACATGATCGGCTGCAGCGTGGTGCGCAGCAGGAACGACGGCAGCTCCTTCCGCGCCACGCGCACGTCGCGCCGCAGCAGCGCGCCGAACACGCGCGCGGCGCTCACGCGGGGGCCGTCGTCGTCCGCCGCGCCGGGCGCGGCCAGGGCAACGGTGCTCATGCGAGCTTCCTTCCGGTCAGGGAGATGAAGAGCGTCTCGAGCGACGGCCGCGCGAGCTGGATGTCCTTCACCGCGCGCCCCGCCCCCTCGGCCAGGGCGATGAGCGCCGGGAGCGGCTCGCCCCCGCGCGGGCCGAACACGCGCAGCACCGGCCCCTTCGCCTCGGCGCGCTCCACGCCGGGGACGGCCGCCGCGGCCCCCACCAGCGGCTCGGCGTCGCCGTCCAGCGCCAGCTCCACCAGGGTGCCGCCGGGCGCCTGGGCGCGCAGCGCCGCCGGGGTGTCGAGCGCCAGCAGCGTCCCCTGGTCGACGATGGCGATGCGGTCGCAGAGCTGGTCGGCCTCTTCCATGTAGTGCGTGGTCATCACGATGGTGCGCCCCTGCGCGTGCAGCTCACGCAGGATCTCCCAGAGCCCCAGCCGCGCGGCGGGATCGAGCCCCACCGTGGGCTCGTCGAGGAAGATCACGCGCGGCTCGTGGATCAGCGCGCGGGCGATCATCAGCCGCTGCTGCTGGCCGCCGGAGAGCGCGTCGATCTTCGCGTGCGCCTTGTCCGCGAAGCCCAGCCGCTCCATCAGCCCCTGCGCGCGCGGCGCCGCCACCGAGCGCGGGATGCCGAAGTAGCTGGCGTGGAAGACCAGGTTCTCCTCCACGTTCAGCGAGCGGTCGGGGTTGGGCCGCTGCGGCACCACGCCGATGCGGCGGCGCACCTCCACCGGCTGCGCCGAGACCTCCACCCCGTCCACGCGCGCCTCGCCGCCGCTCGCCCGCACGCGGGTGGTGAGGATGCCGATGGTGGTGGTCTTCCCCGCCCCGTTCGGCCCCAGCAGCCCGAAGAACTCGCCACGCTCCACCCGCAGGTCGAGCCCCTTGAGCGCCTGCACCCCCTCCGCCGGCGGCGCGCCAGCCGGACGCCGCCGCCCCGGCACCTTCGGCGCGGGGTAGACCTTCCGCAGCCCCACCGTCTCGATCGCAGCTCCCATCATCTCCCCCTCCACGGTGTTCCGGCTCAGAACCGTTGAGATTTCTCGGCTCCCTACTGTGTCATCCTGAGGCCCGGCCTCACGTTACCCTTTTGTCCACGGTGGGCTTCGCAGGGCCGAAGGACCTAACTACGGCCGCCACGAGGCCTGCTGCGGAAGCCGCACGACAGCCGCGGCAACGTCGTGCCTCGACCGCTGCCAGCCCCGTCATTCGCGACGCTGCCGCGCCCGGGCCTCGTGGCATCCGCGATCAGATCCCTCGGCCCTGCGGAGACCGGTGCGGCCTGCACCTCCAGCGTGGCCGGGCCTCGGGATGACACAGGTGGCGGGTTCTCTCACCCAGGCGCGCAGCCGACGTGCAGCTTGCGCGTTCCGGCGGCGAGAGGCAAATTGCGAATACATATTCGCATCTATAAACGCGAATGTAGATTCACATCTCGCCCGAGTCAAGCCCCCTTTGTCCGACGCATCCGGAAGCAGCCCCCCGATCCATCCCCCGCGCCAGGAGCGGAGCCGCGAGACGCTGGCGCGGCTGCTCGACGCGGCGCAGGCGGTGCTGGCGGAGAGTGGGCTGGAAGCGGCGACGGTCCCCGCGATCGCGAAGCGGGCGGGGCTCTCGGTAGGGGCGGTGTACCGGCGCTTCCCGGACAAGGACGCGCTGCTGCGGGCGGTCTACCTCCGCTTCTTCGGCCGCGCGCGCGAGCAGAACGCGGCCCGGCTGGACCCGGAGCTGTACCGCGGCATGGCGCTGGAGACGGTGCTGGGGGCGATGGTGCGCGGGCTGGTGCAGTACTACCGGGAGAACCGCACGCTGCTGCAGGCCATGCACAGCTACGCCGAGTCGCACGCCGACGCCGAGTTCCGGCGCCGCGCGGCGGAGCTGAACGACGAGGCGCTCGCGCAGCTCGCCGCCCTCGCCACGGCCCGGCGAGAGGAGATCCACCACCCGGACCCCGACGCCGCGGTGCGCTTCGCGCTGCTGATGGTGGGATTGGTGCTGCGCGGTGTGCTGCTCGGCACGCAAGCTCCCCCCGGCGCCTTTCTCCGCGACGACGTCAGCCTCGAGGAGGAGCTGACGCGGATGGTGCTGGGCTATCTGGGCGTGGAGGGAAGATCTGAGCCCACGGGTCCACGCCGGGCTGACACTCTTCCCACGCATCGCCCGTGAACTCCCGACCCACAGGCGGGCCCCAGTCGATCAGCTCGTGGCGATTCTCCGGTGTGATTCCAGCCACGAGTTCATCCAGCGAAAGCTCGAGCTTCCTGCGTGCCTTCTCCTCGTGCCGACAGCGCATCCGAAACACTCCTGGCGGACTTTTTCGCGAACCAAGATGTAGCCGGGACCCGTTCATGGCCGAGGAAGTTGAATTGAGCACGCGTCCGCTTGTCGATATTGACAACGCGGACGCGTGCGCTCGCGGGAGAGATCACCCGCGGCTGCTTGTGTTGTTGCTGCCGCAAGAACGTCCGGCCCGCCAGGTATGGCGGGCCGGACGTTTCACGAGCATCAGGGAATCACCCGGCCCGGCCTACCTGAACTCCGGATCGGATGTCGCAGTCGATGTAGCTGTAGTTGAAGTAGGCCGTGGCCACGCCCCAGAACTGCACGTAGGTGTGCTGGCACGTCCACTGGCCCTGCCCCACCATGTTGGTCTTGGACGCGTCGGAGTAGTAGGTCCGGTTCTGCGCCGCCGGGACCTCCGCCGGCTCCGCCCGCGTCGCCGGGGGAAGCGCGGCGCCGCCGAGCAGCGCGAGCGCAGCCAGCCCCGTGACCAGGGTGCGGCGGGAGAAACGAAGAGTGCGGTACCTCATCGGAACCTCCATCGAGAAGAGGGAGAACCCACCCGCCGCAGACGCGACGGTGCCATCCACCCACCCTCCCTGCCACTATGCAGCTGGACCGGCGGCGGCACACCATATTTTTAGTCTGATTATACGCGGAAGTCAACAGCTTGCGGCGCGATGCATGCGCACTTGGATACGCCTCCCGGCCTCTTTCTGCGCGAGGGCGTAAGCCTCGAGGAGGAGCTGACGCGGATGGTGCTGGGTTATCTGGGAATTTGATCACGCAGAGGCGCAGAGAGGCACGGCGGACGGACCTCTCTCTGCGCCTCCGCGTGAGATGTCAGTACTCCGTCAGCGTCATCAGCTTCGCGAGCACGTCTTCGATCAGCTCCGGACCGGAGCGCTCGATGAACGTGGTGTTGCGCTTCGACCAGTCGAGGTTCTTCACCTGGTCGGCCAGGACCACGCCGCCGATGCGCTTCGTGCCCGTCACCGCCACTTCGAACGCGTACCCCTTGACCTTGCGGGTGACCGGGCAGAAGAGCGCAAGGCGGCTCGCCCGGTTGTAGCTCCCGGGCGAGAGGACCAGCGCCGGCCGACGCCCCGCCTGCTCATGGCCGACCTGCGGATCGAAATCGATCCAGACCAGGTCGCCGCGCTGCGGAAGGTATGGGCCGGAGCTCACCACGCCTCGTTGCCCACGCTGGGGCCGGTGCCGATCTCGTCGTGGCGGTTTTCGTCGGTGATCCCGGCGACGAGTTCCTCAAGCGTATAACGGCGCTTCCTCACCGGCTGCACGATCACCCTTCCATCTTCAACAGTGAGCTCGACCTCGCGGCCGTCCGAAAACTCCACGAGCTCCGCGACCGCCTTGGGAATTCGCAGGGCCAGGCTGTTCCCCCACTTCTGGATCTTCGTGCGCATCTCGCCCCCTCCTTCGGTATCTACATTGACGATACCGCAGAAGGAGCCGGGCATCAAGGTTGGTGTCGGCCTGCGGGTACCGAGAAGGCGTCGGAGCATAGCGTAACGGGGTCCAGGTCCGGGGAACGGATTCGGGCCGAGAAGCTACACACCCGGAAAGGCGGTGTCAATAGTGTAAGTTTATATACGGCCGCTGGCGTGAAAAGAGCGGTCAGCCGCCGACCTGGGAGAGGGCGAGAAGGCCGCCGCTGCCTGCGTCGCTCCCCTGGACGAGCCAGTGGCGCTCGGGCTTGATGCGCAGCGTCTGTCGCACCAGTGGCTCGATGGGATCGCCACGGCGCAGGGGGTCGCGCAGGTTGGTCTGGATGGAGCCGAAGAGGCAGGGGCGGAGCTGGCCGTCGGCGGTGAGCCGCATGCGGTTGCAGCGCTCGCAGTAGTTGTGGCTCATGGGGGTGATGACCCCCACCGTCCCCGCCGCGCCGGGGAAGGCGAAGTAGCGTGCCGGCCCGTTCCCCGCCGGCCCCGCCACCGGCTCCAGCGCGCCGATCCCGCCGACGCGCGCCAGGATCTCGTCCGCGGATACGAACTCGTCGCGCGAGACGCCCAGGTTGTCGCCGGTGGGCATCACCTCGATGAAGCGGACGTGCCAGGGGCGCTCGCGGGTGACCGCCGCGAAATCCGCCACTTCGTCGTCGTTGCGGCCGCGCATCACCACGCAGTTGATCTTGATCGGCGCAAAGCCCGCGCGCTCCGCCGCGGCCAGGCCGCGGAAGATGGCCTCGGCCGAGCCGGGGCGGCGGGAGATGGCGTCGACGCGCTCCGGGCGCAGCGAATCGAGCGACACGTTCAGCCGGTCGACGCCGGCCGCGCGCAGCTCGTCCGCCTGCTCGGCCAGGAGCACGGCGTTGGTGGAGAGGGCGATGTCCTCGATGCCGTCCACCGCGCGGAGCTTGCGGACGAGCGTCGCCAGGTCGCGGCGCACCAGCGGCTCGCCGCCGGTGATGCGCACTTTCCGGAGCCCCATCCCCGCCATCGCGCGGACGATCGCCTCGATCTCCTCGTAGCGCAGCAGCTCCTCGCGCTTCAGCCAGGGGAGCCCCTCCACCGGCATGCAGTACACGCAGCGGAGGTTGCACTTGTCGGTGACGGAGATGCGCAGGTACTCGATGCGCCGCCCGAAGCCGTCGTGCATCGGCCCCTCGGAGGGAACCGGGCGCTCGGGATAGAGCGGAACCGCGCCGCCGAGCTGGACGAGCCCGCTCACCCCGGCCTCCCCTCGGCCCCGGCCGCGGCGGAGAAGCCGGGGACCCACTCGCTCTCGCCGTCCACGTATCCCTCGCGCTTCCAGACGGGGACGCGGCGCTTCAGCTCCTCGATCACGTAGCGGCTGGCCTCGTACGCCTCCTCGCGGTGCGGCGAGGCGACGGCGATGGCCACGCTCGCCTCGCCCACCGCCAGCCTGCCCACGCGGTGCACCACGCGCACGTCGCCCACCCCGAAGCGCGCGATGGCCTCCTCGCCGATGCGGTGCATCATCCGCTCGGCCATCTCGGCGTAGGCGCTGTATTCGAGGTGGCTCACCGCGCGGCCCTCGTTCTGATTGCGCACCACGCCCCAGAAGAGGAGCGCGGCGCCGTCCTCGGCCGAGACGGTGTCGCCCAAGAGCCGCGCGGGGTCGATGGGCTCGGCGGTGACGGCGGCGTAGGCGGCGGGCACGTCATCCCCCCGCCACGGGAGGGATGAACGCCACCTCGTCGCCGTCGCGCAGCGGAGTGGCGTGCGGCGCGTAGTCCATGTTCACGGCCACCACGGGCGATGCGGGGAGGCGCGAGAGCCCGCCCTCGCCGCCGCGGAGCCGCACGACCAGGTCGGCCACGCTCGCCCCCTCCGGCAGCTCGACGCGGATCTCGTCGGCGCCGGCGAAGTCGCGGTACTGGGCGAAGAAGAGGGAGCGGACGATCATCTCTCGGCGGCGGGTGCGGGCACGGACGGATGGAAAACGATAACGCAGGGGAAGTTACACCGCCACGGACGCGGGGTTCGTGGCGGTGTGGCTTTACGACCTGATCCCGCGCGGAGCCGCGGAGGGAACGGAGAGTCAGCCCGCGCCGCTGGCGCCGGGGCCGGGGACGCTCTGGCGCACCTCCTCGGGCGGGGCGAGGGTGGAGAGGAACTGCGAGAGCTCGTGGTGCATCCGCGAGGTGGAGCCGCGCACCAGCGTACGCTCGCCCTGCTTCCCGGTGCCCAGGGTCAGGTCGCCCGCCTCGGTGGTGAACTTGATCCAGGTGTCCCCCGCCTCTTCGGCGAACCCCGCGTAGGGGGTGAAGCGCAGGGAGAAGAAGTCGCGCGCCCGCTGGATCACCTCGTCGGCGGGGAGCTCCGTGAGCACTTCCTGAAGCAGCATGGTCGGTCTCCGGTCCGTATCCGTCACAGCCCCACTGCCGCGAGGGCAGATGGCGTGCCATTCTCCCCCGCGGCCCTGCGCGAGGTCAGCCGTAAGGATGGAGGATCGGAGAATCGTCGCGCCGCGCGGCGAGCATCACCGGCCGGCGGTCGGAGGCGCGGCGCGACGGGGGCGGCGGGACGTCGTAGCCGCGAACCAGCTCGTAGGCGGCCTCGTACGGCCCGCGGCGGCGGTCCGAAGGAGGAGGCTCGTGGCGGTCGAAGCGGGGCATGGGGCTCTCCGGGTGGATGGGGCGGAGAGCAGGCAGCAAGAACGGCGCCCGCCCCCGTGCAGGGGGCGGGCGCCGGACGCCGGGAGTGCTGCGAAAGGGTCAGACCAGCGGCCGCTCCTCCACCAGCGCGCGGAGCTCCTTCGACGGCTTGAACACCGGGACGGCGCGCGGCGGCACCTCCACCGGGTCGCCGGTGCGCGGGTTGCGCGCCAGGC
>Ga0070685_10001923_pt1 | contig 10778 bp, 10 predicted proteins | sample KBSS13LmetaG_FD_65651 | JGI IMG/M metagenome (GOLD analysis project Ga0070685, IMG submission 65651) | Switchgrass rhizosphere microbial communities from Kellogg Biological Station, Michigan, USA - KBS S1-3L metaG | ecosystem: Host-associated > Plants > Roots > Rhizosphere ...
TAGGCCGACAAGTCTTTCGGCGGATACCAACAGGCGATGTGCTCGATCGCGGTCGGATCGAGCACAGCCTGCTCGCCGACGAGGATGTCCTCGCCCGCTTCGGCGAAGACGTGCGGCCAAATCTTGCCGCGTTCCGGCGTCGAGAGGAGAAGTAGCGTCATCGTTCGATCTTCGGCGGTTTTCCAAATGACGGTGTCGCTTCAATGCGCAGGACCGCGGCGTTGGACGCGCTCAATGCAAATCGCATGGGCATGCGGCCTTACGAAAACCGGTCCTTGGCCCGGTAGTACGCACCGACCAAAGGCAAGAACCACGGCGGCCCGAAATGGCCGGGGATCGCCGGCCATGCGCGGCCGCCCCAGGGATTCGGCACAGCCTCACCGGAGATAAGCCGCGCCATGACCTGGCCCATGTGCACCGACATCTGCGTACCGTGGCCGCTGTAGCCGGTGCTGTACCACACGCCATTGCGCTCGCCGGCCTGCGGCAGGCGGTCGCGCGTCATGTCGACGACGCCGCCCCAGCAGTAGTCGATTTCGACATCGGCAAGCTGCGGGAAAATGCCGAGCATGCCTTCGCGCAGAATCGGTGCGCTGCGCGCGTCCGACGTCGGCGAGGACACGCCGAAATGCGCGCGGCCGCCGAGGATCAAGCGATCGTCGTCGGTGAGGCGGAAGTAATGATGGATGTTGGCGACCGTGGTGCACGTGCGCCGCCGCGCGATCAGACTTTGCGCGCGCTCGCGCTCGAGTGGCGCGGTCGCGATGATGAAACTTCCGACCGGCACCATGCGCCGGCGCAACCAACCGAATTCGCGGTAGCTGCCATGGCGCCCGGCACCATTGGCGAGCAGCACCTGGCCGGCGCGCAGCGGGCCGCGCGTCGTGTGCAGCGTCGAAGGCTTGCTGCTGCCGCCATGTTCGATGCGCTCGACGGTGGATTGCAGAAAAATCTTGCCGCCGTGTCGCTCGACCGCCGCACCGAGGCCGTTGGCGAAGCGCCCCATATGCATCTGCGCGCTGCGCTTGTAGACGAGTCCGCCGGCGAAACGTTCGCTGGCGATTTCCTCGCCGCGCACGCGCGCGCGATCGAGCAGTTCGATGTCGGTGTCCACGCCGTCGTTGCACAGGCGTTCGGCGCTGCGCGCAAGCGCGTCATAGTGTGCCGGCTTGGTCGCGAGTTTGAGCTTGCCGTTGCGCGCGAACCCGCAATCGATCTCCTCTTCGCGCACGATGCGCTCGACCGTGTCGACCGCGGCGTCGTAGGCGCGATACCAGGCGCCCGCCTGCGCGACGCCGACTTTGTCGGCAAGCTCGCCGTAGTCGTGCGCAAGACCGTTGTTGACATGACCGCCATTACGCCCCGATGCCTCGAAGGCAACGCGATCGCCGGCCTCGAGTACCGCGATCTGCGCCCCACGCGCTGCCAGCGCCAGCGCGGCCGACAATCCGGTGAAGCCCGCGCCGACGACGGCGACATCGACGGCCGCCGGCCATTCGCCGATCTGCGGCGCGTAGCGCGGCACGGTGTCCGTCCAGTACGACTGCAGCTTCATCGCCCCACCTTCACAGCATCCCGATTCGTGATTCGAAATAAATTGGAACACACGTCCCGATGGACGACATCCGTGATTGACCGCATCGACGATGTGCGCGTGCCTTTTTGCTCGCCTCCGCAGCAGACCATGCCGCGGGCGCTTTTGTCCGAGACGCCGGGCCGCATCAAAAACTTCATCCGCATACTACGCGGCGGCGGTCGGGATTTGCTTCGTTTACTCCCTGTCGATGGCGCAGCAAATTCCGCCCCACCCCCTGCTCGCAGCGGAAGCTGCTGCTTTTTGGTGCAATCACTACGGCGACAAGATTGCGCCGGAGATTGGAGCGTATATTTGCGCCAGAAGCGAACCCGCACCATCAGTCCGACTTGTTTCCACAATGAGCACAATACGCAAAACCTCCATGCCGACAGAACAAGGCGTCGCGTACCGACCCATGAAGTCCGGTGATCTCGACGCCGCCTGGGACCTGTCGATGGACCAGCATTGGCCGCATCGTCCAGGCGACTGGACATTCGCGTTCTCTCTTGGCGAAGGCATCGTCGCCGAAGCGGACGGCCAGCTCGTCGGCACCGCGATGCGCTGGCTATGGGGTAAGACGCACGCCACCGTAGGCTTGGTCATCGTCTCTGAAGTCATGCGCGGACGGCGCATCGGCAGTGAACTGATGCACCGCATCCTCGAGGGTCTGGAAGGCCGCAGCGTCTCGCTGCACGCCACCGAAGTCGGGCGTGGCCTGTATGAGCGCCTCGGCTTTGTGCGTACCGGCGAGATCCGTCAGCATCAGGGCATCGCCGCAAACGCGCCACTGGTCGCGCTCGACGAAGGCTGGCGCCTGCGCCCGTTCGACCGTAGCGACGAGGCGGCTGTCATCGACCTCGACGCGCGCGCGCGCGGCTGGTCGCGCAGCAAAATGCTACGGCGGTGGATCGACAGCGCCGAGCGCGTGATGGTCCTCGATCACAGGGGCACGCTCGATGGCTATGCCATCCTGCGCCGCTTCGGTCGTGGCGTCGTCGTCGGGCCCGTCATTGCCTCGAACGACATCGGCGCGCGTGCGCTGATCGCCCATCTCGTCAGCCTCGCCGCAGGACGCTTCGTACGCATCGATCTTGATTTCGACTCGGGTCTGACCACCTGGCTCGAAGAACTGCAACTGCATCGCGTCGGCACGGTGACCGCGATGACGCGCGGAAATCTCGCCGCCGCGGAGGGCCCGCGCCTGTTCGCACTGGCGACGCAGGCGCTGGGCTGAGCCGGAAACCGTTCGCACGACAGTGCGACGTTGCACTTTCAACGCATCTTCTTCCGGCATAGACGCAACAACGGCATGCGCCGGCGCGAACGACCGCCGCGACGGCATCTAACGCGGCGGGCTCACGCCTAGACTGATTTCCCCTTCGCTATCCGATTCGGCGCCATGCCATCTTTTTCCTCCGTCGCATCCGCTGCGGCAGAATCCGCCCAATCCCCGAACTCCTCCTCTTCGAGCCTGTCTTCGCTGCGCGAGCAAGACCGCGAGCATCTGATCCACCCGGTCTCGGCCTGGCGCGCACACGAGCGTCGCGGCGTGACGATCCTCGAATCCGGCCACGGCTGCACGCTGCGCGACGCCGACGGCAACGAGCTGCTCGACGTGTTCGCCGGCCTGTGGTGTGTCAACGTCGGCTACGGGCAACAGAGCGTCGTTGATGCCGCGGTCAAGCAGTTGAACAAGCTGCCCTATGCGACGGGTTATTTTTCCTTCGGCAGCGAGCCGGCGATCCGGCTCGCCGAAAAGCTGGTGGAGATCAGCCCCGCCTCGCTGCGTCACGTCTATTTCAGCGGCGGTGGTTCGGATGCGGTGGACGCCGCGGTGCGCCTGATCGTGCAGTACTGGAACAGCGTCGGTCGCCCGCAGAAGAAGCACTTCGTCACGCTCGAACGCGGCTATCACGGCTCGTCGTCGACCGGCGCCGGACTGACCGCGCTGCCCGCGTTCCACCGTGGCTTCGACCTGCCGCTGCCCACGCAGCATTATCTTCCCTCGCCGAATCCATACCGCAGCGCGAACGGCGATCGGCAGGCGGTTATTGCCGCCTCGGTCGCCGCGCTGCGCGCGAAGGTCGCCGAATTGGGCGCAGACAACGTCGCCGCGTTCTTCTGCGAACCGATCCAGGGCTCGGGCGGCGTCATCATTCCACCGAAGGGCTGGCTCAAGGCGATGCAGGAGGCGGCGCGTGAACTAGATATCCTGTTCATCGTCGACGAAGTCATCACCGGCTTCGGCCGCACCGGCCCGATGTTCGCCTGCGACGCCGAAGGCGTGGAACCAGACTTGATGACGTTGGCCAAGGGCCTGACCTCGGGTTACATCCCGATGGGCGCTACGCTGTTGTCGGAAAAGGTCTACGCTGGCATCGCCGACAACACGCCCGCGGGCGCGGTCGTCGGCCACGGCGCCACCTACTCCGGGCATCCGGTCGCCGCCGCCGTGGCGCTTGAAGTCATCCGGCTGTACGAAGACGGCCTGCTGGAACACGGCCAAGCAGTGGCGACGCATTTCGGTGCCGCGCTCGACGATCTTGCCGATCATCCGCTCGTCGGCGACGTGCGCCGTCGCGGCCTGCTCGCCGCGATCGAGCTGGTCAGCGACAAGGCGGCCAAACGCGGCTTCGACCCGAAACTCGGCCTTGCCGATAAGATCACCGCGATCGCCTATGCGAACAAACTGGTGTTCCGCTCGTTCTCCGATCAAATTCTCGGCTTCGCGCCGGCGCTGTGCATCACCGAGGCGGAGTGCCAGCTCTTCGGCCAGCGCCTGCGCAAGACCCTTGACGAGGTGCTGGCCCTGCCTGAAGTGCGCTCCGCGCTGACCGGATGAGGCGGCGGCGCAGAAGACATTGACCGGTTGCGTCCGCTTCCACAGAATCCAGAAGGTCCATCCATCCAGGCAATCACCGTGGTCACTCCCTTCAAACTCGACCGCATCGACCTGCGCATCCTTGCCCATCTGCAGAAGAACGGCCGGATCACCAATGTCGAACTCTCCAACGCCGTGTGCTTGTCGCCAAGCCCGTGTCTCGTGCGGGTCAAACGGCTCGAACAGGCCGGCTACATCACCAGTTATTCGGCGCAGATCGACCTGGCCAAGCTCGGCGACGTCCTGACCGTCTTTACCGAAGTCACCCTGTCTGATCATCACGCCGAGGATTTCAGCCGTTTCGAGAAATCGATCCGCCAGGTCGACGAGATCATCGAATGTCATCTGGTCAGCGGCGGCTACGACTATCTGCTCAAGTTCGTCGCGCGCGGAGTCAACCACTACCAGTCGCTGATGGAAGGGCTGCTCGAACGCAACATCGGCATTGAAAAGTATTTCAGCTACATCGTCATCAAAACGCCCTTCATCAAGAACCACCTGCCGATCGAACAGTTGTTCAGCCAGCATCTGTAATTGGAAACGCTTCTTTTCAACAACACCTCGCCATCCATCGTGACCACCACCCTTGCCGCCATCGCCGATCTTCTTCCCGACCTGCAAACGTTGCGGCGCGATCTGCATGCGCATCCCGAACTTGGGTTCGCCGAACACCGCACGTCGGCAATAGTCGCCGACACGATGCGGGATCTGGGCTTGGAGGTCGCGACCGGTATCGGCGGCACCGGCGTCGTGGCGACGCTGCGCAATGGCAACGGCAAGGGCCGCATCGGACTGCGCGCGGACATGGATGCACTGCCTATCGCCGAGACCAGCGGACTTGCGTACGCCAGCAAACACCGCGGCGTCCATCACGGCTGCGGCCACGACGGTCACACCGCATCGCTGATCGGCGCTGCGCGTCATTTAGTGCGTACGCGCAACTTTAATGGCGTCGTGCACTTCATCTTCCAGCCTGCGGAAGAAGGCCAAGGCGGTGCCGCCGCGATGATCCAGGACGGCCTGTTCGACCGCTTCGCTTGCGATGAAGTCTATGCTCTTCACAACTGGCCCTCGTTGCCGCTGGGCTCTGCGCAAACTCGGCCGGGGCCGATCATGGCGGCGGCGGACCGTTTCGAGATCGTCCTCCACGGTCGCGGCGGACACGCCGCGCTTCCTCATCAGACACCGGATGCGATCCTTGCCGCCAGTCATTTGGTGCTGCAACTCAATACCATCGTCGCGCGCGATATCGACCCGACCGAATCGGCGGTACTGTCGGTGACGAAAATCGAAGGCGGCCATGCGCACAATGTGCTGCCTGCCAAAGTCACCGTCGTAGGCACCGTGCGCAGTTTCAATCCGCAGGTGCAAGACCGCATCGAGGCGCGTTTGCGCGAGGTCGTTGCAGGCGTGGCATCCTCCACCGGCACGCGCATGACCATCGACTATCTGCGCTACTACCCCGCCACCATCAACAGTTCCAACGAAGCAGCCGTCGCTCTGGCCGCCGCCAAAGCGGTAGGGCTGGATGCCGTGCAAGCACCCGCGCCCGCGTTCACTTCCGAGGACTTCGCTTTCATGCTGCAGGCGCGGCCAGGCGCGTATCTGTGGCTTGGTCAGGGCCGCGCCGATCCGGGAGCGGACGGTGAGCGCCCGCTTCATCATCCCAGCTACGATTTCAATGACGCCGCACTGCCGTATGGCATTGCCTGGTTTGTAGCGCTCGTGGAACGGCAACTTCGCAACTCCAATTCTTCCGTGCCTGGAGGCATAAATCCATGAACATCAAGAAACTCGTTTTCGCGGCCGCGCTCGCATTGCTTCCGATCTTTGCGCAAGCTCATACGCACCTGGAAAATTCGATGCCAAAAGCGGACAGCAGTGGCGCCGCGCCTGAACACATCATGCTCGAATTCAACGAAGCGACGCAGCTCACCGCGCTCACTTTGCAAAAGGAAGGCGCCGGCGATGCGCAAAAGGTCGGACCACTGCCCGACAAACCCGAGAAAATGGTTCACGTAGCCGCGCCCAAGCTGGAACCGGGCACCTATGTGCTGACGTGGCGGGCGATGGGCGATGACAAGCATGTCACGTCGGAGACCGTGCGCTTTACCGTCGTCAAGTAAAGAAAAGCCCATGTCGCCGGACCTGTTGTCGGTCATTGTCCGATCCGCCGGCTTCGTATTTTTGTTTCAAGCGGCGGGAGCGGCCCTTTTCGCCGCCCTGTTCGCGTCTCGGCTCACGGCAAGCGCTGGCAACGTCCATCGGCTTGCCATAGGCAGCGCCTGGGCAGGTATTGTCTTTGTCGGCGTGCACCTTTGGCTTGATGCGGCACGCATGTCCGGTGAATTCGCCGGCATGCTCGATTCTTCCATGCTGCGATTGGCGCTGAATTCCTCAAGCGCAGCAGCTCAGACGATGCAGATAGCCGGGCTGCTCGTAATCGCAGCGGGCAGCGTGAGCGCGCGCTACGGCAAGGCCTTTGGCGTTCTTGGCGCATTGCTCGCTGTTTCAGGATTCATCCTGACCGGCCATACGAGCGTGCATCCCTGGCGCGTGGTACTTGCTCCGCTGCTCCTGCTGCATTTGCTGATCGTCGCATTCTGGTTCGGCTCGCTGTTGCCGTTGTGGGTCGCCTCGCAACGCGAGCCGATTGCTCTGGCGGCAACGGTGTTGGATAAGTTCTCCAGACTCGCGACCTGGCTCGTTCCGTTGATCGCGTTGGCTGGGCTGATCATGGCAGGCATCATCGCCCGAGGTGTACCGCCACTGGCCGAGCCGTACGGTGCACTCCTCCTCACAAAGCTCGTCGCGTTCGCCGTGCTCATGGGCTTCGCGGCGCTGAATAAATGGCGACTGGTGCCGGCCATGGAGGCTGCTCCGGCGCAATCCTTGTCGACGTTGCGCCGTTCCATGCTGACGGAATTTTGCCTGATTGTCGGCGTGCTTGCGGTAACGGCGACAATGACCACGTTCTTCTCGCCCGAAGCACAAGCGATGCCGTAGCTGTCGTCCCAAAAATTTCTACCGCAGCATCATGCAGAGATTTGCAAGCACTCGCCGTGCCAACTACTATCGCCTCATGACGTTGATCGCCCGCCAGAACTCAACCGTTCGCGCGCAAATTTTTTGCGCGCTGGGACGACTGATGGCGTTTTTCATCGTCACCACGATCGTGCTCGGCGGCATCGTCGTCGTGCAAGCGCAGGAATACGAGCAATCTCATGTGAGAAGCAGCGCTCTACACGTGGAGCCGTCGGTGAGGGCCGTCCCCTCCCCGACCGCGCAAGAACTCGACGAGGTTCGCCAGCATGGCCACCACCACACCGGCAATCCTCTCGAGGACTTGGTGACCTTGGGCCACTCCCACGTCGGTTGTCAGTGCGCCAGCTCAACGGCTGAGATATTCATCCTCGTTGCCGTTCCCAATAGCTCTCTTGTCGCAGCGCGCAAAGCGCAGCGCGAACACGACAGTCCGCCGAACCACCCCTTCCGACCCCCGATCGTCTGATCGACAAAGCTAGCCGCGCCTGACGCGGCTTTTCGTGCTGCACGCCGGTGGCGTGTGGCGGCTTGTCCGTCGATCGGAGGATTCTTCCGTGCTTCGTTATTCTTTTATGGCGCTGGCCTTTGCGGCCATGGCGCCTGTCGTGGCTGTGGCCGAGACGCCACGGCCCAGCGATGCTGCCGTGCCGGCAAAATCGTCTTCGCTCACGCTCACCGATGCGGTGGGTCGTGTACTCCGCAACAACCCGGCGCTACAAGCCGCCGTATACTCGCTGCGCGCACAGGAGGCGCGACGCGACCAGGCCGCACTCAAGCCGGCCTGGCACGCGACGCTCGAAGCCGAGAATTTTCTCGGCACGGGCAGCTTGCGCAACGGCCGCGGGCTCGAAACGACGTTGCGCCTGGGCACCGTCATCGAGCGCGGCGACAAGCGCACGCGCCGCATCGATCAAGCCGACAGCGAGCGCGCTTTGCTCGTGGCCGACCAGGATGCTGGTCGCCTGGATCTGCTCGCCGAGGTTGCGCGCCGCTTCATTCACGTCGTTTCCGATCAGGAAAGCATCGCACTGACCGAACGGGCGACTGCGCTTGCCCGGCGCAGCGTCGAACTGGTCGAGCAACGCGTGCGCGCGGCAAAGGCCGGCGACGCCGAACTCGGCAAAACGCGTGTCACGCTGGCCCGCGCGGAGATCGCCGCCGAACACGCAGAGCACGAACTCAAAAGCTCGCGCGTCGCGCTGGCAGCGACCTGGAACGCGCGCGAGGCGGGCTTCGACCGCGCAGACGCCGCGTTCTACACGCTGCCCGAACCGGAATCGTTCGACGCGCTGATCGCCGGCCTCGAGCGCAATCCGAACCTCGCCCGCTTCGCCTCCGCACAGCGGCTCGAAGACGCGCGCATCGCCGTAGCTCGCGCCAATCGCAGCGCCGATATCAGTTTCAACGCCGGCATTCGCCGCGTCGAAGCGCAGAGCGATCAGGCCTTCGTGCTTAGCGTGACGGTGCCGTTCGGCTCCGCCTCGCGCGCTGTGCCGTTCGAACGCGAGGCAGAACAGCGCCGCGAAGCCGTCGACGCCGAAGCGAGCGGCGTGCGCACCGACCTTTACCGCACCTTGTACGCGGTCTATCAGGAACTGCTGCACGCACGCACCCAGGCCGACACCTTGCGCACGCGCGTGATTCCCGAATCCGAACGCGCGCTCAAACTCACCGAGCAGGGATTCGCCGTCGGCCGCTATTCCTATCTCGAACTCGTCGATGCGCAGCAGCAACTGCTGACCGTGCAGCGCGAAGCCGTCGATTCCGCGCGCGAATACCACTTGCTCTACGTCGAACTCGAACGCCTGGTCGGCCGCAGCGTCGGCACCGCCGCTATGGAGAAAAATTCGTGAACCGTCTGCTTTCTTTTCTGCGCCTGTCGGTGCTCCTCGTACTCACCGCGGTGGCGTTGTACACACCGCTTTCCCATGCTGCCGAAAACGAGGCGGCGAAAGAGGAATTCGAACGCGGTCCGCATCGCGGCCGCCTGCTGCGCGACGGCGATTTTTCGCTCGAAGTGACCATCTTCGAAACCGGCGTGCCACCGCAGTTCCGTCTCTATGCCTACGCGAAGGACAAACCGCTCGCCGGCAAAGACGTGCAGGCCTCGATCGAAGTCGCGCGCCTCGGCGGGATCGTCGACCGCTTCGCGTTCGCGCCGCAAGCCTATTTCCTGCAAGCCAACGCGACGGTGCACGAGCCGCATTCGTTCGACGTCAAGGTCAGCGCGACGACGAATGGAAAATCGCATCAGTGGAGCTACGCTTCTTACGAAGGCCGCACCACGATTCCGGAAGCGACCGCCGAAGCGGCCGGCGTTAAGACTGCGGTCGCGGGACCTGCGACGATCCGCGATCGCGTGCATCTGCTCGGCGTGGTCGCGGTCGACGAGAACCGCCTCGCCAAAGTGCGTGCGCGCTTTCCTGGTCCGGTGCGCGAAGTGCGCGCCGGACTCGGCGATGCGGTCACGGCAGGCCAAGTGCTTGCGATCGTCGAAAGCAACGAAAGCCTCAAGTCTTATGCGGTCACGGCGCCGATCGGCGGTGTCGTCACCGCGCGCGCAACCAACGTCGGTGATGTCGCGGGCGAGTCAGCGTTGTTCGAGATCGCCGACCTTTCGAACGTATGGATCGATCTGCACGCGTTCGGTGCCGGCGCGGCCAAGCTCAAGCCCGGGCAGCCCGCCACTGTGCGCTCGACATTCGACGATGCGATGGCCGATGCCACACTCGATCGTCTGCTGCCGATCGCCGCAGTCGACAGCCAGAGCGTGGTCGCGCGTGTGCGCGTGCCGAATCCCAATGGTGCCTGGCGGCCCGGGCTCGCAGTCAGCGCCGACGTGACCGTGGCCACGCACGAGGTGCCGCTCGCGGTCGATGCGGCAGGCCTGCAGCGGTTCCGCGACTTCACCGTCGTGTTCGCCCAGGCCGGCGAGACCTACGAGGTGCGCATGCTCGAACTCGGCGCGCGCGACGAGAAAATGGTCGAAGTAAAGGAAGGACTGATGCCCGGTGCACGCTACGTGACCGAGCAGAGCTTCCTGATCAAGGCCGACATCGAAAAGTCGGGCGCAAGCCACGACCACTGAGAGGCCGCGATCATGCTCGAATCCATTATCCGTTTCGCGATCCGACATCGCTGGCTCATGGTGCTGGTCGCGCTCGGCCTCGCCGCGCTCGGCGCGTGGAACTACACGCGCCTGCCGATCGATGCGACCCCCGACATCACCAACGTGCAGGTGCAGATCAACACCGAAGGCCCCGGCTATTCGCCGCT
>Ga0070685_10001927_pt1 | contig 10774 bp, 14 predicted proteins | sample KBSS13LmetaG_FD_65651 | JGI IMG/M metagenome (GOLD analysis project Ga0070685, IMG submission 65651) | Switchgrass rhizosphere microbial communities from Kellogg Biological Station, Michigan, USA - KBS S1-3L metaG | ecosystem: Host-associated > Plants > Roots > Rhizosphere ...
ACGTAGGTCACCGAGTCCGGCCGGTGCACCGCCTCGACCGTGGCCCCGGTGGCGGGGCGCAGCGTGGTGCGCTCGACCACCCTGCCGGTGACCAGCGTGTGCACGATCTCGGGCCCGGTGGAGAAGACCACGGTCACGGGCTCCTTCGTCGCGTTGCCGAAGAGGTCGGCGACGCCGGCGTGCAGGGTGACCTGGTAGACGCGGTTGGCCTCCCAGCCGCGGCGCAGCTCCACCCGCACCTCGTGCCCCCGTTTGTCGACGGCCACCGCGCTGGTGCGCGGGCTCACGGTGACCACGGTGTCGATCCCCTTCTCCGAGAGCCCCTCGCTGAACGAGAAGACCACCGGCCCCACGTACGAGCGCAGCCGGGCGAAGGTATCGGGGCGGGTGGCCTCGAGCACCGGCGGCGCGGTGTCGGGCTCGCCCCCCGGCGGCGCCTCGACGTGGGCGCAGGCCGCCCCCAGCGCGAGCAGGGCGCCGGCCGCCAGCCATCTCCACCCGTCGGTCGGCATGCGGCAACGGGGGATCACGTGCACGGCGGCTCCGGCAGGGGGAAACAGGGTTCGCCCGCGCGCGGGACGCGGGAGGCGCGGAATGTTACCGGGGCCGCGGTGCAGGGTCAAGCGACGGAGGCATCACGCAGAGACGCGGAGGCACGGAGAGAATCGGCGTTCTCTCTCCGTGCCTCCGCGTCTCTGCGTGAGGTGCTTTTTGTCAGCGCGACGCGACCTCGCGGCTCAGGCGGTACATCTCCGCCGCGCGGTCGGGGTTGCCCTTGCGGTCGTAGGCGATGCCCATGGCGTAGTAGGCCTTGCTGCTCTCCGGCTGGATGCGCACCGCCGTCTCCAGCACCTCGATGGCGGCGTCGGTCTCGGCCATCTGGTTGAGCGCCTCGCCCAGCAGCACGTAGGCCGCGCCCAGGTCGGGGTCCAGCTCCACCACCCGGCGGAGCGTGGTGGCGGCGGAGGCCCAGTTCCCCTTCTTCACCAGCGTGGCGCCCAGCTGCAGCCCCACCGCGGGGTCGTCGGGCGCCAGCTTCTCGGCCCGGCGCAGCTCCTTCTCGGCGGCCTCGAACTTTCCCTGCGCGGCGAGCGCGGCCCCCTGCCCCACCAGCGCGGCCACGCTGTCCGGCCGCAGCGCCGCCACCGCCGCGTACGCCTCGGCCGCGTCGGCGTGGGCGCCGCTCTCGGCCAGCGCGGCGGCGCGCTCCAGCTTCTCCGCCACGGCGTCGTCGGCCGCCGGCTCGGGGGCCGCGGCCCGCGCGCGGCGGGAGGCGCGCGCCGGCTTCCCGTTCGCGGGGGGCGACTCGGCGGGCGCGCCGGCAGCCTCGGCCTCGGCCGGCGGTGCTTCGGGCTGGTCCTGCTCTTCGGTCTTGCGGGCCATCACACGCTCGGGTCTCGCGGGGTCACGCCGTGCCGCCTGCCTCTACCTCCGACTCCTCCACTCCGGCCCGCGTCACCCGCCGCCGGTCTCGTCCAGCACCCACCGGCAGTACGCCGGCAGCCCATCGTCCACCCGCAGCGCGACCACCTCGGGGAGCTCGTAGGGGTGGAGCTCCGGGATCCGCGCCGACAGCCGCGGCACCAGCCCGGAGCGCGTCTTCATCACCAGCAGCACCTCGTCCTCCTCCTGCACCTCGCCCTCCCAGCGGTAGAGGGAGGTCACGCCGGGAAGGAGGTTGGCGCAGGCCACCAGGCGCTCGTCAAGCAGGGTGCGGGCCAGCCGCCGCCCCACCTCGCCGTCGGGAACGGTCACCAGCACCACCGAGACGCCGGTGTCCGCCACGCTCAGAGGTCCAGCCGCAGCTCGGAGCCGGGCGCCGGCTCGTCGTCGGCCTCCGCGTCGCCCTCGCCGGTGAGCTCGGCCAGCGTCTTCTTCGCGTGGCTCACGTGGCGCTGGGCGTTGGGCGCCTGGGGCGGCCGCGCCAGGAAGGTGCGCAGGTGCGCCACCGCCTCGTCGGTGTTGGCCTGCTGCAGGAGGAGGAAGGCCAGCCCGTAGTGCGCGCCGCTGGCATGCGGCTTCAGCTCCAGCACCCGCCGGTAGGTCTTCACCGCCTCGTCGGTCATGCCGATGCGGGTGTAGGCCACCGCGATCTGCTGCAGCACGTCGGTGTCGTTGGGGCTCTCGCGCAGCGCCAGCCGGAAGGAGGTCAGCGCCTCGTGGTACTTCTCCTCGTGGAGGAGGATCGTGCCTTCCTCGTAGTAATCCGGGTCCTTCGCCGCAGGCCCGGAGCGGCCGTTGATCAGCTTGGTGAACCAGGACATTGGCGCGCCGTGGAGATGTCGATGCGGACTGCGGTTCGGACCACTGCGGGAGCCGCCGCGGAGGCCTGCGGAGCTCCGCGCGCGGCACACGGCCGGGAGGGGAAAGGTACCGGCGCGCCCCCGCCGCGCGCAACCGAAACGGAGGGGGCTAGCGGACGGCGTTCATCGTGAGCGGCACCGGCTCGCCCACCTTCCGCGCGACCACGGTGCCCTCCTGCTCCAGCATCACCTGCGCCCCCAGGGCGGCGATGGTCTGGGCGGTGCCGGCGGGCGCGCGCTCCACCACCAGGCGCGCCCCGGGCTGCAGCACGCGCGCCGCCTCGGCGAGCCGCGCCGGGTCCGCGCCGCCGGTGAGCGCCACCCCCCGCAGCGTCCCGGAGCGGAAGGGAAGCGCCGCTCCCGAGGCGACGCGGCTCACCCCCGGCCGCTCCTCGCCATCCTCCGGCTCCGAGGCGAGCGCCACCACCTCCAGCTCGGGGACGAGCGCCGCGATCTCCGGCGCCAGCGCCGCGCCGGGCCCGGCCACGAGCACCGTCCCCCGCGCCTCCGCCAGCCCCAGCAGCGCCGCCAGCCGCACCGCCGCGCCGGGATCCTCCGGCGCCGCCTCGGGCTCCGCGGACGGTGCCTCGCCCGGCAGCCGCGCGTCGAGCGCGCCGCCGTGGACGGGATACTGCTCGCGGCAGTTGGGGCATCCCAGGCGCCCCTCCAGCACCCGCCGCTCCTCCACCCGGTCGGCGAGGAGCACCAGCCCGAACCCGGGCCCGCAGCGGGGGCAGGAGAGAATGTCGGTCAGCAGGATGTGCATCCAGGGGGTGGTGGAAAGACCGTGGGGTATGCGCGACGATGCGAGTGAAGTTTACTCGCATAATCCCACGAAATCCGCCCGCATTGCCCTACCACGTGGGTTTGAGAGAGTATTGGGCATATTGATTCGGCGTTTCCCACACCCGCACGTACGCCAGGTGCTCGGCGCGCTCGCCCAGGAGCGCGCGCAGCTCCCCGAAGATCCAGCGCGCCTGGTTCTCGGCGCTCGGCTCGATCTCGGTGAAGGGCTCCAGCTCGTTGATGTTCTCGTGGTCGAGCCGCGCGGCGACGGCGCGGAGGTGGCGCTTGGCGTCGCCGAAGTCGTAGGCCATCCCCCCCGGCCCCACGTCGTCGAACGCGAGCCCCGCCTCCACCACGTAGCGGTGCCCGTGCAGCTTCTCGCACTTCCCGTGGTAGTTGCGCAGGAAGTGCGCGGCGTCGTAGTGCGCCTTCACGTTCAGCAGGAACATGGACCTCAGCCCGCGGCCTCGACCGCGACGTTGGGGATCTGTACGTGGCGCGGCTGGGCCGCCGCGAACACCACCACGCGGGCCACGTCTTCGGCGCGCAGCATGGTCGCGCGCGGCGGCAGCCCCGGGTGCGCCGCGGGGTCGATCGCGTCCCAGAGCGCGGTGTCGGTGGCCGCGGGCTCCACCAGGGTGGCGCGCACGCCGGTGCCGCGCAGCTCCTGCAGCATCACCTCGTGCATCCCCCGCAGCCCGAACTTCGACGCGCTGTACGCCCCGTTCTCGGCGAACGCCGCGCGCCCGGCCACGGACCCCACCTGGATCAGGTGCCCCGCGCGCCGCCGCAGCATGAGCGGGAGGAAGGCGCGCGCGAGCAGGAAGGGCCCGCGCAGGTTCACCGCGATCAGCCGCTCGAAGTCGGCCGGGTCGGTGTCGGCCAGGCGGGACAGGGTGAAGGCGCCCGCGCAGCTCACCAGCACGTCGGGCGCGTCGCCCAAGAGCTCGGTCACGTAGGTGGCGAGCGCGTGCACGCCGTTCGGCTCCCCCACGTCGCCGGGGATGGCGTGCCCCCCCACCTCCGCGGCTGCGGCGGCGAGGGGCTCGCGCGAGCGCGCCACCATCCCCACCCAGGCACCCGCGGCCGCCATCATCCGCGCCACCTCGAGCCCGATGCCGCGCGAGGCGCCGGTCACCACCACCGTCTTCCCGGCGAGCCCGTTCCCCTGCCCACCCGGCGCGCGCGCCGGCGGGGGGGCCTCGCCCGTGCCGATCAGCTCCTCGCCCTCGCTCATCGCGGCCGTCTCCGGTGGGTCAGCCTGCCGCGCGCTCCCCGCCGCTCCGGTGGGCGGGGGGCGCAAGATAGCCGCGCCGCCACCCCGGCGCGACTCCGTGCGGCGCTAGAAGTGGGAGGGGTGCACCAGGCGCAGGAACTCCTCGCGCGTGCCGAGGTCTTCCAGGAACACGCCCTTCATGGCGCTGGTGATGGTCTTGGAGTTCTGCTTCTCCACCCCGCGCATCATCATGCAGAGGTGGGCGGCCTCGATCACCACCCCCACCCCCTCGGGCTCCAGCACGTCCATGATGGCCGAGGCGATCTGCTCGGTCATCCGCTCCTGCACCTGCAGCCGCCGCGCGAACACCTCCACCACGCGCGGGAGCTTGGAGAGCCCCACGATGTGCCCGTTGGGGATGTAGGCGATGTGCACCTTGCCGAAGAAGGGAAGCATGTGGTGCTCGCAGAGCGAGTACATCTCGATGTCCTTGACGATCACCATGTTGTGGTGGTTCTCGTCGAAGACGGCCCCGCGGATCACGTCTTCCACCGAGAGCTCGTACCCCCGGGTGAGGAAGCGCATGGCCTTCTGCACCCGCTCCGGCGTGCGCAGCAGCCCGTCGCGGTCGGGGTTCTCGCCCACCAGCCGGAGCTGCTCGCGCACCAGCCGCCGGTAGGCGAGCGCCCCCTCGTCCTCGTCCCCCTCCACCGCGGCCACGTCGGCGCGCGGGTGCAGCACCAGGTCGCTCATCGTTCCCCTCTCCGTTCCTCTCTACAGTCTTTGCGTGAGACCAGCCGTAAAAGCCGATGCCCGGAAGAGATCAGTCGCCGCTGTACTCGGCCCAGTTGCGCGGCGTCTCGTAGAGCACCAGCCGCGCCAGCCGCCCCCGCGGAATGCGCGGGGCGAGCTGCTTCCAGAGCTCCACCACCAGGTTCTCGGTGGAGGGGATCACCCCCTCGAGCCAGGGTACGTCGAGGTTCAGGTTGCGGTGGTCCACGTCGCGCAATACCTCCTCCGCGGCGTCGCGCACCTGGCCCAGGTCGACGAGGTACCCGGTGACGGGATCGGGCTCGCCCTCGACGGTGATGTCGAGCTCGTAGTTGTGCCCGTGCCAGTTCGGGTGGTTGCAGGGCCCGAAGATGCGGCGGTTCTCCTCGTCGGAGAGCGCCGGGTTGTGCAGGCGGTGCGCGGCGTTGAAGTGCACGCGCCGGGTCACGCGAACGGTCGGCACGCCAGGGTCCTCCGCGGGTCGCGGTTGAAAAAGGCCGGCCCCGGACAAGCTGCCGGGGCCGGCCTGGGATGGAAACAGCGGGGAGGATTCTTGAAGCCTCGTGCGAACACGGTGGGTGGCCCCTCCGCCGCCTCCGTCTTCCCGCTCAGGGGCGTGACGTCCGCAGCAAAAGCAGGCCCCGGCTTCAAAGCTGTTGGCTCAAAAATGGAGCTCCCCGCCACTTCCGGGTGCCGAATATAGGCGCTTCCCCCGCCCGGTCAAGCGACCCTGTGTCCTCCTTTCCCGGCTAAGGCGCGTTTCCCGGGAACGGATGAAAGAGTTGGACAACGTGGGCACTCTCCGTATATTGTCCCTTCGTACACGCGGGGTAGTTCCGCCCGCGGCCTGCCGAATCCGTTAATCGACGTCCAGTCTCATGCCCTCTACCCCCTCGGAAGTGCTCTGCACCCTCTCGCAGCGTGGCGAGCGCCTCACGCGGGCGCGCCGCGCGGTGGTCGAGGCGCTTCTCGGCGCGCCGGGGCCGGTGACCGTGCGCGAGCTGCACGAGAAGCTGGCGGGAGTGGACCTGGTGACGGTCTACCGCACGCTGGGGTGGCTGGTGGAGCTCGGCGTGGCGCGGGAGGTGACGGCGGTGCGCGGGGCCGAGCGCTTCGAGGCGGTGGACGGCGCCGAGCACGCGCACCACCTGCACTGCGACCGCTGCGGCCGGGTGACGAAGGCGGCGGTTTGCGGGGTCGACGGCACCGTGGCCGCCCGCATCCTGCGCGAGTACGGCTTCGCCGTGGCGGACCACACCCTCACTTTCCACGGCCGCTGCGCCGACTGCCGCACGGCGCACGGCTGACCCCTCGACACGCCTGCACCTGGCGCCTGAGCATGCGTCGGATCCTCCCGGCCGCTCTGCTGGTCTGTGCGTTTCTTTCCAGCGGGTGCGAAGGACGCGCCGATCTCGCCGCCACGCGCGGCGCCGCGCGCCGTCAGCTCGTCCTCACCCCGCCGATCGTACTGCAAGATGCGGCGGGAAAGCTTCTGGCCAGGCCCGACGTCGCATCGGAGGATCCCGCGGGCAGGATCGTCGTCACCGATGTGTCGGACCGCAACATCAAGATCTACGACGAGCGTGGCGCGCCGGTCCGGGTAGTCGGCCGCGCCGGCCACGGCCCCGGCGAGTTCACCGCGCTCATGAGCGCCCAAGCGTACCGCGATTCGATCGTCGCCTACGACGTGGAAAGCGGCGGCCGGCTGTCGGTGTTCGCACCGGACGGGCGGTTCGCGGGAGCCCGCCGGCTCGCCGTCGCCGGGCGGCCGATGCCCTTCTCCATCCGTGTGATCGACGACTCGCTGCTCCTCCTCATCGCGGCCATCCCCACCCGCGACAACCGGGGTCTGCTCTCGCTCATTCGACCGGACGGCAGCACCCGCAGCCGCTTCCTGGACCTGGGCGCGTACCTCGGACGCAATCCGCAGCTGGCCGGCGCAGTCGGCCTGCTCGCGGACGGAGCCGCCGGCCGCGTCTTCGCCACGGTCGCGGGCGGCGACAGCGTGTGGGCGTTCGACTACGATGGCCGCCGGCTCGGCGCCTTCCCGGCCGACCCGGTGCAGCCGCTGGTCACCGCCCGCTCGCTGATCGAGGCGAACGGCGGACAGCTTCGGCGGCCGAACGGGGGCTTTGCCGTGGACGGAAACCGGATGGCCTTCGAACTGGTCGCGATGGACAGCGGTACCGTGGCGGTCGAGATCGCCGCGTACGACGGACGGCTGGGCATCGACCCGGTGGACGGGGGCACGTTCGTCGTCTCCGCGCTGAGTCGTGACGGCAAGGCGCGGCTGCTCGCGCGCCAGGAGCTGGCGGGAGCACTCCTCGGCCGCGACCGGCGCGGACGCCTCCTCATCCTTCGGTACACGTCACCGGAGGCGGAGGCTCACGAGTTGGTGCGCGCCACACTCGCGCCTGTAGAGGAAACGAGATGATACCCGCGGCGCGAGCGGTGGGCAGCGGCGCAATCCTCCTCGCGCTGGCGGGAGCGGGTTTGCTCGGAGCCCGCCTTACGGACGGGCGTGGGGGCTCGGCCGCAGACAAGCGTCCCGCGCGCGCGTCCGCAGCAGCATTCGATTCGGCGACGCTGTCGCTTCACGGTATGCTGACTTCCGCCGCCCGTGTGGAGCTCACTCGCCTCACCCGCGCGGGCGCCGTGGTCGTCGTGCTCCTCGACACAGCGGACATCCGCGTCTGCGAAGACCTTGGGCGCCAGATCCGCGAGTTGCGCACGCGTGCGGACCCGGCGCCACTCATCGTCGCGGCCGACACGGCAGCGATGGTCTTCGTGCGGGCTTTCGCGCGGCGAGAGCACCTCCGTCCAGCCGGGTTCGCGGCCCTGATTCCGGGAAACCTTCTGGTGGACGGGGTACGCGTCCCCACGCCTGCCGCACTGGTCGTCCATACGGGCAGTGCCGATGTCGTCGGGTCGTCCCACCCCCGCCGCTTCGCGAACGTACGCGTACGCTCTTTCGCCGACGAGCTTTCGCCGTATCTCCCCGCGACCGTGGGGAGCGATCCTCCACCCGATTCCCGGAGGTCACGATGAAAGGTGTGCGCATCACCCTCGCGCTGGCGGCGATCCTGGCCGGCACCCTGGCTGGAGCATCCGCGGAGCTGCGGGCGGAGGGAACCCGGCAGTGCTGGAGGCGCGTGTACGAGCCCGCCGGCACCTGCAGTGCCTGCGCGGCAAGCTGCATGGGCGAGGGGTACCTGTGCTGCGAGATCGTGGTGGGGTAGGAAGAAGACCAGGGTCAGGCAGAGACACGGAGGCACGAAGAGGGGCCGCCCTGCCCTCTCCTTGCCTCCGTGTCTCTGCGTGAGACGAATCAGGTTCAGCCGCGCAGGCGGCGCACGCCCCAGGCGAGGAGCGCCAGCGCGCCGCTGATGCAGATGATGGCGGGACCGGTGGGGAGGTCGAAGGGAACGGAGAGGGTGAAGCCGATCACCGCCGCCACCACCGCCGACGCCACCGACCAGAAGAACACGCCCCCCATCCCCCGCGCCAGCAGCAGCCCCGTGACCGCCGGGAGCACCAGGAAGTTGAACACCAGCATCACCCCCGCGAACTGCATGGCGAAGGCGATCACCAGCCCCAGGGTGAGGTAGAGGAAGAGGTTCCACGCGCCCACCCGGTACCCCAGCGTGCGCGCCGTCTCGCGGTCGAACGAGACGAAGAGGAACTCCTTGTAGAAGAGCAGGTGCACCAGCAGCACCGGCACCGACACCGCCAGCAGCACCAGCGTGTCCTTCAGGGTGATCGAGAGGATGTTCCCCTGGAGGAAGATGTCGTGCGCCTCGCCGCTCCTGGCCTTGGCGATGAGCAGGATCCCCGCGGCCGCCGCCACCGCGTAGGCCACGCCGATGGTGGCGTCGGGCGGCACCGGGCCGCGCCCGCCCCCCTCCACGCCGAAGAAGAGCGCCCCCGCCAGCGTCACCACCAGCGCCATGGCCACCGGGTGGCCGGTGAGCCCCGACGCCACGCCGATGCCGGAGAGGAACATCGCCAGCGCGATCCCCGCCGAGGAGAGCTGCGCCAGCGCGGCGCCCACGAACACGATCCGCCGCAGCACCACGTACACGCCCAGCACCGAGCAGGCGACCGCGATCACCAGCGCCCCGTAGAGCGCGTGGCGGAAGAGCAGCACCGCGTCAAGCACGAGACGCCTCCTCTCCCGGGGCGAAGCGCCGCGCCAGCACGATGCGGTGCCCGTTGAACGAGTCGACCTCCACCGGGATGCCGTACATCTCCGAGAGCACCGGCACGGTCATGATCTCGTCGACGCTGCCGATGCGGAAGCCGCCCCCCACCACCAGCGCGATGCGCTCCACGTAGTTGGCCACCTCGTTCAGCGCGTGGCTCACCATGATCACGGTGAGCCGGTCGCGCTCGTGCAGCTCGCGCACGAGCCCCAGGATCTGCGTGGTGCTGACCAGGTCCATCCCGTTGGTGGGCTCGTCGAGCACCAGCACGTTGGGCTCGCCCACCAGCGCGCGGGCGATGAGCGTGCGCTGCTTCTGCCCGCCGGAGAGGTCCTTGAGCTGCCGCCCGGCCAGCTCGGGGATGCCCACGTGCTCCAGCGCCGCCATCGCCCGGTCGCGGTCGTCCTTCCCCGGGCGCCGCGCCAGGCCGATGCGGTCGTAGCGCCCCATCAGCACCACGTCGAGCACCTTGAGCGGAAAGCTGTAGTCCACCTGGTCGCGCTGCGGCACGTAGCCGAAGCGCAGCCGCGGCGCGCGCGTGAGCGTGCCCCGCTGCGGCGGCAGGCTCCCGAGGATGGCGCGCAGCACGGTGGTCTTCCCCGCCCCGTTGGGCCCCACCAGCCCCAGGAAGTCGCCCTCGGAGACGGCGAAGGAGAGGTCGGAGAGCACGGTGCGGCGCCCGTAGCCGAGCGCCACGCCGTCGAAGGTCACCAGGGCGCTCATCGCACCGCGGCCGCGAGCTGGGACACGTCGTACTGCATGAGCTGGATGTAGTCGGTGATGGAGCGCACGCCGCCCACCGAGGGCGGGAGCACCAGCACCTGGATTCCCGTGCGCTGCGCCACGAAGTCGGCCGTGCGCCGGTCGTAGTAGGGCTCCATCACGATCACCCTGGCCCCCGTGCGGCGGATGGTGGCGATCAGCCCCGCCAGGTGCGAGGGCGAGGGCGGCACCCCCGGCTTGGGCTCCATGAAGCCCACGATGTTCATCCCGTTGTACTCCGCGAAGTAGCGCCAGCTGGTGTGCCACGCCACCACCGGCTTGCCGCGGATCTGCGCGATCTGCCCGGCCCACCCGCGCTCGGCCGCGTTCAGCCGCGCCTCCCACACCGCGTAGTTGCGGGCGAAGGTGGCGGCGTCGCCCGGGGCGAGCTGGCTGAAGCGGTCGCGGAAGAGCCGCGCGATGCGGCGCCCGTTCTCGGGGTCCAGCCAGTAGTGCGGGTTCCCGGCGGGGTGCACGTCGCCCTGGCTGCGGTCCACGTTCCCGGCGGGGCGGTCGAGCACGGGGATGGCGCGGCTCACGTCCAGATAGCCGGTGCCCCCCGGGTTGATCTTGGGGTTGCGCGCGCCCTGCAGCAGCAGCGGCATCCACCCCACCTCCAGGTCCAGCCCCACGAACGCGAACACGTCGGCGTTGCGGAGCTGGAGGATGAAGGAGGGCTTGGCCTCCACGAAGTGCGGGTCCTGGTACCCCTCGCTGATGTGCACCACCTGGCA
>Ga0070685_10001928_pt1 | contig 10772 bp, 8 predicted proteins | sample KBSS13LmetaG_FD_65651 | JGI IMG/M metagenome (GOLD analysis project Ga0070685, IMG submission 65651) | Switchgrass rhizosphere microbial communities from Kellogg Biological Station, Michigan, USA - KBS S1-3L metaG | ecosystem: Host-associated > Plants > Roots > Rhizosphere ...
GAGGGCCGCGCCACCTGCCAGGTGTGCGGCGCGGCGGCGGCGCGCGTCGCCGTGCAGGCTCCCTACCCGCAGCCGCCCGCGCTCGCGGGCCAGTCCATCCACCTCTGCCCGCGCTGCGGCTACCGCGGGGCGAGCGCGGGGTACTTCTCGCAGGGCGGCCACGTGGCCGTGCTGGTGGGGCTCACCCTGGTCACCAGCATCCCCTTCGTGGGCGCGGGCGGCCTGGGCTATTTCCTCCTCCGCCACAACCACCGCGTCTGCCCGCGCTGCGGGATGCACTGGGGGCCGCACGGGCTGCGCGCCATGACCCTCTCCCCCACCGGCGGCGCGGCGGTCGCGCCGGCGGGGGTGGACCCGGCCTTCGCGGTCGGCACGGGGCGGCGCGGGTGGGCGATCCTGCTGCTGATCCTGGCCGGCATCTTCCTCACCATCGGCTTCAACGAGCCGGAGTTCGGAGTGGTGATGATGGGGATGATGGCGGGCGGCGGCGGCGCGATGCTGCTGAAGAGCGAGAAGAAGGAGCGCGAGCGCCGGCGCGAGGCGATCCTGGAGAGCCTGCAGCTCCCCGTCCTCCAGCTCGCCGGGCGCAAGGGCGGGCGGCTGACGGTGACCGACGTGGCCACCGAGATGGGGTGGCCGATGGTGCGGGCCGAGAAGGTGCTGAACTCGCTCGACGACGGGCTGCGGGTGATGAGCGACATCACCGACGACGGGGTGATCGTCTACGACTTCGTGGAGATCCGTGCCCCGCAGCTCCCGCGCGGCGGCGGCAACAGCGCGGCCGAGCGGAACGTGCTGCACGCCTGAGGGCGCTTCGCGCGAGGACGCAGAGAAACCGAGAGAGCGCAGAGTCCCGTCCTCTGCGCTCTCTCGGTTTCTCTGCGTCTTGCGCGCAGCGCCTTCTGTAGAAGCCGGCGGAGACGTTAGATTCCCTCCACCGCGTCGGCCTCCACGATCCCGCCCTGGGCCTGGCTCTTGGCCTGGCGCTTCAGCTCCGCCACCCGCTCCCCCAGCTCCGTGAAGTCCGGCGAGCGCGCGGGATCGATGCGCAGCACCGCGGCGGAGAGGCGCGTGAGCGGGAACTCGCGCTCCTCGCCGGAGCGGTCGACGGCGCGGTAGCTGCCCGACGCGGCCGCCTCGGGCGGGAGGTGCGACAGCAGCCCGGCGGAGAAGCGCCGCTGCGCGTCTTCGGCCAGGGCGCGGGCGCGCGCGGCGGGGGCGCAGAGCACGAAGTCGTCGCCCCCCACGTGGCCCACGAACGCACCCGGCTCGCGCCTTGCGGCGAGGGTCAGCGCCTCGGCCGCCTCGCGGATCGCCGCGTCGGCTACCGCGAAGCCGAAGCGGTCGGAGAAGGGCTTGAAGTGGTCGAGGTCGAAGTAGACCACCGCGAAGGGCTCGCCCGCCCCGCGGCGCCGCTCCAGCTCCTGGTAGATGGCGTCGCCGCCGGGGAGCCCGCTGGTGGGGTTGCGGTCCAGCCCGCGGCGGGCCAGCCGCAGCAGCGCCGCCACCCGCGCCAGCAGCTCGCGGTGGTCGAAGGGCTTGGCCAGGTAGTCGTCGGCGCCGGCGTCGAAGCCGCCCAGTCGGTCCTCGATGCGCCCCTGGGCGGTGAGGATGAGCACGGGGAGGTGGGCGGTGGCGGGATCGTGCTTGATCCGCCTGCACACCTCGAAGCCGTCCGGCTGGCCCATGCGGTAGTCCAGCACCACCAGGTCCGGAGTCTCGCGGCGGAGCTCCTCCAGCGCGCGCGTGCCGTCAGGCGCCTCGCGCACCTCGTGCCCCGCCGAGGAGAGCACCATCGAGGTCATGCGCCTGAGCGCGTCGTCGTCTTCCGCCAGCAGGATCCGGCTCATCTCGTCCGCGTCGTGACCGTGAACGGCAAGGCACCCCAACCCGGCAGCGCCACCCGCACGATGCTCCCTCGCACCTTCCGCACCTTCGCCGCGCTCGCCGCGGCCGCCTGGCTCGCCGGCGCCCACGCGCCCGTCCGCGCGCAGCAGGACGCCAATCTAGCACCGCAGGCCGCGCCTGGCACAACCGAGGGCGCGCGCGCCGCCGCGCTGGCGGACCGCATCGACGCCATCCTGGCGCGCCCCGGGCTCAGCGGCGCCGACTGGGGGATCGAGGTGCGCGACGCGGAGAGCGGGCGCGTGCTCTACGCCCGGAGCGCCGCGCGCCCCTTCATCCCCGCCTCCAACCTCAAGCTGCTGGTCACCGCCACCGCGGCGCACCACCTCCCCGCCGACTACCGCTACCGCACCACCCTCTACGCCACGGGCCCGGTTCGGGACGGCGTGCTGCAGGGCGACCTGGTGCTGTACGGGCGCGGCGACCCGCTCATCTCCACCCGCTACGGCCGCCCGCTGGCCTGGGTGTGGGAGGCGCTGGCCGACTCGCTGCTGGCGCGCGGCGTCCGCCGGGTGAGCGGCGGGGTGGTGGCCGACGACTCGTACTTCGAGGCGCAGCACATCCGGCCGGACTGGAACCCCTACGATCTGCGCTGGTGGTACGCCGCGCCGGTGGGGGCGCTGGGCTACCAGGACAACTCCGTCGAGGTGCACATCGCGCCCGGCCGGGTGGGCGCCCCGCCCATCGTTTCCTGGACCCCCCGCTCGGACTACGTGGAGGTGGAGAACCGCGCGGTCACCGTGTCGCCCCGGCGGCCCTCCACGGTCGACCTGGAGCGCGGGGCCGGCCCCCGCCACATCCGGGTATACGGCAACGTTCCCGGCGGCGCCGGCGGCGACGTGGAATTCTTCGCCGTCTCCAGCGGGGCCGAGTACGCGGGCGTCACCTTCCGGGAGGCGCTGGAGCGGAAGGGGATCGAGGTGGGGCGCGAGGCGGTGCGGGTGGTGGCGGACTCCATGCTCTCCCCCGCGCGCGGCGCCACGGTGCTCGCCGAGCACCGCTCCGACCCGCTGCCGCGGGTGATCGCGCCCATCCTGCTCCGGAGCCAGAACTGGATCGCCGAGACGCTCCTGAAGACCGTCGGGCGCGAGGTGCGCGGCGAGGGGAGCTGGGACGCGGGGATCGCCGTGGAGCGCGACTTCCTCACCCGCGTGGTGGGGGTCGACCCGGCCGACCTGGCGCTCAGCGACGGGTCCGGGCTCTCGGAGAACAACCGGGTGACGCCCCGGGCCTTCGTGAAGCTGCTGGACTACATCCACCGCAACCCTGCGATGGCGGTGGTGCGCCAGGGCCTCCCCGTCTCGGGGCGCGAGGGTTCGCTGCAGACGCGGCTCACCGACCTCCCCGGGCGCGTCTCCGCCAAGACCGGCTACATCGGCGGCGTCGACTCGCTGAGCGGGTGGGTGGTGACGAACGACGGCCGCACCGTGCTCTTCTCCATCATCGCCAACCGCGGCGGCCCCTCCGCGCGCATGAAGGCGGGGATCGACGACGTAGTGCGTGCCATCGCGGCAACGCCCGGAAGCTGAAGCAGCGTCTCACGCAGAGACGCAGAGACACGGAGAGGACCCCGCAGTCTCTCCCTGTGCCTCTGCGTCTCTGTGTGAAATGCTGTTGGGGCGCATGCGGCTCCTCGCGCCGCGTCCGGGGTACATCATCACTCTTTTGCGGACCGAACCGAATTGCAGGATTTCGTGAAGAAGCTCGTTCTCATGGCCGCGGCGCTGCTGGCGGCCTCGCCCGCCGCCGCGCAACCACCGCGTGGCACGCCCATCACCCCCGCGCTCGCCGCCGAGACCTTCGACAGCGCGTGGGCGGTGGTCGACCGCACGCTCTGGGACACCACCGTCGTCCGCCGGGTGTGGGCGCCGGCCCGCGCCGAGCTGCGCCCCCGGGCGGAGCGCGCACGCACGGTCGAGGAGCTGCGCGCCGTGCTGGCCGCGCTGATCGGGCGCCTTCCCTACTCGCACTTCGAGGTGATCCCCGGGGAGGTGCAGGCGCGCCTCACCGGGAACTCCGCGGGCGACGGCGACGCGGGGATGGACGTGCGCCTGGTAGGCGAGCGCGTGCTGGTGACGCGCGTAGACTCCGGGGGCCCCGCGGCCGCGGCCGGGGTGCGCCCCGGGTGGAGCCTGGAGTCGGTCGGCGGAACGGCGGTGGCCGAGCGGCTGGCGCTCCTCTCCAGCATCCCGGGGGCGCGCGAGCCGCGCGGGCGGCAGCTCTACGCCTGGGCCACCCTCATGTCGACGCTGCGCGGCGCGGCGGGGAGCCGGCTGGCGGTGCGCTTCCGCGACGGGGCGGACCGGCCGGTACAGCGGGTGCTGACGCTGGCGCCGCAGGCGGGGCTCTCGGAGAAGTTCGGCAACCTTCCCTCGCTGCACGTGAAGCTCGACACCCGCCGCGTGCGTCTGGCCGACGGCACCACGCTGGGGGTGATCCGCTTCAACTACTGGTTCCCGGTGATCCTCCCCGCGCTGAACGCGGCGGTCGACTCGCTGCGCGGGGTGGACGGGTTCGTGATCGACCTGCGCGGGAACCTGGGCGGGCTGGGGGCGATGGCCCCCGGGTTCGCCGGCCACTTCCTGAACCGCGCCGACACGCTGGGGGTGATGCGGATGCGCAGCGGCACCCTCTACTTCGTGACCAACCCGCGGCGCGTCGACACGCAGGCGCGGCCGGTGGTCCCCTTCGCGGGGCCGCTGGCGGTGCTCACCGACGCGCTCACCGGCAGCACCAGCGAGTTCTTCGCCGGCGGGCTGCAGCAGCTCGGCCGCGCGCGGGTGTTCGGCGAGCCCACGGCGGGCGCGGCGCTCCCCGCGCTGGCGCAGAAGCTCCCCGACGGCGACGTGCTGATGCACGCCATCGCCGACTTCGGCGGCCCGCGCGGGCTGCGCTTCGAGGGGCTGGGGGTGACGCCCGACGTGGCGGCGCCGCCCACCCGCGCCGCGCTGCTGGCGGGGCGCGACCCGGCGCTGGACGCCGCGGCGGAGTGGATCCGCGCCGCGCGCCGCGCCCCGGCGGCACCCTGACACGCCCGCGGCGGAGCTCCGCCGCGACGTTTCGCCCCGCGCGCAGAGGCGCGGGGCGCCATTCACCAGGAGATTCGAGATGATCCGCACCCGTACCGGCCGCTCGCTCGGCCTTGCAGCCCTCGCGCTGGCCGTGCAGGCCGGCGCCGCCGCGGCGCAGACGCTCCCGCCGGCGAGGCAGCTGGTGGACAAGTACGTGCAGGCCATCGGCGGGCGCGCCGCCGCCGAGCGCTTCGCCGCGCGCCACGTGGTCGCCGAGACGTCGATGCCGGCGATGGGGATGACCATGCAGATGGAGACCTGGACGGCGCGCCCCAACCGCATGTTCAGCAAGATCGACATGAGCGGCATGTCCATCACCAGCGGCTACGACGGCACCGTCGCCTGGATGAACTCGCCGATGAGCGGCCCCAAGATCCTGGACGGCGCCGAGCTGAAGCAGGCGATGGACAACGCCAACTTCGACAACAACGTCGACCTCGCGAAGGTCTTCCCCACCATGGAGACGGTGGGCGAGCGCACGGTGGACGGCCACCCCTGCTGGAACGTGCGGATGGTGAGCACGAACGGCACCGAGGTGCAGAACTGCTTCGACAAGGAAAGCGGGCTGCTGGTGGGGAGCATCTCGCACCAGCACACGCAGATGGGCGAGCTGAACATCGAGGCCGTGATCGGCGACTACAAGGACTTCGACGGCCTGAAGCTCGCCACCCGCATGCAGATCACGATGGGCCCGCAGCAGGTGGTGACCACCATCAAGTCGGTGAGCCACGCGCCGGTCGCGGACTCGGTCTTCGCGCTCCCGCCGGAGATCAAGGCGCTGCAGCACTGAAGTGCTGAGTGCTGAGTGCTGAGTGCTGAGTGCTGAATTGGCGGCGAAAAGTAACGGGGGCGGCGTGCGGTATGCACGCCGCCCCCATTACTATTCGCGTGCGCCGAACTCCCAGCACTCAGCACTCAGCACTTCTTTTGATCGAATTCGATCGTCTCTCCAAGTCCTACGGCGACCTGCTGGCCGTGAGCGACCTCTCGCTCCGCGTGGGCGAGGGCGAGGTCTACGCGCTGCTGGGGGCGAACGGCGCGGGGAAGACCACGGCGCTGCGCTGCCTGGCCACGCTGCTGCGGCCGACAGCGGGGACGGCGCGGATCGCGGGCTTCGACGCGGCGCGCGAGCCGCTGGAGGTGCGGCGGCGGCTGGGGTTCCTCGCCGCGTCGATGGGGCTCTATCAGCGCCTCACCGCGCGCGAGCTGCTCCGCTACTTCGCCAACCTCAATGGCATCGACGGAGAGGCCGCCGAGCGGCGCATCGACGAGATGGTTGAGGCGTTCGGGCTGGGCGAGTTCGCGGAGCGGCTCTGCGGCAAGCTGTCGACGGGGCAGCGGCAGCGCGTCTCCATCGCCCGCGCGGTGGTGCACGACCCGCCCGCGCTGGTGCTCGACGAGCCTACGCTGGGACTCGACGTGCTGAGCAGCGAGTCCATCCTCCGCTTCGTCGAGGACGCCCGCGGCCGCGGCCGTGCCGTGATCTTCTCCACCCACCAGATGAGCGAGGTGGAGCTGCTGGCCGACCGCGTGGGGGTGATCGCCGGCGGGCGGCTGGCGGCGGAGGGGACGGTCGCCGAGATCGTGGCCGCGGCGGGGGAGCAGAACCTGGCGCGCGCCTTCCTGCGCATCGTGCGGGAGGCCGCGTGAGGTGGAGCGTGATGCGCACGGTGCTGGCCAAGGAGCTCCGCGAGACGCTCCGCGACCGGCGCACCCTCTTCATGATGATCGTCATCCCCACCCTGCTCTACCCGGCGCTGATGGTGGTGATCGAGCAGCTCACCCTCTTCGGCCAGCGCCGGCTCTCCGAGCGCCCCGCCGCGGTCGCTGTCGCCGGGGCCGACACGGGGATGGTCTCCTTCCTCCGCCGCGACTCCGCGCTGCGCCTCCTCCCGCCCGACAGCGCCACCGTCCAGGCCGTGCGCCGCCACCAGGCCGAGGCCGCGGTGGTGGTCGCGCCCGACAGCGCGGGGACGCGGCGGGTGCGCGTGCTATACGATCCCTCCGACGACCGCTCGCAGCGCGCCAACGGCGTGGTGCGCCGCCGGCTGGAGGCGTTCAAGGACACCCTCCTGGCGCGGCGGCTGGCCGGCGCGGGGCTCCCGCCCGGCTTCGCCACCCCGCTCGCGGTGGCGGACTCGTCGGTCGCGACGGCGAAGGAGACGGGGGCGTACGCGCTGGGCCGCTTCCTCCCGGTGCTGCTGATCCTGATGACGCTGCTGGGCGCCTTCTACCCGGCCATCGACCTGGCCGCGGGTGAGAAGGAGCGCGGCACGCTGGAGACGCTCCTCACCGCCCCCGTGCCCCCGCGCGAGATCGTGGCGGGTAAGTTCGCCGCGGTGGCGCTGATCGGCGTCGCGGCGGCCGCGGCGAACCTGGTGAGCATGCTCCTCACCTTCCAGAGCGGCCTCTTCAAGTTCGCCAAGGCCGCGCATGTCGAGTTCACGCTCCCCTGGAGCACGGCGGCGCTGGTGCTGGTGGGGCTGGTGCCGCTGGCGGTGCTCTTCTCCGCGCTCTTCCTGGGGATCGCGGTGCGCTCGCAGAGCTTCAAGGAGGCGCAGAACGCGCTCACCCCCGTGCAGCTCGCCAGCACCCTGCCGATCCTGGTCATCACCCTCCCGGGGATCGACTTCAACGCCGCGCTGGCCGCGGTGCCGGTGGTGGGGATCGCGATGATGTTCCGCGCGCTGATGTCGGGCGGCGCGCCGCTCGTCCCCTGCCTGGTCGCCTTCGCCAGCACGGTGCTCTACGCCGCGCTGGCGCTGCACTTCGCCGCGCGCGCCTTCGGGCGCGAGGAGGTGCTCTTCGGCGGGGGCGCGGGCGCGCCGGCGAAGGGGGGATGGCGGGCGCGGGTGGAGGCGTGGCGCGCGGGCCCGCGGCGCGTTCCCCTGGCGGCGGAGGCGCTGGCCTTCGTCGCCGCCATCGCGCTCCTCTACTTCCACGTGGGGACGGCGCTGCAGTCGCGGCTGGGCGAGCGCGGGCTGCTGGCGAGCGAGTGGGGGCTCCTCTTCCTCCCCGCGCTCCTGCTGGTGACCGCGGGCCCCTTCGACGCGCGGCGGACGCTGGCGCTCCGGCGGCCTTCCGGGCGGGGGCTGGCGGCGGCGCTGGTGATCGCGCTCGCGGGGATCCCGCTGGGGTGGGCGATCGGCTGGGTGCAGCTCCAGTTCCTGATGGACGTGCCGAAGGAGCTCTTCGGCGCGCTGGAGAAGCTGGTGACGGCCACCTCGCTGCCGCGCTTCCTCTGGCTCCTGCTGCTGGTGGCTCTCACCCCGGCGGTGTGCGAAGAGGTGGTGTTCCGCGGCGTGCTCTTCCAGGGGCTGGCGCGCGAGGAGCGGATGTGGCACGCGGTGCTGGCGAGCGCGCTGGTCTTCGGTGCCTTCCACCTCTCCGGCGAGACGGCGATCCGCTTCCTCCCCACGGCGTGGATCGGGGTGCTGATGGGGATCGTGCTCTGGCGCACGCGCTCCATCTTCTGCAGCATGCTGATGCACTTCGTGAACAACGGGCTCGCCGTGCTGGTGGTCTCGCGCCCGGAGGTGCGCCACCTGCTGATGAGCGACGCGGGCGAGCCGAACTGGTGGCTGGTGGCGCTGGCGCCCCTTGCGCTGGCGGCGGGGGTGTGGCTTCTTCCCGAACGGAACACGGAGAACGGTTGAGCGCCGACCTGAGACACCGGGTGACACGATGAGCCAGATGGTTGCGTGCGTGGTGCTGATCCGCGCGGTGCCGGGCGACGTGCCGGCGCTGGCGCGGCGCATCGCGGGGATCGAGGGGGTGGCGGAGGTCTACTCGGTGTCGGGCGACTACGACCTGATCGCCATCGTGCGGGTGAAGGAGTACGAGCGCATCGCCGAGATCGTCACCGAGGAGATCGCGCAGATCCAGGGGATCGAGCGCACCAACACCCTCACCGCCTTCCGCGTCTACAGCAAGCAGGACCTGGGCGCGGCCTGGGACATGTTCGACTGATGGATCCGGCCTCCCACGGAGGCACGAAGGGACCAGGGGCTGCGCGCCCCTGGTCCCTTCGTGTGCTCCGTCGAGATCGGATCGGCAGAGCGGCGCCGTGGGGCTGGCGAGGCCGTGCGGAATTCACAGTGGTCGCGCGTTCTCTCCACCGGCCCCTGCCCCGCGTCACCCCCACCCCGGAGGTCTCCCTCCATGCGCGCTTCTCCGCTTCCCATCGCCCTGCTCGTCTCCGCCATCGCCACCCCGGCGCATGCCCAGGTGGTGCGCGGTCGCGTGCTCGACAACGCCACCGGCGAACCGGTTGCCGCGGCCACCGTGGAGGCGTTCGCCGGCGGCAACTCCGGCGGCCGGACTCGCAGCGCCGCCGACGGGAAGTTCCAGGTGCGGCTCCGCGCGGCGGGAACCTTCCGCCTGGAGGCCAATCGTACCGGCTACCGCCCGAGCGTCACCTCCGCCATCCCCGTGGCCGCGCGCGAAACGGTGTACGTGGAGGTGCGCGTGGCCGCCGCGCCCATGCAGCTCGACCCGCTGCGGGTGACGGCGCGCGTGGCGCCGCCGCGCCGCCGCTCGCTGGAGATGGCCGGCTTCTACGAGCGCGAGCGCTACGGGATGGGGCGCTTCATCCGCCGCGAAGACTTCGAGAACCGCTCCAACCTCACCACGGCACAGATCCTGGCGCGCGAGCCGGGGACCTTGCTGATGGGCTCCGGGCCCCACGAGTACGTCGTCTTCTCCCGCTCCTCGACGGTCGGGGCGTTCCTGCGCCATGGCGCGGGATACTGCCCTCCGCTACTGTACCTCGACGGAGCGAAGGTCGGCAGCAGCACCGACATCAGCAGCGTGGTGACGCCGGAGACGGTGGAGGCGGTGGAGCTGTACCGCAGCACCGCCGAGATCCCGGTGCAGTACAACGGCTCGGACTCCTCGTGCGGCGTGATCCTCGTCTGGACGCGCCACGAGCCGTAAAAACGGGAACCTCACGCGGAGACACGGAGACGCAGAGAGAGCCGCCGTGGCCTCTCTGCGTCTCCGTGTCTCCGCGTGAGGCGATTCGCAACCTTTACCCGCGGGCCGGTGTGAGCTAACTTCCTACCATTCCGACGCTTGACGTCTCTCCGCGGCACGGCATCCCACCGGCTCCGCCGCGAGCTCCTTCACATCCGCATTCGGCCATGCTTCCTGTTCTCTTCCGCATTGGCAGCTTCACGGTCACGTCGTTCGGCGTGATGATGGCACTCGCGTTCCTCGTGGGGGGCTGGGTGCTCGCGCGGGAGCTGAAGTACCGCGGGCAGGACCCCGAGCACGCGTGGGACCTCTGCGGCTACGCGGCGGTCTTCGGGATCCTGGGCGCCAAGCTCTACTACCTGATCCTCCACTTCCCCGAGACCGCGGCCGACCCCGGGCACGCCATCCTCTCGCGTTCGGGGCTGGTGTGGTACGGCGGGTTCATCCTGGGCGCGCTGGCGGTGCTCTTCCGGCTGCACAAGCTGAAGCTCCCCATCCCCACCTTCGCCGACGCCTGCGCGCCGACCATCGCCGCCGGCTACGCGGTGGGGCGCCTGGGGTGCTTCCTGGTGGGCGACGACTACGGCTCGCCCACCACCGCCCCCTGGGGGATCGCCTTCCCCAACGGCGCGCCGCCGTCGACCGCGGGGAACCTGCGCGCCTTCGGCGAGCACATCCCGGCCTCCGTCCCCGACGGCACGGTGATGACGGTGCACCCCACGCAGCTCTACGAGACGGCGATGTCGCTCGCCATCCTCTTCATCCTCTGGAAGCTGCGGCCGAAGGTGGCCACGCCGGGCGCGCTCTTCTGCATCTGGCTGG
>Ga0070685_10001933_pt1 | contig 10758 bp, 10 predicted proteins | sample KBSS13LmetaG_FD_65651 | JGI IMG/M metagenome (GOLD analysis project Ga0070685, IMG submission 65651) | Switchgrass rhizosphere microbial communities from Kellogg Biological Station, Michigan, USA - KBS S1-3L metaG | ecosystem: Host-associated > Plants > Roots > Rhizosphere ...
CCCAACTGCAAGACCTTTTAACCACGGGGGACACGGGGTTCACGGGGGCTTGCGGCAGCGTTGGTTTTTGTCTTCGTGAGTTGGCGTCTCTTTGTCTAGCCCCAACTGCAAGACCTTTTAACCACGGGGGACACGGGGTTCACGGGGGCTTGCGGCAGCGTTAGTTTTGTCTTCGTGAGTTGGCGTCTTTTTACTAGCCCCGACTGCAAGACCTTTTAACCACGGGGGGTACGGGGTTCACGGGGCTCGCGGCAGCGTTGGTTCTCGTCTTCGTGAGTTGGAGTCTTTTTGACTAACCCCAACTGCAAGACCTTTTAACCACGGGGGCACGGGGTTCACGGGGCTAGATTGTTTGTTTTTTGGGGTTGAGGATGGAGGCTACTACTGCAACGCCTAGAACTACGACGACTACGCCTAATGCTACCCATGTGGGCAGGTGCAGGTAGTTGGAGCCGATCATCTTTACGCCCACAAACATCAGCACCACCGCGAGGCCATAGTGGAGGTAGCGGAACATTTCGATTAGTCCGGCGAGCGCGAAATACATCGATCGCAAGCCCATGATGGCGAAGACGTTGGATGTGTAGACGATGAAGGCGTCGCGTGTGATGGCTAGAACGGCGGGGATGGAATCGACCGCGAATAGAACGTCGGTGGTTTCAACTACCAGCAAAACAACGAAAAGCGGCGTGGCAAAGAGGCCTGGCTTGCGAATGAAAAATTTGTCGCCCACATAGTCTTTGGTCACGGGCACGTAGCGACGGAAGATTCTGAGGATGGGGTTGTGCTCGGGATGGATTTCGGTCTCGCCCTGTCGGAGGAGCTTGAAACCGCTGTAGATCAGCAAGGCCCCGAAGACGTAGATGATCCAGTGGAAGCGGTTGATGAGAGTAACGCCGGCCAGGATGAAGATGCCGCGCATGACCAGGGCGCCGACAATTCCCCAAAACAACACTTTGTGCTGGTCATGGGCGGGAACTTTGAAGTAACGGAAGATGACAAGAAAGACGAACAGGTTGTCGACACTGAGCGAGAGCTCGATGACGTATCCGGTTATGAATTCAAGCGAGGAGGTGCGACCGTGCCAGTAGAGAACGATGACGGAGAACACGGCCGCCATACTGATCCAGGCGGCGCTCCACGCCAGCGCTTCTTTAAAGCGGACAGTGTGCGCACGACGATGGAATACGCCCAGATCGAGCGCAAGCATCACCAGTACGAACAGGTTGAACAGAATCCAAAATAAGAGCAACGATCAGTGCCTTCAGTTATGACTTACGTAAAAAATAAAGATGGTGCTAATTGTCATTGTACCGAGTTTTCTGGCTGGGTTCGGAAAGAGCGGTTTTCAGCTTTCAGAAACCTGGTTTACTTGGGATTCAGGACTGGGGCGAGCAGCCTGCTGCCGCCGATGAACACATTCAGCCGCGTCTTCATGAAATTGGGTTGGACGGAAATGGTTTGGCCAAACTGCAGTGTCTTGTCATTGCGCGCGTCGTGATTCGGCCAGGCGGGGCTGCCGGGGGATGCAGGGCGTCCGGAGCGCGCGAATTCAAACAGGTAGTCACTGGTTCGTCGCGCGTAGTCTCGATCCGGTTGAGAGAAGTAGCTGCGCATGTCGGGGGAAAAGTCTCCGGTATCGAGGAAGTAGACGATCTCAGCACCGTGTGACACGCCATTCGGAAAGCGCGAGCGCGCGTTGACGGCCGTGTAATCGAAGTAGTATCGCCAGGTGGGAGCGCGTTTTGAATGGCGATCAGCTAAAGAGCGCACTGGTGACGTAAAAATCAGGTCGCGTGCCACCATGCGTCCGAGTTGATTTTCATCTTTCACACCCGGGTAGAGCGCTTTGGCGACGATCCCAGCGCCAAGCAGGCCGCCGAGGACTTTCGCGGGATCGACGCCGAAGGCCAGAACGACGCTCGAGTCATCGCTCACATTTCCAAGAATGAGGGGTAGAGCCGCTTCCCTTCCCGCTGCGAAGGTAGCCTGGATGGATTGCGGAAGAACCTTGTCGCCCACGACGGGGACCGGACCGAGAGAAAATTCCTGACCTTTGAGTTCGCCGAATCTCGTAGCGGGAACTGCGCGAAGTTCGGAGACAGTTGCGTTTGCGCCATTTAGCCCTGCGGCCTGCGCGACGTTGACGCCGACCTCGACCGCCTTCGCGCGTGTGGCGTCGGGAATCGCGTAGGAACTCATCGCGACCCCCTTGCGGAAAAGTCCGCGGGCCAGAGGAGAGGCGAAAAGCGCAAGGACGCTTTTTGCCCCAGCGGACTGTCCGAAGATCGTGACGTTGTTCGGGTCTCCGCCGAATTGATCGATATTTTGTTGGACCCACTTCAAGGCAGCAATCTGATCGAGGAGACCGAAGTTAACGGGGCCGCCGGGATTTTCTTTTTCGAGCGCGGGGTGCGCGAAGAACCCTAGCTGCGCGAGCCGATAGTTGATGCTGACGAAAACGGCGCCGCGGTTGGCGAGTGATTCGCCGTCATAGATGGCCAGGCTACCGGCTCCGAAGATGTAGGCTCCGCCGTGAATCCACACCATGACCGGCAACTTCGCGGCGGGATCGAGCTTCGGCGTCCAGATGTTGAGATAAAGGCAGTCTTCACTGAGCGGACCAGAATCGCCCCCGTTCGCGGCGGAGAGACCAGGAGCTTGGATACAAGCGTTGCCGAACGATTCTGCCTTGCGTGTGCCTTGCCATGGCGGTGCAGGTTGTGGCTCGCGCCATCGGAGATCACCAACCGGTGGAGCGGCAAATGGAATGCCTTTGAAGACGAAAACCTGTCGGCCAACAACGCCTTGGACTTGGCCATTTTGTGTTTTGATGATTGGCGCGCTGGGTTGGGCGACGGCCGACAGGGCAACGCACACTGCGAGCGCGAGGACAGCGGCGGCAGTTGGTTTCGGCATCTATTTCTGTCTTCCCCGCGTCCCCTTTAGCCACTCGTCCCACATTCCCATGTCTTTGAGTTCCTGGTCGAGGTGGGTTTCCTTCATATCACGTTCAATCTCTGCGCGTCCGAGGCGTGGGCCGATGGGTGTTGCAAGGTTCGAGAGGGCAAAGGTCAAGTAAGCGGCTTCGGCAACGTGCTTTTTGAGTTGAGCAAGGTCGACTTTGTCAAAGGTGTCGGAACTGGCGTGGTAGGACGTGAGGTAGTTGGATTCTTCCTGATCCGCTACAAATGTCGGAACGCCTTCGAGCATGAAATCGAAGTGATCGGTGCCGGACTCCATGGTGGGGTTCAATTGGGTGACGCCAAATTGCGCGAGCGGAGCGATCAGCGGCGCCGCAGCCTTCACGAGGTCTTTTCTGCCGCCCACAGAAAAGCCAGTCGTCTTGCCGGTGCCCGAGTCATAAATCACGACACCCACGATGCGATCGAGTTCGTTGCGATGCATCGCAGCGTATGCGCGCGATCCCATGAGGCCTTCCTCTTCTCCGGAGAACAGAATGAAGCGGATGGTGCGACGAGGCTTAAGACCGGAGGCTTTAATGGCACGGAGGGCGTCGACCACCAGAGCGGAGTTGCATCCGTTGTCGAGCGCGCCGGTGCCTAATTCCCACGAATCGAGATGCGCGCCGAGGATGACGAATTCATTTGGCTTTTCGCTGCCGCGAAGCTCGGCGATGACGTTCGATGTTTTGAACGGACCGCCAATTTTGTTGGGAATCGAGAGGTCGGCCCAGACAGGATGTCCGGAGCCGAGCAGTCGAGCGATACGCTCGCCATCTTCGCGCGCGATCATGACCATCGGAATGCGGTCGATTTCTCCAGCGACGGCGTTCGTGTGACGGTAAAGAAGGTCATGTTCCCGCGTGGCCATGAATGCGATCGCTTTGGCTTTTCCCTTGACCGCGAGGGTGATGAGCGGCGGAGCCTTTTCATATTCAGCGAAGAGATCGTTCCATGTTTTGAGCACGGTGGTGTGAACGAGAAGAATTTTTCCTGAGATATCGCCGGCCTTGGATACTTCGGTCGCGGTGCCTTCGCCAACGTCGACCACGGGGACATGTTTTGAGGCTGGGAGAGCTGGGGCCCACGCCACGGATACCACGCGAGTGTCGAACTGAACCGAAGGGATCGATGATGCTTTTACATCCACGGCAGTGCCTGTCGAAGAAATCGACATTTCGGTTTTGCCTTCTGCCCAGGAGTGCGGGATGGTGAAGTCTTCGGTGTGAACGTTGTCTGCGCCTGCTGCTTTGAAGGACGCAACGCCCCAATTTACGGCGCGCTGCATGGCAGGAGTGCCGGGTACACGGCCGCCAATCTCGTCGGTAAGGTGACGCAAGTTGGCCTCAAGCTCGGAGGACTTCAGGGCTTCCTGCAGAATGCGGTCGGATGAGGTGTCCGCAGCGAATGTGGTGGTGGCCAGCAAAACAGCCGACGTCAGCAACGAGAGAGTGAAGGGCCGCATATGCGGTGCATTAGAACTGAAAAGGCTGAAAAGTTCAAAGCAGGTTGATGTGCTTGCCATCACGGAAGCCGATAGATGGTTCGTTTACAATGGCGCCATCATGAACAGAAGAATGTTGCTCGCCTTCACAATGACGATGGTGATTGCTGCGACGGGATGCAATAAGAATCGCGATGCGGCTGGCGGGTCTACTGTGCCGGCGAAGGCGGCCGACGCCGTTCAACAGAAATTGATGGAAGTGGCAGGCAGCGGCGCAACTGACTGCGGGCGCTTTCCGGTGCAGACTGCTGACGTGCAACTGAAGACTGCCAGCGATTGCGCGATGCAGGCGGCGCAGAGCAAGAAACCGTTTTACGTTGGCTACGACATGCCGGGCATGACGGTCGCGGTTGCGGGGGACAACGGCGGGAAATTGTATTCGGTTCAAGTACAGGAACGGGGTATGGTGTCGACGGAGCCTTGTCCGTCAGAGATTCGAGTTGCTCCGAGCGGACGCGTGACGTGCTTTGCGCCCGGCCAGTTTGGCAGTGGAGCTATGGGGGGCGATCCGCACGGTGGAATGCCGATGGCGCCAGGGGGCGCGGCACCGTCTGGGATGATCAATCCGCACGCGGTGATTCCGCCGGCGAGCGAGGGGACACCGAATCCGCATAAGCCGAAATCACCGAAGCAGCAATAAGTTGAGCTGCTCGATTTAGTACGGGATTCTCGATGTTGCTTAGGGCCTAGTAGCGACGACCGGCAACCCTGGCGGCTGATCGAATGTGTGAAGTACTTCCAGCAATGTATTGCCTACAATTTCCAAGCTCTTCGGACTTAGTTTGTCGAGCGTGTCCTGCGGCGTGTGGTGGAAGACGTTACCGTATCCGTAGTCGAGATCAATGATGTCGGCGACGGGCACGCCAAGCTTTGCAAACGGAAGGTGATCGTCTTCGATGGCGACAGTCCTGGCGAAGAAATGGGACTGGTAACCGGTGCGAGTTGCAGCTTGCTGGACGATGTCGAGCAACCAGGGAGTCGAGTTCGATTCGCGGTCGATATTCAGGTCGGCGTCGCCAATCATATCCATTACGAACAGAGCCTTAATCTTCTTTAGGGTGCCGTCTTTCTGCCACTTGTCGGCGAGGTGACGCGCTCCGTATACGCTGTCTGTTTCTGACCACTGTTTGATCGCTTCTTCGCCGTCGGTCCAGACGAGCCACACGGTGACGCCGTCGCGCTTCTTGCCGCGCACGTGGTTTGCGAACTCGAGCAGAATTGCGGTGGACGACCCGCCATCGTTGGCGCCTACATAGGCGCTGTTTCGCAGCGGATAATTCGTGTCGTAGTGTCCGGCGATGACGATGATGCCGTCTTTCGTCCCGGGATACTTGGCGATGATGTTGCGGACGGGGAATTTTCCTTCTGGCGTGTCGGCGGTGAACGAATCGCTCTCGACTTCATCGCCTTTCAGGTGGGCAAGAATATAGTCTTCCAGCTTCTTGTGATTCGGACTGCCGACTGGGCGGGGTCCGAAGGCGACGATTTCTTTCACATATTGCATAGCTCGGGCGGGGTTGATGGTCGGGGCAGGCGAGGAACTGTGAGGCGCTTCGCTGGCTGGAGTCTCGGTTGGCGGAGGCGTAGGCGAGTCCGTTTTAACGGACGGCGTTGCCGGTGCGGCTTGTGTCTCAGTCGTTTTCGCGCAACCTGCTAACGCGATTGTAGTGAGCAGAATCGCAAAACCGATCAACCACGAAGGACACGAGGTTCCACGAAGGCTCAGTGAACAGACTCCTTTTGTGAGCTTCTGTGTCTTTGTTGGGTGATTAATCTTCATAGCTTATTGTCGAGCTTTGAGCCATCAGCGCTCCCGCATTCCCGAGTTACGATTTATCACGACGAGCACGGCGCTGGGCGGGATGGACTAAATACGCGATCCCGATGCTGAGGATGTAGAGCGCGACCATAGGCGCGGCGAAGATGCACATGTTCAGGATGTCTGTCGTCGGGGTAAGGATGGCTGCGATGATGAAGATAACGAGAATCGAGTAGCGCAGATTTCGCCACATCCACCCCGCGGTGACGATCCCCATGAGAGAAAGGAAAAAGACGAGGATGGGGAGTTCGAAAATCACTCCCATGCCGAGGATGATGACAAGAAACAGGTCGGTGTACTCGCCGATGGTAATCATCGGCTGGAATTGCCTGCCGTAGCCAATCAGGAAATCGAGAGCTTGTGGATAGACGAGTTTGAATCCGAAATAGCCGCCGGCGAGGAAGAGCGCCACGGTCGAGAACATGAACGGGAAAACGTATCGCTTCTCTTTGCGATACAGTCCGGGTGAGATGAACAACCAGACTTGAAACAAGACGACGGGTGATGCCACGAAGAGACCCGCAAGCGCGCCAATCTTCAAATACAGATTGAAAGGCTCAGTGGGGTTCAAATAGACGAGCTTTTCCGGCATCCCGTTGCGATGGAGCGCTTCCATAATGGGGCGTTGCATGATTTCGAAGATGCGTTCTGCGTAGCCCCAGCAGGCAAAGAAGCCGACCGCGACAGCGATCAGAGAATAGATAATGCGTTTGCGGAGTTCCTCGAGGTGATCGAGGAAACTCATCGCCGGCATTTCATCGTGATCCGGTGCGTTGGCTGATGCGTCAGCGGCCATCTCAGGCATCGGGTGCCTGCGGATTGGGCGGAGAGTTCACGTTCGGGGCTGGAAGCTCAACCAGTTCTCCAGTAGCGACAGCGCCCACTGGAGCGTGCGAAGGCGGGAGGATCTGCGGAGTCGTTTCTTTTTCGAGATTCGAGATTTCAGTCTCGATTTGCGCTTTGAATTCATTCGACGCGCGCTTGAACTCGTTCAGGGCACGTCCGACCTGACGGCCGATCTCCGGGAGCTTTCTAGGACCAAAGATGATCAAAGCCAGGACGAACAAGAAGATCATCTCCGGCATACCGAGATTCATACGTTCATGATAATGCGGGCGAGGAGAAGCGGCAAACGAAGGGACGAGATTTGTAAAGAGTCGCTCAGTTCTGCGGTGGCATGTTCTTGGCGCGCGATTTTAAGAGCACCCTGCCAACCGCACGGATCACCTGCTGCGGGGCATCGTCCTGGATGTAGTGGCGTGAGTTGGGAACAAGGACGTGCTCGATTCCCGGAACTTTTGCTGCCAACTGGTTGTGCAGATCCAGTTTCAAATCCTGCTCGACGGGATTTCCGGGAAAATCAGGGTTCTTTTGCGTGCCCGTTAGAAGGACAACCGGGACCGCGGGAAACGGCAGAACGCTTTCGGGCGACTCCTGTTTCGACATCATCCCGTCAAATTCCCTTTTGATTGGTGGAGGTAATTTGTCAGACGAGAGAATTTTCTCGCGAGCGGCCCAAACGTCGGGTTGCAACTTCGCCTTCAGCAACTCGATCAGGCGACTGTCTTCAGGATCTACCAGGACCAGACCGGCAACTTCTTGTGGATAGGTGTGGGCAAAGACCTCGACGACAGCGCCTCCCAGCGAATGCCCGACAAGAATGTACGGGCCGGGGATCTTGATTGCCTGGAGAAGACGATGGAGTTCGTCTGCGAGATCTTGTCTGCTCCTTGGCGCGGTCCCGGGCGCTGGGTCGGATTGCCCCAAGCCGCCTCTGTCATATGAAATCGTAGTAGTGAGCTTCGCAACCTCAGGCTGCACATTCTTCCAAGTATCGAGAGGCTCGCCCAGCCCGTTCTCGAACACGACGGCAGGGCTGCCACTCCCCGCAACCATTACGTGAAGCTTGTAGCCACCAACGTCAATACCTTTCGTGTCGTCTACGGCAGAGGCTGCATTACCAAAAGAAACTACGAGCAGCGCAACCAGGACGACGCTTTTAAAGTGACATGGTGGGAAGACATTCATGGTGGCCGCGTTTACTGGAGTCATCAGGCTTGGACGGCACAGCGCGGAATACGTTGGCAGCCATCACCTAATTATCCGACTGCCGGTTTGGCTTAGCGATGGGCATCTAGAAATTGTCGCAACAGTAGACCTACCTCTTCAGCCCTCTCCCAAGGCGCATAGTGTCCCGCTTTCTGAATGATGGCAAGGCTTGCGCCAGAGATGTGTGCCTTCATCGCTTCGGCGTCAGCGAGCGTAGCCAGAGCATCCTCTTCCCCGGCGATGATCTGGGTAGGAACATTAATCGTCTTGAGCGTTGGAATGGAGTCGGTACGGTCCGCCATCCCCTGTTGAACCTGACTGATGTCTTGCGGCGACATTTTTAGCGCCATGCGTCGGGCTCCCTCGACCAAGTCTGGACGCATGGTTCGCGCGGTGTTGCCGATCAGTTTCGGGAGCATGCTCTCGATAAAAGGTTCGACGCCGTGCTCGAGAACGTCAGCGGCCGAGCGAAGCCTCGCGGCTCGCGCTTCAGTCGAATCAGCTGAGGCTTTTGTATTCGAGAGCACCAAAGCCGAAGCGCGTCCAGGAAAGCGGCGCCAGAATTCGAACAAGGCGTATCCGCCGATTGAGACGCCCATCATGACGGCGCGCCCAACGCCAGCGTCATCGAGAACGCGAGCAATGTCATTCGCATGTTTGGACATGATCGCGGGGCCGTCACCGATGGCAGAGTCGCCGTGACCACGAAGGTCGGGGAGGATGATGCGGTAACTTGTGAGGGACTGGGCCGCGGGTTTCCAGAAATCGCGGTGAACTGGAAACGGATGAAGTAGGACAACTGGCGGACCTTGTCCCAAGGACTCGTAAACGATGTCGGCATCCTCGCTGCGGACAGTTGGCATGTAGGGATTTAATCACAGGGGAACGAAGAAGGGCGGGCTGGCACCCGCCCTTGCGTCGGGATGTAAAGCAAACTCAGGTGGTGGATTGGTGTTGAGCTACTGGCACTGTCGAGCGCAGAGGCTCCTCCGGCATGACGACCCATCCAATCACGTAAGCAACGAGACCAGCGCCGGCGAAGATCACGACGATCAGCCATACCATGCGAATCAGCGTGACATCGAGATCAAAATATTCGGCCAAACCAGCGCAGACGCCGGCAATCTTCCGACCTTCGCGAGGCCGCACCAGCCGGGTTCGTGCCGCCACGCCGCCTACACGGACTCCGCAATATGCGCAAACGTTGGCGTCATCCTGAATTACCTTGCCGCAGTAATTGCAGTACATAGTTCGACCCTCCGTTCAAACTCCGTGTTCAATCTAAGATACGTGCGAGGCCACGAAAAGTTCCGTGAGAACTATTCGCGGAACGGCTCCTGCAGCCGCCGACGAGCGGTCTCTGCCGGGGGCGTAGACGAGTTCATTGCGATCACCGCCTGGTAGCGATGCACGGCCTGATCTCGTTTGTTGAGAAGGTCATACATCTCGCCGGAAGCAAGGCTGGCGCGCTGGCCAAGTTCAGGATCAGGTTGCTCGACTTCACCCATCTGATCGTACGCCGCTGCGGCACCAGCGTAATTCTTCATACTTCTTAATAGGTCGCCGAGAGCAAGGGCAGATAGTTCGTAGTGGGCACCCTTCGGATATTTCCCCTCGCTTCCCTGTTGCCAAACCTTGCGGTATACCTCCGCCGCTTGCTGCTGGCGGCCGGCTGCACGAAGCAGATTTCCTTCTTCGAGCTGCAACAGGAAGTTTTTCGGGTAGCGAGGCTGAAGGTCTCGTGACAAGGCTATGGCCTCGTCGTAACGATGTTCCCGGCGCAGAAACAAAAGCAGCGCGATTTTGGAATCGACGCTGGTCTCTCCCGTCGATTTTGCCCCTTCGTACAGATACTGAATTCCTTTGTCTTTGCTGCCGTTCAGGCCCACGAGGGAGACAGCCGTTTTGACTGCCCACGGAAGACTTCCGGTGACGTACTGGTGGGAGCCGACGATGAGTTTGGCATCGGTATATCCGGGAGAGAGTTCGAGAACGCGCTCATGATCGTGGCGAGCGCCGACAGCATTGCGCAGTGCTGAAAACCAGGCGCGTTCGATGAGTGCGGTATAGAGAGCGAATTGTCCGCGCGTGACTCCCCGCGCATAGAGCGTGTCGATGTCATTGGGGTTCTTCCCAAGCTTTGCGTCTTCCAGCGAAAGAGCGTGATCGATGAGTTGTTTAATCCGATCTTTCACCTTCGGATCTGCGGGCCGATGCGCCTGCCCCACGAAACTATCATTGGCGTATTCACCGGAATTCAGAGCACCCATCCGATTCAATTCGTGGAAGAGCAGCGCGTTGACGAGGTGGTTGATGGCGAAGGGATCATCGGGGTGGCGTTCGACAATTTTTTCAAAGTCCCCAACCGCCTTGTCATATTCAAGGTTGTAAAACGCATCGAAGGCTTCGTCGTTTAGCGGGTC
>Ga0070685_10001934_pt1 | contig 10756 bp, 8 predicted proteins | sample KBSS13LmetaG_FD_65651 | JGI IMG/M metagenome (GOLD analysis project Ga0070685, IMG submission 65651) | Switchgrass rhizosphere microbial communities from Kellogg Biological Station, Michigan, USA - KBS S1-3L metaG | ecosystem: Host-associated > Plants > Roots > Rhizosphere ...
TAGAACCGCAGGGCCGGGTCGGAAACCCGGAAGCGCTTCGCCTCGTTGCCCGCGGCTGCGAAGTTCCGGCGTTCCTCGATGTATTCCAGCCCCTGGAGCGTTTCCAGCATGCGGCGCAGCGCGTAGTCGTACTTCAGCCCCGTCTGCTGCGCGATCTCGTTGGGCTCGGTGGCCCCATGGCCGATCGCGGCGAGCACCGACTTGTACTGCGCGATGTTGCGAAGCCCCTTCTCCTGCTCGATCACCGTCTCGATCTGGACGCGGACCTCGCCGCGGGGCGCGAGCACCGACGAGGCTACGTTTTCGCCCAGCGAACGCTCCATGTCGATGGATGCGAGGTAGCGCGGCGTTCCGCCGAACACGCCGTATGCGCGCGCGCGGTCGGCGGGGTCGGCGAACGGCGCCATCAGCCCCGCGTTCCAGTAGTCGAACGGCTGCAGGCGATGCTTCCAGTCGATGCGGCCATAGAGCGGTGACCCCGCGGCATCCAGCCGCTCCATGATCTCCACGATCGAGCCGCATAGCACCAGCACAAACCGCTCGCGCACCGCACCCCGGTTCTTGTATTCCTCCCACACTGCCGACAACTGCGAATCGACGTCTTCTTCGTCCGTGCGGAGGTACTGGTATTCGTCCAGGATCACGACCACCGGCTCGGGAGCGCGGACCTGCAGGAGCAGGCGAAAGATCGTGCGCCAGGTGGGATAGTCCTCCGCGTGGAACTCCGCGCCCAGCCATCGCCCGAGCTCGCCGAGCAGGTCGCGGCGGTTGAGCTCGGTGGTGGCATCGCTCGCCGCGAAATAGAACGTCTGCGCATCCGGCCACACGTGGTTGATCAGGAACGTCTTGCCCACCCGCCGGCGTCCATAGAGGAGCGCGAGCACCGGGCCGCGCCGGCGAAGGAGGCCGGCCAGCTCGGCGGCCTCCATCTCGCGGTCGACCATCCCCGTGCGCGGGGTGTTTTCCACGTCGGTCTGTACCACGGCAACGCTCCCCGGCGGTGAACCCCGGCTTTCTGCTCAGAAGATGCATGCAAACGTGGTTGCATGCAAGTATGTTTGCATGCAAACATACTTGCGCACGATGATGGACCCTGGATCTTGAGCTCCTGGTTCCTTTAACCCGCGGTCTCGGCCGACCAGGTGCGCATTCCGAGCGCGTTCAGCCTGTCGGAGGCGCTGGACAGCGCATGAGCGGAGTCGAAGATGGCGAAGATGGAGGAGCCGCTGCCGGCGAGGAGGGAGATGCGCGCGCCCGCATCGCGCATGGCCGCGAGCCCGGCGGCGAGGGAAGGGATGCGGCGGAGGACGACGGGCTCGAAGTCGTTGCGGGTCAGCTGCGCGACGCCTTCCCAGCTGCGCAGCGCGTCGGGATCGATGAGGGCGGCTTCGGGGACGTAGCCGCCGCCGCGCTGCGCCGCGACCTCGCGGAAGGCCTCGGCGGTCGGCATGGCCGCGCCGGGGTGGGCGACGAGGACGGGGCGCGGAGGGAGCGGAGGGAGTGGCAGCAGGCGCTCGCCGCGGCCCCAGGCCAGCGCGAGCGGAGAGCCGCAGAGGAAGAAGGGGACGTCGGCGCCGAGCTCGATGGCCAGCTGCAGCAGCGCCGCGCGCGGGAGCGGGTCGCCGTGGAGCTCGTTCAGGGCGCGGAGGACGGCGGCCGCGTCGGAGCTGCCGCCACCCAGCCCCGCCGCCGCGGGGATGTGCTTGGCGAGATGGAGATCGACCGCGGGCGCGATCCCCATCTCCCGATGGAACCGCTCCGCCGCGCGCACCGCGAGGTTGCGCTCGGGCGGGCCGACATCCACCCCGCCCTCCACCTCCAGCCGGATCCCCGCCTCGCCGCGCGCGACCACCACGCGATCGGCCAGGCCGATCGCGCAGAACACCGTCTCCAGCTGGTGGTAGCCGCTCTCCTCGCGCGCCAGGATGCGGAGGCGGAGGTTGACCTTGGCCGGCGCGGGGACCTCCACCCGGTCAGGCACGGCGGGGCCCGGTCTCGTCTGCCGGGTCCGGGGCCTTGTCCGCGGACTCGGCGGACTCGGCGCTGCCGATCAGCTCCTTCCAGCTCAGGTCGAGCTTCTGCACGTACCAGAGCCCCAGCAGCGTCACGGGGATGAAGCCGCCCAAGTGGTAGCCGATGGCGAAGGAGACGGCGCGCGACGGGTCGACGTCCCAGAGCCCCAGGCCGTAGCGCGCCGCCGCTTCGAGCGGGCCGAAGAAGCCGGGGGCGGAGGGGACCGCCACGGCCAGGTTGATGGCGCTCTGCAGGAAGAGCGCGCCCCGGTATCCCGGCTCGCGGATCCCGAAGGCGAGGAAGCCGAAGTAGATCGACGAGGTGATGAAGAGCCACTGGAACACCGCCCAGCCCAGCGAGACCACGAGCAGCCGCGGGTTGCGCAGCACCCCCAGCCCGCGGATGAACCCCTCCGCGATCTTCAGCGCCGGCCCGCGCGCGCGCGCCGGCAGCATCCGCCCCGCCATCCGCTCCACCAGCGCCAGCGAGCGCTCGGGCATCATCGCCAGCGCGATCATCCCCACGCCCGCGACGCCCATCACCAGCGCCAGGATGCGCATCCCGGTGAGCACCGCGCCCGCCTTCTCCGGCGAGGGGAAGCCGGGGAGCGCCATCACCAGGAAGAGCAGCCCCACCGTCACCAGTCCGTCGAGCACGCGCTCCACCGCCAGCGTGGCGAAGACGCCGCTCACCGGGAGCCGCGCCAGCCGGCCGCACACCACGGCGCGCACCAGCTCGCCCACGCGCGCGGGGATCAGGTTGTTGGCGGCGAAGCCCACGGCGGCGCCGGCCACGCGCGGGTGGAAGGGCACGTCGGGGTCGAGCGGTGTCAGCAGCGCCTTCCAGCGCAGGGCGCGGACGTGGATGGCGAGGACGGCGACGACGATGGAGAGCGCGAGCCAGAGCCAGTTCGCGCTGCGCAGGTGGGCCCAGACGTCGGCCCAGTCCACCCCGCGCAGCGCGAGCCAGAGGAAGAACGCGGTCACCGCCAGGGAGGCGGCGACGCGGAGGCGTGCCTTCATCCCGCGGCGTGCGCCCGGCGCTCCACGCCCAGCGCCACCAGCGCGAACAGCTCGTCCAGCGCCTCGCGCACCCCGTCGCCCGCGCCCGCGGCGAGCGCGACGAGCCGCTCGCGCATCCGCAGCGCCTCGCGCAGCGCCTCGTCGGGGTCGTAGACCAGCGTCTCGACGGGGACCACGCCGTCCTCGGACGCGGCGGCGGGGACCGGGGCGAGCTCGGGCTGCACCTCGACGGCGGCGGGCTCGGAGGCGGCGCCGGGGAGGGAGGAGCGCAGGCGCACCAGCGCCCCGCGCGCGTCCTCAGGCGTCGCCGCGCCGGAGATGCGGGCGGCGGCGTCTTCGGCCGCGCGGGCGATCTGCGACATCCCGTAGGTGACCGCCAGGTCGCCCACGCCGCGCGCCAGCTCGCGCAGCTCCCGCGCGATGCGGGCGAAGCGCGTGGGGCGCGAGGAGAGCGAGGCGATCAGCCCCTCGGCGCGGTCCAGGAAGCCGGTGGCCTCCATCCGCAGGAACGACTCGACCTCGGCCGCCAGCGTCCCCTCCCCCGCCGGCGCGGGGGCCATGGGCGAGGAGACCACGTGCGGGCCGTCGTCGTCGTGGAAGAGCGAGGCGACGGGGACCACGTCGTCTTCCCCGGCCTCCGCCTCCATCCCGTCGCGGACCTGGCGGAAGCGCTGCAGCTCGGCGGTCTCGCCCACCGGCTGGCCGCGCTCCAGCCCCGCGCCGGCGGCCGCGAGCGCGTCGCGGCCCGCGGAGAGCAGCTCCCTCTCGGCCCCGGTCACGCCGGTGGTGCGGCCCATCACCTCGTGCGCGGCGTCTTCGATCCCCTCCAGCAGCTCCAGCACGGGGGAGAGGTTGTCCATCCCCGCCACGCCGCGCACGGGGCGCATCCGCCGGAGCACCGCGCGCAGCGGCTCGCGGCTGGTGGGCGACTCGCGCAGCTCGGCCAGGGCGCGGTCCATCTCCCCCACCACCCCGGCGATCTCGCGGCGCAGGAAGTCGAAGATCTGCCCCCCGCCGGCCGCGCCGTCGCGGCGGCGCGCGGCGCCGGTGCCCTCCCAGCGCGCCACGGCCCCCTGCGCGCGGCGGTCTTCCTCCGCCCCCCAGCGCGCCGACGAGCCCACCAGCACGCGCAGGTCGGCGGAGGTCGCCTGCGCGCGGCCGCGCACGTCGTCGCTCCAGGCGAGCGCGCCGTCGCGCAGCGCCCGGGCGGCGTCTTCCATCCCCTCGGCCACGCGCGCCACGCCCTGCGCGCCGGCGAGCTGCGCGCTCCCGCGCACGCCGCGGGCGAGCCGGAAGAACTCCACCGGGTCGGGCGCCTCGGGGCGCGCGAGGAGCGCGTCGAGGCGGTCCAGGAACTCTCCGGCCTCCTGGGCGAAGTACTCGCTCAGCGGTTGCGACATGGAATCCCGGGGTCGGGGGATGGTCAGCCGCGGGCGCGGCGGAGGATCTCGGCCATCTCGCGGGTTGCGCGCTCCAGGCCGGTGAACATCGCGCGCGAGACGATCGAATGGCCGATGTTCAGCTCCTCGATCTCGTGGATCGCGGCGACGGGGCTCACGTTCTCGTAGGTGAGCCCGTGGCCGGCGTGCACCGCCAGGCCCACGGAGCGTCCCAGCGCCGCCGCGCGGCGCAGCCGGCCGAGCTGCTCCTGCCGCTCGGCGCCGCGGGTGTTGGCGTACTCGCCGGTGTGCAGCTCCACCGCGTCGGCGCCCAGGTCGGCGGAGGCGCGCACCGCGTCGGCGTCGGGGTCGATGAAGAGCGAGGTGCGGATGCCCGCCTCCTTCAGCCGCCGCGCCGCCTCGCCCACCCAGCGCCGCGACGCCTCGCCGTGCAGCTCGATGCCGCCCTCGGTGGTCACCTCCTCGCGCCGCTCGGGGACGAGGGTGGCCTGGTGCGGGCGCCACTCCTCGGCCAGCGCCAGCACGTCCGAGGCGGCGGCGAGCTCCAGGTTGACGACGGTGCGCGCGGTGCGCAGCAGCAGCTCCACGTCGCGGTCCTGGATGTGGCGGCGGTCCTCGCGCAGGTGCACGGTGATGCCGTCGGCGCCGCCCAGCTCGCAGAGCACGGCGGCGCGCACCGGGTCCGGCTCGTCGGTGCCGCGCGCCTGGCGCACGGTGGCGACGTGGTCGACGTTGACGTAGAGCCTCACCCATCCTCCCCGAGCAGCTCCCGCAGGCGCGCCGCGGCCGCGGGATCGAGACCCCGCGCCTCCGCCAGCTTCAGCGCTTCGCGGCCGAGCAGGCAATATAAGTCGCGGTCCGCACCGGACAACCGCGCCAGGTGGCGCCGCACCGTGTCGGCGTCGCCGCGCGCGACGGGGCCGGTGAGCGCCGCCGCGGGGCCGCGCGCCGCCACGTTCTCCACCGCGCCGGCGGCGAGCGCGGTGAGCGCGGGCTGCGCCTCCTCCGCGGGGACGCCGGCCTCGGCCATCAGCCGCTCGGCCACCGAGAGCAGCGCCACCGCGTAGTTCGAGGCGACCACGGCCGCCGCGTGGTAGAGCGCCTTCTCCCCGGGGCGGATGGCCAGCACGCGGCCGCCGCACGCCGCCACCAGCCGCTCCGCCAGCGCCCGCGCGGCACCCTCGCCCTCCACGCCGAAGGTGGCGCCGCGCAGCCGGTCGGCGCCCTCCACCGGGTCGGCGATGGCGGCGAGCGCGTGCATCCCGCCCACCGGGTGGCCGCGCGCGGCGAGCGGCGCCAGCACGTCGATCGACTGGCTCCCGCTGGCGTGCAGCACGGGGACGCCCGTGGGGAGGTCGATGGATGACAGCTCTTCGACCGCCGCGGGGATGGCATCGTCCGGTACCGCGATCACGATGCCGGTGAGATCGTCCGGCACCGGGGCGAATGACGGTTGATAGCGGGCGATGGAGTCGGGCGCGCCGAAGAGCGGGTGCGCGGGGGGAGATGGGCGGCGGCCGGAGTAGGCGAGCGAGGAGACGGCGCCGGCCCGTCGCAGCCGCAGCCCCAGCGCGAGCCCCAGCCGCCCCGCGCCGATGATCCACAGGCGGTCCCGCGCGGAGGGAGGCGTCACGCGGGAGGATCGCTCGCGAGCGCCTGCAGCAGGCGCCGGTGGAACGCCTCCAGCTCGCCGGGCGCGTAGACCGGGCCGCGCACGGAGCGCGGGTCGATCGGGCGGCCCTCGAACCGGTCTCCCGGGTAGCGGGGAAAGAAGTGCATGTGCAGGTGGCGCAGGGTGTTCCCGTGCACCTCGTAGTTCATCTTCGCCGCCCCGGTCGCGGCCTGGATGGCCCGGGAGACCCGGCGGACGTCGCGCATGAACGCGGCGCCCTCTTCGTCGCCCAGGTCGTGCAGCTCAACGGCGTGACGGCGGAAGAAGAGGCAGCAGTAGCCGGGCATCGGCGCGTCCGGCCCCGCGGTGAGCCACGAGACTTCCAGCTCGGCCAGCACCTCGCGAGGGCCGCCGTCGCGGCAGATCGGGCACTCCTCGGCAGCGGCGGCGCTCACGCCTCGATGCGCACGCCGCGGCTCCGGAGCCGGCCCAGGGTGGCCTCGGGGAGGCGGGCGCGCAGGCGGATCTCGGCGCCGTCGTCGGTGCGCTCCAGCACCTCGCCCTCGCGGTAGATCTCGGCCAGCACCGCGCCCTGCGCGCTGGAGAGGGTGACGCCCACGTCCGGGCGGAGCCGGCGCGCGTGGCCGCGCAGGAGCTCGCGCAGGGGCTCCAGCTTCCCGGCCTCGACGGTGGAGACGAACACCGCCTCGCGGCCGTGGTTGCGCTGCTGCAGCGCCGCCTCCTCGCCGTGCGTCAGCCGGTCGACCTTGTTGAAGACGAGCACCTGCGGCCGGTCGGCCAGCCCCAGCTCCGCCAGCACGCGGTCCACCACGTCCTTCTGCTCCTCCCACCCGGGGTGCGAGGAATCGATCACGTGCAGCAGCAGGTCGGCCTCGCCCGCCTCCTCCAGGGTGGCGCGGAAGGAGGCGACCAGGTGGTGCGGGAGCTTGCGGATGAACCCCACCGTGTCGGTGAGCAGCACCTCGTAGCCGTCGCCCACCTCCACGTCGCGGGTAGTGGGGTCCAACGTGGCGAAGAGGCGGTCCTCCACGAACACCTGGCTCCCGGAGAGGCCGCGCAGGATCGACGACTTCCCCGCGTTGGTGTAGCCCACCAGCGACACGCGCAGCTCGCCCGCGCGCCCCTTGCGCTGCGTGGCACGCTGCCGCGCCACGCGCTCCAAGTCCTCCTTCAGCCGCGCGATGCGGATGTCGACCATCCGCCGGTCGGTCTCGAGCTGCGTCTCGCCGGGGCCGCGCATGCCGGGGCCGCCGCGGATGCGGGAGAGGTGCGCCCACATGCGGGTGAGGCGCGGGCGCAGGTACTGGAGCTGGGCCAGCTCCACCTGCGCGCGGGCCTCGGCGCTGCGGGCGCGGGTGGCGAAGATGTCGAGGATGAGCTCGGCGCGGTCCATCAGCCGCGTGCCCACCTCCTTCTCCAGGTTGCGCCCCTGCGCCGGCGAGAGCTCGTCGTCGAAGATCACCAGGGTGGCGCCCTCGGCGGCCACCATCTCCTTCAGCTCCTCCGCCTTCCCCTCGCCGATGTAGAGGCGGGGGTGCGGCTTGTCCACGCGCTGCACGAGCTGGCCGACCACGTCGACCCCCGCGGTGTCGGCGAGCCGCTCCAGCTCCTCCAGGTGCTCGTCGGTCACCTGCGCGGGCTCGCTCTTCTTCGGCGCGCCCACCAGGATCGCCCGCTCTCGCGGCGTCTCCAGCTCGATCAGCTCTTTCCCGGTAGAAATCGTTCCCTCCTCGATGTCGCTGCGCGGCTGCGCGCCGCCTGGAACATGACGGAATCAGGGTGTACGACGCCCCTCACGCGGTCCCATCCCCCTCGCTCCCCACCCGCCCGATGCTCTCGATGATCCCGCTCCTCGCCGCCACCCTCGCGGCGGCAGACACCACGCCCGCCGGCGACGTGCTGGTGGTCGCCAACCAGGGCGACGCGACGGTGCACCTGGTGGAGGCCGCCACCGGCCGCAACCTCGCGGTGCTCGCCAGCGCGCCCGCGCCGCACGAGGTCGCCGTCACCCGTGACGGCCGCTGGGCGGTGGCGACCAACTACGGCGACGCCACGAGCATCGGCAGCGCGCTCACCGTGATCGACGTGGCGGCGGGGACGGTGGCGCGGCGCATCGACCTCAGCCCGCACCGGCGTCCGCACGGCATCGCCTTCCTCCCCGGCGACTCGCTGCTCGCGGTGACGTCGGAGACGAGCCGCGCCGTGCTGCTGGTCGACTTCCGCGGAGGCGAGGTGCGCGCGGCGATGCCGACGGAGCAGCAGGGCACGCACATTCTGGCGGTTGCGCCCGGCGGGGGGAAGGTCTGGACCGCGAACGTGGGCTCCGGAACGGTGACGGAGCTGGACGTGGCGACCCGGCGAGCGCTCCGCACGATCCAGGTAGGGCCCGGGACGGAGGGGATGGCGATCTCGCCCGACGGCTCGCGCGTCTGGGCCGCGAGCATGGGGAACGACAGCACGATCGTGTTCGACACGCGCACCGGCGGGCGGGTCGGCGCGGTCTCCACGCCCGGCCACGCCTACCGCGTCGCCGTCACGCCGGACGGGCGCAAGGCGCTGGTCCCCGCGCCCATGCTCGGCCTGCTGCGCGTGATCGACACCGCCACGATGCGCGTGACGAACGTGCAGGTCCCGAACGGCCCCGGCGGCGCCTTCGCGTCCGCCGACAGCCGGTTCGCGTACGTGCCGGTGATGGAGACGGGGGAGGTCGCCGTGGTCGACCTCGATCTGCTCGCCGTGGTCCGCCGCTTCCCCGTCGGCGCCGCGCCCGACGGCCTGGCGCTCGCCCGCCGCTGAGAAAACTGCAGTCTCACGCAGAGACACGGAGACGCAGAGAGGGCACGGCGGCTCTCTCTGCGTCTCCGTGTCTCTGCGTGAGGTCTTCCAAGGTCAAAGATCACACCACGTAGAGGACTGTCCATTGTACCTCGTGAAACGAACGAACGCTACACTCCCGCCAACTCCTCGCCCATGCGCTCCCAGTCGGCGTAGGCCTGGGCGAGCTCGGCGGCGAGGGCGTCGCGCTCGGCGGTGAGGGCGCGGGGGACGGCGGGGTCGGCGCCGGAGGCGTAGAGGGCGGGATCAGCCAAGGCAGCCTCGATCTCGGCGGTGCGCGTCTCGATGGCGTGGATGCGCGACTCGAGGCGCTCCAGCTCGGCCTGGCGGCGGCGGAGCTCGTTCTTGGAGAGGCCGGCGGGCTTCTCGGCGGCGGCCGGCTTCGCTTCCGTCGGCGGACGCGAGGAGGCAGCGGCGGTAGGCGAGGCTTCCTTGCGGCGCGCGGCCCACTCCTGCCAGTCGTCGAAGCCGCCGGGGTAGTCCTCGAACCGACCGTCGTTCCAGGCCCAGATGCGCGTGGCGGTGCCGGAGAGGAAGGCGCGGTCGTGGGAGATCAGGATCACCGTGCCCTGGTATCCCTCGATCGCCTCCTCCAGCACCTCGCGACTCTCCAGGTCCAGGTGGTTGGTGGGCTCGTCGAGGAGGAGGAGGTTGGCGCGCTGCAGGGTGATCTTCGCCAGCGCCACGCGCGCCTGCTCGCCGCCGGAGAGCGAGCCGACCCGCGCCTGGATGTCGTCGCCGGAGAAGAGGAAGCGGCCCAGGTGGTCGCGCAGCTCGGGCATGCTCGCCCGCACCCCGTCGCTCACCTCCTCCCAGACGGTCCTGGCCGGGTCGAGGTGCGAGAAGTCCTGCCGGTAGTACGCGCGCGCCACGCCGGTGCCGGCGATCACCGAGCCGGCGCAGGGCGCCGACACGCCCGCCAGCGCGCGCATCAGCGTGCTCTTGCCGCAGCCGTTGGGGCCGATCACCGCGATCCGCTCGCCGCGCGAGACCTCGGCGGAGAAGGGGGAGAAGAGCACGCGCGGGCCGATCGAGCAGCCCACGCCGTCGAGCTTGAGCACCGTCCCCCCGCTGCGCGCCGCCCCGCCGAAGCTGAGCCCCATCGCCCTCCCGTCCGCCGACACGGCGGCGACGCGGTCCATGCGCGAGAGCAGGGTGCGGCGGCTCTTCGCCTGCTTCGTCTTCTGGCCGGCCAGGTTGCGGCGGATGAAGTCCTCGGTGCGGGCGATGTACTGCTGCTGCTGTTCGTACTGCTTTCGCTGCAGCTCGCGCCGCGCCTCGCGCTGCTCCAGGAAGCTCTCGAAGCCGCCGGCGTAGGCGTACGCCGTCCCCTCCTCCAGGTGCAGCACGTGGTCGGCCATCCGCTCCAGGAACACGCGGTCGTGGCTCACCACCATCACCGTGCCCGGGTACGACTTCAGGTACTCCTCCAGCCACTCGGTGCTGCGCAGGTCCAGGTGGTTGGTGGGCTCGTCCAGCAGCAGCACGTCGGGCTCGGCCAGGAGCGTCTGCACCAGCCGCAGCCGTCCCAGCTCGCCGCCGCTCAGCGCACGGATCGGCTTCTGCCAGGTGTCGGCGGGAAAGCCGAGGCCCTCGAGCGTGGCCTCGCTGCGCGCGTGCATCTCGTAGCCGCCGCGGCGCCTGAACTCCTCGGAATGGCGGTCGTAGCTGGCCATCAGCCGGCGCCCCTCGTCGCTCTCCTGGTCCACGTGTGCGAGCTCGGCGGCCTCGCGGTGCAGCCGCTCCTCCATCGCCAGCAGGTGCGCGAAGGGCTCGAGCGCGGCCTCCCGGATGGTGGCGGCGCCCTGCTCGCCGCGCTCCTGGCGCATGTGGGTGAAGCGCAGCCCCGGGTG
>Ga0070685_10001936_pt1 | contig 10752 bp, 8 predicted proteins | sample KBSS13LmetaG_FD_65651 | JGI IMG/M metagenome (GOLD analysis project Ga0070685, IMG submission 65651) | Switchgrass rhizosphere microbial communities from Kellogg Biological Station, Michigan, USA - KBS S1-3L metaG | ecosystem: Host-associated > Plants > Roots > Rhizosphere ...
CGCTCGTCGCCGATCTGGGTGAACCGGTCGCCGGCCGCGGAGGCGTCGGCGGGGAAGCGGGTGGTGACGGTGGTCTCGTCCGGATACCGGGAGCCGCGGCCGACGCCGATCAGCTTGAGTCGCCCCCGGCCGAGGGCCAGCTCATAATCGCCGCCGATCTCGTAATTGTCGCCGTGCTGGTCTTCCGTCACCTCGCGCTGGCGCTCGACGCCGGCCGCGGTGGTGCGGCTCCCGGTCTCGAGATAGTCGAAGAAGAGGCGGCCGTAGAGGAGATTGAGGTTCCCCTTCGCGGCGTTGCCCTTCGCATCGAGCGGCCCGTCGAACGCGAACCTCCCGCTGAAGCGCGGCTGATCGGTGTTTCCGCGCCACTCCTCGTCGCGGAACTCGGCCAGCGACCGGTCGGGATGGTAGATCCACGTCGGCCCGCCCGCGCCGCTGCGGTTCCCGCGGTTGTCGATGCCGAGGGTGTACTGCACCGGCCCCTTCGTCCCGCTGACCGAGACCTCGAAGCGCGTGAAGAGGGGATCGGTGTAATACGAGCGGAACTCCGGCCGGTACGCCCACTGCCCGCTGATCCCGGTGGAGCGGACGATCACGTTCGCCACCTGGCCCGAGAGGCCGGGGATCTTGAGCGTGGCGCCGTCGACGATCTCGATCCGCTCCACGTTCGCCGCCGGGATCCGGCTCAGCTCCGTGACCACGTCGTTCGACTTGGCCGAGATGCGCTGCCCGTTGATGACGACGTTCCCCGTCGCCTCCCCGAGCCCCCGCTCGTCGCTCTCCTCCTTGATCCCGAAGCCGGGAACGCGGCTGAGCATGTCGTACGCATTCCGCGGCGCGAACTGCGCGAAATCGGCCGGCAGATACGTCCGCGTGGTCGAGGCCGCGGGCGGCTGCGGGGCGGCGGTCTGCGCGAAGGCAGGGAGGGTCAGGACGACGAGCAACACGATCAAAGCCCGCAGTTTCATGCGCATTCTTCTTCCTCTGGATGTGCCCTGTTAGACGGTGCGAATCCGAAAACGTTAGTTGTCTACGACGTCATTCGTAGGAATGGACGAAAGGTTTCGTAAAGGGCTGTGAGAATCGAAGGCGAGCACCCCCACCGTCATCCTGAGCGAAGGTGGCCGGGCGGGCGTGAGCGAAGGACCTCAAAATGCGACGATCGCCGCTACGAAGCCGCGTGCCTAGGCGATGGTCGTCGCATTTTGAGATCCTTCGGCGTCTACGCAGCCTCAGGATGACGGTGGGGAGAGAGCGCGTCGCAGCATTCTTGATACCCTCCTGCCGTGACCTCCGACCTCCTCCTCATCGGCGCGGGACCCATCGGCATCGAGCTGGCCGTGCGGCTCAGGCAGGCCGGCATCGCGTACACGCACGTCGACGCGGGGCAGATCGGCTCGACCATCGCCTGGTATGCGCCGCAGACGCACTTTTTCTCCTCGCCGGAGCGGATCGCCATCGCCGGCGTGCCGCTGCAGACGCTCGATCAGACGAAGGCCACGCGCGAGGAGTACCTCACCTACCTGCGCAGCGTCGTGCTGCAGTTCGACCTGCCGATCGAGACCTACGTCCGCGTCGTCTCCATCGGCCGCCGCGAGGATGGTGCATTCGACGTCACGACCACCGGCCGCGAAGGGGAGCGCGTCCGCGTCGCGCGCAAAATCATTCTCGCCGTCGGCGACATGCACCGCCCCCGGCTCCTCGGCGTGCCGGGGGAGGACCTTCCGCACGTCAGCCACTACTTCGGCGACCCGCACCTCTACTTCCGCCGCCGCGTCCTCATCGTCGGCGGCCGCAACTCCGCCGTCGAGGCGGCCATCCGCTGCGTCCGCGTCGGCGCCGCGGTCGCGCTCTCCTATCGCGGCGACGACCTCGATGACCCCCACATCAAGTTCTGGCTCCTCCCCGAGCTCCGCTCCCTCATCCGCGACGGCCGCATGACCTTCCTCCCCCGCACCGTCCTCCGCGAGATCTGCAACGACGGCGTGGTCTTCGAGCCCGGCGACCGGCGCGTCGACGCCGACTTCGTCCTCCTCCTCACCGGCTACGAACAGGACGCGACACTCTTCGAGCAGGCCGGCGTCACCCTGACCGGCCCCGCGCGCCGGCCTCGGTACGACCCGCGCACCATGGAGACCAACGTCCCCAACCTCTACATCGCCGGCACCGCCGCCGCCGGCACGCAGGCCAGCTCCACCAAGGAGTTCATCGAGACCTCCCACGTCCACGTCGACCGCATCCTGGCCGCGCTGACCGGCGCCTCCGCCCCCGCGACGCCGGCGGCGTACGAGCTGCCGGAGAGCTGATCGTCGCAGAACGTTGACATTGTGTCGGACCCGTCCGGCTACGCTCATCCCATGCGCTGGCTCGCGACGCTATCGCTCTTCTTCCTCGCCACGACTGCAGTCGCCACTGAGAACGACCTCTCCGTCGCCTGGATCGCGCGGCTGCCGCGCATCGACTACGTCTGGAACAGCGCGAATCCCACGGTGGAAGGGTGGCCGGCGGTGGGGTCGACGGTCACCTGGGTGGCCAACGTCCGTTGGCTCGGCAGCGAGCCGCGCCGCGGGGTGAGCTACTGCTGGACGATCGACGGGGTGGCGGTCCGCAAGGGGACGCTCGACTTCGGGCCGGAGAGTCTGGTGACGGCGGAGCTGCCGTGGACGTGGATGTTCGCGCGCCACGAGATCGGCTTCGAGATCGACAACATGCGCCTGGTCGCGGAGACGGAGGAGCGGAACAACCGGCTGGTGGTCTACTCGAACGCGCTCGGCGTCGGGATTTACGTCGAGCGGACGTACTGGACCACGGTCAGCCCGAAGTTCAAGTCGGCCGGCATCGGCGTGACGACGTTCGACGACTGGATCCAGAAGCAGGTGCGCCGTTTCAACGAGATCGCGGCGAACGCGTTCTATCCGGAGACGCCGAACGGGGTGCTCGACCGCTGGCGCGTCGACGCCATCCATGTCGTCGAGGACGGCGCCTTGCCGCTGGCGCCGCCGCTCGCCGAGGCGCGCGACTGGGGTGCGGACCCCGGCGGTTACGGCACGCTCTACCCGAACGTGCTCGATCACACCGTCGACATGCAGTGGGGCTTCCCCGCCAACACGGCCGGCTTCTGGCCGGAGTACACGCCGTGGATTCTGATGATGGGGAACTCGTACGTCCACGAGTGGTCGCACGCGCGGACGATGATCGACACGTATGCCTGGGACCTCTCCCCATCGGCCGATTTCGTCAACCTCGACCCCGCGCCTCCGGTGGAGAGCTACGCGTACTACAACACGCCCGAGCAGGGCTTGATGCACTTCGACTGGGGCCACGTCGACCGCTTCACCGCCGTGGCCATGAACCGGATGGCCGGCCGCCGCGCGCTCCGCGGGAATTACAACGAGCCGTGGGACCTCGGCTGGTTCCTCAATGATTTCGCCGAGCAGAACCGCGTGCGGCTCGTGCGCGGCGACGGCACTCCGATCCGCAACTCCCAGGTCCTGCTCTACCGCTCGACCGCGGAGGACGTCGACTGGAAGAACGGCAAAGGCTACGGCATGGTCTTCAACAACACGCCGGCCCAGACCCTGACCACCGACAGCGAAGGCCGGATCCTGGTCGGCAAGAACCCCTTCGCGGACGGCCGGATCTACGCGTTCGTCGAGAAGGCGAACGGCATCTGCATTCTCCGCATCCAGGACGGCGCGACGCGGCGCTGGGCGTACCTCGATTCGCTGCAGTTCAACCTCGCCTACTGGCGCGGCCAGACCCAGCTCGCCGACATCGACGTGATGGCCGGCGCGCCGATGTGTCGCGATGCACTCGGGCCGGGCAACATCGGTCCCGCACCGGAGGCCCTCGTGACCACCCCCGTGGTCCACTTCCGGATTCCGGTCACGCGGGAGATCCCGTATGACCTGTACTACTCCGCCAACGGCGCGCCGCCGGTCAAGATCGCCGTGCCCGCGCGAGCGGCCACGGAGACTGCCGACATCCCCCTCACGCCGCCCGCCGGCCGGATCGTCTGGTGGTTCATCGAAGGGATCTCGAGCCCGCCCTGTCCCCCGCAGCATTCGAGCGTCTACGCGTTCGACCACGACGTGCCGCGGCCGTGGAAGCCGGTGAGTCACTGACCGGAGTGCCGGCTTATCATCCTTCCGCGCTGAAGGAGACCACGATGACCGACAACCTGCACCGCTACACCGCGCGTCTCACCTGGGACGGGAACCGCGGAGACGGGACCACGAGCTACGACACCTACGGCCGCGACTACCACACAGCGATCGACGGCAAGCCCGACCTCGCCGGCAGCGCCGACCCCGCGTTCCGCGGCGATCCAGCCCTCCACAACCCCGAGGACCTGTTCCTGATCGCGATCTCGTCCTGCCACATGCTGAGCTACCTCGCCCTCTGTGCGCGGGCCCGCATCAACGTCATCGCGTACACCGACCAGGCCACCGGCACGATGGAGGTCGACCGGAGTGGCGCCGGCCGCTTCACCGAGGTCGTCCTGCACCCGACCGTCACCCTCGCCAACCCCGCCGACCGCGATCGCGCCGCCGCTCTTCACGAAAAAGCCCACTCGGTCTGCTTCATCGCCAACTCCTGCAGCGTCCCGATCAAGCACGAAGCCACGATCGTGACGGAAGCATGAGCATGTACGACCTGGCGATGGTCACTTGATCGAACGTAGGCTAACGCTGCCGCGCACGGCGGAATGCGTTTCGCCGATGGCGCGCGGCGGTTCGGCAATGGCGGAGAGACCGATCGCACGCGCGCGATGAGCTGCCGTACATGGCGAAAGCGTTTTCACCGGCGGCGGAGGGTCTGCCGGCGATGGCGAAAACCGTTTCGCACATTTCGGGAAGTCTCCCGTGCATCGCGGGCAGGTCGCCGTGCATGCCGGGAAGCCGTTCGCGCATCGCGGAAACGGTTCCGCACATGCCGGGGAGGGTTTCGCCGTCGCCGACAAGCCGGTGTGCGATCGGTGCAGAGAGATTTGTCGCCGGTGCAAGCGTTGCCGCACACGGCGCAAGGCCTTTCGCCGTCGCAGAATCGGTTGCCGTGAATGCCGGCGAGCTTCCCGCGATCGACGAAACGGTTTTCGCGGGCGCCGAAAGCGTTTGCACGACCATTGAAAGGGTCAGACGCACAGGCAAACGGGACTTGCGCGGAGGCAAATCGATCTTTCGCGACTGCGAATTCGCATTTTGTGACGGCAGTGTGGCTGTTTCATGGGCGATTCGGTGGTCCGCACTGGCGGAAGTAATGAAGACTGATCACTACGGCTGCCAAAAAGTTTCATATATTCCGATTTTGCCAGTTGACTAGCGTCCTTGAGTGGTCTACATTGTACTCAGCCACCAGCGACGGCCATGATCAAGCCGACGCTGCCGCCAGGACGGAACCCCTACCGCAGTCAGGTAGCTCAGTACGCCCGCAGGGAGTGAGATGCCACGGGCTGTTGTCGGTGCCCTGCATCGCGAGGTGTCGAGTTGCCGCTCAGCACCCCACTTCACCATCTTCGTAGGGCCGCCGGCATCGTTACGTGCCGTACGGTCCCAGGCTCCCGAGGCTCCGGGGACCTCGGGGAAGATTGGCCGAATCGGCGGCGCGCTGGCCAGGCATCTCGTCGATTCCTGACGGTCTCGCAAGAGACAGATGGAGTCTCAAATGTCACTCATCAAAATCAGTACCGTTACCGAGGGATCCACGGGAGCGACGATGCTCACGCCGGATCAGGTGGTCGAGCAGTTGCGCACCCTCCGGGGACAGATCCCGGAGTTCGTGCAACTCCAGGCCGAGGAGGCCAATCGTATCCGCCGCCTCGGGACCTTGAATGTGGACTTCGCCCGTGCCGGCATCGGCGCGGTCGACGCCTCGGACATCGTGCAGCGCGCCATCGGCAATACGCCGGACGAGCTGTACGGCGCCGAGGACGAGCTCTCCCGCTGGTCCAACGTGGAGAACGAGCTCCGCTCGCTGCTCCGCGGGATGATCACGGCGAACCTGGTGCGCCGCGCCCGCCTCAACGCGGCCGCGCTCCAGGCCTACGGGATCAGCAAGCAACTGGCGCGGCAGGAGGATCATGCGGACCTCTTGCCGTATGTGGAGCGGATGAAGCGTCTTCGCAAGGCGCGCCGCCGGAAGGCCGAACCGCCGGACGCTACGACGGCACCGGTACCGGCGGCTCCGGCAAAGCAGCCGTAGCCGCCACCGAGCAGTATCTGTAGTGAGGCCGGACGCGCCGAAGCGCGTCCGGCCTTTTTCATTCGACGCGGTCTTACTTTCCGCCCTTGACCACGGTCCCTTCCTTCATCACGAACGACACCCGCTCCGTTGCCTTCAGATCGGTGAGGGGGTTGCCGGGGACGGCGACGATGTCGGCGAGCTTGCCGGGGGTGAGGGTGCCGAGGCGGTCGTCGACGCCGAGGAGGGCGGCGCTGGTGGCGGTGGTCCGCAGGGCGGCGGCCGGGGTCATGCCGAGGCTGGCCATCAGGGAGAATTCGCGGGCGTTGAGGCCGTGCGGGTAAACGGCGGCGTCGGTGCCGAACGCGATCTTCACGCCGGCTTTGAGGGCGTTGCGGAAGAGGGCATCGCGCGCGGCGATGGCTGCCTTTGCCTTGGTGGCGATGGATTGCGGGAGCTTGTCGAGCCGTCCCTTGAGCCACTCGGAGGCGAGGATGGTCGGGACGAGATAGACGCCCTTGTCGCGCATCAGCGCCAGGGTGTCGGGCTGGAGGAAGGTCCCGTGCTCGATCGAGTCGACGCCGGCGGCGATGGCCATCTTCGCGGCGGCGTCTCCGTGGCAGTGCGCGGCCACCTTGCGGCCCCAGTGGTGCGCCTCCTCGACGATGGCGTTCATCTCGGCCTGTGTCAGCTCGGGAGCGTCGACGGGATCGGAGAGCGACAGCACGCCGCCGGAGGGCATGCACTTGATGACGTCGGCGCCGTACTTGATCTGATAGCGCACCGCGGCGCGGCACTCATCGGCGCCGTTGCAGACGCCGTCGATCGGCCCGCTCTGCGGGATCCCGCGCGCCGGCGGAATGGGATCGCCGTCGCCGTGACCGCCTGTGGCGCTAATGGCGTGAACAGCCACGAGCATCCGCGGACCGGCGATGTAGCCGTTGGCGATGGAGTTACGGAGCGCGACGTCGATGTACTCGCTCGAGCCGAGATCGCGCACGGTGGTTATGCCGGCGTCGATGGTCTTGCGCGCGAATGTCGATGCGAGGAGTGCCTGCTCGGCCGGCTGCCGCATCTGTCCCTGGAAGTACTCGAGGTAGTAGTTGTCGCCGCCCTGGGCGGAGAGATGGGTGTGTGCGTCGATGAAGCCGGGCAGGAGCGTCACGTCGCCGAGGTCGATGACTTCCGCGCCGGCGGGGACGGGTCCGCCGACGGAGCGGATGCGCGTCCCTTCGACGATCACGACCGCGTTGGTGACGACGGCGTCCGACGTCCCGTCGAACAAGCGCGCCGCCTTCAGCGCCACCACATGCGGCGGCGGAGGCGCCGGCTGCGCGAGCATGGGAATGACGAGGAAAAGCGAGAGCGCGAGAACCGCGGATTTCATGCGCGGAAAGGTAGCACGAGGCCAGCTCATCGGCCTTTGAAGCTTCGGTCCACTCTCGTTGCCGACCGACGCATGCAGTGGCCGTTGTGCGAGGGGACAGGCGAGGGCGCCTGTCCTCCACGCTTACTTCACCGTCACGCTCTTGGCCACATGCGCGGCTCCACCGAGGGTTGTGGAGCGGTGGCCGCTTCGGCCACCGACCGGTGGCATGGTCGGAAGTGCGCGTGCACTGGCCGCGTGCCGGCTCCGCCGAGCATCCACGTTCACACCGACCATGCCAAGGGTCGGTGGCCGAAGCGGCCACCGCTCCAACGGTTCTGCTGCTAGGCGCTCGCCTTCTTGTACGCCGCGGTGTAGCGCTTCGAGGCGTCGGCGCTCTCGGTGACCTCGCGGATGGCTTTCTCGAACTGCGCGCGCGTCAGGTGGTTCTGCGCGAGGAGGTCGTTCGCGTGCGCGGGGTCCCTGGCGATCTGCGCGCCGAGGTCACCGAGCTGCTCCGGCGAGAGAGCCGGAGCAGCGGTGGCGGCGACCGGGGCATTCGCGGTCGAGGGCGTGGCCTGGTGCTCGTTCCGGCAGGCCGGAAGGGTCAACATCACCAGGACCAGACTGAGTGTCGCTGCGTGTCTCATCCTTTCCCCTTTCCTTTTCCGTGGCCGCCGCCGTGTCCCCCGGACTTGCCGTGGCCTTCATTGCCCTTGCCGTGTTTCGGCGCCTGTGCGACGGCGGGGCGTCCGTGATCCGAATCTCCGCGGGAAACGACGACCTTCTGCACCTTGGCCGGCTTCACCTTGGCCGGGTGGACCTTGGCAGGATGCCGCTCGACGACGACGGTTCGCGGAGCCGCGACGGTGCGCCGGTCCTCATGCCGCGCGGAGCCGTGTACGACCTCGGCGCCGGTCTGCAATCCGAGCTCTTTCTTCAGTTGTCCCGGAGGCCCGCCATGCGGGTGGTTGCGGAGGTTGACCGTGCGCACCTCGGCCACCCGCGTGCGGACGACCGGAGGAATGAACGTATCGGTGTCGACATAGGTAACGTAGTTGATCGTCTCGCGCGGACGCGTGACCGTCAGGTCGAGCGTCGGCAGGCCATACCCGCTGAGACGCTGCTCGATGAACGTCACCAGATCGAGCCCGCGGACGCCGGACTGCTCGCGCTCGCGAATGATCTCTACGAACCGTGGCTGCTGCGGCTCCGGCTCCACGACGAGCGCGACCGGAACATAGCGGACCACTTCAACGAACTGAACGGGAGGCACATCCGCCTGGTTCAGCAGAGAGACGACATCCATGAGGTCGTTCATCGGAACATCCGTGATCTGCGAGACCGCCGCGACTGCCAGCGGCATCGCCACGAGCGCCATCAGGTCCTGATCGACCTCGAACGCCTGCGCCCGCGGAGCGGGCACGACCATGGTGACTGCAAGGATCAAAACAGCAAGGGTCTTTCCCATAGGAAGAACCTCCTGCTGGGTTATTAGCAAGAACCGGGCACAGGGGAGATCTGTGCCCGATTTAGTAGGCCTTAGGGAATCAATCTCGAGACTCCCCTGATGGCACCAATGGTTACACCGTAGTTTGCAGACGTGGAACAGCCGCCGCACATGTGAATGCCGACTACCTCTCCTGTGTCCGACAGGACAGGAGCACCGGAGGAGCCGCCGTTCGTGTCGATATCGCTGTAGGCCATGAAGCCTCCCTGACTCTCCAGCAATGTTCCCGCCTCGATCATTTTTCCTTGGCGGTTCGGATGCTGGATGACGCAGAGAACGGCGCCGGGGGTGGTAACGTCCTTGCTCGCCAACACGAGGGCGCCGAAACGTGACGAGGGCATTTCATTCGCCGCATTGCGGCCCAACTTCACGATTGCGTAGTCAACTCCACCCTCCCAGTGCTCGAGCAATCCAAGAACGGGAAACGGTTCGCCGGGCCGCATTTCGCCGGTCTTGGATGTACCATCGACTTGATAATTGAAATTCACGCACATCTGCTTGGCGATCTCGCCTGGTGAGATGGGAACACTCCCACGACTGGGAACGACCCAACCGCGCGGGTAGGGATCAAAACAATGACCCGCCGTCAGAAAGAGGTCTTCTCCAATCAGTGCGCCCGTGGCCCATCTCTCACCATTGACGTTACCCGGGTCCTCGTCCAGCCCACTAAACTGCGTGTCGATGTTTTTGAGCCACTGCAACTGTCCTACGGGAGGCTCATAGGCATCGACGAAGGCGCGAGAAACGCCCAGATCGCCTCTGTATTTTTCTACATCCTGGTTGTCGTCATCTCCGCAAAGCGAGCGAAGGACAAATTCGAGCCGGGCGTCGACCAACCCAAGCTCTTGAATCATTTTTCCGCGCTGAATCCGCAGGTCGCGGATGGTCTGCTCTACATTTTGGCGATCGGCGGGGTCGGGCATTACCTCAGCGGCGCGTGGTCGCGGCAGCGAGGGTGATCTACGGACATACATGGCAGTCTCCTCGTCGAGTCAGCAACAGGTCGGGACGCAGTTCGGCGCGGGGATCTCGGCGAAGCCTTCAAGAAAACCGAGATAGGCTTGCCGAAAGCTCAACGTCGGGAGAGTTTTCGGCTTGACGAACTCGAAGTTCTCCAGCTTGCTCGAGTCGCGTTTCTTGTTGATCTTCGCGTACAGCGTGAAATGGTGCTGGCCGTCCTTCGCATGAGAGCCGGCGCCTGGATCCGGCCGCCCAACCTCGTGGCTGCCGTTGTTTATGAAGAAATCCTGCGTGTTCGAAAATACGATCTCCGACGTGTCCTCACTCCCTTTGAGCGTGATCCGTCTCGCCACGTCGCCGACCCGTGCCGTGATCGTGATCGGGTCGGAATGTTGAGTGATCGTCCACGTGACCATGGCTGTCGACCCGAAGCCAAGGGCCTCAAGCTTTCCGCCCGGCAACGGCAGCGTAGCGATCACGTCGATATCGTCGAGATCGATGACGAACTGGTCGTCGATCTTCTTGAGCTGCGGCAGCACGACGTCGAGGTTGGATGTGTCGAGGGCCGTATCTCCGCAGGCGAACGAGATTTCCGCACGCTCTGGAATCCGAAACTCGAGCACGTCGACGGCTTGAAAGGACACGGGTCCCCTGCGCAGCGACACCTGACGGGCGATTTTGGAGGTTGGCCACCAGTTGTCGGAGTCGTGCTGCGCAAGCTCGATGAAAATGCTCG
>Ga0070685_10001939_pt1 | contig 10748 bp, 12 predicted proteins | sample KBSS13LmetaG_FD_65651 | JGI IMG/M metagenome (GOLD analysis project Ga0070685, IMG submission 65651) | Switchgrass rhizosphere microbial communities from Kellogg Biological Station, Michigan, USA - KBS S1-3L metaG | ecosystem: Host-associated > Plants > Roots > Rhizosphere ...
AGGAGCGAGTCGGAGTCCTGGTCGCCGACGATGAAGTCGGGCGGGCGCCAGGAGCCCTTCTGGCCGACGATGCCAGGCTCGAACCACTTGGTCGACATTCCGTTCGAGAACGGGCCAGGGCCCAGGCCGTCGCCGATGTCATCCTTCGCGTCCGAGCGCGCGTTCATCTGCAGCATGTAGCCAGAACCGATGCGGCAGAGAGGGATCTTCGTCCCGCTCGAGTCCAAGAACTGGACGACGTGGCGCGGCCCGTAGCCGCCCTTCGTGAAGACCTGTGTCCACGCCCCGTACTTGCCGATCGTCTCGTCGAAGACGAACGAGGCGTAGATGAGGGAGGCCACGCCAGTCCGCAGGAACGGCAGGCCGACCCACACCTGGCGGTCGATGCAGTCGAGCGTCATCCGATCGAGCGCGCTCGTCGTGATCCACGAGTTGTCGATCGCGGGCCGCAGCTTCTCGAAGTGGTCGGTGAACTTCTTGCTGTCCCACGACCAGACGCCCAGCGCCAGGTCGTAGAAGTAGAGCCGCTGCTCGTTCTGCCCGAACGCATTGCAGTGAGGCACACCCATCGACTGCGTCAGGTTGACGCGGTTGAACTGGTCGGGGTCGTAGCCGTACACCGCCCAGATCTGCTTCTCCTTGAAGACGATCAGCGTGTCCTTGAACGACGTGATCCCAGTGATCTTGCCGCCACCCTCAGGGATGTCGATGAAGTCGTCCTGGTGCCACGACTCGGGCTGGTTGAAGTGGCTGTAGCGGATCCGCAGCGGGAAGTCGGTCGCATCCTCGTTCGTGTAGCCGACCCACATGCGGTCGGCGTGGCGGGTGATGAACTCCGCCTTCGGCTGGTGTGTCCCCGTCGGCAGCGTGTAGTCGTTCTGCCACTGGCCCGTCCCGCTCGCCGTCAAGGCGGTGCGGGTCGTGCCGTCCCACTTGCACCCCACCTGGCCTTTGCCGTTCGCCAGGTAGCAGCGGTTGATCCACGTCTGCATGTCCGCCTCGTGCGGCGTAGCGCCAGTCGTCTGCCCGATGCTCGCCCACGCTCCGCCCGTCCCATACTGGACCGTGTGGTCGGTCGCGCGAGCCTCCAGCATCTGGCGGACGCCAGTCGATGAGCCGAAGAAGTACGAGTTGCCCGCGCTGTTCGCGCCCCACGGGCCCGAACCCCACGTGCTCATGCCTCGGCGGACGGTTAGCGAACCGTCCCGCATCAGCATCATGTTGTAGACCTCGGGCATCTCGTTGTCCGCCAACTTGAACTGGTCGGCGTCCAAGTTCCAGCCGCCCGAGAAGTCGAGGACTTCGATTCCCTTGATGGGGCGCGGCATCAGTGCCCCAATCCGCGCCCGAGCGACTCCATCCACCACTTGATGGAGGGGTTGCTCCACCCGCGGTTCAGGATCAGCGGGTAGTCCTGATCGATGCGCATGATGGCCTGGTGGGCCAACTGCATCCCGTCGCGGTACGACTCCTCGTACGCGGCAGCCATCGCAGGATCCTCCTGCTGCTTGAAGTAGCGCGAGAGAGCCCAGTCGGCGATCGGGACGTGCATCCTGTCGTCGCAGTCGGGCGAAGCGCCCGACCCGCCGAGGATCCAGTTCGAGGGCACGCGGTAGCCGAGGATGATGTAGTGGTAGGTCTGGTTCGGCTTCGGCCAGAGATGGATCTGGCCCGCCTTCTTCGAGTAGAACGTGGGCTGACCTGGCGAGTCGAGGACTCCCAGGTAGCGAGACTGCGCCTCGTCATGGTTGACGAGTTGCAGCGGCCATCCGTTGCCGAGGGTGCCATCGTCGATGACGGCGGAGACAGACCTCAGCGTGGTGGTGGCGGGGATCGTGGAGATCGAGTAGTTGCGCAGGTTGGCGACAGCCGTCATCGAGGAGATCACCTCAAAGAAGGGCCAGCGGTCCTCCTGCTGGATCGCTCGGTTGAACCCGTCCTGCAGCCAGACGTTGAGCAGCGGATCGGGGAGATCCGCAGCGGTGACGTCGACAGTCGAGCGGACGTAGTTCTGGAGCTCAACCAGCGTTGACATCGCGGCCAGCCTCGAACGAGCGCTTGTGCCCAGCGCAGAAGAGCGAGTTCTTCTGGCGCCTGGCCCCGCAGGTGTTCTCGTTCGCCTTGCAGAAGCCCTTGCGCGGATCGATGAACTCGACCGTCGAGAACGCCAGGTTGCCCTGGCCCTCGACGCTCTGCGAGTTCTGATTCACGAGGGCGACGCGCTCACCGAGCAGCGAGCCTGCGGGCGCACCCGAGCCAGTGGGGTTCATCACGTTGGCGGTATCCATCGTCTTTCAGGCCTCCCTGGTACACGAAGGGCCCCCGCCCGAAGGCGAGGGCCCCTACCCATCGGTTTCTCGGTGAAACTTCTCAGTCCCCGCCGAAGATGACGTCGACCGCCACCGTTGTGAGGTTGGTGGCGTTCGCGACCTCGGTCGGCGTCGCCGAACCGATGTGCCACTGGATCAGAGGCACCTTGGCGGTTCCCGCCAGAGAGGGCCGCGCGCCCATCGTCGAGGGGACGATCGCCGTCCCGCCCACCTTGCCCTTCACGCACAGGAACATCTCGGTGATGTTCACCAGGCCGAGGCTCAGAGGCGGGATCGTGTCCCCGCCCGTCGCGTACGTGCCCGACGGAGTGATCGTGCAGCGGACGTACCGCTTGCCCTGTTCCAGGCCGATCCCACCGAGTTCCTGCTTCTTGCTGATGACTACTGCACCCATCGTGATCCTTCCTTCGAGAGGCGGGGGGCTTCCTCCCCCCGCCGTCTCGGTCGAGTGGCGTGGCTCAGGCCGTCTTGGCCGTCAACTTGCCCTGCCGCTTGCGGTTGGAGCAGACCAGGTTGCCGTACGAGAGCAGGAGCGCGTACCGCGCGTCCATGTTCTCGGGCCGCACGAAGGGGGTGCGCTCCATCCACTTGTCGGAGTGCTTCACCAGCTTCAGGTACTTGCTGTTCAGGAAGTACCAGACGCCAGCGGTCGTGTAGACGTCCCACATCGTGACGCTGCCCTTGTAGAGCAGGTTCTGGAAGCCCGCCTGGGCGGTCTTCGGGTCGGTGAACCGCTGGTTCGGCTGGAGCAGACCCTCGTAGCGCTCGTAGAGCGTCTGCGTGGTCAGCGCCAGGTCGGGCTGGTCGTTGCCGACCGACACCGAGTTGAACGCGGTGGAGAGTTGCGCGAGGGTCAGGGAGCCCGCCGTGGCCTCCTTGTACGACCTCCACCAGGTGAAGGACGTGGCGTCGATGTTGCCGACCGTGGTGATCGCGTCCGTGTGATCACCGACGATGGCGACGAGCCCGAGCCAGTCCTTGCCCGAGTTCCCCGTCCCATCGGACGTGAGGAACATCTGGTCGAACTTCTCCTTGAGCGTCTCCTCGGTCTGCATGATCTTGGACTCGAGCAGGTCGATCAGTTCGGCCTCGCCGCTGTTCTGGGCCTCTTCCAGGCCGTTGATCGCGATGGAGGCTGCGTACTGCTTCCACGGGTACTCGGCAGCCGTGATGCCGTCCTGGGCGGTCAGCGAGATGGTGTCGTAGCCGCTGTACGAGCCAGCGGTCGTGTTCATCCCGTAGATCAACTGCTCGACGATCTTCACGCCGCCGCTCTTCGGCTTGATGCGGCCAGCCTGCATCAGCCAGTACTGGAACGGGCGAGCAGAGAAGATGTTGTCGGTCAGCTTGTTGTCGTAGTTCGCCAGCGTGGTGGCGAGCAGGGCGTCGAAGTTCGGGTTTCCAGCCATTGGGGCTCCTGGGACTCAGGGCTCAGGAGATGCCGAGTTGCTGCTTCGCCATCTCCCAAGCCTCAGCGATGGTTGAGGCCTGCTGCGGGCCCGTCATCGTCGCTCCCTGGCCTGCCCCACCGCCTTGTTCCACGCTTCCGTTGAGCCGCTGCTTGGCCGCTATCGCGGCCTGCTCAGCCTGCTGCTGGGTCTGTCCCAACTGCCGCTGTGCGGCACGTTCGGCGAGGACACGCTGCCCCGACAGAGCCGCGAAGGCGTCTGCGATGGCTGTCGGTCCCTGCCAGTCGCGCTGGAGGGCGTAGGCGACGGCTTCCCGAGGGTCGATGTCGTCCCACAGTTGCTGCGCTTCGGCGATCTGCTGCGACAGTCTGGCATCCGCGTCCTGCTGAGCCCGCGCCTCGTCCCGAGCCTCCAGGTAGGCGACCTTCCGCTCCAGAGGATCGAGGAACTCTTCCTCTTCCTCCTGGCGGGGGGCCACCTGCAGGCCGTACCTCTCGGAGAGGTACTCGATGGCCTTCTGGGGGTTCGCTTCGAGGGCGGTCGCGATGGCGTCCGCAAACTGAAGCTGCTGCCGTTGTGCAGCGAGTTGCTGAGCCTTGCGCGTGTAGTCCGCAGTGCGGCTGTACCCGCCAAGCAACTCGGCAACGGGGACTTCGATCTCCTCGCCATCCACTGTGACCTTCGTGAGTTGGTCGGCGTATGGCGTGGGGTCGAAGTACTGGGGCTCTGGCGCCTCTACGGCGGCTGCGCCCCCTTCTGCCTCTGCCCCTTGTCCGTCTGCGACGGGGGCGGCTTCTGGCTGGATCTCTTCGGGCACCTAAGACTCCTCAAGGGTTGGTCGGGCCTTCAACCCTTGGCGTTCTTTGGTACATCAGCCCAAGTTGGGCGTATCGAGACCGACCTTCGTCGAGAGCATCGCGAGCGTCTTCGGGTCGATGTTGCCGCCCATCCCTGGGGCTGGCGGCATCGGCTGTGGCGAGTACCCTCCGCCGTCCGTCGGCGGCGGAGGCCCGCCCGACCCGTCGGGAGGCCCAGGGGGGGCGCCCCCAGACCCCTCTGGGCCCATCGGCGGCATCATGGGGGTCATGCCAGCCATACCCATCGGGTCGACGTACATCTCGGGGTTGGAGATCCCGAAGCCGTCGCGCAGCACGTGCGCCGCCAACTTCGGCAGGTTGATCACGCCTGCGCCGATGAGCGGCGCCATGGCGTCCATCATCTGCAGCGCCGACTGACGGCGGAACGACTCGTTGTTCGGCTGGGTCGAGCCAGCCTCCACCTCGAAGTCGAACTCGCCCTTGATCCACTCGCGGTCGAACTGCAGCCAGTTCGGCCCGCCGTTCACCCCGACCACGCGGACCACCTGGTCGCCAGTCAGCATCTCCTGCGCGAGCGCGATCAGGCGCGAAGCGATCACAGCGATGAAGCCTTCGACGATCGCCAACTTGTCCGCAGAGCGGGCGTTGGCGGCGTCCTGCATCATCGCGGCCTCGGTGGCCGTCCTGCGCACCTCGGGCATCCCGCCGCGCTGGTACTCGGACACGCCCGTGATGCGGTCGATGTCCTGCTCGATCAACTCCGACTGCTGGTAGAAGTCGGGAGGGATCGGGATCGCAGGGATCGGCATCATGACGTCGGTCAGCGGCTCGTTGCCGATGACGGGCACCATCGTGTTATCTTCGTCGGACTCCAGCGCCGAGCGACCCTTCGGGTCGAACGACGCCTCGCGGAACAGCCACTTGCGCTGGTAGCGCTTCCTGTGGTTCAGCATCTGCGTACGAGTCTCGTTGAGCTCCCGCTGGAGCGGCTCGAGTGCTTCGAGATCGCCCATCGGGTAGAAGTGCTCGGGAACCTCGTAGTTGCGGATCATCACGAAGGGATGGCCGAACGCGAAGGGGGACGGAGACGGCTTGATCAGGAAGGTGCCGTCGTTCTCGTCGGTCGTGTCGCAGAAGGTGCAGACCGTCTTGCGACGCAGGTCGTAGAACTCCCACACGTCCACGTAGCCCTGGCTCTGAGCCTTGTCGGTGCGGTAGTCCTCCTTCTGGTAGGAGTTCTCGCCGTCGTACTTGGCGTACGACCCGCTCACGACCTTGTCTCGGCCAGCCTTGAGGTAGCGCTTGTCCGCCTTGACGGCGGCGACGCTGCGGCGGATCCGCTGCGCGATCCACCCAATGTCGTTCATGCACGTGCCCATCGGGTCCACGTACAGATCGTGCGGAGACACACGCTCCCCGAAGGGGCGGTCCTCGGTGATGACCGTGTTCGCCTCGACGGTGGCGTCGGGCTTCGGGTCGGCGAAGTCATCGACGGGCGTCCCGTCGTACTGGCCGCTGGCCTGCTCGTCGTCGTAGCCTTCGGCTGCGTCGACCTGATCCTTCTTGTACTTGTAGCCCGTCTTGATCCAACCGTGGCCGATGATCAGGAAGTCCTTGACGGCGCGCTTGAACTCGGTCTGCACGCCGTAGTGCCGCCACCAGTAGTTGATGACGGCTTCGGTGATGATGGCGCGGTCCTGATCCTCAGGCTTCCGCGCCGCCACCGTGATCTTCGGATGGTTGACCGACACCGAGGGACCGATGACGTTGATCGTCGCAAACGAGACGTTCACGACCATCTGGTCGGACTGACCCATGTCGTCGTAGTGCTTGCCTCGGTAGAGGTCTACCAGCAGGCACCACAACTTGTCGAGCTTCTCCTGCTCACGCCACTTCTTCGACGCCTGCAGCCGCCCGCGGTATCCCTTGAGGATGTCGGAGTTCTTGACTCGGGCCATCAGACAGCGCCAGCGTCACCCTTGATCTGAGGGGCGAGGGCCTGCTTCGCGATGGCGCGGTCGACGGTCGCCTCGGAGTAGACGAACTTCCGAGCCGCCATGCCGATCAGGCCGACGACGGCCACGACCGATACCTGACCCGTCGAGTTCAGGTCCAGCACGCCAGTCACGACGTACGCCACGACTTGCGCGGCGATCGCGACGGCGGTGAAGATGCGGACCGCCTCCTTCGAGAGGGTGAAACTGTGGCTCACTTCGACTCCTTCTTGGTGGGCTCGGGATCGACCTTGTGGGGGACGCGCGCGGGCACGTGCTCGTCGTGCTCGGCCTTCGCCTGCTCCAGCACCGACTCCTCGTACTTGCGGGCCTCGTCGTCGCGCTTGGCGGAGTCCCGCCGCTTCGCGGCCTTGGCCTCCTCCTTGTCGGCGTTCACCTGGTCCTTGCGGACCTGCTCAGCCTGCTCTTCGGCGTCCTCGCGGATCTGCTTCTCCAGATCCTTCGCTTCGAGGATGCTGGCGATCTGCGCCTCGTGGACGGGGTCGGCCGTCGGGTCGGCCTCGTTCTCGTCGTCCTGAGCGGTGAACTCGAACCAGAGCGGGGACACACCCCCGACGCTGGCATGACGTCCGCCCTTCACCTCGTAGGTGTGGGGCTCGTCGTCGAACCCGACGACCTTCACCTTGTCTCCGACCTCGTAATCACCCACGGGGTGGGTGAGGACGACCTCGAAGGGGAACGACTGGTCGGTCACGTGAGTGATCATGATGGCTCCTTGCACGCCTCGATCGCGGACTTCTGCGCTTCCACTGCCTTCTGGAGGGCTTGGCCCGTCACCTTCGACGTGGTGATGGCCTCCCCCAGCCTTTCGACCACCCCAGGGATCTGGGATCGGTCGGTACTCAACTGCACCACGAACTGGCCTACCAGTTCGTCGACCTCGCCGAGCGAGATCACCTTCGACGTGAGGGCCACGTTCACTGCGTTCGCCGCCCGAGAGCGGCACTGGTTCTCGGCCTGGATGTCGGTCAGCTGGCCCCGAGCCGCGTTGCGGTCGAGGGTCGTGCTGACCAGTGCGAACGTGACGCACGCGACGAGCAGCGTGGCGCTGATCGCCGCCCACAACTTCCAGTTCCGAATGTCGTACCAGTGATGCGGGTGATGCTCAAGGAAGCGGGTCGACTCATTGCTCATCGTCGCCAGGCCTCGAGTTCTGCCTCCAGTTCGCGGAGGGCCTTCCTGTACGCATCGCGCTCGTCTCGTACCTGGTGGTAGAGATCTCGAAGCTCATCGAAGTTGGCCTTCCGAACAACGGCCTCATCATCGTCTCGTTGAGCGCGGCGGTTAGCGATCGCCACGCCCGCCGCCACGAGCCCTGTGATGAAACCGCCGATGCCCGTGAGCAGCAGCGCGAACGAAGCGAAGTCCACATCAAATCCATCGGTTCCCGACGGGCTCAGGCTCGATCCCGCGCGCCCGCGCGTCCTCCACGATGCGGTCCTGGGACTGACGGTTGGTCAGCCCTTCGCCGTACAGGCGATCCTGTAGCGGACCCAGGTCGAACGTGAGTGATCGAACCTTGCAACCGAAGCACAGGCCGTGACGTCGATCGTTGTCGGAGTCGAGGGAGCGGCCGCAGGGGCAGTGCGTGGTCATCGCCCATCGGTACCCGATGGTACGTCTTACGCCGCCCCTCGGACGTTCCACGAGCCGATTCGGCCCATCTTCGACGGAGGCTTCGCCTTCACCACCTGTTCGGCGAACCAATCCAGCGTGAATGGGGTCGCCTTCTGCTCGACCTGGTACTCTGGCATGTGAACGTAGTTCAGCATCTGCCAGGCGATCGCCAGGCTCATCACGCGGTCATCGTGGGGGGAGCCCTCCATCCTGCCCTTCGCGTCCCTGCGGTAGGTCCGCATCTCGCGCAGCGTCTCTGCGCAGCGCAGATCGATCTCCTCGTCGCGAACGCTGCCAGCCAAGCCGTCGATCACGATCGGCTTGCTGGCCTTCGTAGTGCGCCAGCCCAGGATCTCGGTCTGCTTGGCGACGACGTTGCTGTCGCGCCGCTGCTTGTAGATCGTCGGATAGCCAGCCCGCTGGAGTCCCTTCAACGTGACGAGGCCGTGCATGTTCGACTCGACGCCGACCAGACAGCCGCCGTACCACCAGCCGAGTTGGGCCAGCACCTCTTCGCCGAAGAGGTCGGGGTCGACGTGACCGTGCCAATGGGCCACCACCTCTCCTGTCCCCGCCGCCACAACGTGTGCCGACGAGAAGTCGCCATGCTCGAGTCCCTCAGCAACGTCCGCACCGATGGCGTAGACACCCCCGAGGACAGGCATCCTCCACACCTTGAGCTCGCCGTAGGCGTGCGGGTGGAACTGCACGTCCTTCGGGCGCCCGTCGAGGGCGACCAACTTGCCGATGTCGGGTTCGGTCGGCTCGATCCGCCGCAGCAACTCCAAGTCGAAGACAGGGTTGCCCGAGCGGATGAACGCCTCCTCAGCGTTGTCAGGGTACTCCTGCCACATGATCCACTCGCGCCCGAGGCGGCGAGCCTGCTGGATCTTGCGGTCGTACCAGGTCTGGTCGCGGTCGCTGGTGGCCCAGTTGAAGAACAGCGGCACGAACGGGTCGTCCTCGTGCTGTGCCGCCTCCCACAACTGGTGGAAGATGTTGCCTTCGCCGTTCGCCGTCGACAGGGCGATGACTCGCCCGCCGACATCGGTGATCGGCTCGATCGAGGCCCAGGCCTCGTCGGGGTTCGGCAGGAAGGCCATCTCGTCAAGGACAGCCAGCCAGACAGCCTCACCACGGGCAGGATCGTTGCCGCTCGGCAGCGACTCGATGCCCGACTCGTTGTCCCACATCTGCTTCTCGGCGGTGTTGCTCGTCTCGCGCGGGCCGCGCAACTTCATCCAGGCAGGCAGGAACTTGTAGCCATACTTCGACTTCTGCAGCAGCTTGGCCGCTTCGCGCTCGCCCTTCGAGAGCATGACGACGTAGCGGTCGCTCCAGAAGAACGTCGCCCAGAAGGCGAACGCCGCCACGAGGGTCGACCACCCGATCTGGCGGGCCTTCAAGCAGATGACGCGGTCATGGTCGCAGAACGCCTGCAGCGCCACGATCTGACCCGCGTACGGGTCGAACTTGATCTTGCCGCGCTTCGGATGGCGGATGCACCAGTAGTTGCGCACGAAGTACAGGAAGGCGTCGGCGTCGCCGTCTCCACGGCAGCGCCGCCACTCCTTCTCGTGGAGGAGTTCATCGAGAGTGCTCATGCCCGTCCAAACGCCTGCATCGAACCGAGGTGGTTGCGCCGCATCGCGGGCACCCACAGACCAGTGTAGCCACCACCGCCCGCAGGCGCGATGGCGACCTCGATGTACATCGACTGCCAACGAGCGCTGGTCTGAGTCATCGTCGGGCTCGAGTCGAACCCCGCGATCTTCCACTCGACCTTCGACCCGAAGTTCGGGTTCGTGCCATTCGCGCCAGTGCCAGCCGTCCAGCCAGCCTCGGCCGTGATCGCCTGGTTGGCACGACAGCCACCCCAGAAGATCTGGCCGTTGTTCGCGTCAGCGAGGGCAGGCGCCGAAGCGGCCAGCCCGAGTGTCGCAGAAGTGGTGCCTGTCGGACCGTACACCACTGTGACTACAAGGCCAGCAGCGTTGTGGCCCGTTACTTCCAGCACGCTGTACGCCATGCCGATGTTGACGACGGCGGCAGGCACCGCCATCGAGATCGTCGAGGCGGAGCCGTTCGCCGACGGGATGTACCAGCCACCGATGCCAGAGATGCCGTCGATCTGGGCGGCACCGCCCAGCTGGACCCAAGTCCCGCCGAACGTGTTGGTCGGCGTCAGCGTGGGGGCAGTCGTCGCCTCGCGCGAGCAGTACAGCACGATCACGCCCGAGCCGCTCCCAGGCGTCGTAGACGGGATCGTGTAGGCGGACGGACCAGTGACGTCAGTGCTGTCCCAGCCCCTCGTCAGTTCAGTGATCGCCAGAGCCACGACTCACCACTCGCTGGCGTAGGCGTTGCCCGTTCCAGAGGCCAGCACCCCATCCACGATGCCAGTGTAGATCTCGGGGCCCGAGATCTCGTACACCGTCCCAGCGGGCAGTTTCACCGTGAAACTGGTCGAGGAGGCGGTCGCGCCGAACTTGACGTACAGCGCCACCGCGGCGTCGTTGTAGATCACCAGTCCCTTGCGCGATGCGTTCGACGCCTTGA
>Ga0070685_10001940_pt1 | contig 10746 bp, 14 predicted proteins | sample KBSS13LmetaG_FD_65651 | JGI IMG/M metagenome (GOLD analysis project Ga0070685, IMG submission 65651) | Switchgrass rhizosphere microbial communities from Kellogg Biological Station, Michigan, USA - KBS S1-3L metaG | ecosystem: Host-associated > Plants > Roots > Rhizosphere ...
GACACCGCGAAGGGGCTGGAGGACGAGCGGTTCTCGTTCGTGCACCTGGACCTGGACCTGGCGCCGAGCACGCGCGACGCGCTGGAGTTCTTCCACCCCCGGCTCCTCCCCGGCGGCATCATCGTCGCCGACGACTTCAACGATCCCGGGGTCCGCGGCACCTTCGACGCATACTTCGCGGGCCGCGCCGACACCATCGTCGCGCTGCCGTGGGGGCAGGGGATCGCGGTCAAGCACGCCTAGCGCCCGCGCGCTCCCTTCTTCCCGCCGACGTGGGCCCAGAGCGCGCGCTCGACCATCACCGGCGTCCAGCCGCGGCCGAGGCGGCTCGCCCGCTGCCGCAGCGCGTCGGCGTACTTCGCGTAGTAGGCGGGGGTGAAGGCGACCTCGCCCAGCCCCGGCACCTGCGCCCCCACCAGCTCGTCGAAGAAGGGATAGACCTCCGGCGCTGCCGCCGCGGCCACCGCGGATGCCGTCGCCGGCCCGACGCCGGCCAGTTCCGCCAGCTGCGCGATGGGGAGCTTCGGATCGGGGATGGCGGCCAGCGCCGCGGTGCTGGTCCGCACGACCTTCTCCGGCGCGTTGCCGCGGACGAGCGCCAGGTTGCGGGCGCGCCAGATCCCGCGCGCCATCTTCCACTCCGTCGTCCGCACCATCTCCTCGTGCGTGACGTGGGGTGCCTTGCGCCCGGCGATCGCGGCCGGGAGCTCGTCGCGGTACCAGCGGTCCAGCTCCGCGAGCGGCTTGACGCCCTGCGCCTCGATGACGGCATCGTACGAATCGAGCGCGGACCGCCATGCCTCCGCTTCGTCAGACGTCCACAGGTTCGCCATCTCGTTGCGCTTCGGTTGATCCACCGTGTCGTCGGTCGGGACGGAATGTCTCACCCGGAGGACCGGAGGACCAGAGAAGACGCGATCCTCAGTCCTCCGCGCTATGATGAAGATCGCTGTTGTCCCCGGCCTGCCGGGCGGTTAATTCTCCCGACCGCCGCCGGTGTGGCGGAATTCACAGCATCCATCATCCACGGAGCCAGCATGAAGATCCGGGTTCGCGCAGCCGTTGCCGCCGTCGCGGGTGTTCTGCTGTCGCTGGGCACCGGTTCGGCGGCGGGCGCGCAGGGCGGATCGCCGGCTCCGGGTGCAGCCCACAGGGAGAGCGTCGGAATGAGCCACGCGAGCGGAACGTTCGAGGTGAAGGTGACCCCCCAGGCGCCCGACGAGAACGGCGAGCCGACCGTCGGCCGGCTGTCGCTGGACAAGCAGTTCCACGGTGACCTGGAAGGCACCAGCAAGGGGCAGATGCTCGCCGTGCGCTCCGACGTCGAGGGCTCCGCGGGCTACGTGGCGATGGAGCGCGTCACCGGCACGCTGGCGGGGCGGACGGGCTCCTTCGCGCTGCAGCACAACGGCATCATGAACCGCGGCGCGCCCACGCTCACCATCTCCGTGGTCCCCGACTCCGGCACCGGCGAGCTCGCCGGGATCTCCGGCACGATGACGATCAACATCGTCGACGGGAAGCACCTCTACGAGCTCGAGTACGCGTTCCCCGCGCACTGAGCCCCGGCAGACGCGGGGAGAGGGCGATGTCGACCGCACGCGCGATCGCCGGCATCCTGGCATACGTGGGCCTCTTCGCGCTGCTGCTCTTCGCGCCGGCGGGAACGGTGGACTGGTGGCGCGCCTGGGTGCTGCTCGGCGTGCTGCTGGTGATGCGGGCCTACGGCACCGCCGCCGCGATCCGCGTGAACCCCGAGCTGCTGGCGGAGCGCTCCACGCTGCCGCTGCACCGGGGGCAGCCGCTCGCGGACCGGGTGCTTCTCCTCTCGTTCATGGCCTCGTTCGCGGCGCTGGTCGCGTTCTGCTCGGTGGACGTCTTCCACCTTCGCCTGCTGCCGCGGCCGCCCGCCGCGGTCTCGTTCTGCGGGATCGTCCTGTTCGCGGCCGGGTGGTGGATCATCGCCCAGGTGCTGCGGACCAACGCATTCGCGGTGCGGGTCGTGCGGCATCAGCCGGAGCGCGGGCACACGCTCGTCGACAGCGGCGTCTACTCCGTCGTGCGGCACCCGATGTACGCGGGGATCATCCCCGTGCTGATCGGGATGTGCCTCTGGCTGGAGTCGTACGCGGGCGCGCTCCTGGCCGTGGTCCCGATCGGCATCCTCGCCGGCCGCATCGTCCTGGAGGAACGCTTCCTCCGGCGCACGCTCCCCGGCTACGACGCCTACACCGCCCGCGTACGGTGGCGATTGATCCCCCGCCTCTGGTGATCTGCCGACGGCGTTGCAGCCGCCGCGACTCCCGGGCATCTTCAGCGCCGAGCCGGCTCCACTCCCCTCTCGACTGCCGCCATGGCCAAGCCCGGCTCCAACCCGCCGATGCAGCGCTACGTCGCCTTCATGCGCGCCCTGAACGTGGGCGGGCATACGGTGAAGATGGACCACCTCCGCTCGCTCTTTGAGACGCTGGGATTCAGCGGCGTCGAGTCGTTCATCGCGAGCGGCAACATCATCTTCCAGTCCCCGTCGAAGGACGCGGCCGAGCTGGAGGAGCGGATCGAGGGGCACCTGGAGCAGGCGCTCGGCTACGAGGTGGCGACCATGCTCCGGACCCCGGCCGAGGTCGCCGCCGCCGCCGCGCACAAGCCATTCGCCGCGGCGGACCCGGTGCCGGAGGGGCACACGCTCAACGTGGTGTTCCTGAAGCGCGCACCGACCGCGGAGGTCCGGGAGAAGGTCGCCGCGCTGGCGACGGAGTACGACGAGCTGCACATCCACGGGCGCGAGCTGTACTGGTGGTGCCACGGCCGTTCCAGCGACACCCTGATCAAGCCCGGGCGGATGGAGAAGGCGCTCGCGATGCCAGGCACCTCGCGCAACGTCACCACCGTCCGCAAGCTCGCCGCGAAGTATCCGACGTGAGCTTGAGCGGGGCCACAATCATCTTGAAAACCGCTGAAAACCTCCGGCGCCCAACGGTGTCATCCTGAGGCCCGACCTCACGTTATCGTGAGCCCACGCCACGTTTCGCAGGGCCGAAGGATCTAACCGCGGCCACGCGAGGACCGCTGCGGAAGCCGCACTGGAACTGCGGCGACATCTTCCCGTTCGACGGCGCTAGCCGGCCTTCGCGACGCTGGCGCGCCCGAGCCTCGCGTGTCGTCGGCTAGATCGCTCGGCCCTGCGGGCGATCGTGCGGGGGTCAGCTCGGCGTGGTCGGGCCTCGGGATGACACCGGTGTGGTTCGGCCGATCAACGAGGTCATCAGTCTCCCGGGAGAACGGGTGTTTGGAAATCCGCCCGTCTCCCGCCACGATGGAAACGCCGTCGCCGCATACAGTTGTGCTTGAGGTAAGAGAAGGGAAGCGGGTAGAAGTGGTCTAAGTGCACGGGCGGTAGACTGTTACGTGCGTCGCGGGGCTTGCTTCGGGTTATCTTCGGGTGTATGTTTACCGTAGATACACCGAAGCGTTACGCCGGCATCCGCTCGCACGGAGGCACCCCCCGATGGATTCGACCATTCCGCTCCCCTTCGGCCAGCCGCGAGACGCCACCGTGCAGCATCTGCGCGGGATGGCCGCCTCGCGGGTCCAGCAGACCTCGCTGCGCGGCGTCGCGCGCGAGATCGGGATGAGCCCGACCGGGCTGAAGAAGTTCCTGCTCGGCACCGCGCCCTACTCCCCGACGCTGCGCCGGCTGCGCAAATGGTACATCCACCACGCCGCGCTCCCCACCGGCGACGTGGAGTACGAAGACGCGTCCGCGGCGATCGCGGTGCTCACCCACGACCTCCCCGGCGAGCCGCGGCGCGAGACGGCCGACTGCGTGCTCAAGTGCCTGGGGCGCGGCTACGACGAGGCTGGCCGCTCCCGGCCGCGCTGGGTGGCCGAGCTCCAGCAGGAGCTGCAGCGCAAGGCGAGCTGAGCCCGGGGAGAGGGGCCGCGCGCCGTCCCGCGGCCGCCGGCCCTTCACCCCTGCCCGGAGCGCATCCCGTGTTCTCCGCATCCACAGAGCTGTACGACCTGATCTACTCGAGCTTCAAGGACTACCCCGCCGAGGCACGCCAGCTCGCCGGGGTCATCCGCCGCGTCCATCCCCGGGCGCGCACCGTGCTCGATGTCGCTTGCGGCACCGCGAACCACGCGCGGCTGCTCACGGAGGAGCACGGTTTCGAGGTCGACGGGCTCGACCTGGAGCCGGGCTTCCTGCGCATCGCGGAGCAGAGGCTGCCGCCCGGCCGCGTCCACCCCGGCGACATGACGGACTTCGCGCTTCCCGGCCGCTTCGACGTCATCCAATGCCTCTTCGGCTCCATCGGCTACGCGGGGACGCTGGAGAAGCTGCGCCGCACCTTCGCGCGCTTCCGCGCGCACCTGGCCCCGCGCGGCGTGGTGCTGGTGGAGCCCTGGTTCCCGCCGGAGGCGATGCAGCCCGGCCTCGTCAACGTGCTTACCGCCGAGGCCGAGGGAATCAAAGTCTGCCGGATGAGCCGCGTCGAGGTGGAGGGGCGCCTCTCGCGCCTGCACTTCCACTACCTGCTCGGCCGGGAGATGGGGATCGAGCACCTGGCCGAGGTCCACGAGCTCGGCCTCTTCACCCAGGCGGAGATGCTGGACGCGTTCGCCGCCGCCGGCCTGCACGCTGAGCACGATCCCGAGCAGGGTCCCGCCGGCCGCGGCCTCTACGTCGCGCGCGCCGCGGACGAAGGTTGATCCGCGCTCTGCGGTCCGCCGATCTGGGCTGGTTGCCGCCGGCTGGAAGACCGTCTCCGCGGCCGGCGTGAATCCGCGGAGACCGTCCCGCCGTAGGGGGCGCGCGAACCCTCCGCCCCTCGAGCCCAAGATCCCATGAGTCCCGCTGAAATCGAAGCCGTTGCGCCGCTGATCGTCTTCCTGGTGATCGCGTTCGTCGTGTCCATCCCCGTGGTCGCGTTCAGCCTCCGTTTCGCCGCGAAGCCGGTGGTGGACGCGCTGGTGCGGCTGCGCGAGGTGCAGGGGAAGGCGACCGCGTCCGACGAGACCATGCTGCTGCACGACCGCCGCATGAGCCTGCTGGAGAGCGAGCTGCAGCACGTCAGCAGCATGCTGGAGCGGCTGGCGGAGGCCGAGCGCTTCCACGCGCAGCTCGGCGCACCGTCCGCGGAGGCCCAGGCCATTCCCGCCCCGCGTCGGGCCGTCGGCGAGCAGCCGGTGTAGCAGGGGCGGCGGATCGAAACGGGCCGCAAAGGGGTAGCAATACGGCGCGCCAGGAGCGATCTTTCCTCCATCTACAGATGTTTCACCCCACCTGACCGTTCGATGCGTCTTTCGCGTACCCTCTTCGTCCTGGCGATCGCCGGGCTCGTCCGCGCCCTCCCCGCCGCGGCCCAGGAATCCACCGACGCCCTGCCGACCTGCGCGTCGCAGGGTGTGCAGCGGGTGGCGGTGATGGTGCCGCCGGGGCAGACCACGGAGCAGTTCCAGCAGACGGTGGCCACGGGCGGCCTCTTCCCCGCCGGCACGCAGGTGCTGATCCTGCAGCCGGGGCAGCTCATGCCCATCCGCAACCGTGAGCAGTTCGATTCACGGCTGAGCACCACGCTGACGCTCATCCTGGACCACGGGATGACCATCGAAGGCACCGCCCGCATGCTCATCGAGCTGGAGGACGACGGCACGGTGAAGGCGGTGCATCCCAACAGCGGCGACCCCGAGGTCAATCGTCTACTCACCCGCACCTGGCGGCAGGCGCGCTTCGAGCCGTACGTCTTCGACGGGTGCCGGGTGAAGGCGTGGATCCAGGTGCCGCAGACGTTCTCTTCGGGCTCGTCCGGCGACTGGCGCCAGGTAGAAGTCCGCACCGACCCGCCCAAGCCCTGAACGGCACGGGGGCGTCTGCATCCCCCGTCTCCGTCTCCTCTCAGCCCCGATCCGAACCGATGAAGAAGCTCGTCTGGATGGCCGCCGTCGCGCTGCTCTGCGGCCTGATCGCCTCTCCCGCCTCGGCGCAGCGGCGCGAGCGCAACCGCATCCGCGCGGACGAGATCCAGGCGTCCAATGCGACTTCGGTGTACCAGCTCATCCAGTCGCGCCGGGGGATGTGGCTGATGCGCAACCAGTCCGCCAACGACATGAGCGGCACGGGCGCCTCGGCGCTCCTCGTGTTCATGGACGGCGCGCAGCTCGAGGGCCTGGACGACCTGCGGCAGCTTCCCATCGCTGGGATCGCGCTGATCGAGTTCCTCACCCCCGCCGAGACCGAGCACAAGCTGGGGAAGTACACCACCATCGGCGCCATCCGCGTGCTGACCCGCGACGACACCCAGGTGGATTCCACGCACGCCGCCCACCCGCGCTGACGGCGGGGCGCGCGTGGAGCCGACCTTCTTCGCGACGCCGGCGGCGCTGCGCGCCTGGCTGGAGGCGCACCACCAGGGGGAGACCGAGCTGCTGGTGGGGTTCTACAAGAAGGGGTCGGGGAAGCCGAGCATCACCTGGCCCGAGTCGGTGGACGAGGCGCTCTGCTATGGGTGGATCGACGGCGTGCGCCGCCGCCTGGGCGACGACGCGTACACCATCCGCTTCACCCCGCGTCAGCGCCGCAGCTTCTGGAGCAACGTCAACATCCGCCGCGCCGGCGAGCTGATCGCCGACGGGCGGATGCGGCCGGCCGGCCTCGCGGCGTTCGAGGCGCGGACCGGGGAGCGCTCCGGCGTCTACTCCTTCGAGCAGAAGGACGAGATCGCGTTCGACGAGGCGGCGGCGCGCCGGTTCCAGTCGGACGCGAAGGCGTGGGGCTTCTTCCAGGCGCAGCCGCCCTGGTACCGGCGTACGGCGACGTGGTGGGTGGTCAGCGCCAAGAGGGAGGAGACGCGGGCGAAGCGGCTCGCCACGCTGATCGAAGATTCCGCGGCCGGGCGCCCGATCAAGGGGCTGGACCGCAAGCCGAAGGGCGGGTAGCCGCCTCTCTCCGCACCCGGGTGGAGCGTTCCGGCGATCCCGGGGTACAGGGCTCCAGCGGCGGCACCGAGGCCGAGCCGTGCCGTCTTCCTCCTTTGCCACGAGGCTGTTTCTTGTCGAATATCGACATCGACCTTCCCAGCGAGCTCGCCGCCGCCCGCAAGCGGCTGGCGGAGCGGACCGCCACGGCGCTCCGCGACTCCCGCGTGAACGCGATCCGGTCGGCCGTGCGCCCCGGCTCTCCCCGCCTGGAGGTGGAGGAGGTCGCGCACCGCTTCTACCCGCGCCTTCGCCCCGAGCTGGTGGAAGAGGCGATCAACATCGTCTGCGGATACGAGGCGGCTCCCGAGCCGGCGCCCGCACCGGCTGTGGCCGAGGAAGAGCCCGCGGCGGAGTGACGCGTCGACGGATCCGCATGAACACCCGCCGGCTGCGCAGCGATGCGCGGCCGGCGTTTTTGCGTCATCGACTGGCCCCGGCAACGGCATCTTACGCAGAGACGCAGAGCCGCAGAGCGGTCGCGGCGTTCCTCGCGTCTCGTCTGGTGTCGACCTCCCGTTTGGAAGCGGGAGAGGATAGGTTGGCAGGCTCCATCGCCCGGAACCGTCCATCGGAGTGCCCCGTGAACGTCAGCATGAACCTGCTTCGCTCCCGCGTCCCCGCGCTTCCTGCTTCACCCGACGACGTGGCGGAGCGCCTCACGCGCGCGGGCTTCACCGTCGCCCGCGTCGTCCCGCTCGCGGAGCTGCTGCGGGCGGTGGTGGTGGGGCGGGTGGAGTCCGTCACCCAGCATCCCAACGCCGACCGGCTGAAGGTCTGCGTGGTCGACGACGGCACCGAGCAGCGCCTGCAGATCGTCACCGGCGCGGACAACGTACGCGCGGACGCCTTCTACCCGGTGATCCGTGGCGGCACCACGCTGCCGAACGGGACGAAGATCAAGCGCGGCAAGCTGCGCGGCGAAGTGTCGGAGGGGATGCTCGGCTCGGCGGACGAGTTGGAGCTGGGGACGGACCACGCCGGGCTCCTCACCCTCTCCGGCGAGCTCGTCCCCGGCACCCCGCTCCCCGACGTCCTCCCGGTCGAGGGCACCGTCTTCGTGCTCGAGGGCAATCCGGAGCTCGACGAGGTGGTCGCGGCGCTGGGCGGTCCCGCGGTGCCGGTGCACTCCGACGCATCCTGAACCACGAGTCTCACGCCAAGGCGCCGAGGAAACGGAGAGGAGACGGGGCGATGAGGAGGATTTCGCTGCTGGCGTGCGCGCTGCTGGCGCTTTCGTGCCCGATCGGAGTCCGCGCGCAGGCTGGCGGGGTGCCGCCGCCGTACCGCGTCTCGCTGCGGGCGATGCTCTTCTACAACGACCGCGCCACCTTCTCGCCCGACCTGATCGCGCACCCGGTCGAGCTGTGGAACACGCCGATCGGCGAGGGGCGCTCGGGCGGCGCATCCAACGCGACGCTGGTGGTCGCCGTTGTCCGCGGCGAGGCCGGGAGCTACGTGCCGACCCGGAAGGTGGAGCTCACCGTCACCTCCGGCGGCCACGAGCTCTTCAAGCGCGCCGAAGAGACGAGCGTGCTGAACCGCGACGGCCGCACCTACGTGGCCTTCTGGCTCTACGGCACGGGATGTCGACGGCTCCGCCTCTCCGCGCGCATCCTCGGCCAGACGCCCTCCACGCCGGTGACGGCCACGATCCCGTTCGCCTGCGGGGAGTGAGAGCTCCCCGGTCAGGTCGGGTCAACGGGCCGTGAGCCCGCGGCCGCGGTGAGGTCGGGCGGATGAATCCGCTGCAACAACCACACGGCGTGTTGGCATACCTGCCTAGAGAGCAAGATGCAAGGCGCGAGAACGGTTTTCACAGCCGCACGCGTAACTTGCTCGCCCGAAACCGCCGGTTTCGCGCATCCTGCACGCAGGTGGTGACACCGCTTTTGACACCGGATGTACGACATCAAGCCGTCCAGCCCAGCCGGAACTGCTGGCCGGGGGGAAGCGGGCACCGCGGCGCTGGCTACCGCACCGTCAAACGGCAGGCGCGTCGGTGGCGTCGCTCCTCAGCAGCCTTCTGTGATTGGCTTAGGGTCACAGACGAGGGCGCAAGACCCTTGGTCCCAGCACGTTGCTGCGCATGACATCTCGTCGGAGTAAGCTGCAACAGTACCGCGAAGCTGTTGATCCATTGAGGTTTCGAACGACTCCACGAGCAGGGCACCCAAGTCCAGTGCAAGTTTCTTCATGATGATGTTCCTTTCTCGAAGTAAGTGTGAGGGTCGTTGAGTTAATCAAATGTGTCTGAAAAGATGTGTATTGGCAAGGCTCAAGGTGTCCCGTCTTCGTGCGCTCTCCCAAAGGTGCAGGAGCAGGTTCCAGCATGGCACCCAGAAGGGCTTGAAAGGCCTGTTGACAACCCGGCGCTGACACTACCGCTTCTAGGCTAGGAGCCAACACAGACGCAGGGTAGCGCGGTGCAAGCACTTAGAGGGCGCGTTGACACGTTCACGGCCGCCCCCACCGCAACAACCACACGAAGTCCGCCTTCGCGGACTACCGGCTGCAGCGATGCCGTGGGTGCACCAGCACGCGACGGGCCTCCAGCCAGCCGGAGCTTCGCGAGCCTCGGCCACGACGGAGCCCGTCGCGTGCCCCGCGACGGAGGCATCACGGAAGGTGGGAGTCCGCGCAGGCGGACTTCGTGTTTTTGTTGCTGCGGATTTATCCGCCCGCTCACGATCGGCTCGCTTCCTGCTCCCGTCTCCGGGTCAACTCCGGAGGCGGGATGCGCTATTTGAGCGGCAGGATGAGCTGGCGGACGGCGTTCCTCGCCGCCGCCCTGATCGAGGGCGCCGTGGTCGCGGGGGTGCTGGTGTACCTCGCGGCGACGGGGCGGACGGTGGTGCTGTCGATTCAGCCGCGGGTGACGGTGAAAACGGCGGCGGAGCAGGGGATCGCGATCCCGGTGGCAGGCGTGCGCAGATCGGACCTGCGTGACTCCTTCCACGCGGCGCGCTCGGGTGGGCGGCAGCACCTGGGGATCGACATCATGGCGCCGGACGGGACGCCCGTGCTCGCGGCGGCCGGCGGCGTGATCGTGAAGCGCGACTCCAGCGGCCTCGGCGGCATCTCGCTCTACCAGCGCGGGCTGGACGGCACCACGATGTACTTCTACGCGCATCTGAGCCGCTACGCGCCGACGATCAAGGAGGGCGACCTGGTGCGCCAGGGCGACGTGATTGCCTACGTCGGCCACACCGGCAACGCGAGCGCGTCCGCGCCGCACCTGCACTTCGGCGTCTACACCGTGACCGACCCGAACCGCTGGTGGCACGGCCGCGACCTCAATCCCTACCTGATTCTTACTGAAAAAAGATAGGATAGGTCTCACGCAGAGCCACAGAGCCGCAGAGAACAGATCAGTTCTCCGCGGCTCTGCGGCTCTGCGTGAGGATTCTGTTGACGTCAGCCCGTGCCGCAGCTCGGGTTGAGGTGCCAGGCTTTGGGCTGTACGAACGCGCGGATGCCGAGCACGCCGAGGGTGGAGCCGATGCCGGAGTGGCGGCGGCCGGTCCAGGGGAGGCGGGGGCTCACGCGGTCGCAGCAGTTCCAGTAGACGGTGCCGGCATCCACGCGCCGCAGCACCCCCTCGGCACGTGCGCGGTCCGGCGTGTAGACGGCGGCGGTGAGGCCGTACGCGGTGTCGTTCATCCGCCGCACGGCGTCGTCGTCGTCCTCCACCTCCATGATCCCGATCACCGGGCCGAAGCTCTCCTCGCGCATCACCTTCATCTCGTGGGTGACGCCGGCGAGCAC